>Ga0209561_1000024_pt1 | contig 50034 bp, 45 predicted proteins | sample WorMettrBAHAMAS2_FD_187393 | JGI IMG/M metagenome (GOLD analysis project Ga0209561, IMG submission 187393) | Marine gutless worms symbiont microbial communities from Max Planck institute for Marine Microbiology, Germany - Inanidrilus... | ecosystem: Host-associated > Annelida > Digestive system... | reverse complement strand
GCTCGCCAAGGATTACGAAAACCTCAACCGCATCGCCCTGGCCTTCATCCGCCTCGCCTCCATCAGGCTCATGCTGCGGCGGATCACACGATACTGCGTTTACTCATAAACTTTCCGGACGGACTCTAAGACTCCCTCGCTCTTTCGCTGACGATTCACCCCAGGCCCTTCTCAAGGAGAGCCAAATACTGCGGCTTAGCCGCGAAAAGAGGCAGGTCCGCCAGTCCCCCAAGGGTAAGAGAGCAAGATCGTGGAGGGCGAGTTTCGCTATCGCGAAACGGTCCTGCAGATCCGGAACCCGTAGACGTCGTCCCGGAAGCCGGAGGGCTCTCTGAAGCGGATGGCGGAACAGAGGTTGCTCGGAATATCGACCCAGGAACCGCCACGCAGAACACGCTGATGACTGTCACCTCCCGCCACCCAGGCGCTGCCGTCCTTCGGCGCATTACTGTAGTTGTCGTGCCAGCAGTCCTCGACCCATTCCCACACGTTGCCGTGCATATCATAGAGCCCGAAGCTATTAGGGGCAAAGCGGCCAACCGGCGACATTGACTCGCCGCTCCATTTACTGCCTGAGCCACGACAATTGGCGTTGTTGGTGCCGATCTCGTCGCCCCAGGCGTAGCGGGTCTCGGAACCGGCGCGGGCGACATACTCCCACTCGGCCTCGCTCAACATGCGGTAGCGTGTCGGATCGTCGTCGGAGAACCCGCACCGGTCGTTGAGCCAGCCGATGAAAAGCCGGGTGTCGTCCCACGAAACCATGACCATCGGCAGGTCGGGCGTATCGAGCTCCTCGGCGAGTTCGATCGAATCGGCACCGCTGTCGGCCTCGAAGGCCCGCCACTGAGCCACAGTCACCGGATACCGCCCGACGGCCAGCCGATGGCGGATCGTGACGCGGTGACGCGGAAATTCCCACCCGAACGGCGAATTCTCCATCTCCGGGTCCAAGCCCATCCGGAACCCCTCCGGGCACCCCGGCAGCACCACCATCTCCGGTGCCCGGTCGGCGTCGGCTTCGACGAACACGGCGCCGGGCGGTGCGAGATCGGCACGTACGCCCATGACGACGGCCGCCAGCCGGTTGACCCTGGCAAGCACGGCGCCGGTCGAAGCGGCACGGACCGCGTTCCCGTGGACCTTGAAGTCGCCGAGGTGCAGTTCGTCCGCGCTCAGCGCCTGACGGACAAACAGAACCAGACGCCTCAGGTGCCGAACCGTTTGCGGGGGCACGTCGGACGGGGTGTCGGCGAGCACGCGTTCCGCCTCCGTCTGCAGCCCCACCAAGGCATGACGCAATGCGTTATCGAGCCGGACAACGTTGCCGCCGTGCCCGAGGTCCCCAATCCTGCGGACCAGGTCGGCAACTATGGCGATTAGGCGGCCCAACGCACGGTCGCCTTCGTCGGCGGGCCCATCATCGTCCCCGGCGTGACCGCTTACCCGGTCAGCTATGAACCGTTGAAACGACCACAGGTCGAGGGCATCGGCTTCGGTCCAGGGACCTGTGTGGCCACCGAGGGCGTCGAGAAGGAGGTCGATCAGGTCGGCCAGTATGGCCCGGTCGTCGCGACCCATGCGGTTGCCGCTCAGAGGGTCCGCCTCGGCCTCCAGCACCGCGGCCAAAGCGTGCAGCGAGTCGGCCAGAGCCCCGGTCAGGGAGTCGCGCGGAGGCGCCTCTGGCTCGCGGGTACGAGTCTCGGCGGACAGCCGCTCGACCGTCCGGTTCAGGTCGGCAATCGTCCGGTCTCTTTCGGCGACCAGGTCTTCGGCCGCTTGTCGCGCCGTCGTCTCGTCTGCCAGCGACTGTTCCAGCCTGCCCACGGCGCGGCTGTCCTCCCGGATCGCATGGAGGGCTGCTTCCCCGGAGATGCCTTCTTCCTTGACGATTGTCTCGGCCGTCATGCCGCCGATCTGGCCGGTCGAGACGACCGTGCGCTGATCGCCGCCGATATGGACCTGATAAATCTCTCTGAAGCCGTCGAGAGAATCGGGATGCTCGGCAATGACCGCGGCAGTCGCGTCCGCCACCTCGGCCCTGTCCGCATCCGATAGCACCTCGCCCCGCTCGGCCTTGCCGCGGATCGACTCGGACAGTTTGTTCCAAAGCCCATTTAAGGCCTTCTCGGTGACGTCGCCGACAAGACCTACCGCCTTGTTCTCGACGCGTTTACCGACTTCCTCGAGAAACGGCCGGCCCCACTGGTAAATGGCCGGCAAATTCTGGGCCACGAATTGGGGGATGTCCTCGATACCGTTCACCGCTCGTCACCGCTCCCGAGTTACTTTCCCTCTCAAATTACACGCGGCCCGCGCGGCGACAAAGGGCAACAGCCGTGGAAGTGGCCTGTGTTTTCGTCAGCGTGTTTGGCTTTGGGAGAGCGCGGATGGAGGCGTTCGACCGTCGTCGTCGACGGCCGAGCTCGCGAGTGTAACGAATGTGCAACAGAGGATGGCGATCAATGCCTTTCGCATCGCATCATCATCTCCCCTTCCATTTAACAAACGGCTAAGACTCCCGCGCCTTCCCCCGCACACCGCCGCGAGGAATCCCACCCCATGCTCGACACCGTCTTCAAGCTCCGCGACCACGGCACCACCGTGCGCACCGAGATCCTGGCCGGGATCACCACCTTCCTGACCATAGTCTACATCGTTTTCGTCAATCCCTCGATCCTGCAGGCCGCCGGCATGGACCAGGGCGCTGTGTTCGTCGCCACCTGCCTTGCCGCGGCGCTCGGCACGGCGATCATGGGGCTCTACGCCAACTATCCGATCGCGCTGGCCCCGGGCATGGGGTTGAACGCGTATTTCACCTACGGCGTCGTCCTCGGCATGGGGCATAGCTGGCAGGTGGCGCTGGGGGCGGTGTTCCTCTCGGGCATCCTGTTCGTCATTCTCAGCCTGCTGCCGGTCCGCGAATGGATCGTCAACAGCATCCCCCGGTCGCTGAAGATGGCCATCTCGGCCGGCATCGGCCTGTTCCTGGCGATCATCGGGCTGAAGAACGCCGGCATCGTCTTGCCGCGCCTGCGCCAGGCGCTGCTGGCCGACAGCGTCGCGACCGTCGGCGGCGCGGCGATGGGGACGTCGACGACCACCAGCTACATCGAGAGCGCCGCAGGCATCAACGCTGGGGGACGGACCGGTTTGACCGCCGTTACTGTGGCGATACTGTTCGCGCTCTGCCTGTTTCTTTCGCCGCTGGCGAGCACGATTCCCGCGTACGCAACGGCGCCGGCTCTGCTCTTCGTCGCCTGTCTGATGGTCCGCGGCCTCGCCGAGATCAATTGGGACGACGTCACCGAGGTCGCGCCGGCCGTGGTCACCGCCGTGAGCATGCCGCTAACCTTTTCCATCGCAACAGGAATCGGCCTCGGCTTCATCAGCTACGCGGCGATCAAGATCCTCGCCGGACGCGGGTCCGAGGCCGGCGTCGCGGTGATGGTTCTTTCTGTCGCCTTCATCGCCAAATTCGCAATAATCTGATGTTCTCTGCGAAAAACAGGTGACGAACGGACATAGAATCCGTATATAGAATCCGTATGATGCCGGCGTGTAAGATCAAGCTTGCAATGGCGAGAAACCCGGCCCGGGTTTTGGGGGAAAACCAAGAAGGAAGAACAACAAGACAACATTTCTAAAGTGTTGGTCGCAAACAATAATGAACTTCTAGAGATGGCAAGATCGGTGACGGTCTTGCCGTTGCTTTTTGGCCTCTATCAGTAACTTAGCTCTCGTCGTAAAACCCGGCACCCGCCGTCATCCAGGGCGGCTCCAGCGCGGCGATGCGGCCGTAGACGGGACAATCGTCCCGATGAGCGCCCGGCAGGTGCCCGGTGCTCATCAGAAACTCGCCGGTTACCTCACCGCCGGTGAACTTGAAGGTCTTGCGGAACAGCTTGACCCACTCGCCCTTGGTCAACGGGTGATGAGCGGCGAGCCACCCGGCAAAACCACTGTGCGATTGGCGCAGCTCACGAATACGCTGCGCGTTGGCGATGATCGCCGCGACCTTGAGCCGGTTTCGGATGATTCCGGCATCGGCGAGCAATCGAGCCACATCGGCATCGCCATATCCGGCGACGCGATCAACGTCGAACCCCTCGAACGCGGCAACGATGGCCGGACGCTTCTTGAGCACGATCACCCACGACAGCCCGGCCTGGAAGATCTCCAGCGCCAGGCGTTCGAGGAGCAGCGCCTCGTCGGTCAGCGGAAAGCCGTATTCGGTGTCGTGGTACGGCCCGTGCAGGGGATGGCCCGGCGCGGCGTCGCAATACCAGGACATGGAAAATCCGCCTATTCCCTGAGGGACACCATGCCCGTCTCGGCGACCACGTAGACGACCGCGAAAACGATGGCGGCGACCACCGTGGTCACCGCCATCTTCGTCAGCATGCGCGGCTTCTGCGGCGCGCTCGGCGCGTGTCCCTTGGCGACATCGTCATCGCCGATGGTCCGCACGCCCCACGGCAGCACCATGAACAGGACCAGCCACCAGATGACCAGGTAGATGGCCGCGCCTGTTGTCAGTCCCATTCGGTGCGCGCCGTTTGGCCGAAACGCAGCCTAGCCTGCCCGGGCACGGCTCCGCCGCACTCAGTCGGACATCTTGGCGAAGGCTTCGATGACCTCCGGCGGCGCTTGCACGAGCTCAATGAGGACGCCCTCGCCGTTGATCGGCTGCTCTTCGTTGCCCTTCGGATGCAGGAACGTGATATCGAAGCCAGCGGCCCCTTTGCGGATCCCGCCGGGGGCGAACCGCACGCCGTTGGAGCTGAGCCAGTCCACGGCGGCCGGAAGGTCGTCGATCCACAAGCCGATGTGATTGAGCGGCGTGTTGTGGACCGCCGGTTTCCCATTGGGATCCACCGGCTGCATCAGATCGACCTCAACCTTCAGGGGGCCGGAGCCGATTGCCGCGATATCCTCGTCGACGTTCTCGCGCTCGCTCTTGAAATTGCCGGTGATCGTCAGCCCGAGAGAGTCAATCCACAGCGCCTTCATCTTTTCTTTGTCGAGGCCGCCGAGCGCAACCTGCTGAATTCCCAGGACTTTGAATGGTCTGTCGGTCATGAAACTCCCTCCCTTGGTGACCTGGCCGGATGATGCGAGCGGCGGATTAAACCATGGGCTGCCGGGGTTGTGAAGTCGCTCGATGGCCGAAAAACTCGGCATGCAACTCACAGCGCGAGCATCGCCGCCCCGTCAATGCCCGGGTCGATTACACGCGAACCAGATGAACCTCGGTCCTCGGCCTCTTGCCGATATGGTCCCGAAACGCCCTCCTGACCGCGATCCGCACGGCCTCCCTGACCGTGTCGTCGTCGCCATAGGACTTCCGCGGCAACCCGTCGACAGCACTACGGATGGCCGCGCGGACCTCGGCCTCGACGCCTTCCTCGCCGGCCTCGACCACGCCCACCGAGCTGACCTGTGGTTCGGCCGACAGGGTGCCATCGGCGCCGAGGACCACCGTCGCGACCGCATGTCCATTGTAGAGGGCGCGAATCCGCCCGCGCACCAGATCGCCATCCATCGGCACGACGCGGCCGCCCTCCAGGGACAGCCGGCCCGAAGGCACCTGCCCCGCGACCTCGGCGGTCCCGGGGGCGAGCCGGGCGACGGACCCGTTCTCGGCGACCACCGCCGCCGGCACCTGGCAAGCGCGGGCGAACCGGGCCTGCTCGTCCATATGGTGAAGGGTGCCGTGGACCGGCACGCAAACCGATGGCCTGACCAGTCGGTACATCGCCGCCAGTTCATCGCGAGCCGGGTGTCCGGAGACATGCACTTGGGCGTCGCGCCAGGTGACGATCTCGACGCCGCGACGGATCAGGTCGTCCTGAACACGGCCGACGGCGATCTCGTTGCCGGGAATCACGCGCGAGGAAAAGATCACGGTGTCACCGGACTCCGGATCGACGTTGGGGTGGTCGCCGGCGGCGATCCGCGACAGCGCGGCCCGCGGCTCGCCCTGCCTGCCGGTGCAGACGACGACCACACGGTCGCGGGGCAGATAACCGCACTCGGCCTCGTCGATGAACGCCGGAATATCTCCCAGGTAGCCGGTCTCGCGGGCGGCTTCGGTGATGCGCCGGAACGAGCGGCCGGCGAGGACCACGTCTCGGCCGTTGGCCGCCGCCGCCCTAGCAATGGTCTCGAGCCGAGCGATGTTGGTCGCAAAACAGGTCACCGCGACCCGCTGGACACAGCCGCCGATGATCTCTGACAGGGCGGGGAGAAGATCGCCTTCCGACCCCGATTTCCCCGCTTCGAAGACGTTGGTCGAATCGCAGACCAGCGCCAGCACGCCTTCGTCACCGACGCGCCGCAGCTTCTCCTCGTCGGATACGTGGCCGACAACCGGCTCGGGGTCCAGCTTCCAGTCGCCGGTGTGGACGACCGTTCCCGCCGGCGTGCGGATGACGACGGCGTTCGACTCCGGGATCGAATGGGTCATGCCGACCAATTCGAGGTCGAACGGGCCGATGGCGATCCGCCCACCCTGCGGCACTTCGACCAGCGGCACGGCGCCGTCGAGCCCGACCTCGGCCAGCTTGCGCGCAAGCACGGCCAGGGTGAACGCGGTGCCGTAGACCGGAACGCCCAGGCGAGGCCACAGATAGGGGACGGCGCCGAGATGGTCTTCGCGTGCATGGGTCAGCAGGATGCCGCGAGGGCATCGCGGCGCTCGGCGATGAACGTCGGGTCGGGCAGGATGACGTCGACGCCCGGGGCCGAACCGGCGCCGAAGGTGATGCCGAGATCGACCATCAGCCATCGCTGGCGGTCCGGCGGTCCATAGCCGTAGAGATTGAGGTTCATGCCGATTTCGCCGGCGCCGCCCAACGGGACGAACACCAGCTCGGCGGGGCCGGCTGCGGTCATCGACCGTGGTTCAGGCGATGAATGGCGAGCAGGCCCTTCAGGGTGAGATCCGGGTCCGAGGCCTTGATCACCGGCGTGCACTCGGCGAACAGCGCGGCCAGGCCGCCGGTGGCGATGACGTCCATGTCGGCGCCGTATTCCTTGCGGATGCGCTCGACCATGCCCTCGATCATGCTGACGTATCCCCAGAAGATGCCTGAACGCATGGCCTGCACGGTGTTCTTGCCGATGACCCGGTCGGGACGGCCGATGGCCACCTGCGGCAGCTGCGCCGAGGCCGAGTGCAAGGACCCCAGCGCGAGGTTGACGCCGGGCGCGATGACGCCACCGAGATAACCGCCGTCACGGTCGACGACATCGAACGTGGTCGCGGTCCCGAAATCGACGACGATCAGCGGCCCGCCGTAGTCCTGCTGGGCGGCGACGGCGTTGACCAGGCGGTCGGCGCCGACCTCCTCGGGCCGGTCGACCCGGACGTCGAGGCCGAGGTCGACGTCTGGCGTCCCGACGATCAGCGGCTGGCATTTGAAGTAGCGGCGGCACATGAACCGCAGGCTGAACAGGCTGGCCGGAACGACGGTGGCAATGATCGCGGCGTCAATGCGCACGCGGGCGACCTGATCGAGGGTCATCAGTTGGGTCAGCCAGACGCCGATTTCGTCGGCGGTGCGGTCGGGATCAGTCGAGGCCCGCCATTCGCCGACGATGCTGCCGTCGTCGCTGAACGCCGCGAACACGGTGTTGGTGTTGCCGCAGTCGACCGCGAGAAGCATGTCTAGTACCCCACTACCGACCCAGCGGAAACACGTCGCCGACGGTGATCCGCCGGGGACCGCCGGCCTGACCGAGAACCAGCGCGCCATCGGCGTCGAGATCCTCGAAGGTGCCGTCCAGAGTCTCGTCCTCGAGCCGTACGGTGATGGCGCCGCCGAGATCATGGGCGCGGCGCAGCCAGGCCCCTCGAACGGCGGCGAACCCGACCCGTCGCCAGATCGCTATCCCGCTCTGCAGGTGCCGGCAATAGGATGCCAGCAGCGCGCCCGGGGTGATGCCCTCGGCACCCTCGGCGTTGAGCGACGTCGCCGGATAGCGGGACTCGCCGGCGGTTGGATGATCGGTGATGTTGATGCCGACGCCGATGACCACCCAGGCGAGGCCGCCACCGGCAGCAGCCTCCGACTCGAGCAGAATGCCGGCGATCTTGTGCCCCTCGACCAGTACGTCGTTGGGCCACTTGCACGTCACCGCCGCCGAACGCGGCAGCGCCGCCGCCACCGTGTCGGCGACCGCGTTGGCGGTGACGAAACCGAGATGCATCGCCTCGGCCGCCGGGTAGTCCGGCCTCAACAACAGGGAACAGTAGAGGTTGCCCGGCGCCGACTCCCAGCCACGTCCGCTGCGGCCACGGCCGTCGGTCTGCTCGCCGGCCCACACAAGGGTGCCGTCGGGCGCCCCGGCGGCGGCGCGGCGCTTGGCTTCCTCGTTGGTGGAGTCGACGCGTTCGAGAACCACCGGGAGAAACGGCCCCGGAAGGACGACCTCTTCCATCGCCGTTATCGTCCTAGAGCCTATTCCGAGGATGTTGATCCGTTCTGATGGCTCCGCGGCGAGGCGATCCGCCAGGAGGTGGGCCGAAGCCGATGCTGGAGCATCGGCGAGGGGCGCCGACGCCGCGGGCGCCCGTAGCGGGCCACCCCTGCGGGGCCGGGCCCTTCGAGTCCGGGGTGCATCGAGCCGCTTGCCCGTAGACACCGCTACGCGCTGCACGGCTCTCCTGCCCCGGAGCCGAATGGCCTCGGTCAGAACGGGTCAACATCCTCGGAATAGGCTCTAACCCTCAAACAGCGAGGCGGCGGCGATGCCGGCGGCCGACAGCAGCGGCGCCGGATAGATCCAGAACAGCGCGATGAGCAGGCTGGCCACGGCCATCACGCCGGCCAACTCGCGGCCGATCGTGCGGTCCAGGGTATCGGTCAGGTCGTCGAAGTACATCACCCGGACGATGCGGATGTAATAGAAGGCGGCGACGACGCTGGACAGCACGCCGATGATCGCGAGGGTATAGAGTTCGGCTTCGACGGCGGCCTTGAAGATGTAAAGCTTGCCGAAGAAGCCGGCGAGCGGCGGTATCCCGGCCATCGAGAACATGAACACCGCCAGCGCCGCGGCCATCATCGGATGGCTTTTACCGAGGCCGGCGAGGTCGTCGATGCCAACCACCATCTGGTCGCGGCGGCGCATGCACAGAATGCAGGCGAACACGCCGAGGTTCATGAACAGGTAGATGCCCATGTAGATGAGCACGCCCTGGATGCCGGCCTTGTCGCCAACGGCGAGGCCGATGAGCGCATATCCGACGTGGCCGATGGAGCTGTAGGCCATCAGCCGCTTGATGTTGCGTTGGCCGATGGCGGCGAAGGCGCCGAGCACCATTGAGGCGATGGACACGAAAACGACGATCTGCTGCCACTGCGCCAGGAGCTCGCCGAACGGCCCGATCATCACCCGCAGGAACAGAGCAATCGCCGCCAGCTTCGGCGCCACCGAGAAAAACGCGGTGACCGGCGTCGGTGCCCCCTCGTAGACGTCCGGCGTCCACATGTGGAACGGCACCGCCGAAACCTTGAACGCCAGCCCGGCGAGGATGAACACCAGCCCGATGATCAGGCCGACCGGCGCGGCCTCACCGTGCAGGTCGGTGAACACCTGGGCCAGCGCCGGGAAGCTGGTCGTGCCGGTGAAGCCGTAGACCAGCGACGAGCCGTAGAGCAGCATTCCCGAGGCCAGCGCGCCGAGGACGAAGTACTTCAGCCCGGCCTCGGCCGAATGGGCGTCGTCCCGCTGGAACGACGCGATGACGTAGAGCGACAGGCTCTGCATCTCCAGGCCGAGGTACAGCGAGATGAGGTCGTTGGCCGAGATCATCATCAGCATGCCGAGCGTCGCGAACAGGATCAGCACGGCGTACTCGAACCTGGCGATGCCCTGGGTCTCCAGGTAGTCCTGAGCGATGACGATAGCGATGCCGGAGGCGATCAGCACGAGAATCTTGAAGTAGACGGCGAACGCGTCGACCACGAACATGCCGCCGAAGGTCGACGCCGGCCGGTTGGCGATGGTGGCGACGAGCAGCGCGGTCAACGCGACGGTGACGACGCCCAGGCGCGAGACCAGCCGGTCGGCGCGCACCGCCCGGGCACTGTTGCCCTCGGTCTGGAACACGCCGAGCATCAACAGCGCCATGGCGGTGAAGACGAGGAACAGCTCGGGCATCGCCGGGATCAGGTTGGGCATGTCGGCTAGCGGCATCTCGGCTCAGCTCCCGCGTTCAGTTCCCGGCCACGGCGACGGCATCCATCGCCGCGCGCGCGACCTCGAGCCGGTCGACCAGGTTGGCCACCGACGCATGCATGACCTCGAGGAACGGCCCCGGATAGACGCCCATCCAGATCACCAGCAAGACCAGCGGCGCGAACACCGCCATTTCGCGCGGGCTGAGGTCGAGGATGGCCTTCAGGCTGTCCTTGGTCAGCATGCCGAAGATCACGCGGCGGTAGAGGTACAGCATGTAGGCGGCGCCGAGGATCACCCCGGTGGCGGCCAGCGCGGCGACCCAGGTGTTGACCTGGAAGGCGCCGACGAGGACGAGGAACTCGCCGACGAAGCCGCTGGTCCCCGGCAATCCCACCGAGGCCAGCATGAACAGCATGAACACCAGGGCGTACGCCGGCATGCGGTGGACGAGCCCGCCGTAGGTTTCGATGTCGCGCGAGTGGATACGGTCGTAGACGACGCCGACGATGAGGAACAGGGCGGCCGAGACGATGCCGTGGCTGAGCATCTGGTAGATGGCGCCCTCGATCCCCTGCACCGTCATGGTAAAGGCGCCGATGGTGACGAAGCCCATGTGCGCCACCGACGAGTACGCGATCAGCTTCTTCATGTCCTCCTGGGCCAGCGCCACCAAAGAGGTGTAGATCACCGCGACAATGCTGAGCGAGTAGACCAGCGGCGTGAACACGATCGACGCCTCGGGGAACATCGGCAGCGAGAAGCGCAGGAAACCGTAGCCGCCGAACTTCAGCAAAACGCCGGCGAGGATCACCGAGCCGGCGGTCGGCGCCTCGACATGGGCGTCCGGCAGCCAGGTGTGCACCGGCCACATCGGCACCTTCACCGCGAAGGAGGCGAAGAACGCCAGCCACAGCCAGAGCTGCAGGTCGGCGGGGAAGTCGTGGGTGAGCAGCGCCGGAATGTCGGTCGTGCCCGACTGCAGGTACATGGTCAGCACCGCCAGCAGCATCAGCACCGAGCCGGCGAGGGTGTAGAGGAAGAACTTGAACGCCGAATAAACCCGCCGCGGGCCGCCCCAGACGCCGATGATCAGGAACATCGGGATCAGCACGCCCTCGAAGAAGATGTAGAAGACGATCAGGTCGAGGGCGGAGAACATGCCGACCATCATCGTCTCCATCACCAGGAAGGAGACCATGTACTCCTTGACCCGCTCGGTGATGCTCTGCCAGCTCGCCAGAATGCACACCGGGGTCAGCAGCGTGGTCAGCAGTACGAACAGCATCGAGATGCCGTCGACGCCGACGTGATAGGCGATGTTGAAGGCCGGCATCCACAGCGCCCGCTCCTCGAACTGGAACGCAGACGTCGTCGTGTCGAACTGCAGCCACAGCGCCAGCGACAGGAGGAACGTCGCCAGCGACGTCCACAGCGCCACGGCGCGGGCGTTGCGGGCAATATCGGCGGCCTCGCCGCGCACGAAGACGATGAACAGCGCGCCGACGAGCGGCAGGAAGATGACCAGCGACAGGATCGGCAAGTTGCTCATCGCCCGGCCCCTATCCCGCCACGCTGAACAGGTACCAGGTGATCAGCACGACGACACCGATCAGCATGGCGAAGGCATAGTGGTAGAGATAGCCGCTCTGCAGCCGCGTCGCCCGTCGGGCGATGTCGAGGGTCGCCGCGGCGATGCCGTCCGGCCCGACGCCATCGATGATCGCGCCGTCGCCGGACTTCCAGAAGCCGCGGCCAAGGACGAAGGCGGGCCGGACGAACAGGAAGTCGTAGAGTTCGTCGAAGTACCACTTGTTGAGCACGAACAGGTAGATCGCGCGGAACCGTTCGGCCATCAGGCCGGGCAGGCCCGGCGCGGCAATATAGAACACGTAGGCCAGGCCGATGCCGGCGAGGCCGACGACCAGTGGCGCCAGCTTCACCCAGGTCGGCACGTGGTGAGCGTTTTCCAGGGCCGGATGGCTGTCCAGGACGAGCAGTGACTCGCCCCAGAATTGGCCAGCGTTGTGACCGACAAACGACTCGTAGCCGACATAGCCGGCGAGAACCGCGCCGGCCGCCAGCACCAGCAGCGGCAGGATCATCACCTTCGGCGACTCGTGGACGTGGGCCATCACCTTCTCGTCGGCCCGCGGCTTGCCGTGGAAGGTCATGAACAGGAGCCGCCACGAATAGAACGCCGTCAGGAACGCCGCCGCGATGCCCATCCAGAAGGCGTAGCCGCCAACGCCGGTGTGCGCCGCGTAGGCCGCCTCGAGGATGATGTCCTTGGACCAGTATCCGGCAAAGGGCCAGATGCCGGCCAGCGCCAGCGAGCCGATCCACATCAGCACCCAGGTCACCTTGACCTGGCGCCAGATGCCGCCCATGCGGCGCATGTCCTGCTCGTCCGACATGGCGTGGATCACCGAGCCGGCGCCGAGGAACAACAGCGCCTTGAAGAACGCATGGGTCATCAGGTGGAAAATGCCGGCGGAATAGGCCGAGACGCCGCAAGCGAAGAACATGTAGCCGAGCTGCGAACAGGTCGAATAGGCGATCACCCGCTTGATGTCGTTCTGCACGCAGCCGATGGTGCCGGCGAAGATCGCCGTCGACGCGCCGATCACGGTGACCGTCGCCAGCGCCACGTCCGAGTACTCGAACAGCGGCGACAGCCGCGCGACCATGAAGATGCCGGCGGTGACCATGGTCGCCGCGTGGATCAGCGCCGACACCGGGGTCGGACCCTCCATGGCGTCCGGCAGCCAAGTGTGCAGGCCGAGCTGCGCCGACTTGCCCATGGCGCCGATGAACAGCAACAGGCAGATGATCGTCAGGGCATGGAACTCGATGCCGAACACGGTCAGCACGGCATCGGCGCGCCCGCCGGCGGCGGCGAAGATGGTGTCCAGGTGGACCGATTCGAACAGCACGAAGACGGCGAAGATGCCCAGCGCGAAACCGAAGTCGCCGACCCGGTTGACGATGAACGCCTTGATCGCCGCGGCGTTGGCCGATGGCCGGTCGTACCAGAATCCGATCAGCAGATAGGACGCCAGGCCGACCCCTTCCCAGCCGAAGAACAGCTGCACCAGGTTGTCGGCGGTGATCAGCATCAGCATGAAGAAGGTGAACAGGCTGAGGAACGACATGAACCGGGGGATACCCGGATCGTGGTGCATGTAGCCGACCGAGTAGACGTGGACCATTGCCGACACCACGGTGACGACCAGCATCATCACAGCGGTCAGGGTATCGACCTTCAGCGCCCACGACACCTCGAGGGCACCGGAATCGATCCAGGTGAACAGCTCGATGGTGTGGGCGTTGCCGTTGAGCGCGACGTCGATGAACACCGGGATCGCCAGCACCATCGACAGCAGCAGCGCACCGCACGTAACCCATTGCGCGGCGAGGTCGTTGCGGGCGCGCTTCTGTTGGTCCTCGGAAACATAGAACGCGAGAACGCCCGCGATCAGCGAGCCCAGCAACGGCAAAAAGACGACGGCGACGGACATGCGCTGGGTCTCAGCCCTTCATCAGGTTGATGTCTTCCACGGCGATGGAGCCGCGGTTGCGGAAATAGACAACGAGTACGGCCAGGCCGATGGCCGCCTCGGCGGCGGCGACGGTCAACACGAACATGGCGAACACCTGGCCGACCAGATCGTTCAGCTCGGCGGAGAATACGACGAGATTGATGTTCACCGCGAGCAGCATGAGTTCGATCGACATCAGGATGACGATGACGTTCTTGCGGTTCAGGAAGATGCCGAAAATGCCCAGCGTGAACAGGATCGCGGCAACGGTCAGGTAGTGGCCCAGTCCGATCTCGAACATCAGATGCCCTTCCCCGACTCGACCTTGCGGATCTGGACTGCTTCCTCAGGCCGGCGAGCGAGCTGGTCGGCGATCCGTTGGCGCCGCACGCCAACGCGGCGCCGGTGGGTGAGCACGATGGCGCCGATCATCGCCACCAGGAGGATCACGCCGGCCGCCTGGAACAGGTAGATGTAGTGGGTATAGAGCAGCTGCCCGAGCGCCTCGGTGTTGCTGACCGCATCCGGTGGCGGCGCCGGCGAGCCGCCCCGCGCCGCCGCCTCCGGCGCCAGGGTCCAGCCGCCCAGCACGGCCAGAAGCTCGACCAGCAGAATCAGCCCGATCAGGCCGCCCAAGGGCAGGTACTGCAGAAAGCCCTGACGCAGCTCGACAAAGTTAATGTCCAGCATCATCACGACGAACAGGAACAGCACGGCTACGGCGCCGACGTAGACGACGACCAGCACCATGGCGAGGAACTCGGCGCCCATGAGCACGAACAGTCCCGCCGAGTTGAAAAAGGCCAGAATCAGGAACAGCGCCGAATGGACCGGGTTGCGCGCCGAGATCACCATCACCCCGGCGGCGATGGTGACGAACGCAAACAGATAGAACGCCAGGGCCTGGACGATCATCAGCGGTCCTGCATGTCTTCGACGTGGGGACCGGCGCCCATGGCTCCGGTCCGTGTGGTGGCGGGCGTGTTCATACCCCCCTTTCCCCCTTCGTCACAACACCCGCGCCCTACCGGTAGGGCGCGTCGGCGGCGATATTGGCGGCGATCTCGGTTTCCCACCGGTCGCCGTTGGCCAGCAGCTTGGCCTTGTCGTACATCAACTCTTCACGGGTTTCGGTGGCGAACTCGAAGTTCGGCCCCTCGACAATGGCGTCCACCGGACAGGCCTCCTGGCAATAGCCGCAATAGATGCACTTCAGCATGTCGATGTCGTAGCGGGTCGTCCGCCGGCTGCCGTCGTCGCGCGGCTCGGCCTCGATGGTGATTGCCTGCGCCGGACAGATGGCCTCGCAGAGCTTGCAGGCAATGCAGCGCTCCTCGCCGTTGGGATAGCGCCGGAGCACGTGTTCGCCACGGAACCGCGGGCTCAGCGGTCCCTTTTCGTACGGGTAGTTCAGCGTCACCTTCGGCCGGAACATATAGCGCAGGGTCAGCGCCATGCCGGAGATCAGCTCGCTGAGCAGAACGGTCCGCGCGCCGCGATCCATGAAGGCCATGATCGAACTCTCCTTCTAACCCGCGTTCGGCAGCCAGTCGAAGGCCACCAGCACGCCGCTGACAACGGCGACTGCGGCCAGGGAAATCGGCAGGAACACCTTCCAGCCGAGGCGCATCAGCTGGTCGTAGCGGTAGCGCGGGAACGTCGCCCGCACCCACAGGAACACGAATAGGCAGAGGACGATCTTGAGGAAGAACCAGATCGGCCCCGGTATCCAGTTGAACGGCGCGATGTCGAACGGCGGCAACCACCCGCCGAGGAACAGGATGGTGGTCATCGCCGACATCAGGATCATGTTCGCGTACTCGCCGAGGAAGAACAGCGCGAACGTCATCGCCGAGTATTCGACGTTGTAGCCGGCCACCAATTCCGCCTCCGCCTCCGGCAGATCGAAGGGATGGCGGTTGGTTTCGGCCAGGGTCGAGACGAAAAAGATCACCGCCATCGGCAGCAGCGGGAAGGCGAACCAGTTGAACAGCCCGAACGAACCCTTCTGGGCGAGCACGATGTCCGAGAGGTTCAGCGAACCGACGCAGAGCAGGACGGTGATGATGACGAAGCCCATGGAGACTTCGTAGGACACCATCTGCGCCGCCGAGCGCAGGGCGCCGAGGAAAGCGTACTTCGAATTCGACGCCCACCCGGCCATGATGATGCCGTAGACGCCGAGCGACGAGATGGCGAACAGGTAGAGGATGCCGACGTTGATGTCGGCCAGCACCAGTCCGTCGTCGAACGGAATCACCGCCCAGGCGATCAGCGCCAGGATGAAGGTGATCATCGGCGCGACCACGAACACCACCGGGTTGGCGCCGGTGGGAATCACCGTTTCCTTGAGGAAAAGCTTCAGGCCGTCGGCCATCGGCTGCAGCAGACCGAAAGGTCCGACCACGTTCGGCCCCTTGCGCAGGTGCATGGCGCCAATGACCTTGCGCTCCAGCAGCGTCAGGTAGGCCACGCAGACCAGCACGATCGCAACGATCACCACGATGCCGATCAGGTCGGCGACCGACGGTCCCCAGAACGGCCCCAGATATTGGGTCATGAATTCACCCATCGGTGCCGGTCCCCTTCAATCCCTCGCCGGAAACGGCGTCGACGCACCGCGCCATGGTCTCGGAGGCGCGGCCGATCGGATCGGTCAGATAGAAGTTGGCGACCGCCGACACAAGCGGTGCGGTGCCGATCGCGCCCTTGGCGCCGAACGGTCCCCACGCTGCGGGCTCGACGGTATCGGGTTCGGCGAACACCGGGTTCACCGCGGCGAGACGGGCGCGTACATCGGCGAGTGAATCGATCGGCAGCACATTTCCGAGCGCTCCCGAAAGCGCCCGGATGATCGTCCAGTCGGCTCGGGCGTCGCCCGGCGGATGGGCAACGAGACGGGCGAGCTGTATGCGGCCCTCGGTGTTGACGTAGGTGACGTCCTTCTCGGTATAGGCAGCGCCGGGAAGCACAACGTCGGCACGATGGGCGCCGGCATCGCCGTGGTGTCCCTGGTAGACGACGAACGCCGAGCCGAGCCGGGCCATGTCGATCTCGTCGGCCCCGAGCAGGTAGACGACATCGATCGCGCCCGCCGAAGCGCCGTCGAGGATGCCGGCGACGTCGCGGCCGCCCTCGCCCGGCACGAAGCCGAGGTCTAGGCCGCCGACCCGCGCCGCGGCGGTGTGCAGGACGTTGAAGCCGTTCCACCCGGCCGCTTCGTCGATCAGTCCGCAGGTATCGGCGATGCGGTGCGCGGCGTCGACGATCGCCGCGCCGTCGTCCCGCGCGATCGCGCCCATGCCGAGGATCAGCATCGGCCGCTCGGCGCCCTTGAGCACCTGGGCGAACGGATGCGTGCCGGCGGCGATGGCCTCGAGCACGGAGGGGTCTTCGCCGAGATGGTCATAGGGATACGTCAGGTCGGCCGCCGGACCGATAGCGGCAACACGGAAGCCGCCGGCCAGATAGCGTTTGCGGATCCGCGCGTTCAGCACCGCCGCCTCGATGCGCGGATTGGCGCCGATCAGCAGGCAAGCGTCGGCCGAGTCGATGCCGGCGATGGTGGTGTTGAACAGATACGCCGAGCGCAGTGACGCATCGAGCCGCGCGCCGTCCTGACGGCAATCGGTGTGCGGCGAGCCGATCGCCGACATCAGGTCCTTCAGTGCCATCATCGACTCGCAGTCGGCCATGTCGCCGGCGATCGCCGCGATGCGCGTCCCGTCGACCCCTTCGAGCCGGCGGGCGATGACGCCGAAAGCCTCGGCCCACGTCGCCGGGCGGAGGCGACCACCCTCGCGAACGAACGGTCTGTCGAGCCGCTGACGTCGCAGGCCGTCGCAGGAATACCGCGCCTTGTCGGAGATCCACTCCTCGTTGACGTCCTCGTTGAGGCGCGGTAGCACCCGCATCACCTCGTTGCCGCGGGCGTCAACGCGGATGTTGCTGCCGACGGCGTCGGTGACGTCGACGGACTCGGTCTTGCGCAGCTCCCACGGACGGGCGGCGAAAGCGTAAGGCTTGGACGTCAGGGCGCCGACCGGGCAGAGATCGATGACGTTCCCCGAAAGCTCCGAGGTGATCGCCTTTTCCAGATAGGTGGTGATCTCCATGCTCTCGCCGCGCCCAGTGGCGCCCAGCTCAGGCACGCCGGCGACCTCGGTCGCGAAGCGGATACAGCGCGTGCAATGGATGCAGCGGGTCATGATCGTCTTGACCAGCGGCCCCATGTACTTGTCATCGACCGCGCGCTTGTTCTCGAGGAAGCGGCCGCGGTCCATGCCGTAGTACATGGCTTGGTCCTGCAGGTCGCATTCGCCGCCCTGGTCGCAGATCGGACAGTCGAGGGGGTGGTTGATAAGCAGGAACTCCATCACCCCCTTGCGCATGGCGTGAACCTCGGGCGTGTTGGTGTGGATCACCATGCCGTCGGCGACGGGCATCGCGCAGCTCGCCACCGGCTTCGGCGCCTTCTCCATCGCCACCAGACACATCCGGCAATTGCCGGCGATGGACAGCCGCTCGTGATAACAGAACCGCGGAATCTCGATGCCGATGGATTCGCAGGCCTGAAGCACGGTGAGGCCGGCTTCGATCTCGACCTCCGTACCATCAATGATGAGCTTCGGCATCGCCCGTCCCCCGCCTACGCCGCTTCGCGTCCCTGACGCTCGAGGATTCGGGCCTCGAGCTCGGAGCGGAAATGCCGGATCAAACCTTGAATCGGCCACGCCGCGGCGTCGCCGAGGGCACAGATGGTATGACCTTCGATCTGGCGGGTGACTTCCTCGAGGAGGTCGATCTCGGCGATCGTGCCGCGGCCCTCGCCGAGACGCTCCATCATCCGCCACATCCAGCCGGTGCCCTCGCGGCACGGCGTGCACTGGCCACAGCTCTCATGCTTGTAAAAACGGGACAGCCGGGTAATCGCGCGGATGACGTCGGTGGACTGGTCCATGACCATCACCGCGGCGGTGCCGAGGCCCGACTTGACCTCGATGAGTGCGTCGAAATCCATGCGCACGCTGTCGCAGATGGACTTGGGAAGCAGCGGCACCGAGGCGCCGCCCGGAATCACCGCCTTGAGGTTCTTCCAGCCGCCGCGCACCCCGCCAGCGTGCTTCTCGATCAGGTCCTTGAGCGGGATGCTCATCTCTTCTTCGACGGTGCACGGTTTCTCGACGTGCCCGGAGATGTTGAACAGTTTGGTTCCGGTGTTCTTCGGCCGTCCCAGCGCGCCGAACCAGGCGCCGCCACGGCGCAGGATCGTCGGCACGACGGCGATGGACTCGACGTTGTTCACCGTCGTCGGGCAGCCATAGAGCCCGACATTGGCCGGAAACGGAGGTTTGAGCCGCGGCTGTCCCTTGGAGCCCTCGAGGCTCTCGATCAAAGCCGTCTCCTCGCCGCAGATGTAAGCGCCGGCGCCGCGGTGCACGTAGATGTCGAACGGCATGCCCGAGCCGCAGGCGTTTTTGCCGATCAGGCCGGCGCCGTATGCTTCGTCGACGGCGCGCTGGAAGGCCTCGGTTTCCCGGTAGAATTCGCCGCGCACATAGACGTAGGCCGTCTGCGCGCCCATGCCGACGCCAGAGAGGAGGCATCCTTCCACCAGCTTGTGCGGATCGTGGCGAAGGATTTCGCGGTCCTTGCAGGTGCCGGGCTCGCCCTCGTCGGCGTTGACCACCAGGTAGTGCGGCCGCTCGCCCACCTCGCGGGGCATGAACGACCACTTCATACCGGTGCCGAACCCGGCACCGCCGCGTCCACGCAGGCCCGACTCCTTAACTTCCTCGACGATCCAGTCGCGGCCCTTGTCGATCAGCGCCTTGGTGCCGTCCCAGTCGCCGCGCGAGCGGGCACCCTTCAGGCCGACGTCGCCCTGACCGTAAAGGTTGGTGAAGATGCGGTCGCGGTCGTGCAGCATCAGCTCACTCCACCCTTCGTGGTCGCGTCCGACCCGGCTGCCGCGGCCTCAACCGTTGGCACCTCGGTCAGCGACGTCATCCCGCCAACCGGCTCGCCGCCGCGCCGGCCGATTTGCGAGCCGGGCGTCGGCGTCTCGCCGGCTTGGAGTGCGGCGATGATCTTGCCCGTCGTTTCCGACGTCAGGTCTTCGTAATAGTCGTCGCCGACCTGCATCATCGGCGCGTTGACGCAGGCGCCCAGGCACTCGACCTCCGACAGGGTGAACTCGCCGTCGGTGGTGGTCTCGCCGATGTCGACACCGAGGCTGCGCCGGCATTCGGCGACGATGTCATCGGACCCGCGCAGCCAGCACGGAAGGTTGGTGCAGACCTGGACGTGATGGCGGCCCACCGGACGCAGGTTGAACATGGTGTAGAAAGTCGCGACTTCCTGCACCCGGATCTGCGGCATCTTCAGGTACGCAGCCACATATTCAATCGCCGCCTGGCTCAACCAGCCGTCGTTCTGCCGCTGGGCGAGGTCGAGCAGCGGCAAAACGGCGCTCGCCTGGCGTCCGGCGGGGTACTTGGCGATGATCGCCTGCGCCGCCGTGTCGTTCTCGGGCGTGAACGCGAACGCGCGGGCCGTGTCGGTCACGTCGGATACCTGGGTCATCGGTCGATCTCGCCGAACACAATGTCGAGGGAGCCGAGCACCGCCACCGCATCGGCCAGCATGTGCCCCCGGCAGAGGAAATCCATGGCCTGCAGATGGGCGAAGCCGGGCGAGCGGATCTTGCATCGGTAAGGCCGGTTGGTGCCGTCGGACAACAGATAGACGCCGAATTCGCCCTTCGGCGCCTCGACCACCGAGTAGGTTTCGCCGGCGGGCACGCGGTAGCCTTCGGTAAACAGCTTGAAGTGATGGATCAGGGCCTCCATCGAGCCCTTCATTTCGGCCGGCGGCGGCGGCGCGATCTTGCGGTCGTCGACGTGAGGCGGCCCAGGCGGCATCTCGTCAAGGCATTGGCGGATGATCTTCAGGCTTTCGCGCATTTCCAGCATGCGCACCAGATACCGGTCGTAGCAGTCGCCGTGAGTGCCGACAGGGATGTCGAACTCCATGCGCTCGTAGGCATCGTAGGGCTGCGCCTTGCGCAGGTCCCACGGCACCCCCGCGGCGCGCAGGTTGGGACCCGAGAAACCCCAATCCATGGCATCCTCGGCGGAGATGGCTCCGACATCCACGGCCCGCTGCTTGAAGATGCGATTCTCCGTCAGCAGGGTCTCGCAATCTTCTATGAATGAAGGAAATTCTTCGCTCCACGTCCAGATGTCTTCGGCGAGGCCGGCGGGCATGTCCTGCGACACACCGCCCGGGCGGAAATAGTTCATGTGCATGCGCGCGCCGCACACCCGCTCGCAGAACTCCATCATCCGCTCGCGATGCTCGAAGCCCCACAGCATCGGCGTCATCGCACCGACGTCCATGGCGAAGGCGCAGACGGTAAATACGTGACTGAGTATGCGGCCGATTTCGGCATAGAGGACGCGGAGGTATTGACCCCGCAACGGCACTTCGATGTCGAGCAGCTTCTCGACGGCGATGGCGAACGCGTGCTCCTGGTTCTGCGGCGCCACGTAATCCAGCCGGTCGAAATACGGCACCGCCTGCATATAGGTCTTGTACTCGATCAGCTTCTCGGTCCCGCGATGCAGAAGCCCGACGTGCGGGTCGGCGCGGTCGATCACCTCACCATCCATTTCCAGAACCAACCGCAATACGCCGTGCGCCGACGGGTGTTGCGGACCGAAGTTCAAGGTGAAGTTCTTGATCTGGGCCTCGGACATCAGGACCCACCCTCTGTCTCGGCCTTCTCGTCACCGGGAAGCTGCGACGGCATGCCCTCCCAGGGACTGAGGAAATCGAAGGTGCGGAACTCCTGTGGCAGCTTGACCGGCTCGTAAACGACGCGTTTCTGCTCGTCGTCGTAACGCACCTCGACGTAGCCGGTCAGCGGAAAATCCTTGCGCAGCGGATGTCCCTCGAACCCGTAGTCGGTGAGGATACGGCGCAGGTCCGGGTGGCCACTGAAATAGACCCCCAGCAGATCCCAGACCTCGCGCTCCCACCATCCGGCCGAGCTGAACACGCCGGTCACCGTCGGCACCGGCGTCTCCTCATCGGTGCGGACCTTGACGCGGATCCGCCGGTTGTGGGTCAGGCTCAGCAGGTTGTAGACGACTTCCAGCCGTTCGGCGCGCTCCGGATAGTCGGCGCCGCAGACATCCATGAGTTGTTTGAACTGGCAATTGACGTCGTCGCGCAGGAACGTCAATACGCGGACGATGGTGTCGCGATTGACGACGACGACAAGTTCGTCATTGACGATGGCCACGGATTCCGCCTCTTGCGGAATAGCGGCTTCGACATAGTCGCGGAGATCTTGAAGGGCTAGGTCCATGTCTTGCGGGGTCGTCGGTCGGGGTCCTAGAGCATCAACGCCAAAGCGTTCCGGTCCGCCTGATCTTCTTCTGTAGTTGCAGGATTCCGTACAGCAGCGCTTCGGCCGTCGGCGGACAACCGGGAACATACACATCGACCGGCACGACGCGGTCGCAGCCGCGGACCACCGAGTACGAATAGTGATAGTAGCCGCCACCGTTGGCGCACGATCCCATGGAAATCACATAGCGCGGCTCAGCCATCTGGTCGTAAACCTTGCGGAAGGCCGGGGCCATCTTGTTGGTCAGCGTGCCGGCGACGATGATCAGATCCGATTGGCGCGGGCTCGGACGCGGCACGACACCAAAGCGGTCGAGGTCATAGCGGCTGACATAAGTATGCATCATCTCGACGGCGCAGCAGGCGAGTCCAAATGTCATCGGCCAAAGGGAGCCGGTGCGCGCCCAGTTGACCACCTTGTCAAGCTGGGCGACGACAAACCCCTTGTCCTGCAGTTCGTCGGTGACACGGCTCAGCAGTTCGTCCTGCTCGGCGCCCGGTGGCAGCGGGTTCTCCGCTTCTACTCCCATTCCAGGGCTCCCTTCCGCCACTCATAGATGAAGCCGACAGTCAGCACGGCGAGAAACACCATCATCGACCAGAAACCGAACACCCCGATCGTGCCCAGCGAAACGGCCCACGGAAACAGAAACGCCACTTCCAGATCGAAGATGATGAACAGGATCGCCACCAGATAGAACCGGACGTCGAACTTGCCGCGCGAGTCCTCGAACGCGTCGAATCCACACTCGTAGGCCGAGTTCTTGTCGGTGTCGGGATGCTGGCGAACGATCACGAAGGACGCGCCGACGGCGGCAATCGCGATCGCAATGGCGATTGCAATGAAGATCAAGATCGGCAGGTATTCAACTAGCAACGCGTCCATTGGGCCTTTCCTGCCCCGTGGCCGCCCGGCTCCGCGGACCACGACGTTCGGCCGAGTCGCGCGGTCGGCTGGGTGGCGGGAGTGACGGGACTCGAACCCGCGACCTCTGGCGTGACAGGCCAGCGCTCTAACCGGTCTGAGCTACACCCCCAGGCAAACCCACGGCCCGGATGGGCTTGGATAGTGTAAACCGCGCCCCCACGGGTGTCAAGTCATGAGCCCCAAAAAGCCAAGGAATCCGGCGTTCGCGGCGCCGTGATCCCAATTCCCGCCGTCGTCGGCCGCTGGAGCGCCGGCGGTCTGCACGGTCGCCACCGATCCGCCGCGCGGATGGCCGCCGTCAGCTCCGTTTTCCGAGCTTGCTCGGATCGATGGGCGGCGACTTCAGCGCCGCCGCAACTCGCGACTCGAGCGCACCTTTCGAGATCGGTTTGACGAGGAACCCGTTGATCCCCAGCGCCAGCGCGTCGTGGACGTGGTCCTCGTCGGAGTGGCCGGTCAGAATGAGCACCGGCGTCGCCGCGACCTTCGTGTCGGCGTCGCGCCTGAGCTCGCGGACAAAGGCGAATCCATCCATCGTCGGCATTTCGAGATCGCAGATGATCAGGTCGATCTTCTTGCGCGTCCTGACGATTCGGAGCCCGTCTTCGCCGTTTTCGGCGTTGAGGATGTTGCGGGTTCCGAACTCGAACAGCACGCGCTCCACCAACGACCGCATGAACGGCTCGTCGTCGATCAGAAGGATCGTCAATCGATCGAAGTTGACCTCGGACATGACCGCTCCATCCCGTTGACACGACCCGCCCCCGCCGATCCGAGGGGCAGGGTGGTGGGCGGTGACGGACTCGAACCGCCGGCATCCACGGTGTAAACGTGGCGCTCTACCAACTGAGCTAACCGCCCCATTCCCTGCGTCAAAAACCTAACGGTATTGGCATCGCTGGTACAACCCCGCCTCGGTCAGAACCGTGTGGCCATCCGCGCAAAGAAAAACCGACTGCCCCCGAGGGGGCAGCCGGACATCTTGACAAAAGGCCGGAGCGGTTAGTTCACCGCGTCCTTGAGCGCCTTGCCGGCCTTGAACTTGGGCTGGTTCGAGGCAGCAATCTGAATCGCCTCGCCCGTGCGCGGGTTGCGGCCCTGCGACGCGGCCCGCCTGGCAACGCTAAAGGTGCCGAAGCCGACAAGCCGGACTTCGCTGCCGCCCTTCAGGGCATCGGTAATCGCCGAGAAAACGCTATCCACAGCCTTTGCCGCGTCTCCCTTCGACAAACCGGCACTGCTCGCAACCGTCGCGATAAGATCGTTTTTGTTCAACTGGAAGGCCCCCTATTCTGGAATTGGCTGAAACGGAATCGGCACGCTGTGAATGGCTACAACGTACGCCGACACGGGGAATGAGGTCGCGCGAGTGTAATTCGGTCGCCGAGCCGCCGTCAATCGCAGAAACCGTCGTTTTCCGCCGAAAAGCGCGGAAAAAACGGGTTCTCCACAGGCGTTCAGGGACTCGACGCCGTGTCAGGGGGTTCGGCGGCCGGACGCGGCCGACCGCCAACCCTTTCAAAGCCGGCTAAATGGCGAATCGCTCAGTGGGTGATGACGCCGCCGACGTCGTCCTCGTCGGTCTTTGCCGCAGCGATCGACGCCGATTCGACCTCGGCCTCATCCCACTCGATCGGCGTCGGTTCGGTGACCAGCGCTTCCTTCAGCACCTCGTCCACCGTCGCGACAGTGATGATTCGCAAGCCCCGCTTCACGTTTTCCGGAATGTCCGGAAGATCGCGTTCATTCTCCTTCGGCACCAAGACCGTCTTGAGGGCGCCGCGATGAGCCGCGAGCAGCTTCTCCTTGAGCCCGCCGATGGGCAGAACCCGGCCCCGGAGCGTCACCTCGCCGGTCATCGCCACGTCCTTGCGGACCTTGATCGCGGTGAGCACCGAAACGATGGACGTGACCATCGCCACGCCGGCCGACGGGCCGTCCTTGGGCGTCGCGCCTTCCGGCACGTGGACGTGGATGTCCTTCTTGGTGAACAGGGTCGGGGCGATGCCGAAATCGACCGAGCGGGACTGCACATAGGACTTTGCCGCCTGAATCGACTCCTGCATGACGTCGCCGAGCTTGCCGGTGATGGTCATGCGGCCCTTGCCGGGAACCATGACCGCCTCGATGGACAGCAACTCACCACCAACCTCCGTCCACGCCAGACCGGTGGTGACGCCGACCAGGTCCTCCTTCTCGGCTTCGCCGAAACGAAATCGCTTGACGCCGGCGAACTTGCCGAGGTTGCGGCGGCTAAGGGCGATCTTCTTGTAATCACCCATCATGATGTCCTTGATCGCCTTGCGGGTCAGGTTGGCGATTTCGCGCTCCAGGTTCCGCACCCCGGCTTCGCGGGTGTAGTAGCGGATGACGTCACGCAGCGCCGAATCCGAGATCGTCCACTCGTCTTCCTTCAGGCCGTGCGCTTCGATCTGCTTGGGGATCAGGTGGCGCTTGGCGATCTCGACCTTTTCGTCCTCGGTGTAGCCGGAGATGCGGATGATCTCCATGCGGTCCAAGAGCGCCGGCGGCATGTTCATGGTGTTGGCGGTGGTCACGAACAGCACGTCCGAGAGGTCGTAGTCGATCTCCAGGTAGTGGTCGTTGAAGGTGTTGTTCTGCTCGGGGTCGAGCACCTCCAGCAGGGCCGAGGCCGGATCGCCGCGCCAGTCGTGCCCCATCTTGTCGACCTCGTCGAGCAGGAACAGCGGATTCGACGACTTGGCCTTCTTCATCCCTTGGATGACCTTTCCGGGCATCGAGCCGATGTAGGTGCGCCGGTGGCCACGGATCTCGGCCTCGTCGCGCACCCCGCCCAACGACATGCGGACGAAGTTGCGTCCCGTCGCCCGAGCGATGGACTTGCCGAGCGAGGTCTTGCCGACACCCGGCGGGCCGACCAAGCAGAGGATCGGTCCACGGATGCGGTTGGTGCGCTGCTGTACGGCGAGATACTCGAGAATCCGCTCCTTGACCTTCTTCAGGCCGTAGTGATCGGCGTCGAGAATCTCCTGGGCGTGGCGAATGTCCTTCTTGACCCGGGTGCGCTTCTTCCACGGGATGCCGAGCATCCAGTCCAGGTAGTTGCGGACCACCGTGGCTTCGGCCGACATCGGACTCATCGAGCGAAGCTTCTTCAGCTCGGCCATGGCCTTTTCGCGGGCTTCCTTGCTGAGCGCGGTTTTCTTGATCCGCTCTTCCAGCTCCGCCGCCTCGTCGCGGCCGTCCTCGCCCTCGCCCAGCTCCTTCTGGATCGCCTTGAGCTGTTCGTTCAGGTAGTACTCGCGCTGCGTCTTCTCCATCTGGCGCTTGACGCGATTGCGGATCTTCTTCTCGACCTGCAGGACACCGATCTCGGACTCCATGTGCGAGTAGACCCGCTCCAGGCGTTCGGCAACGGCCTCGATCTCCAGGAGTTCCTGTTTCTCCGAAATCTTCAACGCCAGGTGCGACGCCACCGTATCGGCGAGCTTGCCCGGATCCTCGATCTGGTTGATCGAGACCAGTACTTCGGGCGGGATCTTCTTGTTGAGCTTGATGTACTGCTCGAACTGGCTCACCACCGAACGCCCCATGGCCTCCAGTTCCTGGGCCTCGCCAACCTCCTCGTCGACGGAGACGGCTTCGGCCTCGAAGAACTCGTCGCGATCGGTGAACCGGGTGATGCGCGCGCGCTGACCGCCTTCGACCAGAACCTTGACGGTCCCATCGGGCAGCTTGAGCAGCTGCAGAACCGTCGACACGGTGCCGACGACGTAGATGTCCTCCTGGCCCGGGTCGTCCTGGGCGGCATTCTTCTGCGCCACGAGGAGAATCTGCTTGTCGTCCTTCATCACGTCCTCGAGCGCCCGCACGGACTTTTCGCGGCCGACGAACAGCGGCACGATCATGTGCGGAAACACGACGATGTCGCGCAGGGGCAGGACGGGAAAGACGTTGGTCTGGCTGCTCACAGTTGTGTCGCCTTTCGGTCAGTCGGAAAAAACGCCGGCATCCCGCTGGGGATCGCGCTTCCAGGAATGCCCTAAAGGTGGCTCGCTAACGCCCCCCGGTCAAGGGCAGGCGGGTCCGGCGAGTCAGGCGGAGTTGCTGACGTCGTCGCGGCGGTCGGAGTAGATGTAAAGGGGCTTGGCGTGTTCTTCCGCCACTTCGCGGTTGATCACCACCTCCTCGACGCCCTCGAGGCTGGGCAGCTCGTACATGGTATCGAGGAGAATGTTCTCCATGATCGACCGAAGGCCGCGGGCCCCAGTCTTCCGGTCGACCGCGCGCCGGGCGATGCTTTCCATCGCGCCGTCGGTAAACGCCAGCCGCGTCTCCTCCATCTCAAACATGCGCTGATATTGCTTGACCAGCGCGTTCTTCGGCTTGGTGAGGATCTCGACCAGAGCGCCTTCGTCGAGGTCGTCGAGGGTGGCGAGGACCGGAAGCCGGCCAACGAATTCGGGAATTAGGCCGAACTTCAACAAATCCTCGGGTTCGACGTCGCGCAGCACCTCGCCGGCCTGCCGCTCGTCGGGAGAGCGCACGTCGGCGCCGAAGCCGATGGACGTGCCCTTGCCCCGCGCCGAGATGATCTTGTCCAGGCCCGAGAAGGCGCCGCCGCAGATGAACAGGATGTTGGTCGTGTCGACCTGCAGGAACTCCTGCTGCGGATGCTTGCGGCCGCCCTGCGGCGGCACGCTGGCAATGGTGCCTTCCATGATCTTCAGCAACGCCTGCTGCACGCCCTCGCCCGAGACGTCGCGGGTGATCGAGGGGTTGTCGGATTTGCGTGAAATCTTGTCGACTTCGTCGATGTAGACGATGCCGCGCTGCGCGCGCTCGACGTTGTAGTCGGCGGACTGCAGAAGCTTGAGGATGATGTTCTCGACGTCCTCGCCGACGTAGCCGGCCTCGGTCAGCGTCGTCGCATCGGCCATGGTGAACGGAACATCGAGGATGCGCGCCAGGGTCTGCGCCAACAGCGTCTTGCCGCAGCCGGTCGGGCCGATCAGCAGGATGTTGGACTTCGCCAGCTCGACATCGTTGCTCTTGGCGCCATGGTTCAGACGCTTGTAGTGGTTGTGGACGGCCACCGAGAGGACGCGCTTGGCGCGGTCCTGGCCGATCACGTAATCGTCTAGAACGGCACAGATTTCCCGCGGCGTCGGCACCCCTTCGCCGGACTTCACGAGGCTCGTCTTGTGCTCCTCGCGGATGATGTCCATGCACAGTTCGACGCACTCGTCGCAGATGAACACCGTCGGCCCCGCGATGAGCTTGCGGACCTCGTGCTGGCTCTTACCGCAAAACGAGCAGTAGAGCGTATTCTTGGAATCGCCGCCCGGGGTCTTGCTCATGACCTCTCACACCTGGGTCGCCGTCGACCGAACTATTAAGCCATCAGGCGTCCGCCCGCACAATCCCCAAAAAGGGTAATGCGCCGCGATTGCAGTTGGAATCCGCCGTATACCCTGGCGGACTCCCCTGCTCAGCCGCTAGCCGGGCACGTGCGGACTCAGGCGTCGTCCTTGCCGTCTTCCGTCTTCGGCCGGTTGACGATAACGTCGTCGACGAGGCCGAAATCCTTGGCCTCGGTCGGGCTCATAAAGCGGTCACGCTCGACCGCGGCCTCGATCACATCCAGCGCCTGGCCGGTGTGCTTGACGTAGATCTGGTTGAGCCGGTCGCGCAGCCCAAGGATCTCGCGGGCGTGGATCTCGATGTCGGTGGCTTGGCCCTGGGCGCCGCCCGACGGCTGGTGGACCATGATCCGCGCGTGCGGGAGCGCATAGCGCTTGCCCTCGGCGCCAGCGGCCAAAAGCAGCGACCCCATCGACGCCGCCTGGCCGATGCACACCGTCGAGACCTCGGGGCGGATGTATTGCATGGTGTCGTAGATGGCCAGGCCCGAACTGACCACACCGCCCGGCGAGTTGATGTAAAAAGCGATGTCCTTGTTGGGGTTTTCCGACTCCAGGAACAGCAGCTGGGCGCAGACGAGGCTGGCGACGGCGTCGTGCACGGCACCGGTGAGGAACACGATGCGTTCCTTCAAAAGCCTCGAATAGATGTCATAGGCGCGCTCGCCCCGGTTGGTGGTTTCCACCACCATGGGAACCAGGGTGTTCATGGTGATGTCGCGCACGTCGGTCATGTCTGGGTTCTCTCCTTCGATCCGCCGACCATAACGTATTCGCTCGGCGGCCCAGTTTCAGTCCTGGAGTCGCTATTCGTCGGCGGCGGGACTGTCCTTCTTCGTCTTCTTGCCGCTGCCGGCCGTCTTCTTTTTGGCGCCGCCCTTGGCTTTCGGCTTGGCTTTCGCGGCCTGTTCCGCTTCCGCTTCCGCTTCCTCGTCCGGGTCGCGCACCAAGTCCTCAACGGACACCTCGCGGTCCTCGACGTCCGCCAGTTCGAGAATGAAGTCGACCACCTTGTCCTCGAAGATCGGCGCCGTCACCGCCTGGACGGACTCGGGGTTGTTCTTGAAGTACTCGAGAACGGCCTGCTCCTGCCCCGGATAGCGGCGGGCCTCGGCCATGATCGCCTGGTTGATGTCGTCCTGCCCGACCTGAAGGTTGTTCGTCCGCCCAACTTCGGCGAGCAAGAGCCCGAGCCTGACCCGCCGCTCGGCGATCGAGCGGTACTCGGCCTTGTCCTCGTCGCTGACATCGATGTCCGGCGCGGCGTGGTCGTGATCATGATCGTGGTCGTGATCATGGTCGTGATCGTGACCGCCGGCGGCCTGGGTCTGCTGCTTGAGCTGGCCGATGATGCTCACGTACTCGCGCCCGACCATGCCCTGCGGCACCTCGAAGTCGGAGACTTCGGCCAGCCTGTCCAACAGGTCTCGCTTCAGCCGCATTCTGGCCATGCCCTTGAGCTCGCGCGCATGTTCGTCACGGATGCTCTGGCGGAGCTGGTTCATGGTTTCGGCGCCGAATTTCTTCGCCAGCTCCTCGTCCAGCGGGTTCGGGGTGGTTTCGCGCAGCTCTTGTACAGTGACGTCGAACACCGCTTCCTTGCCGGCCAGTTCCTGGGCTCCGTACTCCTCCGGGAACGTCACCTTGACCTCGGTGCTGTCGCCCGGCGAGGTGCCAATCACCTGGTCCTCGAATCCGGGGATGAAGCTGCCCGAGCCAAGCACCAAGTGGTAGCCCTCGACCTTGCCACCGACGAACTCCTCGCCGTCGACCCGACCGACGAAGTCGATGACCGCGATGTCGCCTTCCTTGGCCTTGCGCTTTCGGGCGATGGGTGCCGAGGTTGCGTGCGCCTTGGCCAGCGATTCGATGGTGCCCTCGATCTGTTCTTCGCCAGGCTCGGCATGCAGGCGGCCGAGCTTGATCTTGGAGAAATCCGGCTGCTCGATCTCCGGCATGACCTCGACGGCCATCTTGAATTCCAGGTCGCTGCCGTCCTCGAATGCGGTGATCTCAATCTTCGGCTGCTCGGCGACCCGCAGCCCCCGCTCCGACATGATCTCGTTCGCCGATTCGTTGATCGTCTGCTCGAGGATCTCGCCCTTCAGGGCGTCGCCGTACCGTTGACGCAGAAGCGACACCGAGACCTTGCCGGGACGGAACCCGGGCAGGCGGATGTTCACCGCCAATTCCTCGAGGCGGCCGGTGATCCGGGCTTCAAACTCAGCGGCCGGCACCGCAACGGCGAATTCGCGGCTGAGGCCCTCGGCTTTGGTCTCGGTAACGTTCATGGACATCCCGATTGGACTGAAGTTCTTCTCGATGCGCCTTGCGCCCGCGCGCGGCGGGCGGCATCGGCGTGACGGCTATGTGGGCTGGTTGGTGCGGGCGGAGGGACTTGAACCCCCACGACTTGCGTCACAGGTACCTAAAACCTGCGTGTCTACCAGTTCCACCACGCCCGCGGGTCGTCCGGAACCCCCCCGACGGGGCGCAGCACTGTACCCGATTGGCCGGACCTGTCAATCGCGGGTGCCGGCCCGCAGCGAGCGCAGAACGGCCGGCAATCCATCGACGATGTCCTCGGCGATCAGCCCCGGTCCGAAGGCCGCCGCGGCACGCCCGTGCAGCCATGCCGCGGCGCATCCGGCATCGAACGGATCGGCGCCTTGCGCCAGCAGTCCCAGCGCCATGCCGGCGAGCACGTCGCCCGAGCCGGCAGTGGCCAGTTCGGGCGGCGCTTCACCGTTGATCGCGGCGCGTCCGTCCGGCGCGGCGACGACCGTGTCGGGCCCCTTCAGCAGCACCATCGCGCCGCTCTGTTCCGCCGCCGCCCGCGCCCGGTCCGGTTTGGCGCCGGTGGCGCCAAAGACCCGCGCGAACTCGCCCTCGTGGGGGGTCAGCAGGCAGGGCCCGGCAACCGCCGCGAACAGGGTTTCGGGGTCGTCCTGAAAGACGGTGATGGCATCGGCGTCGAGCACGCACGCCTTGCCGGTTGCCAGCGCCGCGAGCACCCGGCGACGGGTCTCGTCCGATACGCCGGCGCCCGGCCCGAGCAGGATCGCGTTGCGGCGCGGATCGCCGATGTATTCGGCGAAGGCCGAATCGTCGGCAACCGGCGTGACGATGGTGCCGGGCTGGCCACCGGCATAGATATAGAAGGCCTCCGGAGGCGAAGCGATGGTGACGAGGCCGGCACCGATGCGCCGGGCGCCCTCGGCGGCAAGACGCGCGGCCCCGGTCATCTGCCCGCCGCCGAGCACCACCGCGTGGCCGCGGCCGTATTTGTTGCCTTCGGCGGTTGGCCAGGGATAGCGCTCGGACCACAGCGCCGGGCCGTCGGCGACGGTCCGAGGGCCGATGGCCGGTAGCACGGATTCGGGGATGCCGATGTCGGCGACGCGCAGTTCGCCGCACAGCGCACGACCCGGCATCAAAAGGTGTCCCGGCTTGGCACGGAAGAAGGTCACGGTGCTCCGGCATCGCGGCGCGATGCCGAGGATCTCGCCGCTGTCGCCGTGCACGCCGCTCGGCACATCGACGCCGACGCAGTCGAGCCGGCGCGCGTTCACCACTTCGATCACCTCGGCGGAGACGCCGTCGAGCGCCCGCGCCAGTCCGGCGCCGAACAGCGCATCGACAACCAGCGGGTCGGCGTCGAGCAGGTCGATCGACAGCGTCTCGGTCCTTCCGGACCAGCGTTCGGCGTTGACCGCGGCATCGCCCTTCAGCTTCTCGACCGCGCCAAGCAGTCCGAGGCGCACCGGCCAGCCGCGTTCGGCCAGCAGCCGGGCGACGACGAACCCGTCGCCGCCGTTGTTGCCAGGACCGCACAGCACCGCCACCGGGCGTCGCGCCCAGTGGTCGGCAATTTCCTCGGCGATGGCCGTTCCCGCCGCTTCCATCAGGTCGAGGCCGGGGACTCCGCCGGCCATGGCGGCGGCATCCGCGGCATACATCTCCTCGACGGTGAGCAGCACGCTGTCGGTCATCGGGAGCCCCCCCCAAGGTTCCGGCGTTGGCGATCATAGTCCGTTCCCATACTGGTCGAAAACGGCCGCCGGTCCTATAACCCCGGACCATGACCCCCGCGAACGGAGTTCCACGGTGACCATCCTGGTGCTGGGCGCCGGTGTCGTCGGCGTCGCCACGGCCTATGCCTTGGCCCGTGCCGGCCACGCGGTGACGGTCGTCGACCGCCAGCCGGGGCCGGCACTGGAGACCAGCTTCGCCAACGGCGGCCAGATCTCGGCCAACCACGTGACGCCCTGGGCGACACCGGCGACGCCATGGAAGGCGCTGAAGTGGCTGGGCCGCTCCGACGCGCCGCTGCTCTACCGGCTGCGCGCCGACCCGGCACTGTGGTCGTGGACGTTCCGCTTCCTTGCCAACTGCACGCACGCAAGGGTGCGCATCAACATCGAACGCGCGCTGCGCATCGCCGTCTACAGCCGCGAGCGTATCGCCGGACTTCGCGTCGAGACCGGGATCGACTACGACCAGCTCGGGCGCGGCATCCTCCACGTCTTTCGCAACCGGCGGGAATACGAGAGCGCGCTGCCGTATCTGGAACTGATGGCTGAGCACGGCTGTGTCCGCAGGGTCGTCGACCCCGATACCTGCGTCGCCATCGAGCCGGCGCTGACGACCGTCCGCGCCGACCTGGTCGGCGGCATCATGAGCGACGACGACGAAAGCGGCGACGCCTACGCCTTCACCGCCGGGCTCGCAGACATCTGTGCGGGTCTCGGGGTGACGTTTGTCTTTGACACGACGGTGCGGCGGCTTGTCGCCGAGGGACAAAGTATCGCCGCCGTCGAGACCGACGGGGACACGCTGAAGGCCGACGCCGTCGTCGTCGCGCTCGCCAGCTATGCGCCGCCGCTGCTGCGTCCACTCGGGCTGAAGCTACCGGTCTACCCGGCCAAGGGCTATTCGGTGACCCTGCCGGTCGGCGACCCGGAGCGGGCACCCGTGGTCAGCCTCATCGACGACGAGTTCAAGATGGTCTACAGCCGCCTCGGCGACCGACTCCGGGCGGCCGGCACCGCCGAGTTCGTCGGCTACGACACGACGATGAACGAGGCTCGGGCGCGGTTCATCCGCGACAAGGCCCTGGAGCTGTTCCCCGGCTGCGCCGATCCGGATGCGGCCGAGTACTGGGCCGGGCTGCGCCCCTCGACCCCCGACGGGGTGCCGGTGATCGGCGTCACGCCCTATGCCAACCTCTACCTCAACACCGGGCACGGCACGCTCGGCTGGACCATGGCCTGCGGCGCCGGGCAGGTGGTCGCCGACGTCGTCAGTGGCGTGACACCGGCCATCTCGCTGGACGGTCTCGGCATCGACCGGTTCGGGTAGCAGGTACTCGAAAAGCGAGCCTGGACGATTGACCTCGTACCTCGAGACGCTGCGCTCCTCAGCATGAGATGAATCGTCGCAGCAGCTTGGCTCATCCTGAGCAGGCCCACCGGGCCGTGTCGAAGAACGAGGCAGGCCCCTGGCACCGCTTTTTCAGCAGACTGCTGGAACGAGTTGTAGATGGCTCCAAGTGTGGGACCCAAACAGCAACGGGGCCGGAAAATCCGGCCCCGGGGTATCAGTCGATCCCGTTGATGGGATTTAGGCGGCTTTGGGCAGCCACTTGGTGAAGACGTCGGCCTGCGCGGCGAACGGCGCGGTCACCTCGCCGAAGACCTTGCTGCCCAGGTCCATCAGAACCTTGCCGTCGGCGACGGTCTGCTCCAGGACCTCGTGCAAGAAGGCGCTCTGCACCTCAAGCGCGTCCTCGGGCCTCTTCACCGCGGCCAGGGACTTGGTGGCGGCGACCCAGCGGTCGACGTTGGCCTTGGTCAACGCGGTGCAGGTGGTGGCGATCTCTTGCGCGCCGGCGACGTATGCCTTCGCGGAAGCGACGACGGCCTCGGTCGAGCCTTCGCCGAGGGTAAGAACGTTTTCGTAAGCGGACATGTGTCGAATCCTTATCCATAAGCGATTCAGGTTGGAGACCCCGAAGGCACCTCCGGCGATATGTTGCACTGCAACATGCATACCCATATAAGCCTTTATTTCCATACTGTCAAGTAAATTGTGCAGTGCACAATTTTTTCTGAATGGGCTACCGGGCCGGCGGACGGACCGATACGCCTCCTTTCACCCCGCTGTTGACGCCGCCGCGCCGGTGGATTAGAATATAAAGAGAACAAACAACCCGCACCGGAACCGCCCCGCCATGTCCGCGACCGATGCCTACGTCCGCCCTGACCCCGCGCTGATCGCCGAGCTGCGCGAACGCATCCAGGGTATCGGCGGCCGCGGCCGGCGCCGGCGGGAGGCGCCGCTGTCCCTCGGCATCGAGGTCGTCGACGCGGCGCTGCCGTGGGGCGGCCTGCCCGTGGCCTGCCTGCACGAGGTCGCCGCCGCCGATTCAACTGCTGCCGCCACCGGCTTCTCGGCGGTGCTGCTGGCCCGGCTCGCCAGGCGCACGGGCACCGTGGTGTGGTGCCGGCGCCCCCCCAACGTCCATGGCCCCGGGCTCTATGGCCCCGGGCTGGCCGCCCTCGGGTTGGAGACGGCGCGGCTGATCGTCATCCGCGCCCGCACCGATACCGACGTGTTCTGGGCGATGGAGGAAGGCCTGCGCAGCGGCGTGCCGGCGGCGGTGCTGGGCGAGACCGCCGCAGCATCGCCGGTGGCGTTGCGCCGGCTACAGCTCGCCGCCGAGACCGGCGGGGTCACCGCGCTGTTGTTGCGCCCGGCGGACACCGCCGCGGCCCCGGGACCGGCGGTCACCCGCTGGCGGGTCGGCAGCGCCCCGGCCCTGCCGGCCAGCGGCGAGCGGCAAAGCGCCGCCGCGCCGGGGGCCTTCCGCTGGCGGGTCGAACTGGTCCATCACCGCGGCGCCGCGACGCGGGCGCCGGCAGCGTGGCTGTTGGAGTGGTCGGATGAAACGGGTGGTCTCGCTGTGGCTGCCGAGCTTCGCCACCGACCGGCTGAGCCGGCGCAAGACGCCGTCCCGGTCCGGCGCGCGGTCTAGCCCGCAAGCCTTGGGCTCCGAGGCGCCGCTGGCCACCGTCACCGCCGCCCACGGCGGGGTGCGGGCGGTGGCGGCCAACCGGGCGGCGCGGGCGGGTGGCGTGGCGCCGGGGATGCCGCTCGCCGATGCCCGGGCGCTGCTGCCCGGCCTCGCCGTCGCCGAGGCCGACCCGGCGGCCGACCGCCAAATGCTGGAGAGGCTGGCCGACTGGTGCGGGCGCTACAGCCCGTGGACGGCGGTCGACGAGCACGGTGGTTACGGTGCCGGCGGCGGCGCCGGGCTGTGGCTGGACGTCAGCGGCTGCGCCCATTTGTTCGGCGGCGAGCAGGCGCTGCTCGACGACCTCGTCGGCCGCTTCGCCGGCCTCGGCTTCGCCGCCGCCGCGGCGCTCGCCGACACCCCCGGTGCCGCCTGGGCGGTGGCCCGGCTGGGCTTGGCGGACCCGGCGCCCCCGCAAGGATCCCCGCCGGTGGACGGCCGACGCATCGCCGCCCGCCATCCCCGCAGCGAGCATCCCTTCGCCGGTGGACGGCCGCCGTCCCGCCCGAATGCCGACACCCCCGGCCAAGCCATCCGCATCGTGCCGCCGGGCGGCGCCGAGGCGGCGGTGGCACCGCTGCCGGTCGCCGCGCTGAGGCTGCCGGCAACGGTGGTCGAGGGCCTCGACCGGGTGGGCCTGCGCCGCCTCGGCGACCTTCTCGGCCTGCCGCGGGCGCCGCCCGCCGCCCGGTGGCGCCGCTGCGCGCCCGGCTGCCCTTCGTCGAGTCCATCGGCCGGGCCGAGGACGTGGCGCTGGCGACGCGCACCCTGCTGGACGAGCTGTGCGGCCTCCTGGCCGCCGGCCACCAGGGCGCGCGGCGGCTGGAACTGGCGCTCTACCGCACCGACGCCACCGTTGCCCACGCCGTGGTCGGCACCGGCCGCCCGGCCCGCGACGCCGGCCACCTCGAGCGGCTGTTCCGCGACAAGCTGGACGGACTCGATGCCGGCCACCTCGAGCGGCTGTTCCGCGACAAGCTGGACGGACTCGATGCCGGCTTCGGCGTCGAGGTGATGACGCTGGCGGCCCTCGCCGTTGATCCGCTGCCGCCGGAGCAGACGGTCCTCGACGACGGCGCCGCCAGCCTCGCCGACCACGCCAGCCACGTTCCCGAGCGCGCCTGCCGGGAGGTCGCGGCCCTCGCCCCCGCCGCCGGTATCGAGAATGGCCCCGAACGGCCGCGCCAGCCGCGGCCCCTGCACCTGCTGCCGTCGCCGGAATCCATCGAGGTCATCGCCCCGGTCCCCGACGGCCCGCCGGTGATGGTCCGCTGGCGCCGCGCCCAGCTCCGCATCGCCGCCGCCGACGGCCCCGAGCGCATCGGCCCCGAGTGGTGGCGGGCCGATGGCGGCCACGACCCCGAGCACCTCTCGCGGGTGCGCGACTACTACCGCATCGAGGACGCCGACGGACGGCGCTTCTGGGTGTTCCGCGAAGGCCTCTACCGCGCCGACACCCCGCCGCGCTGGTACCTGCACGGGGTGTTCGCGTGAGCCAGAAACGTCGATATCCCAACGCCGTACGGGCGGGTTTGAAACCCGCCCCTACACCTGAACATCATTGCCCCGATACCGTAGGGGTGGGTTTGAAACCCACCCCTACACCGCCTGTTTCGGCGCCACCGGACAAAAACGGACAATACCGATCCTCCGGCTCCAACGCCGTAGGGGCGAGTTTCAAACCCGCCCTGACACCGTCGGGACCGAGCGAAACCTCCCGCCAATCCACTCCCCGTCGTCGCAACTCTCTGCGGCTACCTCACCATGACTACGCCTCTCCCGGCGCCTACTTCGTGACCGTCTGCACCCACGGTGGACGTTTCCTTTTCGGATCCGTGCGCGAGGAAACCATGCGGGCAAACGCCCTTGGATCGGCCGTTCAGGCGTGCTGGCACGACCTCCCGGAGCACTACCCCCAGATCACGTTGGATGCGTTCGTGGTCATGCCCAATCATGTCCACGGCATCTTCATTCTCGCCCCAGAGAGTGCCGGTCAATATGGCCTTACCGAAATCGCCCGAGCCTTCAAGACGTTCTCGGCAAGACGGGTCAACGAGATCAGGCACACACCGGGGCAACCGATCTGGCAACGTGGCTACCACGAACACATCATCCGAGACGAAGCGTCATTGGCGGATATCCGCGAGTATATCGCGACAAATCCGGCCCGATGGGCATTCGATCGCGAAAACCCCGGCCGGTTCGCCGATGTCGACGCCGTGAGGGCGGGTTTGAAACCCGCCCCTACAAAGGGTAATGACGCATCTCCGAGGCGAAACACCACAAATACCGTACGGACGGATTTGAAGCCGCCCCGTACAGAGGGTGATGGAGCACCTCCAGCGGGAAACGCCCCAGATGTCGTACGGGCGGGTTTCAAACCCGCCCGTACAGACGGAGACCACGTGGCGGCGCCGGGCGATGCTGGTGCGGCCGGTAACGGACAAGAGCGACGGCCATAACTGCCTATGCCGAATTGCAGGTGGCCAACGCGTTCTCGTTCCTGCGCGGGGCGTCGATGCCCGAGGAGCTGGTGGCCACCGCCGCCGTCCTCGGCCTCGAGGCGGTGGCGATCACCGACCGCGACACCCTGGCCGGCGTGGTCCGCGCCCATGTGGCGGCGAAGCAGGCCGGTATCCGCCTCGTCGTCGGCGCCCGCCTCGCCCCCACCGACGGGCCGGAGCTCGTTGTGCTGCCCACCGACCGCGCCGCCTACGGGCGATTGTCGACGCTGCTGACCGTCGGCCGTCGCCGCGCGCCCAAGGGCGAATGCGAGCTCACGCTCAGCGACGTCTGCGCCCACGGCGAGGGCCAGATCGTCATCGCCGTGCCGCCCGCAGTGCCCGACGCGGCCTTCGCCGAGACCCTTTCGAAACTGAGAAATAACTTCAATAAAAATCTCTATCTTTCTGTGAATAATCTTTATTGCGGCGATGACGCCCGACGGCTCGCAGACCTGGGCGACCTTTCCGCCGCGCGCGGCGTACCGCTGGTCGCCACCAACGACGTGCACGCCCATGCCGCCGAGCGCCGGCCTTTGCAGGACGTGCTCACCTGCATCCGCGAGCACTGCACCATCCATGAGGCCGGCTTCCGGCTGCACGCCAACGCCGAGCGCCACCTGAAGCCGGCCACCGAGATGGCGCGGCTGTTCCGCGACCGGCCGGACGCCATCGCCCGCACCGTCGAGATTGCCGACGCCTGCCGCTTCAGCCTCGACGAGCTGCGCTACGAATACCCGGTCGACCCGGTGCCCGACGGGCGCACGCCGCAGGAGGAACTGGTCCGCCTCGCCTGGATCGGCGCCGCGGAGCGTTATCCCGACGGCGTGCCCGAAAAGGTCCGCGACCAGGTCGCCCACGAGCTGGAGCTGATCGGCGAGCTCGGCTTCGCCCCCTACTTCCTCACCGTCCACGACATCGTCGGTTTCGCCCGCGGGCGGGACATCCTCTGCCAGGGCCGCGGCTCGGCAGCGAACTCTACCGTCTGCTACTGCCTCGGCATCACCGCCGTCGATCCGGCGCGGGTCGATCTGCTGTTCGAGCGCTTCGTCTCAGCCGAGCGCAACGAGCCGCCGGACATCGACGTCGACTTCGAGCACGAGCGCCGCGAGGAGGTGATCCAGTACGTCTACGGCAAGTACGGCCGCGAGCGCTCCGGGATGACCGCGACGGTGATCCGCTACCGCACCAAGAGCGCGCTGCGCGAGGTCGGCAAGGCCATGGGCCTCAGCGAGGATTCCATCGTCGCCCTGCAGAGCGCCTTCTGGCGCCGCTCGTGGTCCGAGGTCACCGACGCCGACATCCGCGCCGCCGGCCTCGATCCCGGCGAGCGCACGGTGCGCATGGTCATCGACCTCGCCCGCGAGCTGCGCGGCTTCCCCCGGCATCTCTCGCAGCACACCGGCGGCATGGTGATCACCAAGAGCCCGCTGTCGCAGGTGGTGCCCATCGAGAACGCGGCGATGGAGGACCGCACCGTCATCGAGTGGGACAAGGACGACCTCGACGCCCTGGGTATCTTGAAAATCGACCTCCTTGGCCTCGGCATGCTGACCTGCGTGCGCAAGGCCTTCGAACTGATCGAGCGCCACCACGGCCGGGCGCTGACCCTGGCCACCGTGCCGGCCGAGGATCCTGCCGTCTACGACATGCTGTGCGAGGCCGACTCGGTCGGCGTGTTCCAGGTCGAAAGCCGGGCGCAGATGAGCATGCTGCCGAGGCTCCGGCCGCGCTCGTTCTACGACCTGGTCATCGAGGTGGCGATCGTCCGCCCCGGCCCCATCCAGGGCGACATGGTGCATCCCTACCTGCGCCGCCGTCAGGGTTTGGAAGAGGTCTCGTTCCCTTCCAAGGAACTCGAAGACGTGCTCGGCAAGACCTTGGGAATACCGCTTTTTCAGGAACAGGCGATGAAGATCGCCATCGTCGCCGCCGGGTTCAGCCCGAGCGAGGCCGACGGCCTGCGCCGGGCCATGGCGACCTTCCGCCGCTTCGGCACCATCCACGGGTTCCGCGACAAGTTTATCGACGGCATGCTCGGGCGCGGCTACGAGCGCGACTTCGCCGAGCGCTGCTTCAAGCAGATCGAGGGCTTCGCCGACTACGGCTTCCCCGAGAGCCATGCCGCCAGCTTCGCGCTGATCGTCTATGTGTCGTCATGGCTGAAGCGGCACCATCCGGCGGCCTTCGCGGCGGCGCTGCTGAACAGCCAGCCGATGGGCTTCTATGCACCGGCGCAGATCGTCGGCGACGCCCGCGACCATGGCGTCGAGGTCCGCCCGGTCGACATCGGCTTCAGCGACTGGGACTGCACGCTGGAGCCGTCGGCGTGCGACGGCGCCGCCGCGCTGCGCCTCGGCTTCCGCCAGATCAAGGGACTGGCCGAGCAGGACGCCGAGGCCATCGTCGCGGCGCGGGGCGACGGCTTTCGCGACGCGGCCGATGTCGGCGCCCTCGCCCGCCGCGCCGGTCTGGGGCGTCGGGCGCTGGAGCTGCTCGCCGGCGCCGACGCGTTCGGCTCCCTCGGCGCCGGCCGGCGCGACGCCCTGTGGGCGGTCCGTGGCCTCGGCGAGACGCCGCTGCCGCTGTTCGCCGCTGCCGCCGAAAACAACGATAACGCCGCCGACGCCGAACGCGGCGATGAGCCGGCGGTGGTGCTGCCCGAGGCGGCGCTCGACGAACAGGTGGCCGACGACTACCGCGCCGTCAGTCTGTCGCTGAAGGCCCACCCGCTGACCATCCTCCGCGACCGGCTCGCCGCCGAAGGCTTCCGGCCGACGGCCGCCGCCACCGGCTTACCCCACGGCCGGCGGGTCAAGACCGCCGGCCTGGTGATCACCCGCCAGCGGCCGGGCAGCGCCAGCGGCGTCATCTTCATCACCCTCGAGGACGAGAGCGGCCACGCCAACCTGATCGTCTGGCCACAGGTGTTCGAGCGGTTCCGCAAGACGGTGCTGCGGGCGACGCTGATCGGCATTTCCGGCTCGGTGCAGCGCGAGGGCGCGGTCGTCCACATCCTCGCCGAGCGGCTGTGGGACCTGGACCCGGTGCTCGGCGACCTCACCGCCGATCTCGCGCCAAGCCGCGCCGACGAAGCCAAATTCGAGGTCTACTCGCGCGACTTCCACTGACGAAATTCGACTTCGGCGCGACGCGGCCTTGCAAACTGCCCCGGTGCCGTTAGCCTGGGACCAAGCGACGGGTCCACGCGTCGCCTGAACACCGCACACCTCAACGCCACACAAGGGGGGGAACCAACGATGGCGGCAAAAGTGCTGACCGTCGCCCAGCAGAAGGGCGGCGCCGGAAAGACCACGCTGGTCGCGCAACTGGGCGTCGCCTTTGCCGCCGCCGGCAGGCGCGTCGCGCTGATCGACATCGATCCGCAAAAGAGCCTCGCCGATTGGGCGCGCATCCGCGGCGACAATGGCGTCAAAGCGGCCCATCCGGTCGATGTGGTCGAGGTCGCCGGCTACCGGGCCGGGAACGAGGTTTCGCGGCTGAGCCGCAGCCATGACATCATCATCATCGACAGCCCGCCGCACGCCGAGACCGAGGCCTGGGTCGCCGTGCGCGCCGCCGATCTGGTTTTGGTGCCGGTGCAGCCGAGCCCGATGGACGTGTGGGCGACCAAGCCGACCATGGACCTGGCACGCAAGGCCAAGGTGCCGGCGTTGGTCGTGCTCAACCGGGTGCCGCCTCGGGGTCGTGTCGCCGACGCCATGCGCGCCAAGCTCGCCGACGACGGCCTGGAAACCGCCGCCGCGACCGTCGGCAACAGGGTCGGTTTCGCTGCCAGCATGCTCGAAGGCCGGACGGTCATCGAGACTGCCCGGTCAACCCCGGCCGCTGACGAGGTGCGCGCGCTGGCCGACGAGGTGATGTCGAAGCTCTGATCCGACGTCCGAAACCGCTTGCGGTCAAAGGGCGGCGCCGCTTATCACGGAGGCCATGTCGAACTTCGCCACCATCGCCACCATGTTGCACGCCGTGGCCGCGGTGATCTGGGTCGGCGGCATGTTCTTCGCCTACGTGGTGCTGCGCCCGGCGACGGGCGCGCTCGAACCGCCGGCGCCGTTGAAGCTGTGGGCGGCGGTGCTGCCCAGGTTCTTCCCCTGGGTGTGGGCGTCGGTGATCATCTTGCTGCTGACCGGATACGCGATGGTGTTCGGCGCCTTCGGCGGCTTCGCCAACGCCGGCTACCACGTGCAGGTGATGCACGGCTCCGGCTTGTTCATGATGGTGCTGTTCGTCTACCTGTTCTTCGTCCCCTACCCCCGCTTCCTGCGCGCCGTGCAGGCGGAGGAATGGACACGGGCGGCCGTCAATATGGGCCGCATCCGCCGCGTCGTCGCCATCAACCTGACCATCGGACTGTTGAACGTCGTCGTCGGCTCGGGCCGGTTCTGGCCGTAGGTCACGGCGAAATGCCGGCCGATGGCACGCTCTTGCAACATCTGTAGGGGCGGGTTTCAAACCCGCCCCTACGCCGTTGGTGGCGTTCGCCTTTTCGGAACGAGCAGCGGGGCATCGGTCCGGAATTCCGCTACAGAATCCGCGTTGCCAGTCCGTCGCTGGCGGGCGACGGCGACGCGCTCTCGCGGAGGACGGCGATGCGGCGCGCCCGCAAGCCCTCGTCGGTGACGGTTTCGTGGATGAAGTCGTCGAGGGGCGAGCCCGGCGCCAGGCGGTCGCGGACCAGCGAGAGCACGGCGATCTGATCCAGCGTCCGGAACGGCACGGCCTCGGCCTCGACAGCGGCGAGGGCGACGCAATCGCCATCGACGTCGAGGCATCCGTGCAGGCTCAGATAGGCGTGAGCAGCGTCGCTCTCCCCGCCGCCCTCGAAAGCCAATCGAAGCCCGTCCAGGCGGTAGAACCCGTAGTTCCGCCTGATGGCTTCGGTGGAATGCAGGCGGTCGAGGTGGGCGTCGGTGAGCAGGGCGACGAAGACCTTGGCACGGGCGCCGGGTGCTCGCCGGCCCGTCGCCGGCACGGAACCGTACGCGGAGAGGTGGGCCGAGTGGACGACGGCGAAGTCGCGGAGCTCGGACCGCAGTACCGGGATCACCGCATCGGCACGGAAATCGCCGAACTTCTCGGCGAGCCGCGTCGGCGAGGCGTTGGAGCCCCAGGCGATCACCGCCGTTCGCGGTTTGGCCAGCCGGCCGGGGTCGCCGCCGCCTGCGCGCACCGCCTTCGCGAGTGCCTCCTCGCTCGAGTCGGTGAGCGGCACGGAACGATGGCCGACCAACACGTAGGACTGCGCCGGCGGCGCGAAGGGATAGGCCTTGGCGCGGGCGACAATGGCGTCCTTGGAAGCGGTCACCGAACCTCCGTTCAGGCCTTCAGCCGGGTGTCGATCTTCACTTCCGAGTGCAGGGTGCGGTGGACCGGGCACTTGTCGGCGATTTCGAGGAGCTTTGCGCGGGCGGCGTCATCGAGCGGCCCGGTGATCTCGATCTCCCGGTCGATGCGGTCGATCTTCCCTTCGCGGGTCTCGCAGTCCTCGCAGTCGGTGGCGTGGATCTTGCCGTGACGCATGGTCACCGAGGCGCGCTCCAGCGGTATCCCCTTGAGATCGGCATACATGCGCATGGTCATCGACGTGCAGGCGCCAAGGCCGGCGAGCAGCAGGTCGTAGGGCCCCGGCCCGGTGTCGGTGCCGCCGACGGTCACCGGTTCGTCGGCCAGCACCGTGTGCTTGCCGCCGACCGAGACGATGTTGGCGAACTTGCCGGTGCCGGTCTCAGCGACGACCACCGCGTCCGGCGGCGCCGTCAACTCGGGAACGGCCGCCGGCTCCGGTGCCCCGACATAGCGCTCGGCCCAGGCGGCGATGACGTCGGCGACGTAGACGGCGTCCTCGCGTTTGCTCAGCAGATGGTCGGCGTCGTCGAGGGAGACGAAGCTTTTGGGATGCTTGGCGGCGGTGAAGATCCTGGACGCGTTGTCGATGCCGACGGTGGTGTCGAGGGGGCCGTGGAAGACCAACAGCGCCTTGCGCATCGTGGCGATGCCTTTGTCCAGCTTGTGGCCCTCGATGTCGTCTAGGAACTGCTTGCGGACACGAAACGGCCGTCCGGCGAGCAGCACCTCGGCCTCGCCCTGCCGCTCGATCTCGTCGACCGAGCCCTGGAACAGGTGGCTGACATGGGCCGGTTCCGCCGGCGCGGCGATGGTGCAGACGGCGGCAGCTTCGGGGACCGAACCGGCGGCGGCGATCAGGTCGCCGACATTGGAGGAGAAGTTGGTGTTGGCGAACTCGCCCTCGGAATGCCCGAGGCCGGTGAAGTCGAAGCGCAGCACGGCGATGCCGTGCCGGGTCAGCGTCGACGCGATACGGCCGGCGGCGAAAATGTCCTTGGTGCAGGTGAAACAGTGGGCGAACAGCGCGAAGGCGCGAGGCTTCGACGCAGGCAGATCGAGCCTAGCCGCGAGGCGGCTCTCGCCGTCGGCGCCGACAAATGTAACTTTTTCGCTGTGCTGTTCGGCCATCTCCGGTCCTCCTGTCCAAGGCCCTCGGAATATTGTACCGGGAGGCGTCTGAAGCAATCCGCCGACATGCTTCGACACGGCGCTGGCGCGCCTGCTCAGCATGAGGGTCAACTCGAAGTACACGTTTTCTCATCCTGAGCAGCGGCGGAGCCGCGTGTCGAAGGATGTCCAAACCGGTTTTTGGAATTCGTACCTCTTGGCCGGACGCCGCCCGCGCGGTCCGTTTCGCGAATCCTCTTTTGCGGCGAACACGGTTCTGTGACAGAACACGCCTCGCCTGACCACCGCGAGGCCGCAATGCCTTCCGACATAACCTCCGTTGACCTGACCGCAGACGACGTCGAGATTCTCGAAGAAGATACTCCGTTCCGCGGGTATTTCCGCATGGACCGCTACAAACTCCGGCACCGCCTGTTCGCCGGCGGCTGGAGCCCGCCGATCATGCGCGAGGTGTTCGAACGCGGCCACGCCGTCGCCGTGGTGCTCTACGATCCCGACCTTGACCGGCTGGTGCTGGTCGAGCAGTTCCGCATCGGGGCGCTCGCCGCCCAGCGCTCGCCGCTCTATGACGACACGTCCTCCCCGTGGCTGCTGGAGATCATGGCCGGCATCATCGGCAAGGGGGAAACGGCGGAAGACGTGGCGCGGCGCGAAGCGGTCGAGGAGGCCGGCTGCGAGATCACCGAGATCGTGCCCATCTTCCGCTACCTGGTCAGTCCCGGCGGCACGACGGAGTCGGTGAGCCTGTTCTGCGGCCGGGTCGATGCGTCCAACGCCGGCGGCGTCCACGGCCTCGCCGACGAGGGCGAAGACATCCGCGTGCTGACGGCGACGCCCGAGGAGGTCTACGCCTGGCTCGACGAAGGACGCTTCATCAACGCGATGACGCTCCTCGGCCTGATGTGGTTCCGTGCCCACCACGCCGAGCTCAGTGCCCGGTGGCGTTCGACGGACGGGTCTTGACGGACGGTGGCCGACGGCCCACGTGAGCCCTGCCCCGTCGCTTGATCTGCACAGGCGGCGCGGATACGCTCGCCATTAGTTCCAAGCCCCTGAACCATAAGGCCGACTCCATGGACGTTCGTGACGGTTTCCTCGAAACCATCGGCAACACGCCGATGATCCGCCTTCACCGCGTGTCGGAGGAAACCGGCTGCACCATCCTCGGCAAGGCGGAGTTCTTGAATCCCGGCAGCTCGGTCAAGGACCGCGCCGCGCTCTACATCGTCAAGGACGCCGAGGAGCGGGGCCTCTTGGAACCGGGTGGCGTCATCGTCGAGGGTACGGCCGGCAACACGGGCATCGGCCTGGCACTGGTCGGCAACGCGCGGGGCTACAGCACGGTGATCGTCATCCCCGACACCCAGAGCCAGGAGAAGAAGGACATGCTGCGGCTCTGCGGCGCCGAGGTGCGGGAGGTGCCGGCGATGCCCTACAAGGACCCGGAGAACTACGTGAAGGTCTCCGGCCGGCTCGCCGACGAGCTGGCCAAGACCGAGCCCCACGGCGCCATCTGGGCCAACCAGTTCGACAACGTCGCCAACCGCCGCGGCCATTACAAAACCACCGGCCCGGAGATCTGGGAGCAGACCGACGGCACCGTCGACGGCTTCGTCTGCGCCGTCGGCACCGGCGGCACGCTGGCCGGCGTCGGCATGTTTCTCAAGGAGCAGAACCCCGAGATCGCCATCGGACTTGCCGACCCCTTGGGCGCGGCGCTCTACAACTACTACGCCCACGGCGAGCTGAAGGCCGAGGGCGACTCGATCACCGAAGGCATCGGCCAGGGCCGGATCACCGCCAACTTGGAGGGCGCGCCGGTGGACGTGCCGTTCCAGATCACCGACGCCGAGGCCCTGCCCTACTGCTTCGACCTGTTGAAAGACGAGGGGTTGTGCGTCGGCACCTCCAGCGGCATCAACGTCGCCGGCGCCGTTCGCCTGGCCAAGCACCTGGGCCCCGGCCACACCATCGTCACCGTGCTCTGCGACTTCGGCACCCGCTACCAGAGCAAGATGTTCAATCCGGAGTTCCTGCGCTCGAAGGACCTGCCGGTGCCGTCCTGGATGGAGTGACGGCAATGGCCTACGCCAACCCTGACGCGCTCCGCTCGACGGAATGGCTGGCCGAACGCCTCGACGATCCCCGCGTCCGCATCCTCGACGGCAGTTTTCACGTCCCCGGCGTCGGCCGCGACCCGCGCGCCGAATACCGCGAGCGGCACATCCCCGGCGCCGCGTTCTTCGACATCGACGACATCCGCGATCCGGCGATCGACCTTCCCCACATGCTGCCACCGGCGGAGATCTTCGCCGCCCGGATCGCTGCGCTCGGCATCGCCAACGGTGATACGGTCGTCGCCTACGATGCCCCCGGATCGGCCGCCGCACCGCGCGTCTGGTGGACCTTCCGCGCCTTCGGACACGCCGACGTCGCGGTGCTCGACGGCGGCATGGAAAAGTGGCTGGCGGAAGGGCGCCTGGTCACTGACCGTCCCCCGCCCATCCCCCCGGTGAGCTACGCTGCGCGGTTCAGCGGCGCGACAGTACGCAGCCTCGAGGACCTGATGTTCAATCTCGATACCGGCGCCGAGCAGGTCATCGACGCCCGCAGCCCCGGCCGCTTCGCCGGCACAGATCCGGAACCGCGCCCGGCCCTGCAGGCCGGCCACATACCCGGTAGTCTCAACCTGCCGTTCCCGGCCTTCATGGACCCCGAGAGGCACGGCACCTGGCGGGACGCCGATGCCATCCGGACGATCTTCGACGAGGCCGGCGTCGACATGGCGCGGCCCATCGTCGGCTCCTGCGGCTCCGGCGTCACCGCCTGTGCCATCGCCTTCGCCGCCCATCTGATCGGCAAGGACGACGCCGCGGTCTACGACGGCTCGTGGGCCGAATGGGGCAACCGCCGCGACACGCCGGTCGAGCGGTGAGCGGCAAGAAGCGCAAGGATACGGTGCTGGCCTCCGCCGGGCGCGACCCGGAGGCCAACCACGGCGTCGTCAACCCGCCCGTCTACCACGCCTCGACCATCGTCTATCCGACGGTGGCCGACATGGAGTACGCCGACAAGACGCCCTTCGACGGCACCCGCTACGGCCGCCGCGGCACGCCGACGACCTTCGCCCTCGAAGACGCGATCGCCGAGCTGGAAGGCGGCTACCGGTCGGTCGCCGTGCCCTCGGGCCTGGCCGGTATCACCATCAGCCTGATGGCGTTCCTCAAGGCCGGCGACCACCTGCTGATGGTCGACAGCTGCTACTTCCCGACGCGGCGATTTTGCGACACGGTACTCAAGGGTTTCGGCATCGAAACGACGTATTACGACCCGCTGGCCGACGTCGCCCCGCTGATCCGCGACAACACCCGTGTCGTGTTCACCGAGTCGCCGGGCTCGCTCACCTACGAGGTCCAGGACGTGGCCGCCATCGCCGAGGCGGCCCACGAGCGGGGCGCGGTGGTCGCCATCGACAACACCTGGGGCGCGGGTCTGTTGTTCGACGCGTTCGCCGCCGGGGTGGACGTGTCGATCCAGGCGGCGACCAAGTACATCGTCGGCCACTCCGACGCCATGCTGGGCCTGATCACCACCACCGAAGACGTGTTCCTGCGGGTGAAACGGGCGACGGCATTCCTCGGAAGTTCGGTCGGCCCGGACGACTGCTACCTGGGGCTCCGGGGCCTGCGCACCTTGTCGGCCCGTCTCGCCCGTCACCAGGAGACCGTCTATCGGGTGATCGAATGGCTACAGGAGCGGCCGGAGGTCGCCGAGGTGCTGCACCCGTCGCTCCCCGACTTCCCCGGTCACGACATGTGGAAGCGGGACTTCTCCGGGTGCAACGGGCTCGTCTCGATTGCCCTCCACGATGTCCCCAAGGCGGCGCTGGACGCCATGCTCGACGGCTTTGAGTACTTCGCCATGGGCTACAGCTGGGGGGGCTACGAGAGCCTGGTCATCCCCTTCGATCCAAACGCGTCGCGCACCGTCCCGCGCTGGCCGAAGACGGGTCCGTACCTGCGCCTGCACTGCGGGCTGGAGGACGCCGACGACCTGATCGAGGACCTGGAGAAGGGCTTCGACCGGCTGGCGGCGGCGTCATGAGTACCGACGCACCGGTCCCGGTCACCGTGATCACCGGGTTCCTCGGCAGCGGCAAGACGACTCTGCTGAACCGGCTGCTGGCGCACCCGGACCTCGCCGATACGGCGGTGCTGGTCAACGAGTTCGGCGAGATCGGCCTCGATCACTTGCTGGTCCGCGAAGTCGACGAGAACGTGGTGCTGCTCAACGCCGGCTGCCTCTGCTGCACCGTGCGCGGCGACCTCGTCGATACGCTCCGCGACCTGTTCCTCAAGCGGGTGCGCGGCGAGGTGCCGGCGTTCAACCGGGTCGCCGTCGAGACCACCGGGCTCGCCGATCCGGCGCCGATCATCCACACGCTGATGAGCGATCCCATCCTCGGCGCCCGCTACCGGTTCGACGACATCGTCACAACCGTCGATGCCGTCAATGGCGCGAACCAGATGGACGCCCAGCCGGAGCCGGTGAAGCAGGCGGCGGTCGCCGACCGCATCGTGCTGACCAAGGCCGATATCGCCGACGCGCCGGCGCTGGACGGCATGCGGGCGCGGCTGGCGCAGCTCAATCCGGCGGCGCCGGTCTTCGTCGCCAATCACGGCGACGTGCCGCCGGACGCCCTCTTGGAAGCCGGGCTGTTCAACACCCGCGACAAGATCCCCGACGTCGAACGCTGGCTCGCCGCCGAGGCCTACGCGCCGGCCGAAGGCGGCGGGCACGGTGACGATCATCGGCACGGGCATGGGCACGACCATGACCACGATCACGGCCGCCACCACGATACCCACCGGCACGATACCCACCGGCACGATACCAACAGACACGACGACCGCATCGGCGCCTTCTGCCTGACCGTGGATGAGCCGATCGTCTGGGATGCCTTCGTCTCTTGGGTCGAAATGCTGCTGGCGACAAAGGGCGAGGACGTGCTGCGGGTGAAGGGCGTCCTCGACATCGAGGGCGTCGACCACCCCGTCGTCGTCCACGGTGTCCAGCACGTCTTCCATCCCCCCGCCGCCCTGCCGGCATGGCCGGAGGGCAAGCGTGGATCGCGGCTCGTGATGATCACCCGCGACTTGGGCCAGGAAGCCGTCGAAAAAACCCTCCATGCCTTCCTGGATGCGGCGAAGGCGGAGGGGAAATAGGCGGGGCGACAGCCCATTGCTGTAGGGGCGGGTTTCAAACCCGCCCTCTATGGATGATGGCGGATCGAGCGGCGTTGGATTCTTTCGTTGTTCCCGAACCCGGCCCCACAAACCTTGGGCGGGTTTGAAAGTCGCCCGTTAACAAGCCTCTTTTTCCGCTGTTCGCGCTATCGATGCGTGGATGACGGCGAGCAAGAAGCGACACCAATAATCCCTCAACCACCTGAGGATGAGGCGGAAGTTGTATCCGACGGCGG
>Ga0209561_1000022_pt1 | contig 51132 bp, 52 predicted proteins | sample WorMettrBAHAMAS2_FD_187393 | JGI IMG/M metagenome (GOLD analysis project Ga0209561, IMG submission 187393) | Marine gutless worms symbiont microbial communities from Max Planck institute for Marine Microbiology, Germany - Inanidrilus... | ecosystem: Host-associated > Annelida > Digestive system... | reverse complement strand
GGTCTCAGACAGACGTCGCATATGATCCGGAAGGTCGAAAAATCCAAGCTGTTTCATGGCATCCCCCTCGGAAAGCCATCGAATCACAAAACCGCCAAATTGGCGAGGTTAATGGGGGTGTCCATGCGGGTACAAGGCCGGAGAATTATTCCCACGAAGAACGAAAGAAACCGGAGGCGAAAAATTTTCATGGACGTTTATAGACAAAAGTAGACATCCGGCGGCGCCGGCCCGAACGATTATTGAACAGCCGGCAATAATCAGCCTCGACGGCCCGCCGGTCTCAAGGAGACGGCAGTGCCAGGATGCGGCGCTTGCTGCCGACGCCCTTGAGTTCGTGTTCGCCCAGGTCCTGCCAGTCGAGTTCGAGCTCCCGGGCGAAGGCCTCGGAGACGACGATGGAGCGTCCCAGGTCCTTGGTCTTGCCCTCGAGGCGGCAGACCTCGTTGGCGGCCGGGCCGATGACCGAGAACTCGACCCGCTCGGGCACGCCGATGTTGCCGAACAGCACCTGCCCGACGTGCAGCGCCAGGCCGTAGGCGACCGGGTAGCCGGGCGCCGCGCCTCTCTCCGCGTTGAGTTGGGCGATGCGCTTATCGGCGTCTCTCGCCGCCTCGATGGCCCGAGCGCAGGCCTCCCCCGTGGTGAAGCGCCCCTCGGCAACGGGGAAGATGGCCAGGACCGCGTCGCCGATGAAACGCAGCACGTCGCCGCCATGGTCGAGGACGGCGCCGGCGGTGCAGCGGAAGTAGTCGTTGAGGACGGCGAGGAAGGCCTCCCCCGGCAGGGTGTCGGCCAGATCCGTCGAGTGGCGCAGGTCCGAATACCAGATCACCGACGGGATGACCTCGCCGTCGCCGAGCTTGATCTGACCGTCGAGAACGCGCGTCGCGGCATCGCCGCCCAAATAGGCACTCAGGATGTTGAGCGCCGTCTCCTCTCGGTTGGCGATCTTGGCCGCCGCCGCGAAGCGCAACTGCAGTCGGCGGATGGCGGCGAGATGGGCCTCGGTGAAGCCGCCCGCCCGGCGCGTCGCCCAGCCCATGATCATGCCGTCCTGGCGGGCCCGGGCCACCTCTTCCGGGGCGAACGGGTTGACAGCGCCGAAGTAGTCGCTGAAGCCCTTCGCCTCGAGATCGACAAGAAGCGGATAGTCACGCCACGAGCCCTCGCCCTCCATTGGGTAGCGCACCTCGCGCTGGCCGGCCTCGATGCTTCTCAGCCAATCGTCGCCCGGCGCGTCTATGTGGGGGTAATTCTCCCGCAACTCGATGCCCGCCTCGTTCCAGCGCAAGGAGCGGGCCTCGTACATGGGATGGAGCGTCGTCATGGCGACGTGGACCCGTGCCAACGGCAGGCCTGCGGCCCGCGCCCGCTCGCAAAAGGAATCCAGGGTATCGGCCAAGTCGTGCCCCTCGATGGCGTGGCCGATGATCCAGTCGCTGATCGCCTGGATGTCGCGGTCCCAGGTGCTTTCCGTTTGCCCACCCGATTGCCCGCTGCTGTCGTCCATGGGCCCTCTCCCCCGTCGATTGCGCCTCGCCTGAACTGGTCCTTGCGTTATTATCGCATTCCACTTGCCGCCGAGGCACCCCCAATCGGAGACCAGGAACCCACCGCCCGTGATCCTCGCCCGCGTCTTTCTGCCTTTTGCCCTGGGGTACTACCTGTCCTACCTCTTGCGGGTGGTCAATGCGGTGATCGCGCCCGACCTGATCCGCGAGCTCGGTCTGACGGCGAGCGACTTAGGACTCCTGACCAGCGCCAACTTCCTGGCATTCGCCGCCTTCCAGCTGCCGCTGGGCATCCTGCTCGACCGCTTCGGCCCCCGGCGCACGGAGGCCGCCCTTCTCGTCGTCGCCGCGTCGGGAGCCTTGATCTTTTCCCTGGCCCAGTCGCTCGACACCTTGATCATCGGCCGGGCGCTGATCGGGCTGGGCACCTCGGCCTGCCTGATGGCCGCCTTCAAGGCCTATGTCATGCGGTTCCCGCCGGACCGCATTCCGCTGGTCAACGGCTTCCAGATGGCGGCCGGCGGCCTCGGCGCGCTGACCGCAACGATACCGGTCGAGAGCGCGCTCGCCTTCACCGATTGGCGCGGCGTCTTCCTCGTGTTCGCTGTTCTCTCCCTGGCCACCGCCCTGATCCTCTACGTCACCGTGCCGAAACGCGGCCTCGGGGCCGGCGCCGGCGAACGGTTTGCCGACCAAATGCAAGGGGTCCGCGAGGTCTTCACGGCGGCGCGGTTCTGGCGCATCGCACCCTTGTGTGTGGCCTCGCAGGCGACCTTCCTGGCCATCCAGAGCCTGTGGGCGGGCCCGTGGCTGACCGACGTTGCGGGCCTGCCCCGCGACGCCGTCGCCCAATACTTGTTCTTCATCGCTGCCGCCATGATCGCCGGCAATCTGACCGGTGGCACCATCGCCATGCAGCTCGGCCGTTTCGGCATCAAGATCATGACCGTTGCCGTCACCGGCATGGCGCTGTTCGCCTGTGTCCAGATCGCCCTCGTCCTGCAGTGGACCGATTGGGCGTTGGTCATTTGGATGCTGTTCGGCTTCTTCGGCACCTCGGGCATCCTGCCCTACGCCGCCCTGCCTCAGGAGTTCCGACCGGAACTGGCCGGGCGCGTCGTCACCGGGATCAACGTGCTCTCCTTTTTCGGCGCCTTCGCGGCCCAATGGGGTATCGGTGCTGTCATCGATCTGTGGCCGAAAACGGCGGCGGGCGGTTACGCGCCGGAGGGCTTCCAGGCGGGCTTCGCCATGATGCTCGGGCTCCAGATCGCCGGTCTGATCTGGTACGTCGTTACCACCCGGGGGAAGGAGCCCTAAAGCAGGTTGGTCGGCCCTTAGATGCCGCCGACGGCGGCGATGAAGATACCGGCGAAGATGGCCGACGTGATGACGCCGGAGATGCTGGCGCCCAGCGCATGCGGCAGGACGACGGCGTCGGGCGTCACCTCGGCGACGCATTTCTGCGCCACCTTGGCCGTCGTCGGCAGGCAGCTGACGCCGGCGATGCCGATCACCGGGTTGAACTTCTTGCCGGACGCGAAGTAGAGCACGTATCCGCCGAGGATGCCGCCGATGCCGGAGATGGTCAGGGCCACGATGCCGAGCAGCAGCAGGATCAGGACGTCCGGATTGAGGATGGTGTTGGCTTCGCAAAGCACGCCCAACAGCAAACCCAGGAAGAAGGTGGCGCCGTAGAGCAGCGGCCCGGAAAACAGTTCGGCGAAATGGGTCAGGCCCGATTCGCGGACGATGACCCCAGCGAAGAGCGACAGGAACAAAGGTGCCGCCACCGGGAACAGCAGGCTCAGCAACGTACAGGCGACCACGCAAAAGGTGATCTTCTCTCCGGACGTCACCTCGCGTACCTTCTCCGGCTCCATGCGCAGGCCGCGGATGTGCTTCGGCACCATCAGCTTGATGAGATAGGGATAGCCGCCGTAGGTGAGTCCCAGATAGAGATAGGCGACGACGGTAATCGGCACGAACAGGTCGTCCGACAGGATCAGCGAGGTGAACAGGATCATCGGCCCATCGGCGCCGCCGATGGTGGCGACGGCCGCCGAGTCGGCGGTCGACAAGCCCATCCACTGGGCCAACGGGAAGACGGCGACGGTGCCGAGCTCGGCACAGAGCGCGATGAACATGCTGCGGAACGGCCGGGCCATAACGAAACCGACGTCCAAGAGCACACCGATGCCCATGAACACCATGCAGGCGATGAGGCCGTTGGAGAATGTCAAGGTATAGACCGGCTGCAGCCAGTCGACCTGGAGCGTGGTCATCAACTCGCCGACATCGGTGACCAGGGGGTCGACGAACAGGGTCCCATGGCGGCCGTCCTCGAGGAACAGGACGCCGGCGTTGATCGTCACCATGCCGAGACCCATGGGGATCATCAGCAGCGCCTCGAGGATGCCCTTGCGCCCCAGGTAGATCAGCGCCATGCCGAGCGCGATCAGAAAGATGCGCATGATCATGACCGCCGGCTCCGAATCAGCGAGCGTCGCCAGGCCTTGGAAGATGTTGAGGAGGTTCACGTTTTCCATGAGCAGGGACGGCCGTCAGGCGACCGTCATCAGGACTTGCCCGGCCTCGACGCCATCGCCCTCGCCGACGGCGATGGCGGTGACCTTGCCGGTGCAGCGCGCGGCGACGATGGTCTTCATCTTCATCGCCTCGATCACGCAGATCTGCGTGTCCTCGCCGACATCGTCGCCGACGGCGACCGAGATGGCATGTACGACGCCGGCCAGCGGACTGACGATGTCGCCGGGACCGGTTTCCGCCGCAGCTTGCGGCGCCGGCGCCTGGGCGGGTGCCGATGGTGCGGTTGCGGCGGATGGCGTAACCGGTTGCGCCGAGCGCGCCATGGCCGAGGTGTCGGGGTACATCGTGGCACCCTCTTCCTCCAATTCCTCCACCGTTACGTCGTAGGGCCGACCATCGACGGATATCTTGAACTTTCTCAACACGGTCAATTACCTCCTAGATCGGTGGTCTCATCGCCGCCCGCGGCGGGGAACGTAGTGGGACGTCTGGTGGATCATGCGGCCCTCGGTCATCCAGTCGCGGCCGCTGTGATGGTCCTCGATGTGCAGGATATGGCGCACCTTGACCATCGATGCGACGGCACCCGCGATGGCCGCCACATGTTCGGGTGGAATCCCCTGTGGCGTGGTCTTCGCCTGGCTCGGCGTCGGCGCCGGTTGCGTTTTCGCCGATATGCGGCCCATCATCGGCAGCGCCACGACGATGCCCTTGATGACGATGGCAACGACGAAGGAAATGATGATAGCCAGGCCGTAAAAGGCCAGCGAGAGTAAGACTTGTTCCCCCATCCCCATGTTACCCTTTATTCGTCACGCCGGATTATTGCCGTGTTTCTTGGGCGGCCGCAACTCACGCTTGGCCAGGGCTTTGCGAAGGGCCAAGGCGATCTTCCAGCGGGTCTCGGCCGGTTTGATAACGTCCGTAATATAACCGTGCGCCGCCGACAGATAGGGCGAGGCGAACTCGGCCCGGTATACCGCGGCCAGTTCTGCGGCGCGCGCCGCCGGGTCCTCGGCCTCCTTGAGCTCCTTGCGGTAGAGCAAGCGGACGGCGCCCTCGGCCCCCATGACGGCGATCTCGGCGCTCGGCCAGGCGAAGACGAAATCGGCCCCCATTTCCTGGGCGCACATGGCGAGATAGGAGCCGCCGTAGGCCTTGCGCAGGATCATCGTGATCTTCGGCACCGTCGCCGAGGCATAGGAGTAAAGCATCTTGGCGCCGTGGCGGATGATACCGCCCCTCTCCTGCTCGACGCCTGGCAGGAAGCCGGGCACGTCGACCAGGGTCAGAAGCGGGACGTTGAAGATGTTGCAGAATCGGATGAACCGCGACCCCTTGTCGGACGCGTCGATATCGAGGGCACCCGCCTTTTCCATGGGCTGGTTGGCGAGGATGCCGACGACCATGCCCTCGATGCGGGCAAACCCGATGATCAGGTTGCGGGCCCAGGCGGCGTGGATCTCGAGGAACTGCCCGGGATCGACGATGTGGTTGATGACATCGCGCACATCCATGGGCATCGACGAATCCTCAGGGACCAAGGCGTCGAAGGCCGGGTTCGGATCGAGCGAGAAGTCGGCCGATGGTCGATGCGGCGGGTCTTCCATATTGTTCGATGGCAGGTAACTGAGCAACTCGTGGACCAGGGCGATGGCGTGCTCGTCGTCGCGGGCGACCAGGTGGGCGTTGCCGCTGATAGACGCGTGGACGGCGGCCGAGCCGATCTCTTCCATGGTCGTTTCGCGTCCGGTGACGGCCTTGATGATCTCGGGACCCGTAATGAACATGCGGGCGTTGTTCTCCGTCATGATGACGAAGTCCATGAGGGCCGGCGAATAGGCGGCGCCGCCGGCACAGGGCCCGGCGATGACGGCGATCTGTGGGACGACGCCGGAAAGCAGGACGTTGTTGTAAAAGACACGGCCGTAGCCGGACAACGCGTCGACCCCTTCCTGAATGCGGGCGCCGCCGGAATCCTTGAAGGCGACCAGGGGTGCACCGACCTTTTTGGCGAAGCGCATGATGTCGACGATCTTCTGGGCGTGGGATTTGCCGAGCGTGCCGGCGGCAACCGTGAAATCCTGGCTGACGACAGCAATCATACGGTCCGCCGTGTAGCCGGTTCCGACGATGACGCCGTCAGCTGCCAAGTCCTTGTCGGCCATGCCGAAGTGGGTCGCCGAGTGACGAACGTGGGCGCCGACTTCCTGAAAGGAATCCGGGTTGACCAGGCGCATGATCCGCTCACGGGCGGTCAGGAGCCCCTTTTCATGGCGCTTTTCCACCTTGTCGAGGCCGCCGCCGGCAGCAATCCGCCGACGCCGTTCGGCAAGGTCATCCAGTGCTTCCTTGGAAATCGCCATGTGCTCCCCCTGTCAACGCGGTCGGTTCGGTGCCGACCAACGGCAGCGGTCCGCACCGGTGCGACCGCCGCTGGCTACCTCTCCTGATTCACCATCATACAGACTGGGCAGTATGATGGGATTGACTCACGTCAATAGCTCATCGAGGGAAAACGGAGCCGTAACCGGCCCGTCCCGTTCGTAGCCCCTGACCACGAAGGTTCCCGTATTGGCGTTGGCGACGACGGCAAGGCGCGTGGTGGCGTTGAGGATCGGCGGCTGCACCCAATCGAAACCGTCGCCGGTACCGTCGCGCAGACGCTCCATCAACGAGAGGCGCCCGGGGCTGTCCTCACCGCGCATGCGGTCGCCCGGATTTCCGCCATCGAGCCAATGGTTGGCGGCGGCCGACGGTGAGCGACGGACCCAGGCTCGTGTCTCATCGCGCTCAATGACCGCCCCCTCGTCCGCCCCGTTACCGCTCAAGGTAAAGAAAGCCGGCAAAGCAAGCGGCGTTTCCGACAACAAGCGCAACGCGTCGTCAAAGCTCGCACAAGTTTCGAAAACCCGACGCAACAGGTGAACGGGCGGCAAGGCGCGGCTTTGCCAGGTGCGCCCCCGATTGATCACCCAGTCGAACCAGCAGCTTGGGGTCCAGCGGCGCATGGGCGGTTGGTTGATTGCAGCCGAAAAACGCCCGGGTGCCATCGCCGTCAAGACGCCGGTGAAGCCCGGCCAAGTCGCACTGAAATAGTTGCCGGCCGGCCCGGCCTGGCGGGCGACGACGACATTGCGACCGAGACCGTCGAGCGGCCAATCGAGGGTGCGGAGCAAGCGATTGCCGCGCCCGGAGGGATCGCGTCCGATGCAGGTCGTGCAGGTCCATTCATAGGAAAGATTGAGGAGAAAGGCGCCGGCGGTGCCGACGGTTTCCGCGATTCGGTCGATCTCTTCGACATAGGGGTTTCGGGCCTTTGTCAGCCAGCTTCGCGATATCCCGTCGCCGACGGCGAGCGCTGCTGATCCATAGTGGGCACGCCCCGCCTCGATCAGGGATTCAAGACGCTCCGGCGCCAAGCCGCACAGATCGACGGGGCCGCCCTCCGCAATGTCGAAATACGGAATGATGTCGGCAGTCGGTCGCCCAGTGGAGAGTGCGTCCATGGAGTGCTTCCGGTTTACTTACCCCGTGGGGGAGAATATACCACCAACCCGGGCCTTTTCGATTACGATCCTTTGCACAAAGAGCAGTTCCGATGATCCCACGCTATTCCCGTCCCGAGATGGCCGCCATCTGGGAACCCGCCAACAAATTCCGCATCTGGTACGAAATCGAGGCCCATGCCTGCGATGGCCAGGCGAACCTGGGCGTTATCCCCGAAGAGGCGGCCAAGGCCGTGTGGGCGAACGGCGATAAGCCCTATACGGAAGAGCGAATCGCTCGGATCGACGCCATCGAACGCGAAACCAAACACGACGTCATCGCTTTCCTGACGGAGCTGGCCGAACACATCGGCGAGTATTCGCGGTTCGTCCATCAAGGCATGACCTCGTCCGACGTGCTTGACACCTGTCTCGCCTTGCAACTGAAACAGGCCGCCGAAATTCTGATCGAGGACATGGACCGCGTCCTCAATGCTCTCAAGAAACGCGCCTATGAACACCGTGACACCCCGTGCATGGGGCGCAGCCACGGCATTCACGCCGAACCGACGACCTTGGGCCTCAAGTTCGCGCGGTTTTACGCCGAGTTTGAGCGCGGACGCCAACGCCTCGTCCAAGCCCGTGACGAGGTCGCCACCTGCGCCATCTCGGGCGCCGTCGGGACGTTCGCCAATATCGATCCCGCCGTCGAGGAGCATGTCGCCGCCATGCTCGAACTGGCGCCGGAACCGATTTCGACCCAAGTCATCCCGCGCGACCGCCATGCCCAGTTCTTTGCGGTGCTCGCCGTCGTCGCCAGTTCGGTGGAGAACGCCGCCGTCGAGATCCGCCATCTGCAACGAACCGAGGTCCGCGAGGCCGAGGAGTTCTTCTCGAAAGGCCAGAAGGGCTCGTCGGCGATGCCCCATAAACGCAATCCGATACTGACGGAGAACCTGACCGGCCTTGCCCGTATCGTACGTTCCGCCGCGGTACCGGCCTTCGAGAACGTGGCCCTTTGGCACGAGCGCGACATCTCGCATTCCTCCGTCGAGCGGATGATCGGCCCGGACGCGACGATCACGCTCGATTTCGCCTTGAACCGGCTGGCCGGCGTCGTCGAGAAACTGCTCGTCTACCCCGACGCCATGCAGGACAACCTCGACCAACTGGGCGGGCTGATCTTCTCACAGCGTGTTCTGCTTGCCCTGACCCAGGCCGGCATGAGCCGCGAGGACGCCTATGCCGCCGTTCAGCGCAACGCCATGGAAGTCTGGCAAGGACGCGGCAACTTCCTCGATCTCCTGAAGGCCGACCGCGACGTCAATGCGCATATTGCGGATGCCGATCTCGAGGACCTTTTCGACATGGCCTACCACACTAAGAATGTCGATCGAATCTTCTCCCGCGTTTTCGGGCGAACGTGAGGCCTCCATGAAGACTCCGATCAACCCTCTGAAACAAATGCTCGCAGACGGGTCACCGGCGATCGGCACCTTCGTCTCCATGCCGAGTCCCCAGCTCGTCCAGGTCATGTCCGTCGCCGGTTTCGATTGGCTGACCATCGACATGGAACACGGCCCGATCGGACCGGAATCGATGCATGCCATGATCAACGCTACCGCGGTCTCGCACACGGTGCCCTTGGTGCGGGTTCCGGCAACGGATCCGTGGATGGTCAAAAAAGCGCTCGACGCTGGGGCGCTCGGCGTTTTCTTCCCGCTCGTGGTTTCCGCCGAGCAAGCGCGATCCGCGGTTTCGGCCATGCGCTATCCGCCAACCGGCACCCGGGGTTTCGCTCCTTTTTTCGCCCCCAGCCGGTGGCGTCAAAGTACTTTCGATTATGCGGCCGCCGCCGACGACAACCTGCTGACCATCGTCTTGATCGAACAAGCTGAAGCCGTGCGGAACATCGATGAGATTCTAGCCGTCGATGGCATCGACGTCGCCTTCATCGCGCCTTTCGACCTTTCACAGAGCCTCGGCATTCCCGGCGAATTCGACCATCCCAAGTTTTTGGAAGCCGTGACCACGGCGGAAAACGCCATCCTCGCCTCACCGGCCGCGCTCGGCGGCTTGGCAATGGACGTGGAAAAAGGCCGCGCCATGGTGGATCGCGGTTACACCCTATTGATGATGGCCTACGACGGCCTGATCATCGAGACGGCGTCGCGGGACTTGATTGAAGGTATGAGGAGTTGAGCGGCTCCAGGGCCGTTCAGCACTCGATCCCCTCTTCGTCGCAGACCTGATCGAAGGCGACATCGTCCAACTCGTCGATCTTGTCCCGCACCTGGGGGTCCGAAATATCGACGCCGTGGCGTTCGATGTCGGCCATGACCTTGCGCATGACGTCTTCGATACCCGGCTCTTCGAGATCGGCGATGACGACCTCCTTGGCGTAGGCGTCAGCGTCCTCGCCGGTGATGCCGAAGGCTTCGGCCAGCCAAAGGCCCAAAAGCTTGTTGCGACGAGCCTCGGCCTTGAAGCGGATGTCTTCCTTTTTCTTGAAAACGGCTTCGTGGGCTTTTTTTCGGTCTTCTACTGAGTCAATCATCGTCCGCTCCCTTCGATTTCGTCCGTCCCTCTTCGGGTATCGGGCGCTATATATGGTCGTATGAGGTCCGCCTCAAGTGACGGACTGGTGTCGTTTTCGGAAATTGTGGCTCCGGGCGGATCAACCGACGTTTTCGTGATCGGTCTCGAGAGCGTCCGGAAATTCGGAGTACAGTTGCGATAGGGCGATGGCGTAGAACCGGTCCAACTCCGCCCGCAACTCCTTGTCCGTGATTTGAACACCTTTTTCGGCGAGGTCAGTGGTGACCTTTTCGATCACGGCCAGGGATCCGGGCTTATCCAGCTCCAGCGAAACGATCTCCATGGCGTAGTCCTTCGCCTCGCCTTCGCCATACTCCATTTTGACCGCCGCCCACAAACCAAACAATTTGTCGCGCCGCGCCGTCGCTTTGAATTCCAGCTCCTGATCGTGCTTGTACTTGGCCTCGTAGCCCTTTTCACGATCGCGGAAAGTATCGGACATCCGAATCCCCTTCGGTTGTCGTCGTGTTTCGACTCGGGCGGAGTTTTACCTTCTGGCACAGTCCCGTGCAACACTCGCATCGCCCGTCCCGGCCTGGGAATTGCCGATGGGACGGTCTATGTACTAGGACCCATGTGTACGCTCGTCATTCTCCGCCGGCCGGGCCACGATTGGCCGCTTATCGTCGCCGCCAATCGCGACGAAATGGCCGACCGCCCCTGGCGACCGCCGGCACGGCACTGGCCGGACCGGGACCACGTCACGGCCGGTATGGATGAACTGGCCGGCGGCACGTGGCTGGCGTTGGGCGACGACGGTATTGTCGCCGCCATTCTCAACCGCCGCCAGTCGCTGGGCCCGGCAGACGACAAGCGCAGCCGCGGCGAACTCCCCCTCGAGGCGGTCGACCACGCCGAAGCGCGGGTGGCGGCGGAAGCGCTGGCGATGATCGAACCGGCGAGCTACCGCAGTTTCAACCTGGTCGTCGCCGATGCCCTGGAGGCCTACTGGATCAAGTCGACCGGGGAGGCCGGCACCCGGCTCCAGGCTTTTCCCATGCCGGAGGGGCTGTCGATGATCACCGCGTACGATCTCAACGATGCGGAATCACCGCGCATGAGGCGCAATCTCGGGCGTTTTCGCGCGGCCAAGGCCCCCGATCCGGAAAACGGCGACTGGTGGGCCTGGCAGGCGCTTCTCGGAACCCGCGACCATGACGCCGATGCCGGCCCCGGCGGTGCCATGACCGTCGTTACCGATACCGGTTTCGGCACCGTCAGTTCATCGTTGATCGCCTTGCCGTCGCCGGAAAAGGTCGGTGAAACGCCGCGCTGGCTGTTCGCCGCCGGGCGTCCCGACGAGGCACCCTACCAGCCCGTTCGCCTTTGATCACAAGGGCGGCAACACGGCCAAGCCCGCGATTGTGTTCCCCCAGAACTCCTGCTATTAGGGGGCAATCGATCGGGTCCATCGCGGCGCCGGAACGACGGCTTGGCGCCTCTATCGGGTGGAGACTCATGGCAAGACGCAGACAAATCTACGAGGGCCGGGCCAAAGTACTTTTCGAAGGGCCGGAACCGGGAACGCTTGTCCAGTATTTCAAAGACGACGCCTATTCCCAGAACAACACCAAACGCGGCGTCATCACCGGCAAGGGCGTGCTCAACAACCGTATTTCCGAATACCTGATGAGCCGCCTCAACGAGATCGGCGTGCCGACCCATTTCCTGCGACGGCTCAACATGCGCGAGCAGCTCGTCCGCGAAGTCGAGATCATCCCGATCACGGTCTGCGTCCGCAACGTCGTCGCCGGCACGCTGGCCGAACGCTTCCGCATGCCCGAGGGCACAGCCCTGCCGCGCTCCATCGTCGAGTACTATTACAAATCCGAGGAAGTGGATAACCCGCTGGTCACCGAGGAACATATCACCGCCTTCGGTTGGGCCTATCCCCAGGACATGGACGAGATCGTCGCGCTTAGCCTGCGCGTCAACGACTTCCTGTCGGGATTGTTCCTCGGCATCGGGTTGCGCCTCGTCGACTTCCGCCTCGAGTTCGGCCGGCTCTGGGACAACGAACAGATGCGCATCGTGCTCGCCGATGAGATCAGTCCCGACAATTGCCGGCTCTGGGACATCGAGACCAATGAACGCATGGACAAGGACCGCTTCCGCCGCGACCTCGGACGCGTCGAGGAAGCCTACCAAGAAGTGGCCCGGCGCCTCGGCATCCTGCCTGAAGGCGGGCCCCGCGACCTGAAAGGCCCGGAGGTAATGCAGTGAAGGCAAGAGTCCACGTGACCCTCAAGAACGGCGTCCTCGACCCGCAGGGTAAGGCCGTCCAGCATGCCTTGGGCTCGCTCGGTTTCGACGGCGTCAACGACGTTCGCCAGGGCAAGTTCATCGAACTCGAACTCGCCGAGACGGACGAAACCAAGGCGCGCGCCGCCGTCGAGGACATGTGCAAGAAGCTGCTCGCCAACACGGTGATCGAGAACTATTCGGTCGAGATCGGATAAGAGCCTAACGCACCGACATGAAAGCCGCCGTCATCGTCTTCCCCGGTTCCAACTGCGACCGCGATATGCAGGTCGCGCTCCGGAACGCCGTGGGTTCGGAACCGCTGATGGTCTGGCACGGCGACAGCGACTTTGAGAAGGTCGATCTGATCACGGTGCCCGGTGGATTTTCCTATGGCGACTACTTGCGGGCCGGATCGATGGCCTCTCACTCGCCGATCATGCGCGAGGTGGTGGCCCGGGCGAATAAAGGCGTGCCGATACTCGGTGTCTGCAACGGGTTTCAGATCCTCACGGAATGCGGCCTGCTGCCCGGCGTGTTAATGCGCAATGCCAATCTCCTTTACGTCTGCAAGGACGTGCATCTGAAGGTCGAGTCCAACGAGACGCTGTTCACGGACCGCTACGCCGAAGGTGAGATCATCCGCATCCCGATCGCCCATCACGACGGCAATTATTTCGCCGATGCGTCCACACTCGACGAGTTGGAGGGTGAGGGTCGCGTGGCCTTTCGCTATGTCAACGCCGACGGTTCCAAGGGCAACGGCGCCAACCCCAATGGTTCACAACGGGACATCGCCGGCATCCTCAACGCAGAGCGCAACGTGCTCGGCATGATGCCGCACCCCGAACGCCCGGCCCACGCCGAGCTCGGCGGCGACGACGGAAAACCGATGTTCGACGGTTTAGTCGAAGCCCTGTCGTAACCGGCCCGATTCACAGATCGACCCTGGTTAATCGAAAAGAAACGGCGAGCCCAAGACAGGCTCGCCGATTGGACTGATCTATTTTTGCCGACGTGCCAGAGGCTAACGCCTCAACGGCAGCTTCTGCATCTTGGCCAGAATGTCCTTGACCGCCTTCGGCGACAGGGCCACCTGCCAGGCCGGCATGTATTCGCCTGGGTGGCCGTGCAGGATCTTGTGCAACGCTTTCCAGGGGTTATCCTTGGCAACACGGCCCATAGCCGGCATGGTTCGGATATCGGTCCCGTTTTCACCATGGCACGAGGCGCAAAGCGCAGAGAAATAGGCGTGGTCCACTTCACCGGTGGTCCGCGCCCTCAAGGTGCCTTGGTCGATGTACTCGCCCATGTCGACCTGTCCGCGGCTGACGAATGTGGCCAGATCCCAAAGATCTCGGTATTTGAGAGCTTTCGGCAGAGCGTGCTGCTCGTCTCTCAAGGTCCGCATGATCATCGCTGGATGCGCGCCTACCATCCTGGTGATCCCCTTGACGCCGGCGGTTCCCTTGTAGTCCCAGCCATGGCACTCAACGCAACGCCAACTGCTGGTTCCCGGCGGGACCGTCCGGCCTTCCGGATAGGCTGGATGCAGTGAGTCCGGGTAGCGATAGTTGATCTCGCGGCCCCAATCGTCATAGAGCTTGCCGCCCCGCAATATGGACGACAGGACATCGGCCGAGGGCAACGTTTGCTGATAGGCAAGCAGATTGACCACGGTCTGAAGATCGAAGACGCGGAGCGCCGGCATTTCATCGCCGGGGTGTCCGTTCAGCATCTTGTGTAACGCCTTCCACGGGTCGAGGCGAACTTCGTCACCGATCGGTGGAATCTCGGCCATCGCCGTCCCGTCGTTGCCGTGGCAACTGGAACAGACGGTGGAAAACACGGCAGCACTTCCCGACGGGTCGCCCTTGATTCGACGGGTGATCAGATTGATGTGGTTCTCCATGTCGATCTGACCGGCGCTGACGAATGCCGCAATGTCGTCGAGGGCCTCTTCATCGAATACTTCCGCATACCCGTGCTTTTCGCCGGCGACGACCTCGAGGATCGCTTCCTTGGAAGCTCCGGCCATACCGGTAATACCCTTGATGCCGGTGTAGTTCGGTCCTGTCCGGAAGGCGCCTTCGTCACCGCGGTAATCCCAACCGTGGCAAACGACACACCGCCATGTATCGGCGGGCTCACGGCTATGCGGTCCCTCTGACGAATACAGCGGATGGACATCCTTCGGCCGTCTTTTCTCGAGTTCACGGGTCCAATTGTCATAGAGCCGTCCGCCGGTGGCGATGGACCGAAGGGTCGCATCGGCCTCCGCTGCATGCGCACCCGATGGAGCCATGGAACCTGCACCGACGACCCAAAACCCCAAAACAAGTAATGACAAAGTCAGTGCCTGACGGCAGCGGGCGCCAGCGTGAAAGCGGTTTAACCGTTTTTCGATGATCGTTGCCATTGTTCTTGATCCTTCGATTGGGCCATCCGTCAGTTTTCGGCTTACAGGTCGGTCGTCAGCCTTCGTACCCTTGCGGTAGTTCGTGAGCGACGCCTTTGTGGCAATTGATGCAATGCTGGCCTTTTTCCATGGCTTCCTTGTGCAGGCGGCGAGCGCGGCGGCCGTGCTCTTCGATCAGCATATCGGTCAGTTCGTGACAGTTCCGACACTCGCGGGATTCGCGCCGCTCCATTTTGGCCCATACCGCCTTAGCCATCTTTAGGCGGTGTTCCTCGTACTTTTCTTTCGTATCCACGGTGCCGAGAATTTCATGATACACGTCCTTGGCCGCCATGATCTTGGCGATCAGCAAGTCCGGGTATTCGCGGGGAACATGGCAGTCCTTGCACTCCGCCTGGACGCCGATGGAATTATTGAAATGGGAGCTTTTCTTGTACTCCTCGTAGGGAATTGTCATAGAGTGACAGGACGTGCAGAAACCCATGCTGTTGGTGTATTTCACGACCGGCGAGTAGATCATCAGGAAGACAAACACGCCAACGACACCGATCGACAACCCCCAAATCGCGCCGAGTTTTCTAAACCAATCCAAACCTTTCTTGATCTTCTTGATCATCGTTAACTACTCCTCGACCAAATTGCCGCGCCCGGCACCTTGCGTAGCGTTGGTCTATTTAACTCAACTTTTCATTGGGGATTTCGACGAGGCCATCGTGCCGAAGGCGGCCCCACCTGATCAGTGGGACCGCCCCGGCGCGAGGAACCTCGGGAGACCGGGGGCTAGCCCCAGATGTCCCGAACGATGTTGTCGAACCAGCTGTAGGCGTACATCACCTCGCGTTTTAGGTCTTCCGCCGAGGCGTCCATCGGGGTCAACCCGCCGGCGCCCTTGACGCCGCCGATGACATCGCCCTCTGCGTTGTAGCGATATACGGCCGCAACCGAGAAGCCGTAGTCTTCACCGGCGATCGAGTAGCAGGTGTTGACGTAGGAAGGCGTCGGTGCCTTGGCACCGGCGAACATCGACCAGATTGCCGCTGCCGCAACCTTGCCTTGCGAGTTTGCCGCATAGCCGGACTTCGGCATCTTCGAGGCAACCGAAGAGTCGCCGAGCACATGAACGCCCGGAACCTGTTTCGACTCGAAGGTTACCTTGTCGACCGGGCACCAGCCTTTGGCGTTGGCCAATCCGGCGTCGAGGGCGATCTTGCCCGCGGTTTGCGCCGGAATGTAGTTGATGACGTCGGCCTTGAGATCGACGAAATCGGTTTCGACCATCATGGCGCCAGCATCGATCTTGTTGAGCTTGTGCGCCTTGGCCACCGGAATCCACTCGATCATGGAGTTATCGGTACCGTAGCCGTAGAGCTTCTTCCAAGCTTGCGTGAACAAGCCCTGCTTGGAGAACTTGTCCTTGGCGTCGATGATGACGATCTTGGATTTCGGCTTGTGGTGCTTCAAGTAATGCGCGATCAGGCTGGCCCGTTCGTACGGCCCCGGCGGGCAGCGAAACGGGTTGGGCGGCGGCAGGATACAGACCGTGCCACCGTCCGGCATCGCTTCCAGTTGCTTGCGCATCAGAGCCGTCTGCGGGCCGGCTTTCCAGGCATGCGGAATCTTGTCGAACATGCCCATGCTGGCGCCTTCGAAATCGCCGAGTTTGAAATCGACGCCCGGCGACACGACGCAACGGTCGTAAGCCAGTTTCTGGCCGCCCTTGGTCATTACGGTCTTGGCCGATCCGTCGATACCGGTGACCATGTCCTGGACGACCTTGACGCCCATCTTCTTGAGGTTGTCGTACTTGACCTCGATGCCCGAGAGCGGTCGTTCGCCGCCCAATACCTCGTTCGACATGAAGCAGGTGTGGTAGGAGGCATTCGGCTCGACGACGGTGACGTCGATGGCCGGATCGGCGAGTTTCAGGTAACGCGCCGTGGTCGCGCCGCCAACGCCGCCGCCGACGACGACGACTTTGCCGCCCGCCGCGCGGGCGATGTTTGGAATGCCGGCAACCGTGCCTGCGACAGCGGCAGCGCCGGTCGCTCTCAGGAAGCCGCGACGATTGATCTGATTGTTTGTCATCTGTCTGCTCCCCTATTTCCGGCTGCCGTAGAAATTGATGATCGCCGCGAAGCCTTGATCACCTTCGGCCGCCTTCAGATCCTCCATATTCCGGATCTTTTTGCGTTTTTCCTTTTTCGGCATGGCCGGGTTTTTGTTGATGTCCCGGGCTCCGGACAGGAAGTCGTCGAGCTGATAGGTCAGATAGGGTACCGGTTGGCCGGCAAGAGCTGGATAGTCAACACCGGTGTAGCCGTCTTTTTCGTGGCAGTCCTGACAATACTTGCGGGACAATTCCTGCCCTTTCGAAGCAAGCATGTCGTCGGTCTTCTGCTCGACCTGGCGAACCAGTTTTTGCTTCGAAAAGTGTTTCGAAATGGCCTTGATTTCGGCGTCCGTATATCCTCTGGCGATGCGGCCCATGATCGTTGAGTGGCGGTCGCCGCTCTTGTAGGCATTCATCGTATCGATCAAGTAATCCATATTGACGCCGGAAATCGACGGCGTGGCCGGACCATAGGTGCTGCCGTCCGGTCCGTGGCACGCGTTGCACGTGTTGGCCAGCATGCTGGCCGGTGCCATATCGGCAGCCATAATGCTGCCCGGGGATATCATGAGCGTCCCCAACGCGGCCAAAGAAACCGCTAACGCTGTTCTATTCCCTTGTTTCACGAAGTCTCTCCCTCTGCTGGTACTGCTATACACTTTCCGGCTTCTATTGCGCCGGAACGTGTCGCTCCTTATATACGATAATTCTTAATCGTGCCACAAAAAATACAACACAAAAATTGTGTTGTATTTTTCCACTAATCATCCGTGAGTCGATTCGCAACTACACCGCCTTGTCGTGAAAAGCGTTTAAGTTCTACGGGTAAACATTGGAAAATTGACCAAGAACAAGATTTTCTGATCTCTGTCAGGAACGCACGGCCGGTATTTTCGCCTGTGGATCCAACGGCGACGCCACGGCGTTGCCAATGGGGATGCATCTGCTATTAAGACCCTGCCCGCGATTTGGCGCGGCCCTGACCTTGAGCCCTCACCGCGATCCGGAAATCCGATGACCGAAATCACACCGAATATCATCGCCCAGCACGGCCTGACGTCCGAAGAGTATGACAAGATCCTCGACATTATGGGTCGCGAACCCAACCTGACGGAACTTGGAATTTTTTCGGTCATGTGGTCGGAACATTGTTCCTACAAGTCGTCGAAGAAATGGTTGAAGACCCTACCAACGGAAGCGCCTTGGGTGATCTGCGGCCCCGGTGAAAACGCTGGAATCGTCGATATCGGAGATGGCCAAGCCGTCATTTTCAAGATGGAAAGCCACAACCACCCCTCATACATCGAGCCCTATCAAGGTGCGGCGACCGGTGTCGGCGGGATCCTGCGCGACGTCTTCACCATGGGCGCCCGGCCGGTTGCCAATCTGAACGCGCTCCGTTTCGGGAATCCCGATCACCCCAAGACCCGTCACCTGGTCGCTGGGGTCGTCGCCGGTATCGGCGGTTACGGCAACTGTGTCGGCGTACCGACCGTCGGCGGCGAATGCGAATTCCACGACAGCTACAACGGCAACATCCTGGTCAACGCCATGACCGTCGGCTTGGCGGAAACGGACAAGATCTTCTATTCGGCAGCCACCGGCGCCGGTAACCCGATCGTCTACGTGGGATCGAAAACCGGGCGCGACGGCATCCATGGGGCGACCATGGCGTCGACCGAGTTCAACGAGGATTCGGAGGAGAAACGCCCGACCGTGCAGGTCGGCGACCCGTTCACGGAAAAGCTCCTCATCGAAGCCTGCCTCGAATTGATGCAGACAGATTGCATCGTCGCCATACAGGATATGGGCGCCGCCGGCTTGACGTCATCAAGCTTCGAGATGGCTTCCAAGGGCGGCGTCGGCGTCGAACTGGATCTCGACGCCGTGCCGCAGCGTGAGGAAGACATGACGGCCTACGAGATGATGCTGTCCGAAAGCCAGGAACGGATGTTGATGGTGCTGCGGCCGGGTAGCGAGGACCAGGCCCGAGCCATCTTCGAGAAGTGGGAACTCGATTTCGCTGTCGTCGGCAAACTGACCGAAACCGGGCACATGGTCCTCCGCCACAAGGGCGACGTCGTCGCCGACCTGCCCATCGACCCCCTCGCGCTGGCCTCGCCGGAATACGATCGGCCCTGGGAACCGACCCCTGAAGCGCCGGGTATCGCCGCCGACGATTTGGCGCCGCCGAACGATTTGATAGCGGTTCTCGTGCGCCTGATGGGAACGCCCGATCTCGCCTCCAAGCGTTGGATCTGGGAACAATACGACCACATGGTGATGGCTGACACCCTGGGCCTCGGCCGTCCGGGCGGCGATGCCGCAGTGGTCCGTGTTCACGGTACCCGCAAGGGATTGGCCATGACCAGCGACTGCACGCCGCGCTACTGTTACGCCGATCCACGGCAAGGCGGTCGTCAGGCGGTTGCCGAAGCCTGGCGCAACATTACGGCCGTTGGCGCGACTCCTCTTGCGGTCACCGACAACATGAACTTCGGCAATCCCGAAAAGCCGGAAATCATGGGTCAATTCGTGGGTTGTATCGAGGGCATGCGAGAGGCCTGCGATACGCTCGCTTTCCCGGTCGTTTCCGGAAACGTATCGCTTTACAACGAGACCAACGGCAAAGCGATCCACCCGACGCCGACGATCGGCGCCGTCGGTTTGGCGCCTGACGTCGAGAACATGGTCGGGATCGGCTTTAACGCGGATGCGGAAACCCTTGTTCTCGTCGGCAAGACCTCGGGACACCTGGGCAGCTCCCTCTACCTGCGTGAGGTCGAAGGACGCGAAGAGGGCGCGCCGCCGCCGGTCGACCTGGAGGCCGAACGCCGCAATGGCGATTTCATCCGTGAACGGATCGGCACCGGCGACGTGTCTGCCTGCCACGACGTGTCCGATGGCGGTATTCTCGTTGCCGTCGCCGAAATGGCGCTGGCCGGCGGAATCGGCTGCCGGATTACCGCTCCCGAAGGTGTTCCCATGCATGCCTGGGCTTTCGGCGAAGATCAGGCCCGGTACCTGGCGACGGTCCGCGATGCCGATTCCTTTCTCGAAGCGGCCGGTGCCGCAGGGGTCGAGGCGACGATGATCGGCACGGTTGGTGGCGATGTGGTGACGCTGGAAAACGTCGGATCGATCGGACTGAACGATCTCAATTCAACCCATCAGCAATGGCTTCCGGAGTATATGTCGCACGCCTAGGACGACGATCCTCGCCTCGAGGACCGTCGAAACGATTGGCGCGACGGTTTTTCGCCTGCTCCCGGTTGTCCCATTGCCATAAAGGGGTTAGCGTATTTCGCCTAGGCGAGGTGAAAAGCCGCGGGTGCGACACGTGAACGAAGTCTCTGCTGCAGACATCGGCAAAACGGAGAAATGGCCGCGTACGGCTCAGGGCACCATCGACTGGGTGGTGGTGTTCAATGACGAGGATGCGGGTATCATCCTGTTGATCGCCAGTGCCCAGTCCGTGGACACACTCGTCGACTGTACGGCAATGGTAATTCAAATGCTGTTTTCCCGGGACAGTGATGGCGCCTTGCGGGCCGGCTTCACGACCGCATTGGCCCAGGTTGTGGCGGAATGCGACGGCGATCGCGACGCCGTCTGCAAGGCGGTATCGAATATCCTCACCGACATCCGTGACGACCGCACCGAAAAGGCGGCGGACTACGCCCGTCACAAGGAACACCGCCGCGCAGCGCAGAAGCTTTGGGCCGGCGACGAAGCCGAATTGGCACCCGATGACGAGACCGAACCGGGTGACCCTCGCCCACCCGACGACCCGGCCCGGGTTTTCGAAGAAGGGTTCTGTGACTCATACGACCAAAGATTCCAGATCCTGTGGTCCGGAATCGAACAACAACCGAAGGGCGACCTTGTTCTTCCCTTCCTGCTTTCGGCAGATTTTGCGATCCGGTTCGAAGGCATCCTACGCCAGCACTTCCTGCCGACGATGACGTCCCGTTGCCTCTATCTGGTGACGGAGATCGAACGCCATAAGCCAGAACATCGACAAGAGTTTATCCGTCAACATTTGGCCGACAAGAGAATCCGCGAACAGGTTTGGCCCATCTGGAAAGACGTTTGGACGCAGATGACCGAGAAACAGAAGCTTCCCAAGAAACCGAAACAAGAGACCGGTATGTTCGGCAATCTCGTCAAGGCGGTGAAGGCGGCGGCCACGGAGGAGGGCGACCTCGAATTGGCGGAGTGGGAGGACGAGGTCGAGATGATCAAGACCCGCAACGCCATGACCGCCGACGTCAACGCGTCACTTGTCGAGGTCGGGGTTGGCTACGAAGCGCCATTGAAAGGCGACGACAAGTACCTCGTCAGCCTGCTCGGCCGGACTCCGAACGGCCTTCGCGACCAAATCGCCGCCCTACGCCAAATCGCCGAACAATCCTCTCACCCCGGTCAAGCCTTCGACAAATACGCCAAGGGCCGAGATCTCGAGTTCGCGTTATTGTCCGTGTCATACAAACACCAGGACATGTTCCTGGAGCAAAAGATCCTTCACAACATGCTCCGCGGCTTGAAGAAACACGAGAAAGAGATGCAGTACCCGCTGCTCGTCCGTTATCTTCCGGATTACGTTTGAGCTTTTCTCCCCGACAGAGGGGTCGGATCCCCTCCTCCACTTCCGAGTCGGCTCAAAAAGGGGCTGCCTGAGTTTGATAGAAGCGCCGTCAATTCTGTCGATGTCCCATCAGGCATTCGGTTTCGGTTTTTCCCGGCCCGTCCACAACGGTTGCCAAACGCGGATTGTCAGCTTGAAAACAACGGGTTGCCGTAAATCCGCTGGCGGTTTCCACTGGTTTTCCGGACGCCATCGGCATCGGTGTTAAACCCGTGTGGCGCCTGGGGTTGACCAAGGGGGGCGATCGGGCCATATCCTAGGCGCAGGGACGGAGCAATCCGACCACTCTGCGGATAAGGGATACCAGACATGGCCATGGATGCGGCGGAAATCGAACGGCTGATCAAGGAAGGCCTGCCGGATGCAAGGGTTACCATCGAGGACTTGCGCGGTGACGGCGATCACTATGCGGCCTATGTGGTTTCGGCGGAGTTCGCCGGGAAATCACGCGTCCAACAGCACCAGCTGGTATACAAAGCCCTGCAGGGCCGCATGGGAAATGAGCTCCACGCGTTGGCTCTACAGACAAGCCCGCCCGAGGGCACAAGTTAGTTTTAGGTAAAGGATCTCCAATGAGCGACAACCCCGTATTTTCGCGCATCCAAGGTGAAGTCGACGAAAACGACGTCGTACTGTTCATGAAGGGCACGCCGATGTTCCCGCAATGCGGCTTCTCGGCGGCCGTGGCCCATGCCCTGACGACACTCGAAGTCAAGTTCAAGGGCATCGACGTCCTGGAAGACGGCGAGCTGCGCCAAGGCATCAAGGAATTCACCAACTGGCCGACGATCCCGCAACTCTATGTCAAGGGAGAGTTCGTCGGCGGCTGCGATATCGTCCGCGAAATGTACGAGACGGGCGAGTTGCAGAAACTGTTCGAGGACAAAGGCGTAAAATCCGCCGCATAACGGAACCCCGACTTTCCCAGGGAGTTCTTGAGGGAAGGGCCGCCGGCGTGCGGCCCTTTCTTTTTGTTCGATCAGCCCCGAGCCAATTCCGGCATGAGCAGGGCGATATCGGGAAATACCACCAATAGCGCGATCATCACGAACATGACCGCGACGAAAGGGACCGACCCAATGATCACATCACCGATTGGCCCGCTCTTCCGGATTCCTTGCACGACATAGAGGTTGAGGCCGATTGGCGGCTTACCAAAGCGGTTTCAATAAGAATCATCAAAAGAATCCCGAACCACACGGGATCATAACCCTGTGCGATGACGATCGGTGCGATGATGGGGATCGTGGTGATCATCAAGGTCAGGGTTTCCATGAAAAACCCGAGGACCACGTAAAACAGGATAACCGCCATCAAGGTGGAGAACTTGGAGAGCCCGAGCTCGGCGATGAACCCGGTCAACTGGCCGGTCAGCCCGATCCCGGCCAGCACGAAATTGAGGAAATAGGCGGCGACGATGATCAGCATGACCATGGCGGTGGTGCGCATCGCACCCTCGACGGCGTCTCGAAGCATCGTCAGGTTCAACCGGCCATAGGCCGCTGACAGCACCAGGGCAGCGATGACCCCCAAAGCCGCCGATTCCGTGGGTGTCGCCCAACCCAGGTAGATCGACCCGATGACGACGAAGAAGATGAAGCATGGTGGGATCAGGTCAAGCAGCCCGCAAAGTCGTTGTGACCAGGAAACCGTATCGTGGGATCCGTCGAGGTCACCGCGCACCAGGCAAGCGACCAACACCGTCAGCATGAACAGGCCGGCAAGCATGATGCCAGGCAGGATGCCAGCGAGATAGAGATCGGGGATCGAGGTGTCGGTCAACGCCCCGTAGATGATGACGTTGATGGAAGGCGGGATGAGGATACCCAAGGTTCCGCCGGAAGCCAACGTGCCGAGAAACAGGCGCTCGTTGTACCCATGGGCCTTGATTTGCGGTTCCGCCAATGTGCCGATGGTCGCCGCCGTCGCTACGCTCGACCCCGACGTCGCCGCGAACAGGGCGCTGGCCCCGACGTTCGAGTGCATTAAGCCGCCCGGCAACCAGTTCAACCAATAACTCATTGCGCGGTACATGCGCTCGGCGAACCCCGTGCGCAGCAACAGTTCACCCAATAGAACGAATAAGGGAATAGCGACGAGAAGGAACTCCGTACTCGTCGACCAGGCGATCTCACCGATCGCCCGATGTAGCGGCATGAACGAATAGCCGGAATCAAGCAGCAGTCCCAGCAACACCAGGGTCGCCGCGACCGGTACCGAGGCGGCCAGCAATCCGACCAGGACGAACAGGGTCACGACCAGCACTTTCCCACCCTTTCCTATTCTTGCTCGCGTATGCCGGGCGCGCCGGGTTCGAGGGTGCTGGCGGCATCCAGTTCCTCTTGCAGGTCTTCGTCGACGGAGCGGGTGCCAGCGATGCGGTTGACGGCCGCGAAATCGCCGCCGGCAATGGCCCGAAGTGACCGGGCCAGCAACAACAGGATGGTCAGGACGAAGGAACCGAGGCCCAACAACCACAGGCCCTGCGGTATCCACAGAGGTGTCCCCAGCGGCGTATTGGCCGTCGCCTCGAAGGACCAGGACGTCATCCAGACTTCGTAAGCGAACCACGTGAGAAGAACCGCGAACAGAAGAAGGGACATCAGGGCGATGACGTCGAGCACAGCGCAGATAGAGGCGGGCAGACGGAGATAGAGCGCGTCGACTCGAATGTGAGCCCGATGAAGCAGGGTGAACGACAGGGACCAAGCGGTGCTGATGGCAAGCGCGTAGTTGGCCATTTCGTCGGCGCCGCCGAGACTGACCGAAAAGATCTTGCGCAGCACGACTTCGGCACCGATGACGAAGGCCGCCCCGATCATTATGGCGCCGCCACACCAAACGACGCAGCGGGATAACCTAAGTCCGATCCCTTCGAGCCGATCCAGCATCCTGTTTGGCTCCTTCACCATCTGCCCAATCCCGGACCGGTCCTGCGCCCGCGGGACTTGATTGGTCCCGACGGGCGCACGACCACAGGGAGGAGGCTTAGTTGGCGGCGACCGTCATGCCGACGACCTTGCCGACCGAATTGTTCCATTTGGCGACGCAGGTCGGCCCGCAGCGTTTCGCCCAGTTCGGAACGATGACCGTTTCCATGATCTCGCGCAGCCGTCCGCGATCGGACTCGGACACCGGAACCAATGTCATGGCAGCCGGGTTGCCGCCCGAGCATTGACCGCCCGTGTTGCAAGCCAGACCGGTTCGGGTTTCCGAATCGGCCGCGTCCCAGACCGTGTCTTCCCAGGCGTCGATCTCGGCGGTCAGGAAGGCACGCACCTGTTGCAGCAACCGGTTCCACGCCTTCAAGTTCACACCGTGCATGACCATGCTCCAGCCGACCGGCAGGGCATAGAGATGACTCGTGACTTCGTGCCATTTGGCCAGGTTGCCCGACAGGGCGCCGGTAATAGCGCAATCGGCGACGCCTTTTTGCAGGGCCGGTACAACCTCGCCGAAGGGAATGTTGACACCGGTGCCGCCGACAGCACCGACGAACTCCGATAGGGATTTCGAAAACGTGCGAACCTTCTTGCCCTTGAGATCGTCAAGGCTCGAAATGGGCGCCTTGCAATAGAGCACTTGGGCGTGAAACGGAAAAACAGCGAGCAGCTTGATGCCGTATTTCTTCTCGTAGAGGGCCGCCAGGATCGGCTTGTAGGCCTCCGAAACCCGACGGGCGACGACGATATCAGCACTAAAACCGGCGAGATCCACCGCCTCGTTTTCCGGGTCATCGCCAGCTACATAACCAAGGACCGTCGAGCCGAAATCGATGACACCGTTGCGCATCAGGCGGAACACCTCACCACCCTTGAGACCCATTTCGGTGAACGCCTTGATATCCGCAGTGACGGCACCGCCGGATTTGCCGGGTACGGTTTTCGTCCAGAACGGATGTTCACGGTTCTTGTAGATGGACAGATTAGCCCAAGTCCCGACAACGTTGACTTTGGTTTTCGGCAAGCCGTCCGCCTGAACGACGTCCGCCGGCAACAGGAGCGCGCAGCCGATGCCGATGACGGCACCGATTTTCTTTAACGTTTTCATAGGGTTCCCTCCTCAATATTGGTTAGACAAGCTGCCCCAGGTGACCTCCGGCCGTAGCCCAACCCGGAACGTCGGTGATCAACATGCGACCCGGGGCATGGGTGATGCATAGGGGTGGTCGGGCCGATGTCATGGCGGCCTGAGGCGTCACGCCACAGGCCCAAAAGACGGGTATCTGATCCTCATCGAGGATCACGGGATCGCCCCAGTCCGGCGCCGACAGGTCTTTGATGCCGATATCGGCGGCGCTGCCGATATGGATCGGCTCGCCGTGGGCATGGGGATAACGGGCCGTTACCGCGCAGGCCCTAACGGCGTTCGACGGATGCATGGGGCGCATGGAAACGACGATCGGGCCGGTGAACGGGCCCGCCGGTTGTGCCCTCAGGGACGTCCGGTACATCGATACGGTCTTGTTGTCTTCAATGTGCGGCAACCGAATGCCTTCCGCCATCAACGCTTCCTCAAAAGTGAAAGAGCATCCGAGAACAAAGGCGACGAAGTCGTCGCGCCACAGATCGGTGATATCGGCGGTCTGGGTATCCAACGCGCCATCGCGATAGACGTTGTACAGGGGGACGTCGGTACGGATATCGATGTCCTTTCCCAAAGTCCGCATCTTCGGGTCACCCGTGTCGGACACACCAACCAGGGGGCATGGTTTTGGGTTGCGTTGACAAAATCGGAAAAAGTCGAGGGCGTAATCGGTGGGCAGGATGACCACGTTGCCCTGCAAGAGACCAAGGCCGATCCCGGCGGTATGACCTCGGTAGCGGCCGTTCCGGATCGAGTCGCGCGCCCGCTCCACCGGAAGGCGGCGAAGTTCGTCGAAGGCGGCAAATGGGTTCCGCTTGATAACGCTTGTCTCGCTGGAAAGGTCCATCGCGGTTCGACCTCCCGGAAAATGGCCGGTTTGGGTTGTTATTTTGTCGTCGAGGTCAGGATTGCGAAATTAGCCGATAACGTCCAATTTCTAATTTTTAGAGCACTTGATAGATTTTTTTTATCGACACAGCCGCACCTCGCGGTTCGCTTGAATGCGGCTAACGGCTAGTCGTTGTAACCGGATTCGACGGCGATCCGGCAGGCCATAGCCGCCGCCTGTTCCGCTATGGGATTGAAAGGCTCGGATGCATAGGACGCCGTGAATTTCAAATCGGCGGGTTTCCATGGGCACGAAACCTCGACCAGGATACCGGCGTCCAGTTCCCGTTCGACCATCCTTTTGGGTAGTGATCCGATGCCGATCCCGTCCATGGTCATACGCAGGTTGGCTGCCAGGGAACTGGAGGGGAAGATTCTGGCCGGGCCGTCACACCGCTCACCCACCTGGTTTTTGAGCTCCGCATAGGGCCGCGTGTTGCGGGCGTAAGTGAGCAAGGGAAAGGACACCAATTCGTCGAGAGGCACGGCACGGTCCGTCGGCACGCCAAGTTCCGGTGACGCAATCCAAGACAATGGAAAAGCTGCAAGATCGAGGTTTTCAATGCTGTATTCCGAGACCGGTCCCATCAGGAACGCCAAATCCAGGGACCGAGAAACCAACTCGTTACGCAGGTTGACCGTCGCCTCCACGGTGATCTCCACATCGACCTCGTGAAAGTTCTCATGAAGCCGCGCCAGGAATGCCGGAAGAAGCGTGTGAACAATGGTCTCGGAAACGCCCAGGCGCAGCACCCCGGCCAACCGTGACGGATCCCCCGCCTTTTCGCGCAATGTGTCGGTCATGCGAAGAACCTTCTCCGCATAAGGCAGCAGCTCCTGCCCCTTGGCCGTCAACCGTATGGCGCCCGGCTCCCGTTCGAACAGTTTCGTACCGAGCGTATCCTCCAGATTGGCGATCCGGGCCGAGATCGCCGGTTGGGTCGTATACAGCCGCTCGGCCGTCTTTCGGAAACTTCCCAGGGTCGCCACCCAGAGAAAGGTTTCGAGTTGTCTGAGATTCAGGCTCATGAATACCGGCTTTTATCGATAGGGTCCTTTGGTGATAAAAATACTTTTTACCCCATCGTCAGTCTATAGGCTCCAACCACCCTCGGCAGGGCGCCTCGGTCAATCGAAGGCGAAGGCGGCCATGCTCAGCGAACCGTCCATGAAACTGCGGTGCAGGGCGCGGCCGCGGGTCCCCTCGCCGCCGGCGCCGAAGGCGCAAAGCAAGGGCAAGAAGTGTTCGTCGCGCGGATGGACGGTCGCCGCATCGGGAGCCCGATCGCGGTAATCGACGAGAGCCTCCGTATCGCCGGCTTCGAGGACCTCGGCAAGCCAATCATCGAATCGCAAGGCCCAGTCGTCGACCTCGCTACCGCCGGGGCGAAAACCACCGAGGTTATGGGTGGCACCGCCGCTGGCCAGGATCAACACGCCCTCGTCGCGCAAAGGCGCCAGGGCCCGGCCCACCTCCAAATGGTGGCGGGTCCCCCGGCCATGCTGCTGGGAGAGCTGCGTTACCGGGATATCGGCGCCGCCGTAGATCAATTTCAATGGCGCCCAGGCACCGTGATCGAGGCCGCGGTCGCCGGACAATTCACATTCAAAGCCTGCACCGTCAAGCAGCTCGGCCGCGCGCCGCGCCAGTGCCGGTGCACCCGGGGCCGGGTATTGAATCTCATAGAGCTCCCGGGGAAACCCGTAGAAGTCGTGAATGGTCTCCGGACGGTCAGCCAGGCTGACCGCCGGATCGTCTGTCTCCCAATGGGCGGAGATGCAGAGGATCGCCTCGGGGCGGCCGAGGACGTCGCCGAGGACGGTCATGAAGTCCCGGGCCGGCGACGGGGTCAGGATCATGGTCGGCGCCCCGTGGGACACGAAAACGGCGGGAAATCGGGTTTTTGACATCATATGGGACTGTCTGTTTGCTCCGCCACCACGCTAGTCGCGGTACTACGCCCGAGCCAGCAGCATTGATGCAAAAATCGTTTGCATATATGCTAATAGGTTGAACAGAAGGATCGCAAACGAACGCTCTGGATTCCAATACTGTGGCCGAACTCGTCTTCTCGATTACCGCTTCCGCCGACCGCTACCGCCTCGGCCTCGACGGCGTGCGCGCCCGCACCGAGCAGCGCGACGCACGGACAACGCTTACCAACACGCGCGCCAACGAAGTCCAGCGGCGCAACGAGATCATCACCGAGGATGTGCGGCGGCGCGAAAACGCCATCCGGCTCCGGCGCGACGACCAGGAACTGGAACTCGAAAACAGCATCACGCGCTACGAGCAGCAGCTCACCTCGGACCGAATCTCGGACGACGCCGCCTTCCGCCGCCTGCGCGATGACCTGACGACCGAACTCCGCGACATCCGTGCCGACCGCGCCTTCGTGGACGGGCGGACCTTGAGCGAGTTCGACGAAGGCCTGGCCCTCGATCAGATCGATCGCGGCCCCGCGCCCGGACCGACGACCGAAATCACGGGGCCGGACGCCGGCGGCGGCTTCCAGGATTTCCTGGCCGCCCGCGACGAGCGCCTGGCGCTGCGCCAGGAAGAGGACCGCGATTTCAGTATCCAACAGCAGATCGATCTGCGCCTGGCCGACGACAACGTCCGCGAGGTCACGCCCAACTCCGACCTGCCGCGCGGTTCCATCGTCGACGTTTTCGGCTGATCACGCCTCTCACAACGAGAACCCCAAACGAAAAACCCCGCCTCGGAGGCGGGGTTTCGAATTCGTATGGAGAACGTAATCAGCGCGAGTAGAACTCGATGACCAGGTTCGGTTCCATCTGCACCGGATAGGGCACGTCGGCCAGTTTCGGGGTACGGATGAAGGTGCCCTGCATCTTGCCGTAGTTGACCTCCATGTAGTCGGGCACGTCGCGCTCGGCGCTTTCCATGGCTAGCAGCACCATCGGATTTTGACGGGCCTTTTCGCGGACCTCAATGACATCGCCGTCGCGCACCTGGTAGGACGGAACGTTGACGCGCACACCGTTGACCTTGACGTGGCCGTGGCTGACGAACTGGCGCGCGGCGAAGACGGTCGGCACGAATTTCATGCGGTAGACGACGGCGTCCAAGCGGCGCTCGAGCACGGCGATCAGGTTCTCCGACGTGTCGCCCTTGTGGCGCACGGCCGTCTGGTAATAGCGGCGGAACTGTTTTTCGGTGATGTTGCCGTAATAGCCCTTGAGCTTCTGTTTGGCCATCAGCTGCAGGCCGAAGTCCGACGGCTTCTTGCGCCGCTGGCCGTGCTGGCCGGGACCGTATTCGCGGGTGTTGACCGGGCTCTTGGGGCGGCCCCAAAGGTTGACGCCGAGGCGCCGGTTGATCTTGTACTTGGAACTAACGCGTTTACTCATCTCAAATCCCTCGTTGATCCGGGTGTCATTGGGTCTTGTCCCGGTAGGCCTTGTCCCGCCGACTGCGAAGAGCCGATGGGGGCGGGGAAAGACGAAACCGAGCCGCCGTCCCACATTCCCGGGAATGAGGCGCGGACTATAGGGATTTCAGGGGTTTTGTCAAACGGTTCCGATGGCGGAAATTCGACTAGTTGCCAAGGATTTCCCGGCACTTGGCGTCGGTCAAACCGCGGCGTTTTGCTTCTTTGATGTGATCCGGGTTCTGGTAGGCGAGGGTTTGGCAAAGATCGCGGTCGGGGCGGTCTCGGAGGGTTGGTCGCGAAACATTCGCGTTCTTGCGCCAGCTGGAGTCGCGGTACATGCCCTTTAGGGTGTTTAGCCTTACCATCCGTTGATTGATAGGTACGCCATTGTAGTCCTGGCCTCGGCATTTGCCTCGGGTAACGTAAATCGGAAAGTACGGTGGTAAACTCGCATTGTGCGACGGATTGTAGCCGGTCAGGCACATTTGCCATTCCCCAGACCTCACTTCTTTGTCGCTCAACAAACCCAGCACTGCTGACACGCTATCGCCTTCGTCCCAAGTGCCGTTGACTAAAACGAAACACTTTTGCCCAGACTTTTTCTCGCATTGGGTTACAACGGAAAGCTGTTCTTTATCCGGGTCGTTATCAAAACCCTCCGAGCGCACGGCTGTCTGACCATCTGTTGAAACCGCAAGAAAGCACGGTTTTTCATTCTCCTGGCAATGAGATAACGCGGCCCACGCATCGCCGCTCATTGCGAGCTTTCGCGTCTCGGATGTCGTCTGGCAAGCAGAGAGAACGAGCAAAGCGGCTATCAGACCTAGACCAGATCGTTGTCCAAACACGGGGTATCTCCAACCAAAACATCCCGGTCAAAAGCGCATGCATCCTACCGGTGGAGATGGGTGAGTCAATTTCCGGGCGTTCGAAGCGGGAGAACGGCCCTCCCCTACTCCCCCCGCGTAAACGTCAGCACATCCTCCCCCGACTTCGGCTCCTGGGCCTCCAGGTGCTCGCCGAGGACGCGGTCCAGCGTCTGCAGGACCTGATCCAGGATCAAGCTGGCATGGGCGTGGTAGAGGCGAATCTTGCAGGACACCGGTTCGTGCAGGTTGTCGCGGGAGTCCGCGTCGAAGTCACTCCAGGCGAGGACCGGGTGTCGTTAAAGACGCGGTCGACGACGACCCAGGCGTCGTCGAGCAACAGGAGATCGAGGGTCTTGAGGCCGGGTATGGCGATGCGAGGCGGCGCGGCGCGGCGCCTCAAGGCCACGCAGACCCGGTTGAAATAGACCGCCTCGACGGTGGTCCAGCGGATGTCGAGAACCGGCAGCTCGTTGTGGCGGCGGTATCCGGTCAATCCTCTTCCAGGTCCTTGTCCGGGTTCCAGCCGGCGGCCCGGGCGCGTTCGACGGCTTCGGCCTGGATGCGCTCGAAGCGCTCGAGCACCTCGGGGGGCAGGTTGGCGACCCGAAACCCATACTCGGACCAGCGGGCGTTGACCTTGTCCCACAGGTCCTGAATGCCCTGGACCATCCAACCCTCGCAAGTCTCGGTCTCGGGAATGATCTCGAAGACCCAGGCGTCGCGGATGATCTTGCCCATATCGGTCATGCCGCCGTCGATGTCCTTGTCGATGCCGACGTAGCGCTTGTCTTCGTTCACCGGATCACGCCTCTCTCAGTTTTTCCGTCAACACTCTCTCGACCGCCGCCAACACTTTGCCGCGAAGCGCCGACGCCGCAAAGTGATAATAATTGAGCTTGCAGGCAATCGGCTCATGCAGAGAGTCTCGGTCCTCGTCCTCGATTTCGACCCAGGCGAGAACCGGACAATCGTACTGATACGTATCGACGCAGACCCAGTACTCGTCGGCGAGCACCATCGCCATCTGCTTGAGACCCAGATCATTGAAGCGGATCGGACTGCCCCAGCGGTTTCGCGCCCGGCGCCAGGCATTGTAAACCGCGGCTTCGATCTGGTCGTTTCGCTGGGCCATGATCGCCATATCGGCCAAGCGGGCGTCCAGGTCGACCTCGTCCATCGGCCCTATCCCGTCAGCGTCGCGAACACGGCGGGCAGGCGTTCCGGTAACTTCTCGACCTGATCGACAATGGAATAGCGGTTTTCGCCGAAGATACGCGAGACATATTGGTCGGCATTCAGGTCGAGCGTCAGGCAATAGGTATGCACCCCTTGCATGGCCAGATCGTCGACCGCCTTTTTGGCGTCGTGGCGCAGGTACTGCGGGTCCCGTTCGTCGATGTCGGCCGGCTCGCCATCGGTGACCAGCAGGACAAGGCGTTTCTGCGCCGGCTGCTGGGTGAGATGCCAGCCGGCGTGGCGCAACGCCGCACCCATGCGCGTCGAAAGCCCGCCTTTCATGCCGGCCAACCGGGCCTTGGGCCCTTCGTCATAGGGCTGATCGAAATCCTTGAACCGGTAGTACTGCACGTCGTGCCGCCCGTCCGAAGCAAACCCGTGCACGGCGAAAGGGTCGCCGATGGAATCGATGGCCCAGGCCAACAGGCCCGTCGCCTCACGGGTCAAAGAAAGGATTGTGGCACGGGTGTCCTCCTCGCCCTCGGCCGGTTCGGGGATGTCCTTGTCGACGGGCTCATTGGTCGACTCGGATAGGTCCAACAAGATGACCACGGCCAGATCGCGGATATGGCGGGTGATCCGGATGTTGATCCGAGGATTAGGCATGATACCGCGGCGGATGTCGGTCATCGCGCGGACGGCAGCGTTGAGGTCGATTTCCTCGCCTTCTTCATAGCCACGTCGCCGGACGATGCCCTGTGGTTGCAAGGCGTCGATCAAGTGGCGGATGCGCGAAGCAATGGGCCGGTGTTTGACAAGGATTTCGTCCATCGATTCCGGATCGCCCTTCCCTTGCCGGCGTTCCATCACGGTCGCCCAATCGGGCCGGTGCAGCTGGATGTGATAATCCCACTCGTCGTAGTGATAGGGTTCGGAAACCGGCTCCTTGCCCTCCATTTCGTTATAAGAAACGCCCTCGTCTTCGTAAGGGAACAGTTCCGTACCCAAGACCCAGACTTCCTGGGCGTCGTCGCCGGCCGTTTCGGCGTCGATCTCGTTGACGAATTCCATCAGGCCGACGTATTTGCGCACTTGACCCTGGGTGGCGGGGATGTAGTCCGCTCCTTGTTCTTGGAACGTAATTTCGTCGAAATCCCAGATGTAGCGATTGTCATCCCTGTAGGGGATCGGAAAATCACTGACGGCGCGCAACGACGGAAGGCCGATGCGCTCGACCAAATGGTGATAAAACGCCATGCCCGCGTCCCAAGCGACTTGGTTGTCCTCGGCCCGCTCGGCAAGGACGGCACGAAAGGCCTTGGCTTGATCGTTGACGCCGTGGTCGGGGTCCTCGTATACGTCGTCGATCAGCGCCCGGGCCATGCGGACCATCAGGTCCATGGCCGGATGCAGCGCCGTATCGCTCTCTTCGGCTCCCGGTTCGGCCGCAAAGAACTCTCGCCACAGCTTGCCGAGGCCCGGGAAATCCTGAACCGCCAGATATTCGACGCGGGCGTCCTCGAACAGGTCGATGCAGCGCATGTGCACGGGCGTCAGCTGCTCGGCGGACAGGTTCGAGCCCGTATAAACCAAGTGAGCCGCGGCGTGGGCGGCCGCGGCGCGGTAGATTTCGATGCCCTTCACGGTGCGGAATTCATCGAATGCATCCGGAAGGTGAATGAACCAATCCTCGATAAAAGGCGTCAGGCCCTTGCGGGTCTCATAGTCGCCCGCCGTCGGCTTCATGAAAAACGCCCGGCCCCACAAGGCCCGCAGGTAGAAATTCAGCTTACGCTGGTTGTCAATGAAGAGCGTTCCGCGCCGCTCCTTCTGCAGCACGGCCTTCGACGATTCGCTTTTCAGGCCGAAGTAGGTCATCTGCCCGTCCAGGTCGCGGGCATGGGCCTGGGCGCCCCACATGGCCCAGCGTCTCAGCCCGCCAAGGGTCAACTTGGTCAGCAACTCGTCTAGGTTCTCCATCATCGGCCTGAGGCCACGCGGGGTCTTGCCCGCCAGTTGGTGGATCAGTTTCAAGAACCCGCCGAACACCTCGGCGTCACCGAGGCGGCGCGCTGCGAGCGGCATGTTGGAGAGCATCAGGGTCAGCACCGTCCCCGAGGTATGGGACGAAAGCTTCATCACCGCCGTGACGATGTCGGGGACGACGTCCTCGCCCACTTCCTTGGCGACGTCGGGGATCACTTGAATATAGGTCAGGATCAGGTCCTCGCCCCGGCCGAGGGAGCACATCGCCTTGACGCCTTCAAGGTAATTGGCGAGACCGCGCGGCGAGAGCACCCGTGCTGCTTCGTGATAAGCAGAGTCCAACGCCACGAAATGCGGGTGGTCCACATCGAGGCAGTTGAGATATTCGCGGAAGTCGGCGGGGTCGGTCATGGGTGTCGGTCCTTCACCCTCCGATTGGCCTTCAGAAATAGGTTCCGACGGCTGCGTCCAGGGTATCACGCATGTCCGGATCATCGGTCAGAGGCCGAACAAGGGCCATCTTGCAGGCGGCCTCGACGTCGATCCCCTTGGCAATCAACTGACCGGCATAAACCAAGAGCCGCGTCGACATACCCTCGTCAAGGCCGTGACCCTTAAGGTTTCGCGACCGTCGGGCAACCTGCACCAGCTTATTGGCGACCTCAGCGTCGACGCCGGCCTCGTGGGTCACGATCTCCGCTTCGGTCTCTTCGTCCGGATAATCGAAGTCAAGCGCGGCAAAACGTTGCTTGGTCGATTGCTTGAGGTCCTTCATCAGGCTTTGGTAGCCGGGATTGTAGGAGATGACGATCTGAAAGTCGGGATGGGCGTGGACCAATTCGCCCTTTTTCTCGAGCGGCAGGACGCGGCGGTGGTCGGTCAACGGGTGAATCACGACTGTCGTGTCCTGGCGGGCCTCGACGATCTCGTCCAGGTAACAGATGGCACCGATACGGGCCGCTACGGTCAAGGGACCGTCCTGCCAGCGGGTACCGTTGATATCCAATAGGAACCGCCCGACCAGATCCGACGCCGTCATATCCTCGTTGCAGGCCACGGTGATCAACGGCTTCTTCAGCTTCCAGGCCATGTGTTCGACGAAACGCGATTTACCGCAGCCTGTCGGCCCCTTGAGCATGACGGGCATCCGCGCTTCGTAAGCCGCTTCATAGAGCGGCAATTCGTCGGCCACGGTCCGGTAATAGGGCTCGTCCTCAACGAGGTATTGAGCCGCATCATACTGTTCAATGGGCGCTTCGGGGTTTCCGGCATCGGCCATGGTCGGAGTCCTCCCGTTGGGCAGGGATCACCAAGATCCTAGATTAAGTTTACGAGAACGAAATATAAAGCGGTGTGCGACCGGGTCCAATTCCAGGGACAGGATAATGGAGCCCGGGCACATACCGATTATCGTCTGTCAGGTCTTTATGGGGCCCCGGTAAATAACCATCGCCGTACCTTGGGACTGGGCGTAGTTATCGTAACCGATCAGCCGCACGTGGTTCTCCGGATGGGCCTTGTGGCAAGCCTCGGCCTCTCCGAGGATTCTGTCGACGTCGGTCTCACCGAACAGCGGCAGTTTCCACATGTACCAATAGTGGTCGAAGGCGTTCTCCGGCTCGACATGTTCGACAGCCGGATTCCAGCCCTTGGAAACGATGTATTCCACCTGCTTGCGGATCTCCTCGTCCGACATCTCGGGCAAATAGGAGAAGGTCTCGAACTTCCGGCTGTTCGGATCCGAAAGGCTGGAAGCGTAGTCTTGAACGTCACTCATTGTCTTTGTCCTCAAATCTGGTTCGAATTCGGGTATCGTCGAAACGGCGGCCTACTTGTGGGCGACATCCAATTTGTCGACGGTGTCGAACTCGAACTTGATTTCCTTCCACGTTTCCATGGCGGCCTTCAGCTCGGGGCTGTGTTTGGCGGCGGCGGTCAGGATGTCCTTGCCTTCCTTCTCCACCTCGCGGCCCTGGTTGCGCGCGGCGACGCAGGCTTCCAGTGCCACCCGGTTGGCGGCGGCGCCGGCGGCGTTGCCCCACGGATGGCCCAAGGTGCCGCCACCGAACTGCAGGCAGGCGTCGTCACCGAAGATGGTAACCAATGCCGGCATGTGCCAAACATGGATACCACCGGAAGCCACCGGGAATACGCCGGGCATGGAGCCCCAGTACTGATCGAAGAAGATGCCACGCGAGCGGTCTTCCTTGATAAAGCTCTCGCGCATGATATCGATCCAACCGAGCGTCGCCTCGCGGTCGCCCTCAAGCTTGCCGACGACCGTACCTGAGTGCAGGTGGTCGCCTCCCGACAAGCGCAGGGCCTTGGCCAGCACCCGGAAGTGGATGCCGTGGCGCGGGTGACGGTCGAGCACGGCGTGCATGGCGCGGTGGATGTGCAACAGCATGCCGTTGTCGCGGCACCATTGCGCCAGACCGGTGTTGGCCGTGAAGCCGCCGGTCAGGAAGTCGTGCATGATGATCGGTGCCCCCAGTTCCTTGGCGAACTCGGCGCGCTTGTACATCTCTTCCGGGGTCGGTGCCGTGACATTGAGGTAGTGCCCTTTGCGCTCACCGGTCTCCCGTTCGGCTTTATGGACGGCCTCCATGACGAACTCAAAACGGTTCCGCCAGCGCATGAACGGTTGTGAGTTGATGTTCTCATCGTCTTTGGTCAGATCGAGGCCGCCACGCAGGCACTCGTAGACAGCACGGCCATAGTTTTTGGCGCTGAGCCCCAGCTTTGGCTTGATGGTGCAGCCAAGCAGCGCGCGGCCGTACTTGTTGAACTTGTCGCGCTCGACCTGAATGCCGTTCGGCGGACCATTACAAGTCATCACATAGGCGAGGGGGAAACGTACGTCCTCGAGGCGAAGCGCACGAACGGCCTTAAAGCCGAACACGTTACCGACCAGGGAGGTGAAGACATTGACGACCGAGCCTTCCTCGAAGAGGTCGATGGGATAGGCGATAAAGGCGTAATAGCATTCGTCGTCGCCGGGCACATCCTCAATGGCGTAGGCGCGGCCCTTGTAGTGTTCCAGGTCCGTCAACAGGTCGGTCCACACCGTGGTCCAAGTGCCGGTCGAAGACTCGGCGGCGACGGCGGCAGCCGCTTCCTCACGGGGAACGCCCGGTTGCGGCGTAATCTTAAACACCGCCAGGATGTCTGTATCTTTGGGCACATACTCGGGCATCCAGTAGGTTTCCCGATACTCCTTAACGCCTGCCTGATAGGTTTTTTCGGCCATTTCGGTCTGTCCTCTTTGCTTTCTACGATGCGCCGGCCACAGTTAAATTCCAGCGCATATGACTGTGGAATTCGTGTCTGGGACGTAATGTGATGGATTCCTCCATAAATTAAAAATTATTTCTTTTTATAATTTCCATAATCATATGTTAATGTGAAACATGCACGCGACCTTGCAGCAATTGCGCCTGTTCGAGGCGGTGGCACGCCTCGAGAGCGTCACCCGCGCCGCCGAGGAAGCGCACCTGACGCAGCCGGCCGTCTCGATCCAGGTCAAGCGCCTGGAAGAGCACGTCGGCATGCCGCTGTTCGACCAGGTCGGGCGCAAACTCTACCTGACGGCGGCCGGCCGCACGCTCCTGGAGAAGAGCCGCAACATTCTGGGCCAGATGGCGGAACTGGATGATGCCCTGGAGACCTTGCGCGGCGAGGTCGCCGGCCCGGTCCGCGTCTCGGCGGTGACGACGGCGCAGTATTTCCTGCCGCACCTCCTGGGCGCCTTTGTGCGCCGTTATCCCAAGGTCCTGCCGTCGATGACCGTGACCAACCGCGAGCGCATGATCTCCCGGCTCGAATCCTATCAGGACGACCTCTATGTCATGGGCCAGGTGCCGGACAACATCGATGTCGAAAGCGTGCCGTTCCTGGAGAACGAACTGGTCGTCGTCGCCCACCCGGACCATCCCATCGCCGGGCGCGGCACCATCTCGCTCGGTGACCTGACGGCGGAGCGCATGCTGGTCCGCGAACCCGGTTCGGGCACCCGCCAGGCGGTCGAACGACTTTTTGCCGCCAACGAGGTCTCGGTGACGCCGTTCATGGAGCTGGGCGGCGGCGAGGCCCTGAAACAGGGTGTCATGGCCGGCCTCGGAGTCGCCATCATGTCGCGCCACGGCATCGGCCTCGAACTGGCGCTCGACCGGTTGGCCATTGTCGACTGCGAAGCCTTCCCCCTGCACCGCCCCTGGTACGCCGTGCATCCTGTCAAACGCCAGCTGCCGTTGGCGGCGCGGACGTTTCTCGAGTTCCTCGAAAGCGACGGCGAACAGGTGGTCGCAGGTATCAGCGGTTCGGGGCAAACGGCCGCCGCCTGATTGTGAGTCGGTGCCTTCGTGATAGGGTAGTTCCATGCGGATTCGGATGACGCATGTACGGCTTTGGGCCCTGACGATCGTTCTTCTAATCATTGCCACGCCGGAAAAAGGCGTCGCCAAGGAAACCAACCGTCTGTTCGATCGCGCAAAGGGAGCCTTTGTCGAAGCTTCGGCCCTAGTTGAAAGTAAGCGCTACACCGCTGCCAAGCGCCGGCTTGACGCGTTGTGGCGGACCGCCCCACCGGGTTCAGCGGCGTGGTACCGTGCCCGGCCAGCCGACAAGGCACGCAATTTCGGCTCGCCGCCGTTCTACTATGCGCTCCGCATGCTCACCGATATCGTCGATTGGCGGACCCGGCGCGGAGGCAAGAGCCGCGCGAACGCCGATCCGGTCCAATTGACGGCGCTCCTGATCCCGCGCTCGCAAGGCCTACAGCCGAGAAACCGGCGGGAACTTGAGCGTGGCAAGGGTACGCGCGTCATCAACCGCCTCGACAAGCGCATGACGCATGCTCCGGGCATCTTCGAAGATTCGCTCTGGCTGTTCGCCGAATACGTTTCCTTATTGACCGACGGCCGCCTTCATCTGCAGACCGACATAACGGTCCCCGTGCGGACGGCCGGGTCTCCTCGTCGTTTCGCCGGTCTCGATAGCAAAGCCTGGAGAAAGATCTGGAAGGCTGTCGGTTCCGAGACCCGGGACCAAACCGATTGGTGGTGGGTTCTCTATCCGTCACACGTTCCGTCCAAATACCCCGATTTCAAGAAGTCGGAGTTCATCACGGGCGGGATGGGTCTGGGCCCGAAGGGGGAGCCAGTCTTTATCATCGACGACCTCTGGCTGCTGCGCAAACCGCCACACCTCGGCCGCGGACCCTATAGCGATCTCGAGCGCCGTGCCTATTTGCCGCAGTGGCTGCAGCACGAGTTCTTCCACCACCTTTTCAGACTCTATCCGCATTTCGGGCTCGAAGCGAAAAGCCACCAATGGTTCGACCGGAATACCTGGCCGTCCAATTTCAAGGGGCATCACGAAGCCGACTATTTCCACGAAGCCCTGCACAAACGCCTGCTCAATGCCGATCCGCCCCTCTACAAATCGCTCCGATACGCCCGCATCGTGCCTGCTTCCATCACCCATCTCACGCCCGCCGACATCGCCGGCACCTACCGCCGCGAACCCGTGGAAAACGATTGGCACGTCGGGAAACTCACAGTCGGCCGGGACGATCGAACGGTCCTTTGGCGAAACCGGGCCGATGCCTCGTGGCGTTTGCATCTCGATACCGCATCGGGCCGCCTCGTCAGCGGTCCAGATAACCCCTATTTCGATACCGTCGCCGAACTAGCCCGGGATTTCACTTTGGTGTTGGAGGAGAACCCCCGCGGAAGACCGACCGTCACCGGTTTCCGTTTCCAGGGTGAACTCTACCGTCGGGACTAAAGGACCTTGTACATGATCGTCGTCGGATGAAGCCGACCGTCGATGGGGTCGTGGCAAAAATCCGGGATGGTGCCGACGGTCTCGTAGCCGATCGACGTGTAGAGCGGTTCCGCCGCGTCCCCGGTCCGGGTGTCGAGCGTGATCAAGCGGCGGCCGAGGTGTTCGGCCGCGCGCTCTAATTCGTCCATCAAGGCGCGGCCGATGCCCCGGCGGCGGTAACCGGTTTCCGGATCCATCCATAGGGGTTGGTCGACCGGACGGATGAGCGGCACGAAGTCGTTCTCAATCATCACCATCAGGCGGGACAGGGTCAGGCCATAGGCGGCGCAAAGCCGTCCCAAGACGTTTGCCGTGGCGCTGACCTCCGCGTTTTCGAGCCGGGACAACGTCGCCCGGCTGACGGAACTCCGCTCCGCGAGTTGGTTCAATGACCAGCCCCTTTCCAAACGCAAGGCTTTCAGGCGGGTGGCGATCCGCTGATCGACCGACTGCTCGTCACGAATTTCAAATCCCATAAAAGCGAAAATTTCTCGTTTACGAGATTTTGTCAAGTCCGTTGCCGAACCGCTGTGGCCGTGCCGCCAGGTCTTACCCCGTAACCGTGATCTGTCCGAGCCGGGTCGGCGAACGGACACCGTCGACGACGACGATGCCGCTGTCGGTCACCATGTGGTGTTTGGCGTCCTCCTCGAGATCGTAGCCGATCACCGTATCCGGCGGCAGGTTGACGTTCTTGCCGATGATGGCCCGTTTGATCTTCGAACGCCGGCCGATATTGCTGTTGTCCAACACAATGCAGTCGTCGATCTCCGAATAAGAATGGATACGGACGTAGCGCCCCAATACCGAATTCTGGACCCGTGCACCCGTGATGATGGTGCCGCCCGACATGATCGAGTCGATAACCTGGCCCCGGCGCCCATCCTCGTTGAACGAGACCTTGGCCGGCGGGTCATCATAGGAGGCCGTGCGCACCGGCCATTCCCGGTTGTAGAGGTTCAGCTCCGGCTCGATGGACCTGAGATCCATCTGTGCTTCGTAATAAGCATCGAGCGTCCCGACGTCGCGCCAGTAGGCCGGTTTGTCTTCCGGTTCACCGGGAATGCGGTTGGTCGAGAAGTCGTAGGCGTAGAGCCCACCCTTTTCGCGGAGTGCCGGCAACACGTCGGCGCCGAAATCATGGCTGCTGTTGTCGTCGGCCATGTCGCGGCGGATGGCTTCGACCAGGACCTTGCCCGAAAACACGTAGTTGCCCATGGAGGCGAAAATCTCATCTGGGCGCCCGGCGATCGTCGGTGCGTTCGGGTCCTTCTCGTAAAACCCGTGTATACGGCCTTCGGCATCGGCCTCGATGACGCCGAACTCATGGGCATGGCGCTTGTGGACCGGCAAGGCGGCGATGGTGGCGTCTGCCCCCTTGGCGACGTGATAGTTGATCATCTGGCGGACGTTCATGCGGTAGATGTGATCGGCGCCGAAGATGCAGACCACGTCCGGTGCCGATTGTTCGATCAGGTTGAGGTTCTGGGCAATGGCGTCGGCGGTGCCCCGGTACCAGGTCTCACCGGGCGCGCGCATCTGGGCCGGCACCGGGATGATGAACTGGTGGCCCAAGGGGCCGGCGAACTGCCAGCCCTCGGTCAAATGCTGCAGCAACGACTGGCTGCGGAACTGGATCAACACGTAGATCGAATAGATGCCTGAGTTGATAAAGTTGCTGAGAACGAAATCGACGATGCGGTACTTGCCGCCGAAGGATACGGCCGGCTTGGCCCGTTCCTTGGTCAGGGGCGAAAGACGCGTTCCCTTGCCGCCGGCGAGAATGAATGCGAGAGCCTTGATCTGCACGGAATCCCCCTCAGATGATTGGCCGACAGCCAGCGCCGACGGCGCAGTTTACCCAGCCCCCCAATGATACCCGGAAGCCTTAAGATGATCGACAATGAAGGTGGGCCGAAAAAGCAGAGGCGTGTCGTCAAGGCAGCGCCGATTGGTGTCGCTAGAGGATCTGGCTCAGGAACTCCTTGGTTCTCGGGTCCTTGGCGTCGTTGAAGAAGGTGGCCGGCGGGCCGTGCTCGACGATGATACCGCGGTCCGTGAAATAGATGTGGTTGGCCACTTCCTTGGCGAAGCCCATCTCGTGGGTGACCAGGATGCAGGTCATCCCTTCCTCGGCCAATTCTCGGATGGTGACCAGGACCTCCTTGACCGTCTCCGGATCGAGGGCGGCGGTGACTTCATCGAACAGCATGACGTCGGGACGCATGGCCAAGGACCGGGCGATGGCGACCCGTTGCTGCTGGCCGCCGGAGAGTTCGCCCGGGTAGCTGTCCTCCTTGCCGTCGAGCCGCACCTTCTTGATCAGGTCACGGGCCCGCGCCTCGACCTGGTCCTTGTCCCCCTTCAGAACCAGGATAGGCGCCATCATGATGTTCTCGATCGCCGTCTTGTGGGGGAACAGGTTGTATTGCTGAAAGACCATGCCGACCTTCTTGCGCAGCTCGAGCTTGTCGAGGTTGGGGTCGTTGACCTCCTGGCCCTCGACGGTGATCGAACCCTGCTGGATGTCGTTCAAGGCGTTGATACAGCGGATGTAGGTCGATTTGCCCGAGCCTGACGGCCCGATGACGCAGACGCATTCGCCTTTCATGACGTCCATGGAGACGCCCTTCAACACTTCCAGCTCGCCGAAGGACTTGTGGACATCCTTGGCGCTGACCATGGGCTGGTCGGGGGTCCAGGCTGTGGCGGCGGTCATGGTTCCAACTCCCTCAAAGCTTCACCGCGAACCGGCGTTCGAGCCGGATGGTCCAACGCGCGATGGGATAGCAGTAGGCGAAAAAGATGAGCAGCGCGAAGCCGTAGAATGGCACCAAGAGCTCCGGATGGTTGTCGGACCCTTCCATGGCCTGGCGCGAAAGCGTGATCAGTTCCTCGACGCCGAGCAGGGAACACAAGGGTGTGGCCATGGTCAGGATCGCATACCAGTTCATCCACGGCGGGATCATGCGCTTGAAACACTGGGGCAGAATGATTCGCCACAGCGTCTGGGTCCGCGAGAAGGCGAGCGCCTCGGAAGCCTCCCACTGTGCCGTCGGCACCGACAGCACGGCACCGCGGACGATCTCCGAGATGCTGGCCATGATCGGCAGGCTAAGGCTGATCACCGCCTTCATCCAGTCTGGGACCGGAATGATGACGTCACCGATGACGATCTCGAAGGGAAAGGCCAGAAGCACAATGTAGAGCAGCACCAACCACGGCGAATTGCGGAAGGCCTGGGTCATGAACTTCGCCGTCCAACGCACTGCCGGGTTCAACGATATCTGCCCGAGGCCGAGAGCGGCGCCGAGGACGGTGCCGATGGCCATGGCGAAGAACGAGATCAGGATGTTGAACAGGAAACCGCTCTTGATCAGGAACGGTAGCCAGCGGAACAGGGTCTCGACGGCGTTGAAATAGGTGAACTTCGCCGCTTCGGCGGTCAGCGGCCACAGCAGAATGACAGCAACGATCGCCAGCGGAACCCAGGCCGGCATTCCAGCCAGCCAACGGCTGACCAGCAAGGCATCGGGTCCGGTCGCCTTGGAACGGTCGAGCGGCAGCAGCACCGGAAGATCGGTGAGCGGCGCAGTATTGACTCCGGGAATGCCGTTGCGTGCTGATACGGTCATAGCCCGTACCCCGGGATGCGCATGGCCCGCTCCCAACGGTGCATGGAGTAGACCAGAATGCCGACGAGGCCGATGTATATGATGAAGACCATCGTCAACGCCGGATAGAGGGCCGACGGGTAGTCGTTCCAGATCCCAAGGAACTCGTAGAGCAGTTCAGGCACGGCGATGGCCAACGCCTGGGTCGTCGTTTTGACCAGATTGACCAGGTTGTTGTTGAGCGCCGGCGGGCTGACCCGGAAGGCCAGCGGCAGGACCACGTAGATGTAGGATTGCAGCCGCGACATGCCTAAGGATTCGGCCGCCTCCTGGGTCGAATGGGGTACCGCCTCGATACCGGCCCGGAAGATCTCCACGTTGAAGGCGCCGGCGAAGAAGCTGAGCGATATGATCGCCCAGCCGACGTTGGAAATGATCGGCACCTCGAGCCAGCCGTCCGGCGAATAGGTCGGCGTGAACTGGCCGAGGGCGAAATAGAAAAACAGCAACTGCACGAAATGCGGCGTATTGCGGAAGAATTGGATGTAGCCCTGGACGACGTTACGAACCAACCTCAAGTGCGATCCCTGCAACCAGGCGCCAACGACGCCGATGACGACGCTGAAGATGACGCAGGCGACAGACAATTGCACCGTCACCCAGAATCCACTAACCACCCGCTCCCACTGGACCGGGTCGTGGAAAAAGATTAAGCGTTTTCTAGAGACCACGCCCGGTTTTTCCGCCGGGACTGGGAGAATGAGCGAAAGGTATTCAAGATGATCGGACGTTTGTGGAAGTGGTTTTGGCAACCGACGATGCGCTACACCTGGGGCGCCATCTTCGTCGTGGGCGGCATCGCCGGTATCGTCTTCTGGGGCGGGTTCAACACCGCCATGGAAGCGACCAACACCATGGGGTTCTGCGTCTCATGCCACGAGATGGATGAAAACGTCTATGCCGAATACAAGGAGACGGTCCATTACCAGAACCGCACCGGTGTGCAGGCGACCTGCTCCGACTGCCACGTCCCCGACCCCTGGATCCACAAGTTCGTTCGTAAGATCAAGGCCACGGGTGAGCTCTGTCACAAAGCTCTCGGCACCGTCGACACGCCTGAGAAGTTCGAGGACAAACGCCTGACTCTCGCCAAGAGCGTTTGGAAGGCGATGAAGGAGACGGATTCTCGCGAGTGCCGGAACTGCCACTCCTGGGAGGCCATGAAATCGGATAAGCAGAAACGCCGCGCCAGCAAACAACACCAGCAGGCCCAGGAAGACGGCCAGACCTGCATCGATTGCCACAAGGGCATCGCGCACCGGCCGGTTCACCAGTTGTTGACCGCCGACGACGATCCCTACGACGGCAAGCCCGATGCGCGGCGCTTGATCTCCAAGGAAGAAGAAGCGGTCCTGCTGGCCAAGAAGGCGGCCGAGGAAGCGGCGGCCGCAGGGGCGGCGGCTGCCGCCGCCGGCGACGATGCAGCCTGGGCCACTGTCAAACCGGTCAACATGATCATGTTCTATCCGGGCCAGGCCTCCATCGAATGGGTTTTGAACGGCAAGGACCACGGCGGCGGACGGGCCATTCGCCGCGCCGGCGACCGCTGCCAGGAATGCCACAAGGGTGAAATGGCCGACATGGGCGCCAGGATCGTCGGCGGCGACAAGGCCGAAGCGACGCCGATCCCCGGTAAGCGCGGTCACATCGAAGTCGCCGTGCAGGCCGCTCACGACGGCGAGAACATCACCTTCCGCCTGCAATGGCCGGACGCCGGCCATACCCCGGTGCCCTTCGTCGACGGCGGCAAGATGGACCCGGACAACCAGATCAAGGTGACCGCCATGTTCGACGACGGCAAGGTCGAGATGGGCGAACAGGCCGGCTGCTGGCTGACCTGCCACCACGATTCGCGCTACATGCCCGACGCGCCCGCACAAGACGCACTTTCGGCGAGCGATGCGGCGAAGATCATCGATGTTACGGACGGCGTCACCAAATACACGAAAGGCAGCCGCACCAAGCTCGAGTACAAGGGAAGAGGCGGCAAGAAACGCGGTGCCTGGGACAAGCTCATCGAAAAGGCCGAACTGGATGCCCAACACGCCGAAGGCGCGTTCATGGACGTTCTCAGGTTCAAGTCCAAAGACAACAAAATGGAAAACGGCTTCATTCTCGCCGATCGTCAGTTAAAGGACGCCGAGAAGGCGACCGGCAGCGGTCGGCTCGAAGGCGGTGTCTGGACGGTGACCATGACCCGCCCCCTGGCGGCGACGCAACCGGGCGGCGTGTCCTTCGAACCGGGCAAGACCTATACGGTCAACTTCGCCATCCACGACGACTACACGTCGGCGCGCTTCCATCACGTTTCGTTGGAGTATAGGTTGGCTTTGGACAATCCGGAGGCTGAGGTCAATGTGGTCAAGAAGTAACGCGAAATCGATCGCCGCAGTTGCCGTCGCTCTCTTTCTTTCTGGGCCGACGGCGGGCGCGCTGGCCGGAGGCGAGGTCGAGTTCACGGAGGAACGCAAGAAGATCTGCGCCAAGGCGGATACGCGCTACAAGAAGATGTACCCCGACGCCAAGGACGACGGCGCCGTCGTCGTGAAGGCCTACAAGTACACGTTCTGCCCGCCGAACCTCGAGGTCAAGGTCGGTACCACCGTGCGCTGGGTGATCGTCGACAAGCGCACCAGCCACAGTGTATGGCTGAAGGAAGCGGGCGTAGAGGAATCCGAGCGCTTTTTCCCGGAGGAGTCTTGGGATTTCACCTTTCAGGCGCCCGGCGATTATCCTTACCTCTGCGGGCCTCATTGGAAAGAAGAGGGTATGGTCGGCTACGTCAAGGTTACCGAATAACCGGCCGATAACCCCGTTCATGCGTCAATTTCGTTCCAATTGGAGGCGGTGCCGTCAGCACATGACTGCGGGCTGACTGTCCGACGCGCCGTTGACGTAGCCTTTCAAAACCGCGGTGTCGGCAATCACGATCCGGTTCTGCTCCGTCTTCACGCCAACCTTCCTCAGTTTCGCGAGAATCCGGGAAAGGCTCTCCGGTTGGATTCCGAGGCGCCGCGAAATCAACGTCTTGTCGTAGGGGAGCGCCACTACGGCCGGTCCCGAGTCAACGGGGCACCGTTTGAGCAGAAAGTCGACGACGCGGCCAGTCGCTGACGAGGTCTTCAGTTGTTCGACCTCCTTGACCAGGTGGTGCATCCGTTTCGACATGGAGGCCAGCATGTTCATGGCGATTTCCGGCATCTTGGCGACGTGGTTGCGGAACGGACCGCTCAAAACCGGAAGCAAGCGGGCGTCCTCGGCGACCTGGGCACTGGCCGGGTAGGTGTGGCCGAGAAACGCGGCGGCTTCAGCCAAACATTCACCTTCCGTGAAGACACCGATCACGGCCTCGTCGCCTTCCGCCGTCTCGCGATAGACCTTCACCCAGCCGCTGAGCACGATATAGAACGTCTCGGCCGGTTCGCCCCGCAGGAACAGGACTTTGCCCTTCGGAAAGTCTTTCGGGTGAGCGTTGGCAAGAAGCTCTTGCGCCACCTTGTCTGGAAGTTGGTTGAACAAGGGAATTCCCTTGATCACTGCCCACTCCACGCCATTCATGCTTCGGAAGTTCTCCATTTTCATCCCGTCGTTCGCCAACCCATTTGCGGCCGTAGTGTGCCGTTCAATTCTCGCAAAGACGTTGACTTAGATCAAAATTATCCCTGATTATTACCCGCCGATCAATCGGTGAAGTCGTGCGTCCTTCGATTTGAAGTGCTCAGCGAACCAATTGTGGAGCCGGGAACGAAATGCGTCGTCCAGGCCCCCATAGCTTCCGTTTTCGAAGTCCATCAGGATCGAACTGATATCGTCGAGAAGCCGTTCGTGGTCGTCCTTGTGGTCGTCGTATTGATCATACTTTTTGTTGCGCATGATCTGTTCTTCAAGCGCGAAATGGGCTGAAATCCAGGCGTAGATCTCTCCCAGTTCGGCCAGCGTGCCTTCTTTTGAGCCACCCTCCTCAGCCGCTATGAGTAGGCGGTTGAGGCGGTTGATGATCTCCTGGTGTTCGTGGTCGATGGAAGCGATTCCGGTTTCATATTCGGGACGCCACTCGATCGTCGTTGTTGTTTTTTCTGCGTTCATGACCAGACCCTAATTGATAACGAAACCTTTTTGCGGCGAGTACTTGATGGCGACCACGCGGCCTTTGGTGAACTGGATATCCTCGACCATTTCAGTGGTGAATCCGTGTTCACCCTTGTCCCGCAGCTTCATGTGCAATTTGCGTGTTCCCACAGGAACCGAAAAAGAATGGTAGAACACCGACGGTCCATCGGAGGACAGGCCCGCCGGTTTCTTGCTCTCGCCATAGATCTTCTCGCCCTCCAGTTCCAGCTCCACATAGACGGGCCAACGTTCACGGGGACAATCCTGCGCCTTGCGCATGTTGGGCGGCAGTTTTGCCAACTCTTTGGCAGAACGCTTTCGACACTCGACCTTGCGCTGGCCGGCCGGGCTGAGACTAAGCTTGATCATTGCCGTATCCGGGGCCGTAAACTCGTACGGCACGAACGATGACAGGTAGCCGATGAGGACGGCGAACCACGAAAACATAAACGCCTGCATAGCAAACCCGACCGGGGTCTTGTTGGGACCGTGCGATTTGCTGATGGCACCGGTTCCGCGTTTGCGTTGGCGTTCCTCCTCGAAGCGGGCCTCTTCGGCCGCCTGCGCCTCACGCTGGCGTTTGATGTCCTCGGGAATCTTGCCGAGTTCCTTGAAGACCAGATTGTAAAAGACAAACAGGACCAGCGGGCCGAAGACCAGGATCGGCGCGATGATTGCGTAGACAGCGCTGCTATCCTGCATGGGCCGACTCCGTTGCTGACGAGTTGTCGCCGGGAGTTGGCACCGGCGGTCCCGCGACGCGCTCGCAGAACTCATCGAGTTCTGGTTTCAGGATGTGGTCATCGGTCGGGCCGGCCCAGCAAATGTGTAATCGCTGGCGGGGAACCCGCTTTCGGAGATACGGGTCGCGCAGGCCGTCGAGCCGCTCCTCGGTCCACTGGATGCCGAGCCTGTGATGGCAGTCGCAATCGGCGCAACCGGTCAGAAAGACCCCGTCGACCCGATTGCCGGAAAGCGCATAGTCGATGAATGACGGCGGCAGCATACCGATACAAGGCATCGCCACGCCTTCTCTGCCACCTTCGGCAAAGCCCTCGACCGGAAACCCCTTTTCGCAGCCGACGACGAGAACGGACGGCTTGCCGGCGGCTTCCGCGGTGTTGCGAGCCCGGCGAATCGCGGCCGTAATTTTGGCTTCGAAGTCGCTAAGGGGGCTTTGCGGCAGGTCAATTCCGGTCCTCAGGTTGTCACCCGTGCGGAACGGCGTCGACATTGGACAGGCCCCGACGCAGATGCCGCAGCTCGTACAGGTGTCTGGATTGACGACGGCTTCCAGCTCGAAGGGCCGGCCATCGGTGCGCGGTTGCATATTGACGGCGCTGTACGGGCAATCCTCGGCGCACCGCGTGCACCCGTTACACTTATCCAGGTGCACTTCGGCCGCCTTGGGCCTTTTCATCGGCGGCAGCCAGGGCATTGCGCAAATGAACAGGGAAAACCCGACGGAGAGGGCCCACATCGTACCGCCGCCCCATTTGTCGAAAAACGGATAGAGCGGCATATAGAACCAGTCGAGGTTGAGCGTGCCGGGCACCAAACCAAGATCGGCCGGCGGATGGCTGACCGCCGGATGGACGAAGGACAGAACCGTCAGCATGGCCAGCGACCCGAGCGCCAGGCCACGCGGCGGGTTGGTCTTGGCCCGGTTGATCTTCAGGATGTGGACCCACATGGCGAACAGCAGGAACAGGGGACCGAAAATGTGGATGAACACCAAAAGGCTGAAGAACCGGTCGTCCAGACTGCCCCGGGTCAGAAAGTTGTTGGCCACTGGCTCACCAAAAATGCCCAGCCAGTCGAGCCATTCCATGGAGCCGATGGCGACATATTGGGCGAGCTGATCCCAGACCAGCCAGTAACCGCTGATCCCCGACAAGAAAAGCAGCCAGATCACTGGCACGCCTGTGAACCAGGAAAACCAGCGCGGGCCCCGATAGCGGTCCTGTGCGAATTCGCGGAGCAGATGCAACGCCATGGTAACGACCATGGCATCCGACGAATAGCGGTGCAGGCTCCGCATGACGCCGCCCAGATACCACTGTTCGTTGGTCATGTATTCGACGGACGGGTAGGCACCGGTGACGCTGGTGTCGAAAAGGATGAATACGTAGATTCCGGTGACGGCCGCGACCCAGAAAAAGAAAAACGACAGGGTGCCCAATTGCCGAAGCGGATTCCAGGGTGGCCCGTAGGGTTTGTCGAACAGGGCTTCAAGCCAACTGAAGCCGCGCCTGAGCGGGTATTGCAGAACGTTCAACATGGGCTTTAGCCGACCTTCTCGGTCAAAGTTATTTTGTTCATTAGGCTGCGCTCTTTTCATTTTCACGGCGCCTTCGTCGCGCCGCCAGGAGTTCCCTCGCGAGGATTGTGAAACCAATCGTGATGATCACGGCGCCGACGGCAATCTGCAAGAAAAGCGAGTAGTCGAATTGGTATCGATCGGCCGAAGGATCGTAAATCGTACAGAACAAACGCACCTTCTTGACCAAATCGTCGAGCGAGCGGAACGGTGCCGTGGTGCCGAACACCAACGCTTTCAGCGGTTCGATCAACAGGGGTTTGTCGAATAACTCACCGTAGATCTGGGAATCGATGACTCCTTCGCCATTGATGATTGTCATCTGGTCGAGATGGTCGAACCCCTTTGGCGACGGGAAATACGTGAAGCCAACAGCCTCAACCAGTTTCTGAACCGTGTCCTCGTCGCCGCTCAGGAAATGCCAACCGGCAAACCCCTCGACACCCTGCTGCCTCGCATAGGCGCGCATTCGCGAGGGTGTATCGTTTTTCCAGTCGAAGCCGATGGTGAGCGCCGTGAAACTACCATCGCCCAGGGCATCAAACGCGGTTTCATAGGTATCGGCGAGCATGGCCGTAACGACGCCGCAGCTCTCGGCGCAACTTGTATAGATCAGATTGATGATTAACGGCTTGCCTAAGAACTGGGACAGTCTGACCGTGCGCCCACCGGCGTCACGAAAACTGAGATCGCCGACCTTCTGGCCGATAACAGACTGGCTGCGTTCAAGCGCGGCTTGCTCTTGGCCCGTGCGTGACAACGGTTGCTGGGCCGCATGCTCCTCGCGCAGCTTCTGGGAGGCCGTTTTCGCCGTGGCGTCACCGACAATCAACAACAGCATGACGGACGTCAAAACCGACGCCAGTAAACATCTCAGATTCATCAAGTTCATAGTCCGGTGACGGCTCCCACAAGAGCGCCGAGAACCAACAAGCCCGACTGCACAAGCGATGCGAAGACGGTCTTCATCGCCATCGGTGGCGTCGGGTTAGCAACGTAACGCATACCGTGGAAAAGGAAATAACTTCCGGCAAGCGCGCTTACCATGATGGGCATGCCGATGCGGATTTTGAAGACAGTGTAGGGAAGGGAACTCAATTCCCTGATATCGTTGATAAACTCGTCCGAAAGAGTGTTTTGGGCGTCCGCTTCTATTAAGAGCGGACGTTTATTCGCCGCCACTGGCAGATGCTGCGGCGGTTTTTGGCTTTGGTTGGCGGTTTCGCTGGTT
>Ga0209561_1000021_pt1 | contig 52065 bp, 47 predicted proteins | sample WorMettrBAHAMAS2_FD_187393 | JGI IMG/M metagenome (GOLD analysis project Ga0209561, IMG submission 187393) | Marine gutless worms symbiont microbial communities from Max Planck institute for Marine Microbiology, Germany - Inanidrilus... | ecosystem: Host-associated > Annelida > Digestive system... | reverse complement strand
GAAACCGCCAACCAAAGCCAAAAACCGCCGCAGCATCTGCCAGTGGCGGCGAATAAACGTCCGCTCTTAATAGAAGCGGACGCCCAAAACACTCTTTCGGACGAGTTTATCAACGATATCGGGGGTACGTCCTCAATTTCAACGGCGAGATCTACAACTACAAGGAACTGGCGAGTGATTTGAGACGCGAAGGCGTCGAGTTCCGCTCGCGATCCGACTCGGAGGTGCTGCTCGAAGCCTACAAGAAATGGGGTGAAGCCTGCCTTCAGCGGCTCAACGGCATGTTCGCTTTCGCCATATACGATAGGGAAAAGCGAGCCGTCTTCTGCGCCCGTGACCGGTTTGGCGAAAAGCCGTTCCTGTTCTCGGAGCAGCCGGAGTTATTGGCTTTCGCCTCCGAGTACAAGGCGTTGCTCACCCTTAACGGTGTCAGTGCCGAGGTCGACCAGGTCAGGCTTGTCCGCTTCCTGCATGAACCAAGGCAGGGGCTCGACGATGGCCGTGAGACGGTGTTTTCGGGCATCAAGCAACTGTTGCCGGGCGAATGGCTCCGCCTCGATATAGACACACTCGAATATGAGACCGGACGGTACTGGGACGTTGAGCCTGATGAAGGAGTTGCGGCCCTAACGCCACAGGACGCGGCTCACCGTTTCCGAGAGCTGTTGGTCGATTCCGTGCGCATACGCATGCGCAGCGACGTGGCGGTGGGTTCCTGCTTATCCGGCGGCTTGGATTCGAGTTCGATCGTCGCCATCAATCGCCAACTCATCGGCGAGGTGGCACCTTACCACGTTTTCACCGGGCGATTTCCCGGCACCTCTGCGGACGAGGGAGAATTCGCCCAGGCGGTCATTTCGAAGACCCGCGTCGAGGCCCACGAGACCCAACCGTCGCCGTTGCGGTTTCTGGACGAACTCCCTGATTTCGTCTGGTTCAACGAGCTGCCCGTGGGCAGCACCAGCCAGCATGCCCACTGGTGCGTCTTTCGCCTGGCCGCAGAGAACGGTGTCACGGTTCTCCTCGACGGACAGGGTGCCGACGAACTTATGGCTGGCTACGAGCAGTTCTTCGGGCCCTATCTGGAAGCGCGGGCCGGGCAGGGGGACGGAGCTGCTCTGAACAAGGAGCGTCAAGCCATCGAAAAGCGGTATCCCCTCGCCCTGGCGGGCGGCGCCACGTCATGGAAGACACGAATACCAAAACATATGCGCTGGGCCTTGGCCGATTTGACCGGGAAGGGCAGTGATCTTTTGTTCGGTCTCGAAAGAGAACTGGCCCGGCGTGCCTCGGAAGCCAACCGACGGAGCCTCGATCGGCGTTTTCACGCCCTCGCCGCAGCCCTCAAGGACGAGGCCCTGCATGCCCATCTGCCGACCCTGCTCAGGTACGGGGACCGCAATTCCATGGCGCATTCCCGCGAGGTCCGATTGCCATTTTGCGATCATCGTTTGGCCGAGTTTTCGCCTTCCCTGGCGCCGCAGGTGCTGATGGGTAATGCGGAAACGAAACACCTCCTGCGCAGCGCCATGGCCGATATCCTGCCCGAGAAGATCGCCACCCGTTGGAACAAACAAGGGTTCCTGCCGCCGCAGGCAGACTGGTTCCATGGCCCCCTCGGCGATCGGATGGCTGACGTTCTGGCGGGTTCAGCTTTCCGGTGGCGCGGCATTTGGAACGTAACTTGGTGGGAGAAAGCGTTACGGCGGTTTCAGGACGGTGCGGACCATCTCGCATGGGTCTTATGGCGGCCCCTGATGACGGAAGCCTGGTTCGAACAATTTGTCGACCGTGTGACGGCTCACGAACGCACGGACCCTTTGCAAGGGGCGCACCGGTGAGGGCGGTCTTCGTCAACCACTGCCATCCGCAGATGGAGCATGTCTGCGCCCTTCGCGCGCGCTGTTTCGCCGAAGCAATGTCCGGCCTTGGTCATCAGGTCGTACTCCTGACCGAGACCCTTGCCGAGGGCAGTGCAACCGAGTTGGGGGCCTTGTCGTCCACCCTGGCGGACCACGACTGGTCGCGGCCCTTCTGTGTCGCCGTCGAGCCTGCGCGCGACCGGACGCTCGATGCGATCCGCGACGGGCGATTGCCTTGGGGCATCCGTCAAGGAGCGATTGCCTATCGTTATGCCAGAGACGGCGGCCTGTTCAGTGATTGGCGGAAGGCAGCTCGGCCTTATGTCGAAACCATCGCTCGGTCATTCGAGCCCGACGTCATATGGGCCACGTTCGGCAGCACGGATACATGGAACATCGCCCAGGATCTCGCCCGGTCGGCGACCTGTCCCTGGGTCGGCGACATCAAGGACAATTGGCGGAACTTCATCCCGATGGGTTTCCGCCGTCGCCTGGCCGACCGTTATCGCGACGCGAGTCACCTGACGGCATTTTCCGAGGGCCAATCGCGGGAAGCGGACCCTTGGTTCGGCCAGGACAAGACCGTGCTCTACAGCGGCTTCGATGAGGCCCTGTTAGGCGGTTCAGAGCCAGGGCCGGAGACGGGGTTTCGGATCGTACTCACCGGGTCGATCTATCACGAGGAAAACCTGACGGCCTTGGTCCGCGCGATCGGAAAGTGGAAGGGTAGCGTGGAAGCCGGCACCGGCGACGTCACGTTCGTTTATGCCGGGAATGAGAAGGAGAGGGTGGAGCGGATTACGGCACCGCTAGCGGGCACTTTTCGCCGCGAGATCCATGGTTTTCTGCCGCTGAAGGAGCTCTATGCCCTGCAACGGGGCGCATCGATCAACCTCTACGTCCGTATGCCGGGCACGTTCATTTTTCATCACAAATTGTTCGAACTGCTGGCCGCCGGGCAACCTGCCGCCTGTTTTCCTGAGGAGACGGATGAAGCGATACGGCTGGTGGCGGACGTGGGTGGCACCTTCCATTCATGCGGCGACGAGGCCGCCATGTGCCGGGCCCTTGATGTTGCGCTGACGGGCACGAGCGAGCGGCCTGACCGCGATCGCCTTCGGCGGTATTCCTGGGTCGGCCAAGCGGTTATACTGGAGCGGGTATTGGGAACGGCGAGGGGCGCCTAGTGAAAATAACCGTGTCCGTCCACGGGCGTTACCATGCGTTCGAGTTGGCCTGCGGCCTTCTCAAACGAGGCGCACTCCATCGGTTGATCACCACCTATCCCGAATTCGCCGTGCGCCGGGTCATGGAGACTCGATTACCGGTGGTTTCGGCACCGATGCTCGAACTGCGCCGCCGAATCTATGATCGTACCGGCTGGGGTGGGAAGCCGGACCTGGCTATTGCCCGATCCTTCGGGGAGTTCGCCGCCCGCAACATCCCCGGCGGGACCGATCTCCTGGTCGGCTGGAGTTCGGCGACACTGGAGGCCATCGCGCCGGCACGCGACGCCGGATGCAAGGTGGTCATCGAAAGGGGTTCGACCCATATCGGCCATCAAACGGATGTCATGAAGGCGGCCTATGCGGAGTTCGGACAAGCCTTCGACGCGACGCACCCCGAGATCATCGAACGCGAGCTCAAGGAGTACGAGCAGGCGGATGCCATATCCGTCCCCTCGGAAGTGGCGCGCAAGACCTTCATCGAACGGGGCGTCGCACCGGACAAGGTCTACGCCAATCCGTTGGGCGTCGATCTGTCGATCTTCAAGGCGGCACCGACACCGCGGAAAGCAAACAGGCCGCGCATCGTGTTTGCCGGCGGCGTCGGCATCCGAAAGGGCGTGCCCTGGTTGTTGCGGGCCTTCGCCAAACGCGAGAGCCGGGCCGAGCTCCACATCTTTGGCCCCATCGAACCCGGTTTCGAGGCGATTTTGGCGAAGGAGCCGACAGACGGCGTCGAGTTCCGCGGGCCCGTCGACCGGGAAACCCTCGCGCATGCCTACGCGGCGGCAGACATCTTTTGCCTGCCATCGCTCGAAGAGGGGTTCGGGCTGTCCACCCTGCAGGCCATGTCCTGCGGATTGCCCGTCGTGTTGAGCGATGCCGTCGGTGCGACGGACTTGGCCATTCACGGGATCGACGGTCTCGTCGTGCCGCCAGCCGACGAAGAAGCGCTGGCCGACGCCTTGAACCGACTAATCGAGGATGTCGAACTCAGAAAGAGCATGGGGGCATCCGCGACCCTGCGGGTCAAACGGGTCGGGAGTTGGAGCGATTATTCCGACAGAGCGGTCGATACCTATGACGCCATCCTCAAGGGCGATGCCCGGCGAACGGCTTAACCCGTGATCCAATGGTCGTGCCAGGCGGCCAGATTGAACAGTGACCACAGATGCAGTGCATGGTCGGTCCGCTGTTCCCGGTGCTGGCGAAACATCTTGGCGATGTGAGCCTTATTGAACCCGGCCGTCTCGAACAGGCTTGAGCCGAGGACCGTCTCTTGTGCCGTACGGCCGAAATCGGCCCGCAACCATTCGGCGACGGGTGCAGCGAACCCCATTTTCGGCCGGTGGATGATGTTCTCCGGAAGGAGGTCGCCGACCGCTTTCTTGAGCAGGTATTTTTTTGTCCCACCGCGCACCTTCCAGGATTGCGGGATGTCCTGGGTGAACTCGACCAGCTCGTGGTCGAGGAACGGCACGCGCCCTTCGATCGATGTCGACATCCCGATCTTGTCGACGCGCATCAGCAACAGCTCCGGCAGGCGAAGGCGGAACTCCCCGTAGGCCATTTCGGTCAATCGATCGACGTCGGGGGTGCTTGACCAAAGCGTGTCGAAGTATCCGGCGGTGACGGCTCCGCTGTCGCTGTCGGCGAGGCCGGTCAGGTCGAGCCCGGCGTCGGCCAGGGCCTGCCAACGCGATGACGGAGAGGGTAGCGGTGGTTCCAGGTAGCGGGACTTGTGGACGTTCCAAAAGGCGTTGGCGCCGCTCATGAACAGCGGTGTTCCCGTGCCCGCCCGAGACAACGCTTCGGCCAACTGGGCGCCGCCGGCCCGTTTGTCGGGTGCCCAGGACGCCGCTAATCGGCCGGCCAAGCGCCTGACGCCCGATGGCACCAAGCGGTGATAGGGGTCCCAGAACGATCGGAAGAACCGTAGGTAGGTCATCCAGATGTCATATCCGCAGAACTGCTCGTCCGAACCCTCGCCGACCTGGACGACCGTGACGCCGGAATCGCGGGCCAGCTTCGATACAAAGTAAAGGGGAACGCAGACCCAGTCGGCGATGGGTTCGTCCTGGGAATGGACCAGCCCTTCCAGGTAACCGAGCATGTCGGTCTCGCCGATCATCACCTCGTGATGGTTGGTTTTGAACTCGGCGGCGATTTGGTTGGCGTATTCCAGCTCGTTGAGGCGGTCGTTGTCCTTGAAGCCGACGGTGAAGGTCTCGACCGGCCGGTCGGTGAGGCGGCTCATCAGGGCGACGTTGGCCGACGAATCGATTCCACCAGACAGGAACACGCCGAACGGCACATCGGACATCATGCGCTTGTCGATGGCCGCTTCGAGGCGCCGGCGGATGCCGTCGACGTAATAGGCCTCGCGGTCCCGGTCGTTCATGCCCGCCGTTTCGCTGCCGGCAATTCCGTTGCCCGGCAACGCATCCCAATAGCGCCGGGCTTCGATCCGGCCGTCCCGCCCGATCTCCATGATGTGGGCGGCGGGTAGTTTGAAGATATTCTCGAACATGGTCAGGGGAGCCGGGGCGACCATGAAACTGAGGTAATGGTTGAGCGCGTCAGGATCGACTTTGCGGTCGATCGCGGGATCGCTGAGCAAGGCCTTGATCTCGGAGGCGAAGCGGAAGGCACCGGATGCGGTCGTGAAATAAAGCGGTTTGATGCCGATACGATCCCGCGCCAGGGACAGCAACTGGCGGTTCTCGTCCCAGATGGCGAAGGCGAACATACCCTGCAGGCGACCGACGAGCCCCTCGAGACCCCATTCCTTGTAGCCGTGAACGAGGACTTCCGTATCGGAGTGATCGGTGAAAAACCGGTGTCCTGCGCCTTGCAGTTCGCGCCGCAAATCCAAGTGGTTGTAGATTTCACCGTTGAAGGTTAGGCGCACGGCGCCGGTATCGTCGGCCATTGGTTGCGCGGCATCGGCGGAGAGATCGACGATGGCAAGCCGTCGATGGGCGAGGCCGACCGAGCCCCGTTCGTGCACCCAAACGCCTTCCCCGTCGGGCCCCCGATGGGCCATGACGGTGTTCATGGCCTCGAGCCGGCCTCGCATCTCGGTGGATGGGCGATCCGCCGCATCCGCGAAACGCAATATGCCGCCTATACCGCACATGACAAAGCCACCGTTTTTCGGTCAGGTCTGGACATGGATACCGCTGCCGTTTCCGGAAGGGTTCAACGTTTGTCGGAAATCGCCCCGTCTGTCCAGAGGGCGCGTCAAGACACAAAAAAAGCCCGCGCAACGGGCGGGCTTTTTCGGATCGAAGGGAGAGGCGTTATCGTTTGGAAAACGGTGCCGTCAAAAAGGTGCCAGGGACCATGACCAAGGATACGTGAGGTGCCGTTACCGGATGGGTCCGGCGCGTCAAACGCTTTACGGTCCGGGCCACAAAACGCACCGGCGCGACGACGAAAAAGCGGACGATGTCGAGGGCAACGGGTGTTATGACGTCGCTGATGCCGACGACGGCATGGGCGATGGGCGGAAGGGACGGCGACTGTTGCATATCGGTTTCCTATAAAGCCAGGCCGGCGGTTTGGTTCCTGCGCAACAGATAATCGAACATTCACCAGAATGGGTACGCAATTTTCGCGGCGGAGCATTGCGTCGTTCGCATAGGTCGATCAGTCGGGGAAATCGCGATGGTAGTTGTCGCATTTGGAAAAGTCGATGCGACAGCGGCGGTCTTAACGTCTGATTTCGTTGCTTTTACGGGTTTGCCTCGCGACGAGGCGCCGTGCTAACGTTCCGTTGCCGGGCTCAATGAAGCGCGGTGAACCGCCGAAGAAGGTGGGAAGAACATAACAAAGAAATAATGACAGGGATGGATTTACATGTCGGAAGATAACGACGTTCTCGTTCGTTTTTCCGAGGTTCAAAAAAGCTACGACGGCGAAACGCTCGTCGTGAAAAACCTCAACCTCGACGTCGCTCGGGGCGAGTTTCTCACCATGCTGGGTCCGTCCGGATCCGGTAAGACAACGTGTCTGATGATGCTGGCGGGTTTCGAGCCGGCGACCCATGGCGAGATCTACCTCGATGGCCAACCGATCAACAACGTGCCGCCGCACAAACGCGGCATCGGCATGGTGTTCCAGAACTACGCGCTGTTTCCCCATATGACGGTCGCCGAAAACCTGGCCTTTCCCTTGGAAGTCCGCGGCATGGGCAAGGCGGAGGTCGAAGAGAAGGTCAACAAAGCGCTCGATATGGTGCAGTTGGGTGGTTTCGGTGGGCGCCGCCCGGCGCAGCTTTCCGGCGGCCAACAGCAACGTGTCGCCGTGGCCAGGGCTCTGGTCTTCGATCCCGTGCTCGTCCTCATGGATGAACCGTTGGGCGCCTTGGACAAGCAGTTGCGCGAGCAGATGCAATACGAGATCAAGCACATCCACGAGAGCCTGGGCGTGACCGTGGTTTACGTCACCCACGATCAAGCGGAAGCCCTGACCATGTCGGACCGCATCGCCGTCTTTAACGACGGCGTGATCCAGCAGTTGGCACCGCCGGACGACCTTTATGAACGCCCTGAAAACGCCTTCGTCGCCCAGTTCATCGGCGAGAACAACCGTCTGACCGGAACCGTCAAGGCGCTCAACGGCAGTTCCTGCACCGTCGAATTGGACATCGGCGGCGAGGTCCAGGCCTTGAAAGTCAACGTCAATGAAGTCGGAGAACGCAGCCAGATGTCATTGCGTCCCGAACGGGTCGAGGTGGCGCCGCCCGAAGGCAAGTATCCGAACGTGTTCGAGGGGCGGGTCGAGGAACTGATCTATTTGGGCGACCATATCCGGACGCGCGCGTCCGTCTGCGGCCATGATGACTTCATCGTCAAGGTGCCGAACGCGTCCGGGCATGTGCACCTGAAGGAGGGAGAGACGGTGAAATTCGGATGGACCATCGAGGATTGCCGGGCGCTCGATGCTTGATGCGGGAAATGCCGCGCCATGAAAGCCCGGCCGGTGGCGGACCCATCGTTCGCCGGCCAGACAGCAACTCGAAGCTTTTGACTTAACCAACAGGGAGTGAACTCGAAATGACCATAAAAGTGACAGCGATCCTGGCGGCTGGTGCCGTCGCGGTCGGGGCGGCCTTTGTGCCGAACGCTGCCGATGCAGCCGAAATGACCATCGTTTCCTGGGGCGGTGCCTACTCGAAGTCCCAGCTTCGCGCCTATCACGAGCCCTATATGAAGAAAAACCCGGGCGTGAAGATCATCAATGATGAGAGCTCCGCCGAGGCCGTCGCCAAGTTGCGCGCCATGGCCGAAGCCAAGAACACCACATGGGACGTGGTCGACGTGGTCGCCGCTGATGCCATTCGGCTTTGCGACGAAGGTCTGGCCATGCCGATCGATCCGGCCAAGCACCTCGCCAAGGCTCCGGACGGCACGTCGGCGGCCGACGACTTCGGCAACCTGCTGGTGTCCGAGTGCTTTATTCCGCAGATCGTCTACTCGACCACCTTCGGATACCGGACCAACGTCAAGGAATGGGGCGGCAAAGAGCCGACGAACGTCTGTGACGTTTTTGACACCAAGAATTTCCCGGGCAAGCGCAGCCTGGAAAAACGCCCGATCAACAACGTCGAATGGGCGCTGCTCTGCGACGGCGTCAAGCCGGACGACGTCTACAAGGTTCTCGGTACGCCGGCTGGCACCGATCGCGCCTTGAAGAAGCTGGGCACCATCAAGGACGATGTCATCTGGTGGTCGGCCGGTGCTGAAACGCCCCAACGCCTCGCCGACGGCGAAATCGTCATGGGTTCAACCTACAACGGGCGTCTGTTCTCGGTTATCGAGGAGCAGAAACAGCCGGTGAAAATGCTGTGGGACTGGCAGGTCTTCGATCTGGACGGCTGGATCATACCGGCCGGTCTGTCGGACGAGCGTAAGAAACAGGCGCTCGACTACATCATGTTCGCCACGGACACGCAGCGCCTCGCGGACCAGGCCAAGTACATTTCCTACGGCCCGGCCCGTAAGTCCTCGGCGCCACTGGTCGGCAAGCACGCGGACCTCGGCATCAACATGGCGCCACACATGCCGACCGATCCCAAAAACGCGAAGACGACCCTGCTCTACAATTACGAGTTCTGGGCCGACAATCGCGATGACATCGACGCCAAGTTCCAGGCTTGGCTGACCAGATAAGGTCTGCATCGACCGGGAACGGGAAACCGTTCCCGGTCGAGACCTTTTTGTCAGATTTTATGACGTTTGATCGGCGATAAGATGGCAAACGGAACCACTGATTCCGGCCCGATGCTCGCAGCGGACGGGACGCCGCTTAAGGTCAGCATCCAAAGGGCGATGCGCCGGCAGAAGATCCGAGCCTTGCTTCTTGTCGCACCGCTGTTTCTATTCATTTTAATCACTTTTCTGGCGCCGATCGGCGACATGCTGTTCCGGTCGGTGGAAAACAACCTCGTTCCCGAGACGTTGCCCCGGACGGTTGAGGCCCTGAAATCCTGGGAGCCGGAGTCCGGTCAAATACCGCCGGAGACCGTCTACGCGGGCCTCTACGAAGATCTAAAAATCGCCGTGAAGGCGAAAACACACACCAAAGTTGCGAGCCGATTGAATTACGAACGACCGGGAATAGCCAGTCTGTTCAGGAAAAGCGGACGCAAAATCAAGCGCATGAAGGAAGGGAACTACCAAGAACAGTTCCTGGCCATCGACCAAAAATGGGGGAACGTCGAGATCTGGGAGACCATAAAAAGGTTTTCCGGGTCCTATACCCAAGGCTATTTCCTGGCATCGGTTGATGCCGAGGCGACGTCCGAAGGCGTCGCGATGAAGCCGGAGGACGAGCGGATTTATCTGTATCTCCTCGGCCGGACCATGGTCCTCTCCGTCGTCATTACCCTTTCCTGTATCCTGCTCGGCTATCCGGTCGCCTATATTCTGGCGGACCTGCCGTTGCGAACGTCCAACCTGTTGATGATCCTTGTCCTGCTGCCGTTCTGGACGTCTCTGCTGGTCAGGACGTCGTCATGGATCGTATTGCTGCAGCAACAGGGTGTGATCAACGATCTCCTCGTCACAATCGGACTGATCGGCGACCAGGAGCGGTTGCAACTCATGTATAACCAGGTCGGCACCGTCGTCGCCATGACTCACATTCTGCTGCCGTTCATGATCCTGCCGCTCTATTCGGTCATGAAAACCGTGTCGCCTTCTTACGTGCGCGCGGCGAAGTCACTGGGGGCATCCGACTGGACCGCGTTCTGGCGGGTCTACTTCCCGAACACCGTTCCCGGGATCGGCGCTGGTGCCGTTTTGGTCTTCATCTTGTCGATCGGCTACTACATCACGCCGGAGTTGGTCGGCGGCACCTCCGGGATCTTCATTTCCAACCGGATTGCCTACCACATCTCCTCATCCCTGAACTGGGGGCTGGCGGCGGCGCTCGGGGTCATGCTTCTGGCCGTCGTTCTGGTCCTCTATTTCATCTACGACAAGATCGTCGGCATCGATAACATGAAGCTGGGATAGCGCCGTGGCAGACCTTCCTCCATGTGCGACAACCGGCCAGGTGGCTTGGCACTACACGTTCCGGACCATCTGTGCATTGGTCTTCCTGTTTTTGATCATGCCGATCCTGGTGATCTTGCCGCTCAGCTTCAACGCGTCTGATTTCTTCACCTTCACCAAAGAGATGCTGGCCCTCGATCCGGACGGGTACTCGCTGAAACACTACAAGGATTTCTTCACGAATTCCGATTGGCAGGGGGCTCTCGCCAACTCCGTGCGGATCGCGCCGATGGCGACGATCCTGTCGACCGCTTTCGGTACGCTCGCGGCCATCGGCCTTTCGCAAAGCCACATGCCCATGCGCAGTACGGTCATGGCGATCCTGATCTCGCCGATGATCGTGCCGTTGATCATCTCCGCCGCCGGCATGTATTTCTTCTACTCCCGCATCGGCATGCAGGGGACCTACTGGGGTGTGGTGCTCGCCCACGCCGCACTCGGCACGCCCTTCGTCATCATCACGGTTACGGCGACATTGATCGGTTTCGACAAGAGCCTTGTGCGCGCCGCCGCCAACATGGGCGCCGGCCCGGTCCTGACGTTCTTCAAGGTTCAGATGCCGCTGATCCTTCCGGGCGTGGTCTCGGGGGCTTTGTTCGCCTTCATTACCTCCTTCGATGAAGTGGTCGTCGTCCTGTTCGTCGGTTCGGCGTCGCAAAAAACGCTGCCGTGGCAGATGTTCACGGGACTGCGCGAGCAGATCAGTCCAACCATCCTCGCCGTTGCCACCATCCTGATTCTGATATCCGTGCTGCTGTTGACGACACTCGAGCTCTTGCGCCGGCGCAGCGAAAAACTGCGCGGCATGAGCCCCGGCTGATCGTTCAGGTTTTCACCCGCCAGATCGTTCAGGTTTTTACATAAAGCTCACGCGGAAAGTCGCAGAAGGACTCGACACCCGCTTCTGTGACCCGGAAACATTCGCTGATTTCGACACCCCAATCGTCCATCCAGATGCCCGGGATCATGTGGATCGTCATATCGGGTTGCAAGACCGTCCTGTCGCCGGCGCGAAGACTCAGTGTGTGTTCGCCCCAGTCGGGCGGATAGTTGAGTCCCGTCGAGTAACCCATGCGCGAGTCCTTAACGACGCCGTGGCGGTTGATGACGGCGTTCCAGGCGTCGACCACCTCCTCGCAGGTGACACCGGGCCGGACGGTTTCGAGTGCGGCGGCGAGGCCCTCCATGACGACCTTGGATGTATCGGCGAGTTTCGCCGGCGGCGGGCCCAGGTGCAGGGTGCGCGCCATCGGGCAGTGGTAGCGGTTTCGGCAACCGGCCAGTTCGAGGATCGTCGCCTCGCCGCTGTTGAAGGGCTGGGACGTCCAGGTCAGGTGCGGCGTCGAGGTTCCGGGGCCGGACGGCATCATCGGCACGATCGAGGCGTAATCGCCGCCGAATTCCGGCGTGCCGGCGTAATGCGCATGATTGATGGCGGCGGCGGCGTCGCATTGACGGACGCCGGGGCGATGGTGTCGTAAGCGGCTTGCATGGTCTTTTCGACCAGCTTTGCCGCATCGCTCATGTAGGCGATTTCCTGGGGGCTCTTGATGACGCGGACCCAGTTGACCAGGTGTCCTGCATCGACGGTTTCAGCCCGTTCCACCCCCTTCGTCAACGCTTCGTGGCTGGCGGCCGTATAGAAGTACGAGTCCTTTTCGACGGCGATCCGGCCGCGATCCAGGCCGCGCTCCTTCAATACCCCGACAATGAAATCCCAAGGGTGACGTTCGGTCGATTGCACGTAATCGTCCGGGTATCCGTAGAGGTGGCTCTCATCCATGAATGCGGTTACACGCGCTCCGCCATAGTCGATGCCGCGCACGATACACAGTGGGTCATCGAGCTCGAGAGCGACGACGGCAACCTGGGGCGTATAGAAGGACCAGCCGTCGTAGCCGGTGAGGTAGTTGATATTCGCCGTGTCCGCGCAGAGCAACGTATCGAAGCCGGCATCGGCCATGCGGTCTTTCGTCTTTTGAACGCGGGTCCGGTATTCCCCGATGTCGAAGGGTTTGTTCATGTGTGCTCCGAGATTAAGAGAGGAAATCTCAATTGCGCATCAGGGCGCCGTACCCGTCGATGGGTGTATGGTTATCGGCGAGCCGCAACGCCTGCCAAGCGAGACACTGGTTCGACGTCAGAACCGGAATCCCGAACCGGTGCTCGAGATCCTCGATCATCGGTGCGGCATGCAGGGCCGTACACGAGAGGAAAGGGCCCTCGGCATTGGCCAGGTTCAACCGATCGCAGGATTCGAGTATTGCCGCCGGCGGCAATGCCGCGATTTCGTCGTCCCGTTCGAATCCGAGCCCCCGCCAATCAACGACGGTCATGTTCCGGTCCTCGAACCATTGCGCCACCGACCGGGCGGTTTCCATAAGGTAGGGTGCGAGCACGGCTAACCTTCCGATACCGAGATGTCGGCAGGCCGAGAGCGCGGCCGTAATCGGCGTGGCGACGGGGACGCCCGGACGGACCGTGGCGACCTGTTTTTCGACCTCCGTTTCGCCGATGGCGATGGTTGCCGACGTACAGCCGAAAGCGATCGAATCGAGCTCTAGGTTAGGCAAGAGAAGTTCGGCAGCCCCGGCGATACCGGCAGACATAGCCGACAGGCTTTCCGGCGTGCAGGAGTTGGCGTAGGCGATCCGCGATACGTAGTAGGCCGTATCAACGGGAATTAGATTCCGCCATTCCGGCTCCATCGTCGGATCGCTGGCAAGCGCGATCAAACCGATCCGCGTCATTCTCGGCTCCTCCCTTGGTGGGCCACTCTAGCGGCAAATCATGGGCCGCGGCAACGCGCGCATCACGGCGCTTGAAATCTGAATCAATCCGGTAGAATATCCGCTTGGCGACGCGCGTTGTCGCGTTTGCGAAGGCCTCGTTGATCTCCGCTTGGGAGGAGGGTGATCGATGTTCGGAGCCGAACCGGGCAAGAAGACCCAACATATCGGTTTTTTTCTCGTACCTGAGTTCTCGATGATTGCGTTCGCCTCGGCGGTCGAACCGCTACGCCTGGTGAACCGGGTCAGCGAGGATACGCTCTATACGGGCTCGACCTACTCCCTCGATGGTCAACCGGTGACCGCCTCCAACGGTATTCCCGTTATCGTCGATGGGACAATTGCCGAGGCCGAAAAACTCGACATCGTATTCGTATGTTCGGGGATTCACGCCCATAAGTACTGTGACAAGGGCCTGTTGACCCGGCTCAGGCGCATGGCGTCCCACGGCACCGACATCGGTGCACTCTGTACGGGCACCCATATCCTGGCCAAGGCCGGACTGCTTGAAGAGAGCCGTTGCACGATCCATTGGGAGAACCTCACCGCCTTTACCGAGGAGTTCCCTGACATCGACGTCACCTCTGAGCTCTTCGAGATCGACCGCAACCGATATACCTGCGCCGGCGGGACGGCGGCCGTCGATCTCATGCTCAACCTGATCGCGCTTCAAGTGGGTTCCAACGTGGCGGCGACCGTTGCCGACGAGATGATCCATCACCGGATCCGGGACGGACACGAGGCGCAGCGCATGGAATTGCGTTCCAGGCTCGGCGTCGCCCATCCAAAGCTCCTGGCCGTTATCCAGCTGATGGAAGAAAATCTGGAAGAGACCTTGAGCTGCGCCGATCTCGCGGCCAGTGTCGGCCTTTCGACGCGGCAGCTCGAGCGCCTGTTCCGCAAATACCTGAAGTCCGCTCCGACCCGCTATTACGTCGAGCTTCGCCTGAAACGGGCCCGGTTCCTGCTTCGCCAGACCAGCCTTCCGATCCTATCCGTGGCCCTTGCCGCCGGATTCGTATCGGCTTCGCATTTCTCCAAGTGCTACCGGGAACATTTCAACCGTACCCCCTCCGAAGAACGGCGCGCCGCGGCATAATTCAACCCGTGTGGGTTTCGGCCGAACGTTCCAGCGCCGGATAACGGATGGCGAGTGTTAATCCGCGCGCCGCCATGAACACCATGAAGGCCGCCCATAGGCCGTGATTGCCCATGGGTGGCAGGAGGATGGCGAGAGAGACGACGTAGAAAAGGAGCGAAATGAGCATGCCGTTTCGCATCTCGGCCGTCCGTGTGGCGCCGATGAAAACGCCGTCGAAGTGGAATGACCAGACGGAAACGATCGGTGACAGGGCGGCCCACCAGAGAAAATCCCGGGCCAGCAGGCGGATTTCCTGGATTCCCGTCAGGAGGTCGATGATCCAGCCGCCGGCACCCAAGAACAGCAAGCTGAAGGCGATGGAGAATACAACCGCCCATCGCCCGGTGGCCAAAAAGGCGGCACGTAGCCGGGCGCGATTGCGCTCGCCATAGGCTTCGCCGACCAGAACCTCCGCGGCATTGGCGAATGCATCGAGGGCGTAGGCCATGAAGATCTGGAAATTGAGCAAGACCGCATTGGCAGCCAGTACGGCGTCACCGGAGCGTGCGCCAACCGACGTGAAGACGATGAAAGCGGCCTGCAGAAACATGGACCGCAGGAAAATATCGCCGTTGACGCGAAGCATTCGCGTAAAGGCCAAACGGTCTAGGACCGGCCCCCATGACCAGTGGCCGCCGACCCTGCGGGCGTAGCGGACGGCGATGTAGACGGCCAGCACGGAGGCACCAACCTCGGAGATCAAAGTCGCCCAGGCGACACCGGCGACACCCCAGCCGAGCCCGAGGACGAACCAAACATCGAGGATAATGTTGACGCCGTTCATGGCGATCTGCACGAGCAGCGCGGCGCGCATTTTCTGTAGGCCGAAGAACCATCCGAGCACAGCGAAGTTGAGGAGCGCCGCTGGCGCCCCCCAGATGCGGATGGAGAAGTATTCTGCGGCGAGCGGTCGGACCTGGTCGCTCGGCGCGATAACGGAGAACGCCAGCCAGGAAATCGGCAGCTGGAAGACGATCAGTACAATGCCCAGCACGACAGACAGCATTCCGGCGCGGGCCAGCCAGGCGCGCGTCTCACCCGGGGTTCCGGCGCCCTGCGACTGGGCCATCAGTCCGGTCGTGCCCATGCGCAGGAAATTGAGTCCGGCGTAGACGAGACTGAAGACAAGTGACGAGACGGCGACGGCACCGATATGGCGAGGGTCCGGTAGGTGACCGACGACGGCCGTGTCCACCGCACCCAGCAACGGCAGCGATATGTTGGCCAGCATGATCGGAGTGGCCAGTTGCCAGGTTTTTCGGTTCCAGTCGGTCATGCGTCGGTGCGGGTAGGGGGTGGTTGGGAGGCGGTCTGTCCGTAGCCCGTTCAATATGGGTGCGGGCAGAGGCGAATGCACGGACCCTGTCGAGTCTCTCTCAAGCCGTCCTCTTGCGCCGCCGGCGCCGCCGCCCGTCCGTCGGATCAGCGCTCGTCGTTGGCGACGGTTCCGGCAGGCGGACGGCTTCAGAGAGGTTCGGGAAGGCTGCGGTCTTGTGCGGCAACGCCATGGCCTCGACGAAATGTTCCTGGAAACGCGGCTCGACGGCCGTTTCGATCTTCTCGATTCGTTGCACCAGGTCCTCGATCTCGTCGCGGGCCGTCTGGTTGAGAAGCGCGATGCGCGCCCCCGTCCCGGCGGCGTTGCCGGCCGATGACACTTTCGTAAGGTCACAATCCGGGATCATGCCCAGGATCATGGCGTATTTGGTATCGATGTGACTGCCGAAGGCGCCGGCGAGCACGATGCGATCGACTGTCGAAATCCCAAGCTTGTCCATCAACAGCCGGGCCCCGGCATAGAGTGCGGCCTTGGCCAGTTGAATGGCGCGGACATCGTTCTGCGTAATCGCGATCTCGACCGCGCCTTCATGCAGGAGGTAACGGAACGTCCGCCCCTCCGGTTGGATGCGTTCCGTCCGTTCCGAGGCCGTTCCGTCGATAACGCCGTCCTCGGTCAGCAGCCCGCGGAGGAACATTTCGGCGAGGACTTCGATGATGCCCGATCCGCAAATGCCAGTAACGCCGGTACCCAGAACCGCATCGGCGAACCCCTCGTCGTCGGACCACAGATCGCAGCCGATGACCTGGAAACGCGGCTCCAGGGTTTCCGGATCGATCCGCACCCGCTCGATAGCCCCCGGAGCGGCCCTTTGCCCGCCAGAAATTTGCGCGCCTTCGAAGGCCGGTCCGGTGGGCGACGAGGCGGCGAGCAGGCGCTCCTTGTTGCCGAGGATGATCTCCGCATTGGTGCCGATATCGACGATCAGGCTGATCTCGTCCATCAGATGCGGCCCCTCGGAAAGCAGCACGCCGGCGGTATCGGCGCCGACGTGTCCGGCGATACAGGGCAGCACGTAAACCCGGGCATCGGGACTGGTTTCGATGATGTCGAGTTCGGAGGCCCACAGCGTCATGCCCGTGTTGGTGGCCAGGGCGAAGGGCGCGCCGCCCAGTTCCGTCGGGTCGATGCCGAGCAGCAGATGATGCATGACGGGATTGCCGACGAAGGTGGCGTTGAGGATATCTTCGGCGGCGACGCCCGCTTGATTGCGGACCTTGCGGATCAACCCGTTGACGCCGTCGCGGATCGTCCGCGTCAACTCGGTTTCGGCACCCGGGTTCATCATCACGTAACTGACCCGGCTCATCAGGTCTTCGCCGAAGCGGATTTGCGGGCTCATGACACCGTCGGAAGCCAGGACCTCACCGCTTGCCAAGTCGCACAGGTGGGCGGCGACCGTCGTCGTGCCGATATCGAAGGCGAGGCCGTAGGCCTTGTCGTGGAACCCGGGCCAGACGGCGGTAATGCGTTGTTCCAGGTGAACGGCGACGGTAACCTTCCAGTCGCCGTCCCTCAGTGAATGCCGGAGGCGGTGCAGGGCGCGGATATCGATCTCGTCGAGATCAGAAAGCCCCCACTGGTCCTCGAGGGCCTTGCGCAGACGCTCCAGATCGCCCTCCGGACGGTGCATGTCCGGTTCCTCGACTTCGACGAAATGCAGATGGATGGCCGGATCGAGCTCAATGGCCCGGACTTCGGCACGTTTGCGGACGACCTGCTTGTGGACCTGGCTTTCGGGCGGCACGTCGATGACGATATCGCCCTCAAGCAGCGTATAACATCCGAGACGGCGGCCCTCGGCAAGTCCGCGCCGCTCCCGAAACTTGCCCTCCGGTTCGGAAAAGGAGGAGAGGTTCCCGGCGCGGCTGGTGATGCCAAGTTTGGCATATTCGCCGTCGCCGACGTTGACCTGACAGCGCCCGCAAATGCCGCGACCGCCGCACACCGAATCGAGGTCGACACCAAGGCGCCGGGCGCATTCCAGCAAATTGGTCCCGACCGGAAAACGGCCGCGTTTCCCGGAGGGCAGAAATACGATCAGGGCGTCATCCGGCAAACCACTCTCCCGATGTCAGGCCGACACGCGGCGCCGGCGGCGCCGGCCCTCACGGCGGCCCCGTCCGCCTTCGCTTCCGGCGTCACCGTCGGGCGCCGGTTCACGGAATCTGGCGATCCATTTCGCGCAATTCGGGTCATGACCCATGACCACATTGGCGCCCAAGATCGCCGCCATCTCCGGTTCATGGAGCGGATTGGTGATGGCCGAGGTCATGCCGGCGCCGATGGCCATGCCGAGGAAGGACGCGTTCATGCCATGCCGGTTGGGCAAGCCGAAACTGAAGTTCGAGGCGCCGCAGGTGGAGTTGACCTTCAGCTCCTCGCGCAGGCGGCGCAGGATGTGCAGGACCTGACGCCCGGAATCGTTGATGGCACCGACCGGCATGACCAACGGATCAACAACCACGTCCTCGCTCGGAATCCCGTAATCCGCAGCCCTCTCGACGATCTTCCTGGCGACGTCAAAGCGGACGTCCGGGTCCTCCGAAATACCAGTCTCGTCGTTGGAGATGGCGACCACGGCGGCGCCGTATTTCTTGACCAGCGGCAACACGGTTTCCAGCCTTTCCTCCTCGCCGGTGACCGAATTGACCAGGGCCTTGCCCTGGTAGACGGAAAGCCCTGATTCGAGGGCGGCGACGATCGAGGAGTCGATCGACAAGGGTACGTCGGTCAATCCTTGAACCAACTGCACGCACTCGGCCAAGATCTTCGGCTCGTCGGCAAGCGGGATGCCGGCGTTGACGTCGAGCATATGGGCACCGGCCTGGACCTGGGCGATGGCGTCGAATTCGACCCGGCTGTAGTCGCCTTCTGCCATTTCGGCGGCGAGCAGCTTGCGCCCGGTCGGATTGATGCGTTCGCCGATGATGACGAAGGGCTCGTCGAAACCGATCGCCACCTCCTTGGTGGCCGAACTGACAATGGTTCTGGTCATGGTCGTTGGTCTCCTCCTGGGGCTCCGATCGTAGGGCGTCGTACATGTGCTTTACGGTGTTTAGGCGGGGCCCGCAATTTCGTTTGCGACGGTTGCCTTTTCCTGGGCGGCAGCGAGGACTTCCGCTTTCCGCTCGGCCGCCTCGATGACGGCGCCGTCGCCGAGGTCCGGTTCCCGGCGCCACGGCCGGCGCCCGGCGAGGACACCCGATTCGTGGACGATGTCGGCGACCAGTTCCTCCTGGCGATAGGCCATCACATGAACGCCGGCGACGCCTTGGATCTCCTTGACCTGCTGCATGATCTCGACGCAGATGTTCTTGCCTTCGCGCTTCTGGTCCTCGGCGCCCTCGAGGCGCTCGACGACGCTATCCGGAATATGGACGCCGGGCACATTGGTGCGGATCCAGCGCGCCGCCTTGGCTGACGCCAGGGGGCCGGTACCGACCAGAATGAAACACTGCTCGGGAAGGCCCATGTCGATGACCCGCTTCATGTATTCCTCCAGCATCGGCACGTCGTAACAATACTGGCTCTGTACGAACTGGGCCCCGGCCTCGATCTTTTTCTTGAGCCGCAACGGCCGGAAATCGTAAGGCGGTGCAAAAGGATTGATCGCCGCACCAAGAAAAAGGTTGGGCGGCGATGAAATCTTGCGACCGGACAGAAAGCGTCCTTCGTCGCGCATGTTGCGGATCGTCTCCAAGAGAGACATGCAGTCAAAATCGAAGACCGCCTTCGCACCCGGCTGGTCGCCGGCTTGGACGCCGTCGCCGGTCAGGCAGAGCACGTTGTTGACGCCCATGGCCGCCGCGCCGAGGACGTCGCCCTGGATGGCGATGCGATTGCGGTCGCGGCAACTGATCTGCATGATCGGCGCGTAGCCGACGCGGGTGAGGAGTGCGCAGATACCGACGCTCGACATGTGGCAATTGGCGCCCGACCCGTCGGTGGCGTTGATGCCGTCGACCCAGCCGTCGAAGATGGCGCCCCGTTCGAAGACCTCGTTGGGGTCGGCCGAATCGGGCGGATTCAGCTCCGCCGTGACGGCAAACTCGCCGCGCCTGAGAACCCGCTCCAAGCGGCCGCGCGAGGAATGACCGGGCAGTTGCGGCAGCGGCTCGGTGGGATCGTCCAGGTTCTCATCCGGTTCTTCATACATCCGCCAGTTCCATCGCCTTTTTCCGCTCGGCCGCCCGGCGCGCCGTCACCCGGAGCCAGGCCGAAATGCCGCGCAGGTTCTGTTCGACCGGTTTCTGTACGCGCATGATGTTGTGGCTCGCGCGCATGCGCTGGTCACCGTCCCAGGCTTGCACCCAGACGCAGGGCATATCCGGCTCGACCTCGCAGTTGCCATTGGCCCTGACACCGCCGCAGGGTCCGTTTCTCAGGCCCTTTGGGCAATTCATCGGGCACGACATGCCAGTATCCGAAAGAACGCAGTGCCCGCACATGCGGCAGTCGAAGAGGAAGCCTTTGACGTGCGCTTCGACGAATTTGACCGGTCTTTCGACGCGGCTGTATCCGAGAAAGTTCCACAGCCAGTGGAGGCTCAACAAGGCATCGGCGAAGGTCGCGTAGAGCCACTCGAACAGTCGCGCGTTGCGCACGGCCCAAAGGCGAACCGTGTACTTGGCGCCGATCCGCCGGACCGGGCTGACGCCGGCCGGTTTGTAGGCGGTTGCCGTCTTCTTAGGCCGGAAGACCATCGGCGCGGCCTCCGTTCTGGACAAGGCGTTCGACGGCAGCCTCGTCGTAGTCCGTTTCGAGTCGCGACGCGGCGGCTTCGGCCTCGGCCTCGAGGTCGTCGCCGCAGGCCCCGGGTTCGCCCCGGCGCCAGGCTTCCAGATAGGCGTCCGTGCCGTGAGATTTGTCGCGCATGGCAGCCCGGTCGATGGCTTCCTGGAAGCGATCGGACAGTTGGCGTTTGGCCGACTTGCGGCCGGCTTTGACGATCACCTGGGCCGGGATGTCACGCCAGTAGACGATTGTCAGGTTCGCCATGGTCGGCGTCCTCCGCGCGGTGGTTCGTGAAAGTCGCCAATTCCCCGTATCCGACCTTTCGAACGACCAAAGCCAAGCCCAGCCTATCCGCCGCCGCCTGGGCCATCGTCTCGAGTTCCGGGTCTTCGGTCTGGGCGAGATAGACGATTCGTTTGTAATTGCCGAAGTAGGCCTCGAGTAGTTCCGGGTGGCGGTCGATTCCCAGACCTTTGATGATCAGGCGATCGAAAAAGCGAACCAGGTAGTCGGTCAGATAGAAGCTGCCGATCTCCTCCTCGACCAGCGAGGCGAACGCGTCGCTGCCGGCAAAGAACTCGTAACAATGGGCGCCGGGAATTCGCTCAACGCCCTCTTCGGCGAGCATGGTGTCGAGCAGGCCGCCGGTGCCGCAATCGCCGTAAAGGGCGAGGATATTGCCGTAGCGCCCCGTATCGCGGGCTTCGCGGATTTTGCCGCGCAGGGCGTCCGGAATCCGGTCAGGGCGGTTGTGCAGGTCAGCCGGCAGGCAGGTCAATTCGAAGCCATTCCAGCCATTGGCGTCGACCAGATGTTTGACCTCACGCGCCAACGCGCCGCAGGCGATCAACAAGGTGGGTTTCGGGACGGCCATGACCGCCCTCCATGCGTCCGGGCCAGCGCTTCAGGAGGCCATGGAAGCCGCCATCGAACCTTGGCGGTGGGCCATGAACTCCTTGGCGGTTTCGACGGCGACGGCGGCGTCGCGGCAATAGGCGTCGGCGCCAATGTTCTCGGCAAAGGCCTCGTTCAAGGGCGCGCCGCCGACCAGCACGACATAATCGCTGCGGATGCCTTTTTCCTGCAGGGTGTCGATGACCACTTTCATGTAGGGCATGGTCGTCGTCAGCAGGGCCGACATACCGAGGATGTCCGGCTGGTGCTCCTCGAGAGCCGCGAGGTATTCCTCGACGGAGTTGTTGATACCGATGTCGACGACTTCGAACCCGGCGCCTTCCATCATCATGCCGACCAGGTTCTTGCCGATGTCGTGGATGTCGCCCTTGACAGTACCGATAACCATCTTGCCCATCTTCGGCGCGCCGGTCTCGGCGAGCAGGGGGCGCAAGATGGACATCCCGGCCTTCATGGCATTGGCCGCCATCAGGACTTCCGGAACGAACAGGATGCCGTCGCGGAAATCGATGCCGACGATGCGCATGCCTTCGACCAGGGCTTCGGTCAGGACCTTATAGGGCGTCCAGCCGCGATCGAGGAGAATTTGCGTGCCTTCGACGATCTCGTCGGCCAGGCCGTCATAGAGGTCGTCATGCATCTGCTGGACGAGCTCTTCGTCGTTAAGTTCAGCGAGGACGATGTCGTCTTCCTGGTCTTCACTCATGGCATCCTCCATAGAGCTCGAATCGCGAGCAAATTCCCCCGAAACCGTTGGAAAACCAACGGCATTCGAGTTTCCAGGTAAATTCAAAACAGCCCCCTGGCTGTTCAAGGGCGGACACCATTTGTGTGCAGTGCGACATTCGGTTGTCGGAGGGCACAATTTGAGCCCGATCAAGGCCGAGACGACCCAAATTCCCGAACAAGATTAGGCGCGAAGACGTTCGTTTTCCGGGTCGTAGGGGCTTTCCTCGATCACCGTGCAGCGGTGCACGGTGCCGAGAATGTCGATCTCCAGACCCGTGCCGACTTCCGTGTGGTCGGGCCCGACCATGGCCAGCGCAATCGACTTATCGAGGCGCGGCCCGTAGTTGCCGGACGTTGCCCGGCCGACGACGGCGCCGTCCCGGTAGATCGGGTTGTTGCCGAGCACGTCGGCGTCGGTCACGTCGTGCACCTCCAGCGTCACGAACGCGTTGGCGAACCCCTTCTGCTGCCAGGCGACCAAGGAGTCGCGGCCGATGAAGTCGCCCTTGTTGGGGTGTACGAATCGATCGAGGCCGGACTCGTAGGCCGCGTACTCGATGGACATCTCGGTGCCGACCATGCGGTAGGACTTCTCGACCCTGAGCATGTCCATGGCCCGGATGCCGAACGGTTTGAGGCCCAGATCCTCTCCGGCCGCCGTCAGGGCATCGAAGATGTGGTTCTGGTATTCGATGGGGTGGTGAAGCTCCCAGCCCAACTCACCAACGTAGTTGACTCGCGCCGCCAGGGTCGGTGCCAGGCCGATATTGACCTGCTGTGAGGATAGCCACGGGAAGGCCTCGTTCGAGAAATCCGTTTCCGAGACTCGCTCCATGAGTTTACGCGCCTTGGGGCCAGCGACGACCAGCACCCCGAACTGATTGGTGATGTTCTCGAAGGTCACAGAACGGTCGTCCGGCATATGCTTCTTGATCCAGTCGTGATCGAGCCGCTGCAGGGCACCGGCGGAGACCAGGTAGTAGGAATCCTCGGCCTCACGGACGATGGTGAACTCGGAATGAACGCCGCCCCGGGTGTTGAGAGCGTGGCACAACCCGACACGACCGATCTTCTTAGGCAGCTTGTTGGCGACCAGATTGTCGAGGAAGGCCTCGGCGCCGGGACCTGAGATTCGGCATTTGGCAAAGGCGGTCATGTCGAGGAGACCGACGTTCTCACCGACATTGCGGGCCTCGTTTGCCGAATGTTCGAACCACATGGAGCGGCGGAAGGACCAATCGTCCTTTGCCTCGACGCCTTCGGGGCCAAACCAGTTGGCCCGTTCCCAGCCGAACTTCTGGCCGAATACGGCACCCAAGGCCTTCAGGCGGTCGTAACACGGCGCGGTGCGCAAGGGCCGCGCGTCCTCGCGCTCCTCGTCCGGGTAGTGGATGGTGAAGACGTTGCGGTAGGCCTCCTCGTTCTTGACGCGGAGGTAGGATTTGGTGGCGTAGTCTCCAAAACGCCTCGGTTCGACGCCGAGCATGTCGACGGTCGGTTCACCATCGACCATCCACTCGGCCAATTGCCAGCCGGCGCCGCCGGCCGCCGTGATGCCGAAGCTGTGGCCCTCGTTGAGCCAGAAGTTCTTGAGGTCCCAGGCCGGGCCGATGATCGGGTTGCCATCGGGCGTGTAGCAGATGGCGCCGTTGTAGACCTCCTTGACGCCGACCTCGCCGAAGGCCGGTACCCGGTTGATGGCCGCCTCGATGTGCGGTTCCAGGCGCTCCAGGTCTTCCTGGAAAAGCTCGTATTCGCAGTCCTCGCTGGGCCCGTCGACGTAACAACAGGGCGCGCCCTTTTCGTAGGGACCGAGAATAAGGCCACCTCGCTCTTCGCGCAGATACCAGGACCCATCGGACTCGCGGAGCACGCCCATCTCCGGCAATCCCTGTTCGTGCCGGGCGACGATGTCCGGATGGGGTTCGGTGACGATGAACTGATGCTGGACCGGGATCACCGGGACGTCGAGGCCGACCATGGCACCGGTCTGGCGGGCGAAGTTACCGGATGCCGAGACCACGTGTTCACAGGTGATGTCACCCTTGTCCGTTTTCACGGTCCATTCACCGCTGGCCTGCTGTTCTATGCCGACGACGGTGGTCTGGCGGTAAATCTCGGCACCCCTGTTGCGGGCACCGGTGGCCAGGGCCTGGGTGAGATCGGCCGGCTGGATGTAACCGTCCTCCGGATGCTGGATGGCGCCGACCAGGCCCTCGGTGTTGCAGAGCGGCCAGATTTCCTTGACCTCTTCCGGCGTGATGAAACGCACGTCGACGCCGATGGTCTTGGCGACGCCGGCGTACTGGTGGTATTCGTCCATGCGGTCCTGGTTCATGGCGAGGCGGATGTTGCTGACCGCCTTGAGGCCGACATCCTGGCCGGTTTCCTCCTCCAGGCTCTTGTAGAGGGCCACCGAGTACTTGTGCACCTGGCCGACGCTGTAACTCATGTTGAAGAGCGGCAGCAGACCCGCCGCGTGCCAGGTCGATCCCGAGGTCAATTCCTTGCGTTCGACGAGAACGACGTCGGTCCAGCCCTTTTTGGCTAGGTGGTAAAGGGTGCTGACACCGACGACACCGCCGCCGATGACGACCACGCGCGCTTGGGTCTTCATCTTGGTTTCCTCCCAGTCTCCATCCGGCGCCTCGTGAACGGGGCTCTCGGGAGCCGACGATCATCGGGCGGATCGGGGAATTTCTCAAATGTTCTCTTGCCTCATTGGTCTACCCCCGGCTTACCGATTGCCGACGCCGACTGTTCCGAAATCGCCATCGCACGTCGAGCGGTGCGATCCGTGTTTTTTCGAACGATTTCAATCCGCATGCGACGCCCTTTGACCACAAAATGGCGGAACAAGATCAGTCACGATGGCGCGGGTGAATAGACTGCGCGGAAGGTTTCTTTTGCAGGGGGAGTCCGATGACCGCTCAGGCAGCCCGTTCGGCACGGCGGGGCCGCGAAGCCCGGCGTGCGGCACGTGAACAATCCGCCGCCGTCAGCCAACCTTATATTGTCCGCAATGTTCCATTGACGGAACTGTGCAGCAACGAGGCCGTCGAAACCATCGAAGCCAATGCCGAGACGGTTCTGCAGGAAGTCGGGATCGAGTTCCGCGACGACGATGAGGTTCTCGGCCTTTGGCGTGAGGCCGGAGCCGACGTCGATGGTGTCCGCGTCCGTTTCCCGAAAGGGATGTTGCGCCAATTGATCGCGACGGCACCGTCGGAATATGTGCAGCATGCCCGCAACCCGGCCCGCAACGTTGTCATCGGCGGCAAAAACACGGTCTTCGCGCCGGTCTACGGTCCGCCCTTCGTGCGCACCGGTGACGGCGGACGGCGGTACGGTACCATCGAAGATTTCCGCAACTTCGTGAAGCTCGCCTACATGGCACCGGCCATCCACCACTCGGGCGGCACCGTCTGCGAGCCGGTCGACCTGCCGGTCAACAAACGCCATTACGACATGGTCTATTCGCACATGAAGTATTCGGACAAGCCGTTCATGGGCTCGGTCACCCATCCGGACCGCGCCGCCGACACGGTATCCATGTGCGAGATCCTGTTCGGCAAAGACTTCATCGCCGACAACACGGTCTGCACCAGCCTTATCAACGTCAACTCGCCGATGGTTTACGACGCCACCATGCTGGGTGCCTTGAAGGCCTATGCACGCGCCAACCAGGCGGTGATCATCACGCCTTTTATCATGGCCGGTGCCATGGGGCCGGTGACACCGGTCGGAACGGTGACCCAGGCTCTGGCCGAGGCGATGGCCGGGGTCGCGCTGACCCAGATCATCCGCCCCGGCGCGCCCGTCGTTTTCGGCCTCTTTTCGAGTTCGCTGTCCATGCAATCGGGGGCGCCGACCTTCGGGACGCCGGAACCGACCCTGGTGCTGTCGGCCGCCGCCCAGTTGGCCAGGCGTCTCAAGCTGCCGTTCCGCTCGGGTGGATCGCTCTGTGCTTCCAAGGTCCCGGACGCGCAAGCCGCCTACGAGAGCGCCCAATCCCTGTGGCCGGCAGCCCTCTGCGGCGTCAATTTCGTCCTTCACGGCGCCGGCTGGCTGGAAGGCGGACTGGTGTCGTCCTACGAGAAGTTCGTCATGGATATCGACCAGCTCGGCATGATGGAGGTCCTGCTCAAGGGCTATGACACGTCCGAGGACGGACAGGCCATGGACGCCATCCGCGAGGTCGGGCCCGGCAACCATTTCCTCGGCTGCGCCCACACCCAGGCCCATTTCGAGACCGCTTTCTACCGCTCAACCGTGGCCGACAACAACTCCTTCGAACAGTGGGAGCAGGAGGGGTCGCGCGACACCGTGGAGCGGGCCAGCGACATCGTCAAGAAAATGCTGGCCTCCTACGTGCCGCCGTCCCTGGATGCGGCCAAGGATGAGGAACTGCTGGCCTTCATCGCCGAGAAGAAGGCGAGTTTCCCGGATTCCAATCACTAGGTCGTTCATATCCTTTAATTTCAAGCTCTTCCGGTCCAAGAGCGCCCGGGCTACGATGGCGTCGATACGACCTTGAAGCGACCGGGGACGGGATATGATCGAAGACCTGAAGGGTGACGAATCGTGGCGGATGTTTCGCATCATCGCCGAATTCACGGAAGGATTCGACACACTCGCCGACATCGAATTCGCCGTGTCGATCTTCGGCTCGGCGCGCACGCCTGACAGCAACCCCTACTACGAGGCGGCCCGGATCATTGCCGACGGGCTCGCCGATAAAGGTTTCGCCGTCATCTCCGGCGGCGGTCCGGGGATCATGGAGGCGGCCAACCGCGGCGCATCGGAAGGCGGCGGCACATCGATCGGCCTCAACATCCGGCTACCCCACGAACAGGCGCCCAATACCTACCAGACCCTGCCGTTGAACTTCCGCTACTTCTTTGCCCGCAAGGTCATATTTGTGAAGTACTCCATGGGTTACGTCTGCATGCCCGGCGGTTTCGGTACACTCGACGAGTTCTTCGAGGCGATGACCCTGATGCAGACGGCCCGTATCCACCCGATGCCGCTGGTCCTGTTCGGTACCGACTTCTGGCAGGGGCTCGTCGAGTGGATGCGGACGAGGCTGATCGAAGAGCAGACCATTTCGCCCGGTGATCTCGAACTGGTAACGCTCACCGACGACGTGGACGAGGCAATCGACATCATGTGCCGGCATCGCGAACGGAAGGCGGACTCCACCGAGGCGTCGGATCGTAGGGAGGCGGGGGATTAAAGGTCGATCAAGAGAAACGGGCGCGCACCTCGCCCAAGGCGCCGATGGAGATGACCGCCTGGCCGGGACCTTCCATCCAGTGAACCGGTGCGATAGCGCCGGTCAGCACGAATTCGCCGGCCTTCAGCGGGGCGCCTTGTTGGGCCTTTAGGTTGGCGAGCCACGCCAGCGCTTCGAACGGATGCCCCATGACGTCGGCGCCGACACCACGGCCGGTCTCCACACCGTCGATGGTCGTCGTGCCGATGATGGCCTCAAGATCGAGGGATTTCCAATTGCTGACCGGTGGTCCGAGAACGCATCCGGCGTTGCAGAAATCGTCGGCGATAACCATCGGCGCGCCCGCCGCGATCAGATCGTCGAAGCGGTCGTCGACCAACTCGATGGCGGCCATGCAGGCGCCAACGGCTTCGGCGACGGTGGCGCGGTCGTGGGGGCGCCCGATGGGCGGGAGGTCACGGCTCAGTCGGATGGCAATCTCGCATTCGACACCGATCCGCACATAGTCGGAAAGGGCCAACTCGGTAGGGCTTTCGTGGATCTGTTTATCGAAAACACCACCGGCGCAGGGATGATCGATACCCATGTAGTCCTGCATGGTGGGCGTCGTGCAACCGATCTTGTGGGCGACAACGGTGCCGAGGCCGTACTTCGCCAGGGCCTCGTGGGAGGCGGCCTGAACCGCATATCCCTGAGGCACGGTGCCGGGTCGAAAAGCGGCGGGAAGGGGGGTGTGGACGACCCTGTCGCGGCGCCCCTCGGCGATCCGCGCTCCGGCGTGATTGATCTTATCGGTGTCCATGGTCAAGCCAGCGGCCCGTTGGGCGTCAGCACGATCTTGCCATGGCGGCCACCGCGCCCGGCGTGTTCCAGAGCTTCCGCGATCTGATCGATGGTGTAGGTCGCTTCGACAGGCGCATCGATGATGTCGTCGATGAACAGCCGTGCAATGAAATCGTAGGTGTCGACGATGTCCTGGCGGTCGCTTTGGAACAACCGTTTGACCAGCCAAAACCCTTCGAGCGTGATCTGGTGGACGATCGCCTGGCTCGGGGTGATCATGCAGGGATCACCGGACAGGAAGCCATAGTTGACGACCGTACCGCCGTCGGACAGGCAATCGGCCAGGTTCTGGCAGGGCTTGCCGCCGACGGCGTCGAGGGCGAGGGGGAGGTTGGCATCGCCGATCTGGGCGCGGACGCGGGCACCGAGATCATCGCCGTCGACCAGGACCAGGTCGGCGCCGATGGCCTTGAGCGGCTCGACCGAGGCCTCGCTGCGGACCACATTGACCGTCCTCACGCCCATTCGGGCCGCCAGGTGAATGACGTGTCGGCCGACCGCCGAGGTGGCCGCGTTCTGGATGACCCAGTCACCCTCTTGCAGGTCCTTGTAGTCCTGCAGCATGAAGTGTGCCGACGGCGGGTTGGCCTTGATCTGGGCCGCCGAGAAAAGGTCGAGTTCCGCCGGAACCTTGATCGCCTGCTCGGCCGGCACGGTAACGCGTTCAGCCCAGTTGCCGCGGGACAGCAATACCACCGGATCACTGACGGTGAGGTCGTCGACACCGTCGCCGACGGCAACCACTTTCCCGGCCGCTTCAATACCCTAGCGGGCCGGCAGTTCGGTCGGGCCCGGGTAGCGGCCTTCGATGATCAAGAGGTCGGCGGGATTGATGGCCGATGCGAGGACGGCAACGGTGATTTCCCCCGGGCGGGGTGCCGGCGCATCATCCACTTCGACGCATTGGCAGACCTCCTGCGGCACGCCATGGCGTGCATATTCGATGGCTTTCATGGTTCTCCCCAGTTGGTTGTGTTAATCCTAGCTGTGGCGGTCGAGACGGCCAAGACGGGTTGAGGAAAAACACTATGAAGCTTCGCGAAGGCGATCCCTGGATGCCGGCTGACGAGTACGGGCAATCGTTGCAAGGCCTCGGCATCAATCTGCTGGTCGAGGAGATCGACCGGGCCATCGCCTTTCAAACGAACGTGCTGGGCGCGGAGGTGGTCTACTCGGATCCCGATTTCGCCGTCCTCGAGGGGTTCGGCGCCAGCTGGATGCTGCACGCCGACCATACCTACAACGATCACCCCCTGAAGGGCAGCCTGACGCCGGAGATGTTTCGCGGGATCGGCGTCGAACTGAGGCTCCATGGGTGTGATCCGGATGCGGCGGAAGCGGCGGCGCGGGAACGCGGTGACACGGTTCTGGCCGGAGCCTTGGACAAGCCGCACGGGCTGCGTGAAGCCTATATCATCGATCCCGACGGATACCTCTGGGTGCCGGACGTACCGGCGGAGGCGATTTAGCTTTACGCCCTCAGTCAGTGGGATGGCGGCGTATCGTCGCCTGCGCTGCTGGTCAGGGACAACGCCACCTCGCGGCAGGCCGCCAGGACCCGGTCGGAAACCCGTCCGCTGCCCAACGCGCGAGCTAGCGAAAGGCCGCCGATCATGAGTGCCAGTGTGGCGAACACCGTTTTCTCGGCTTTCGCCTTGTCCGGTATGTTCAAGGCCTTCTCGATGATCCTCGCCAGCCCTGTGGCCATCCGCGTATAGCGTTTGCGCGGGGCGCCTCGGGTGCGGGCGACATCACCGGCGAGAGCGGGCAGGGCACAGCCCGTGCCCGGATGGTCGCGGTGGCCACGGCTGAGATAGACCTCGATGATGCGGCGCAGCTTGTCCCGGCCGTCCAACTTGGCCAAGGCGTCACCGTCGTAAAAACCGGGCGGTCGGATGGCTTCGGCGAACAATTCCTCCTTTGATGAAAAATGCGCATAGAAGCCGCCGCGAGTGAGCCCGGCATCGGCCATGATGGCGTCGATGCCCGTGTTTTCGAACCCGTCTCTTTTGAACAGGCGCGAGGCGCTTTCGACGATCCGTTTACGGGTCCGTCGTTTGTGTTCCGGCGTGTAGCTCATCGTTGTTCCTCGAGCGATATCGTCGATTGACCTTATATATGATGATCATCATAATTCAAAATATGTTGATCGACATATTTTGAATAGACAGGAGAGGGGAATGACACCAACGATCACGGGCCTTTACGCCGGGCTTCTCGCCTTGATGTTCGTCCCACTGAGTTTCCGCGTGATTCGCATGCGGTATCGCAAACGCATCGGCATCATGGACGGTGGCGACCGGGAAATGGGCCGAGCCATGCGCGCCCATGGCAATTTGACGGAGTATGTCCCCCTGGCCCTCATCCTGATGGCGTTGGTCGAAATCAACGGAGCGCCCCTTTATCTGGTGCACCTTTACGGCGCCGTCCTCGTCGGCGGCCGCGTCCTGCATGCCTTCGGTCTAAGCCGATCATCGGGTGCATCGCGCCCACGGGTCGTGGGAATGATCGCGACATTCGTCGTCATTGTCAGCACCGGGATTACAGCGATCACCCAGTTCACCGGCACGTAAGGGACGACGGCCGGCACGGAGGTGAAAAAACCCAGGTCTGTAAGATGCGGGTTCCATTGACAAACGTGCATAAAGGTGTATATACAATTAAATAAGTTTGCCTACGCCGGGAACCCAATGGATATCGAAGCCCTCAGCAACTGTACCTGTTTCAACCTGCGCAAAGCGTCGCGGGCGGTGACGCAGATGTATGACGAGGCCCTCAAGCCGACCGGATTGCGGGCGACCCAGGTCTCTGTTCTGGCCATGGTCGCCGGAGAGGAGCCGTTGACCATGACGGGGCTCGCCAACCGGCTGGTCATGGACCGCACGACCCTGACACGGAATTTGAAACCACTGATGGCGGACGGACTGATCAACAACGTCCCCGGCCCCGACAAACGTCAGCGGCTCGTCCAGATCACGGATCGCGGCCGCCACCGGTTCGACGAAGCCAAGCCCCTATGGAGCGATGTACAAAACCGCCTGGCCGACGCCCTTGGGTACGGCCGCTGGACCGGTTTGCTTGGCCATCTCGACATGGCCGTCGAAGCGGCGCAAGCGCGGGACGACGACCTGCCGTAGATCAGGCCTTAAATGTGCAGATACACATGAATCTGTACGGAAAAACCCTGCAAAGCCTTACAGCGTGGAAACCCAATCGTCTCCTGCCGCCTATCGGAATCGACGGTTTTTCTTGGCGATGGAGCCTAGAACTCCGCCGCGAAATTCGCCGGCAGCGCATCCATCTTGGCGATCAGGTAGTCCAAGTCTTCTCGCGTGAAATTCACCGCCGGGTCATCGCACTGCGTTAGGACCAGTTCGATCAAGCGCCGGGAATAACGCTCGAGGTCGTCGGGTCCGCCGTCATAATCGATCTCGTTGGCGGCTTGGATAGCGGCGCGGGCAGACGGAAGCTGTCCGTCCGGCATTCCGGCGACGGCCCACAACCCGGCCAATCCGGCCTCGCCGGGATCGTTGATCAGAACCTGGGCGTTTGCTGCAGGGATGGCGGCGCGCACAGCCAGTGACACTTCGAAAAAGCGGAAATCACCGACACAAAGGGCGCGCAGGATGATAGACGGCGTCAACCGGCCGTTATCGTGAAGCTGCTGAACGAGCGCCTGGACACCTTCGATGCCGGAATCGCCGGAGAGCGCGACCACGGCCCGTTCGCGGGTTTTCAGGATCAGGTCCGTCGCCAAATCGGTCGGCAGGTTCTGCTGTTTGACGAGTTCCGCTTGGAAACGGTCGGAAAGGACGGTGAGCAGTTTTTCCGTGATTCCAATGGATAGCCCCGGCCTGTGGACCAAGGCCATCTGCATGGGTTCGCTGTCGCCCAGTGTATCGATCACCTTTTCCAGCGATCCGTCCGGTATGTTGGCACCGGTATTGACCACCAGCTTGGTCACCACGGCCGGCCGTTTGGTATCGATGAGCGCCTCGGAAACGGTGTCTGAAACCTGTTTCCTCCTGGCGATGGCGACCTGTTTGTCCTCGTCTCCGGCCGCGATGATGTCGACGAGATCGGTATCGGTGAGCACTTCCGAGGAGTTGAGCAAGGGAACCGCCACGGTCGAGACGTCCGAGGCCAATCGCATGGCGAGGTCGTGGGGCAGGTTGGTGCAGGTCTTCAATTGGGTCGACAACGCTTCGCGGACCCGCACCTCCGCATCTTCGGCCAGCAACCGGAAAACCGCTTCTGCCTCGGCCCGTTGTTTTTCGTTCAGACTTCCGGAATCGAATTCACGGGCAACCTTGACCGCCGTAGCGGCGCGGGTCATGGGCGAGGGGTTGCGAAGCAGGCGTTCGACGTCCTTTTCCAACAGGAAATGCGTGGCCATGGTTCCGTGTCCTTGATGCCAATTTCATCGGTCGATGTTGGCGCAAGCATAGGAAAAAGGCAGGCAATGCGCTGTGACGGCGCGCATACCCTGGGATCAAGTGATGATTGGACAGTTTCGCGGATAGGCGAGAGAATTCATCCTTTGGTTGAGGGGTCTATTAGTATACACTTAAGTCTCGCAGCGCGCCAACCTGTCAGGTGAGGGGGCAATGGCTGAGCGGGAATTCGAAAAACTGCCAGACGGCATGTTCAGCGTCGACCAGCCGATTTCGAGCAATGCGGATGACCGGGACGATACGCTCAAACGCGGCATGTACGCGGAAACATTCGCCCGATTGGCTTCAGGATGCGGCACGCCAATGGTCGTCGGGCTTTACGGCACCTGGGGCGTCGGCAAGACATCCCTCATGCGTCAAATCCAGGGAATACTCGAAGACGGAGGCATTCCCACTGTGTGGTTCGACCCCTGGCGCCATCAGTTTGACGACGACCCGGTCCTGGCCCTGCTGCAGAAGATGGTGGCGGACCTTGGAATGGAAAAAGCCGACGGCGTAAAGGAGTTGTTGACGACGGTCAGCCTAGCCCTCAGTTCGGCGCTACTGTCTAAGGTCGCCGGGCTGACCTTCGGCAACTTGAAAGAGATTTCCGAGACGATCGCCAAGGAGCGCTACCGCGTCAACAAGGAGAGAAACCGTCTCGACAAAGCGATCAAGGAACTGATCGACAAAGTTCGGGAGCCGGGTCAGCCCGTCGTCTTCTTCATCGACGACCTGGACCGTTGCCTGCCGGACCCCATGCTCCGAGTGCTTGAGGCGCTGAAGCTCCACCTGAACCTGGAGGGATGCGTCTATTTCCTCGGCATCGACCACCATGTAGTGCGCACCACAATCAAGAAGACCCTGGAGTTCGACGACGGTGAGCAGGAATACCTGGACAAGATCGTCCAGGTACCCTTCGTCATCCCTCGCATTCTCGAGGAAACGGCGAAAGATTTCATCGATAGCCTGCTTCCCGAGGATGCCAAATCCTGCGCCGAGTTTCTGTTCGATTTCCTCGGGCATAACCCGAGGCAGGTCAAACGGTTCGTCAACACCCTGTCCTTGAACATCCTGATGGCGTCGGGGATTTTCAAGGACAAGAACGGCAATCCCATTAAGCCCAACATCGAACTGATCGCTGTCATGCTATTGATTCAACAGAGGAATGAGTTTCTGTGGAACCGGATTTCCACCGACCGCGACCTCTATTACAAGCTCGGGACCGACGGCGAGGATGCCCCGAAGATACTGGAGGAGTACTTTAAGGGCGATACTCAGCTCCAAGCGTTGGTCCAACGTATCGACTGTCCGAGAGGCACGCCCCTCGAGAAATACGTCAACCTGGCCGACGTCGCCGGCGCCTCGATCCGGGAACCGACGACGACTGCCATCGAGCCGGAGATGGTTAGAATAGAGCCCGGGGAGTTTTGGATGGGTTCGCCAGACGGAGATGAGGGCGCTATAGCATCGGAAACGCCGCGACACCGGGTGAAGATTAAACAGGCGTTCGAATTGGCTAGGTACCCTGGCACTTTCGACGAGTTCGACGCTTATTGCGACGCTTCCGGCCGCAACAAACCGGATGATGCCGGTTGGGGCCGCGACCGACGACCAGTTATTAACGTTTCGTGGCACGACGCTGCTGACTACTGTGTTTGGTTATCGAAAGAGACCGGTGCCAACTACCGTTTGCCTAGCGAGGCTCAGTGGGAGTACGCCTGCCGGGCTGGGACCGAGACACGGTGGAGTTTCGGCGAAATTGAGACGGATTTTCCCGAATACGCTTGGTTTTCAGAAAATTTCGGCGGAAACACACTTCCGGTTGGAACATTCCCGGCCAACCGATGGGGGCTCCAGGACATGTTTGGAAACGTCTGGGAGTGGGTCGAAGACGTATGGCACGACGACTATAACAAGGCGCCCAAAGACGGTAGCGCTTGGACGGAAGGCGAGAATCAACGTGAGCGTGTCTTGCGTGGCGGTTCCAGGGGTTTTGGTCCAAGATTCGCTCGTTCCGCAGTCCGCGAAAAGCTCGCCGCCACGTCGCGGTTCAATTTTACCGGCTTCCGAGTTGCGAGGACGCTTTGACTTTGGGGCGGGGCTACTTATTTGAACTCAATGACCTTAGGTGAGCCCACCACGCTTCGTGGCTCTTTTTTGATAGGTCGAACTCCGCCGTTAGCCTTTTCACATTACTCGTGAACCACCTTCACGACGAATTCCTGCCCGCCATCCTGCAGCCAGGCCCACAAATACTCGGCGAAGCTCCGGTGCACGTAGATGTCGTAGGCCGGCGTGTCGGTGTCCTCGTCGTAGGCGGTCTGATGGGGGATGACATGGGCCTTGGCCAAGTGCGTCGACACGCAGGTTCCCGGACCGAATTCCCGGGGATGCAGGTCGATGGCGCAGCCCTTGCTCAGAAGCGACCGGGCTTTCGATCCTGTTAGGTGGATCGTGGTGCGACTGTCACTAACGTTCCAGACGGCGGCGTGCACGTGTGCCAGGGCTTTGGTCAGTGCCGGCAGCAGTTTGTCCTGTTGGTCCGGCCGACCGACGACCAGCCACTCGTCGGGCCCCAGCCAAAGAGCATGGAGGGAACCGGGATCGCCGCTGGTGGTGCAGGGTTCGACCGGCAGATCGACCTTCAAGACCTTGGTCACCGCTTCCGCGAAGACCGGGTCGGCGGCGTCGCCGCGCAGACCGATCTGACAGCGATGCGGCCGTTCGCTGATGACGACGGTGGCACCACCGATCCTTTCGTCCTCGCGGGCGCGCGCTTCCAGATGTAGGTGGGCCAGCGGGCTCTGGCGGAGGTAGGCGTCATGCATGGAGGCGTTCTCCTTCCGCATCGAAGAACACTGGTCCCGTGACCTCGGCGGCCAAGATCTCACCGTTGCTCAGCGGCACGTAGATCGTCTCGCCCTGCCGGTTGCGCCCGTTCTTGACCAGGGCCAGGGCGAACGAGCGCTCCAGGTTGGCGGAGTAATAGCTCGACGTCACATGGCCGATCATCGGGATCGGCCTGCGGTCGCTCTTCTCGGCGGTGATTTGACCGCCTTCGGGCAGCACTTTGTTGTGGTCTTCCGGTAGGAGCCCGACCAGATGTTTGCGGTCACTCCGCGCCGTGTCGGGCCGGGTGAACGAACGCCGCCCGATGAAGTCCTTGGTCTTGGAGACGATCCAGTCCATGCCGAGATCCCCAGGCGTCACCGTGCCGTCCGTCTCCTGGCCGACGATGATGAATCCCTTTTCGGCGCGGAGTACGTGCATGCTCTCGGTGCCGTAGGGTGTGATGCCGTATTTGTCGCCGGCGTTCATGAATTGGGCCCAGAGACTGAGGGCGTAGCCGGCCGGCACGTTGACCTCGTAGCTGCTTTCCCCGGTGAAGCTGATGCGGAAGACGCGGGCCGGGATGCCGCCGACGATGCCCTCGCGCATGGTCATGAACGGAAAGGCTTTGGGGTCGAGGTCGATGTCGTCGGTGAACTCGGAGAGCAGTGCCCGCGCGTTCGGCCCGCAAAGAGACAGGGTCGCCCAGTATTCGGTGACCGAATTGCAGTAGACATTGAGTTCCGGCCATTCCGTTTGCAACCATTCCTCGAGCCAAGCGAGGACACTTGCCGCGTTACCGGTGGTCGTCGTCATATGGAAATGATCGTCGGCAAGGCATGTGGTGACACCGTCGTCCATGACCATGCCGTCTTCCTTCAGCATCAGGCCATAACGGCAGCGTCCCGGTTGCAGCTTGCTCCAGGCATTGGTGTAGATGCGGTTGAGGAACTCCCGTGCGTCGGGGCCCTGGATGTCGATCTTGCCGAGCGTCGAGGCGTCCAGGATGCCGACCGCATTGCGGGCCGCCAGGCACTCCCGGTTGACGGCCTGTTGCATGGTTTCGCCGTCCTTCGGGTAATACCAGGGCCGCTTCCACTGGCCGACGTCCTCCCACTTGCAGCCCTCTCTTTCGTGCCAATGGTGGATCGGCGTCATCCGCACTGGGTCGGCAAGGTCACCAATGTCGCGCCCGGCGAAGGCGCCGAGGGTGACCGGCGTATAGGGCGGTCGGAAAGTCGTGGTGCCCACATCGCCCGGGTTGGCGACGCCGATGGCGTCGGCGAGAATGGCCATGCCCGGAATGTTGCCGGTCTTGCCTTGGTCAGGCGCCATGCCGAGGGTCGTATAGCGTTTCGCGTGTTCGACCGAGACGTAGCCTTCGCGGGCCGCCAATTGGACGTCGGTCGCCGCCACGTCGTGCGCCAAATCGAGGAAATGCTTGCCGCGTTCGCCCAGTGGCTTGGTCGTCGGCACCGCCCAGATCAAGCGTGAATCCTGCTCGTCGATGGTCGGCGCCGTCGGCACCTTGCGCCGGCCGGCCTTGCGGAAACCGGCGGCCGCTGCCGCTTCCCGGCCGGCATCGGTGCCGTCTTCGAGGCACGCGATTAGCGAGAACGATCCGTTGGCGGCGCCGGCGGATCGGGACGCCTGCAGTGTTTCGCCGGGTGTGAAGATGCCGCGTTCGGCGTCAAAAACGGCCTTGCCGCCGCTATGGGAATGCAGATGAACCGCCGGGTTCCAGCCGCCCGACGAGGCGACCACGTCGCAACCGATGACGCGCGGCGTGCCGGTGACCCCGTCGCCGTCGTCGTTCAGGGTCATCACCTCCACCGATTTGATGCCGCGCCCGCCGGTGACGCCGGTGATCGCCGCGTTGTCGATAATCTCGATCCCCTCGGCGACGGCTTGTGTCGCCAACTCACCGACCGGGTCCGGCCTGAGATCGACGATGGCGGCGACGACGGCGCCGGCGGCCTTGAGATCGAGGGCCGTCCGGTAGGCGTCGTCATTGTTGGTGAAGACGACGGTCCTGTTGCCGGGGGCCACACCGTAACGATTGACGTAAGTGCGCACGGCATTGGCGAGCATGACGCCCGGCCGGTCGTTGTCCGAAAACACAAGCGGCCGCTCGATGGCGCCGGTCGCCAGCACGACCTGTTTGGTGCGCACCCGCCACATCCGCTGGCGCGAGGCACCATTGCCTTCGGGTAGTTTCGGCGTGCGCGTTTCCAGGAGGCCGACAAAATTGTGGTCGTAGAGGCCGAAAGCCGTCGTCCGCTTGAGGATGGTGACGTCTGCCATATCCGCCAATTCGGTTTCGGCGGCGGAGACCCAGTCGAGAGCCGGTGCGCCTTCGATCTCATAGCGTTCGCCCAGCAGCTGACCGCCCAGTTCCCCCTGTTCGTCGACCACGATGACCCGGGCTCCGGTCCGTCCGGCGGCCAGGGCGGCGGCGAGGCCCGCCGGCCCGGCGCCGACAACGAGCACGTCGCAATGGGCGTTCATCTTGTCGTAATGGTCCGGGTCCGGCTCCACAGGCGAATGGCCGAGGCCCGCGGCGTGGCGGATGAAATGCTCATAGAGCTTCCAGGCCGAGGCCGGCCACATGAAGGTCTTGTAGTAGAAACCGGCCGGTATCAACCGGTGGAACCAGCTGTTGATCGCCATCAGGTCGATGTCGGGCCCAGGCCAGCAATTGATGCTGTCGGCATAAAGGCCCTCGTAGAGCTCGATCCGTGTCGCCTGCTGGTTGGGCAAGGTCCGGGCGCCCGTCTCCAGTTGCACCAGCGCGTTGGCTTCTTCCGAACCGGCGGCCATGATGCCGCGCGGCCGGTGGTACTTGAAGCTACGCCCGACGATCTTCACGCCGTTGGCGAGCAAGGCCGAGGCCAGCGTGTCACCGGCATAGCCCTGCAGACGGCGGCCGTTGAAGGTGAAGTTCAGCGGATGCTGGCGGTTGATGCGCCCGCCCTCGGGGAGTCTGTTCTTCTGGGCCATCAGCGGACCTTCTTGGGCGGCTTGGCGCCCATCTTATAGACGGCAAGATTCTCATTGGTGGCGGTGTTGCGGGCCACGTTGAACCAGCGCCGGCAGCCGGCCTGATGGACCCAACGCTCGAGGAAGACACCCTTGGTGTTCTTGCGCATGAAGACGTAATCGGCCCACTCGGCGTCCGCAAGCTTGTCGCCGTCGCGCGGCCGTTCGATATGGGCCTCGCCGCCGTAACCGAACTCGGACTCCTCGCGTTCGCCGCACCAGGGACATTCGATCAGGAACATGGTTGTGTCCTCTTGGCCTTCTTAGTGGGCAACGGCGGCGGCGCCGTGCTCGTCGATCAGCGCGCCCGACGTGAAACGGTCCAGCGCGAAGGGCGCGTTCAACGGATGCGGCTCGTCGCGCGCAATGGTATGGGCGAAGACCCATCCGGAGCCGGGTGTCGCCTTGAAACCGCCTGTGCCCCAGCCGCCATTGATGTAGAGCCCGGCGACCGGGGTTTTCGAGATGATCGGGCTGGCGTCCGGGCAGGTGTCGACGATGCCGCCCCACATGCGCATGATGCGGAGCCGGCTGAACAGCGGGAACAGTTCGCAGACGGCCGACAACTGATGCTCGACCACGTGCAGGCTGCCGCGTTGCGAATAGCCGTTGTGGGAATCGATGCCGGCGCCGAGGACCAATTCGCCCTTATCCGACTGCGACACGTAGCAGTGAACGGCATTCGACATGACGACGCAGTGGATGATCGGCTTGACCGGTTCCGAGACCATGGCCTGCAAGGGATGGCTGGTGATCGGCAGGCGGATGCCGGCCATGCCGGCGACGACGCTGGTGTGCCCGGCGGTAACGATACCGACCTTCGGCGCCTTGATGACGCCGCGCGTCGTCTCGACGCCGGTGACGCGGCCGCCTTCGCGTAGAATACCGGTAACCTCGCATTGCTGGATGATGTCGACGCCGCGGGCATCCGCCGCTCGGGCCAGGCCCCAGGCAATGGCGTCGTGCCGAGCGACACCGCCGCGCCGCTGCAATGAGGCGCCTAGGATCGGGAACCGGGCGTTCGGATCGTCGTTGATGATCGGTACCATCTCCTTGACCTCTGCCGTGGTCAGGATTTCCGAGTCGATGCCATTCAAGCGGTTGGCGTTGACGCGCCGTTGAAGTTCGCGGAGGTCGTGCAGGTTATGGGCCAGGTTGAGGACGCCGCGCTGCGACAGCATGATGTTGTAGTTGAGGTCCTGGCTCATGCCCTCATAGAGCTGCAGGGATTTCTCGTATATTGCAGCGCTTTCGTCCCACAGGTAGTTGGAGCGGATGATCGTCGTGTTGCGCCCGGTGTTGCCGCCGCCGAGCCAGCCCTTTTCGATCACCGCGACGTTGGTGATGCCGTGCTCCTTGGCGAGGTAATAAGCGGTCGCCAATCCGTGGCCGCCACCACCGATGATGATGACATCGTAACTGGGCTTCGGGTCGGGGCTGCGCCAAGCCTTCTCCCAGTTGCGGTGAAACGAGACGGCGTTTCGAACCAGGCTGAAAATGGAATACTTGTTCATCGTCTGACGACCGCCCCCCTGAAGGCGTTCCCGGGATCGTTTTTCCGCTACCGGAACGCCCTTCGAACCCATAGCTAAGCCGCTTCAATTGACAGCGTCAAGAAAGGCTGTCTGTTCCCTGAGCGACGCGGTTTCTCGGCATCGCGACGGGGGGCGGTAAAATCACAGGTGTGGTTCGGCAACGTTCTCTTCGCTACACAAGATATGGTATTTCATAGCGGTAGGGGGCGCATATAATGCGATTCCATGGATAGAGGCCTCTGGATAGCCTGCGCCCTGGCGCTCGCCCTGGTGACCGTCCCCGCCTTTGCCCAAGAGAAGGCGGAGGACAAGGCGTTGTTGGTCGTGCCGGAAGAGGAAGGGGAGGCCGGCACCGGTGGGAAACCGGTTCCCCCCGAGTTCAAGGAGGCCGTGCGGGCGTACCAGGACGGCGATTATGCAGGCGCGATGAATCGATGGTCGGCACTGGCTGACAAGGATTATGCGCCGGCCCAGTTCAATTTGGGCGTGATGTACGAGAACGGGCGCGGCGCCGAACCCAATTATCAGAGGGCGGCCGAGTTCTATGAAAAGGCCTCCGAACAGGATATTCCCAATGCCTATCTCAATCTCGGTCTGCTCTACGCGCGCGGTGCCGGCGTCGAAAAGGACGACGAAATGGCCGCCGAGTTGTTCGAGGCTGCGGCCGAACTCGACCTTCCGGAAGCCCAGTTCAATATCGGTATCGCCTACCTCATTGGCCGCGGAGTCGACAAGGACGAAGCCGAGGCGGCGAATTGGTTCTTGGCGGCCGCCGAGGCCGGATATCGGGCGGCCCAGTACAACATCGCCGGGCTCTACCACCGCGGTGTGGGTGTCGATCGGGATATCGCCGAGGCCACCCGCTGGTATGAAACCGCAGCCGACAGCGGCGACGCCTTAGCGCGGTATAACCTCGGGATGCTGATTCTCAACGACGAGAGCGGCGAAGCCAGCGCCGAGGAAGCCGCGCGTCATATCGAGCAGGCTGCGAAGCAGGGTGTCACCGCGGCTCAGAACCAAATCGCGATCATGTATGCCCGAGGCGTTGGCGTGAAACCCGATCAGGAAACGGCCCTCACCTGGTTCGAGATTGCTGCCGGCATGGGGGACGATCAGGCCATCGGCAATCGGGACCGTTTCGCGGCAGCGCTGTCGCAGGAAACACGCGTGATGGCGAAAAGGCGGGCCGAGGCTTTCCGCCCGCAGAGCGCGCTGCCGTAAGGGGAGACGAACATTGGTGTTTCAATTGGTCGGCGGCCTGTTCCGGATCGTCTTCAAGTTCAGCCTTCTGGCCGTCGGTATCGGAGCGATCATCGCGTTCGCCAATCTCAGTGACGTCGACGGCTGGAAACAGGACCTGCAGGACCGTGTGCTGAACCTCTCGGGGCGGCAGCTAGCCGTCGATGGAAGTATCGATTTCGAGGTGAGTTTTCCGCCACGGATCGTCGCCGAGGGCGTGCGCATCGAGAACGCGCCCTGGGGCAGCAAGCGGGACATGTTCAAAGCCGACAAGCTGATCGCCGAGGTCGACTTGCTACCGCTGCTGGTCGGTGACGTGGCGGTGCCGCGCATCCGCTTCGTCGGCGTCGACATCCTCATCGAAACGAACGCCAACGGCGAAACGAACTGGGATGATCTCAACAGTTTCCAGACGGCGGCAGGCGGGCCGGCGGCAGGCCCCAGCTTTCCCGTTTTCGGGCCGACCCTGGGATCCGGCGGCATCGGATTTTCCAGCGGCACGGTAACGCTCGCCAACATTGCGACGGGTGTCATCAATCAGATGACGATCCCGGAGATACCCGTCGAAATCATCAGCTCCGGTTCCGGTTCAAGCGCGAGCGTACCGTGCAGTTGCTGACCTATTGGACCTAACGGCTAGCCCTCATCCTGGGCAAACTTCGGGAGGCTGTCGGCGATTTCGTAGTAGTCCGGTTTGTTGGCAACGAAGATATGGACATCCGAGGTCAATCCGGTCGGCTGATCGAGGGCACCGGCGGCGATCGACGTATATTCGGCTTCGTCCGCTTTCCAGAACGATTGGGAACCGCAAACCTTACAAAAAAGGCCCGCCGCGCCATCGGCGACGAGCGAAACCAGGTGATGCTCTCTTCACCGTCGATTTCGATTTTCCCGTCGTCAGCCGCCGAATAAGCCGCATAGTGGCCATGAGTCTTGACGCATTGACCGCAATGGCAGTTGCTGACGTTGCGCAGCTTACCGGAAATGCGAATCCGCACGGCACCGCATAAACAACTCGCGCCGTGCCCGGCTTCAGTCATTCTTGTCTCCCGAGTAGAGTGCGAAGACCTCTTCGCCGGTCATCATCCGTGTTTCGTTGGCGAAGTCGTAATAGGCCGGTTTCTCGTCGATGAAGATCTGGCTTTTCAGCTTGAAATAGTCCTGATCGTCGAAGGCGCCGGCGGATAGGATGTACTGGCCGCTCTCGACGATACGGTAAAACAGGTTGGTGCCGCAGACTTTGCAGAACCCCCGCTCCGCCCAGTCGGACGAGCGGTAGCGGCCGATGTTCTCCTCGCCCTCGAACTGGACGTCCGTCTCGCAGTCGACGGCCATGAACGGGCCGCTCGACCAGCGCCGGCACATGTCGCAGTGACAGGCGCCCATTCCCGATCTAAGTTCGTCGACGGTGAATTTGACGCCGCCACACAGGCAGCGCCCAGATTTCTGTTCCTTGGCCATTGGATTGGCTCCTCCCGATTGCCGTTTGATGTCCGGCTTTTATAGACGGAGAAGCGGGTAGCGTCACCCGGCATGGGCGAGAAGGAAGGGGACGAGGTCTTCCAGCACCGCATCGGGTGCCTCTTCCGGCAGGAAATGGCCGCATTCGACGGCCCGGCCCGACACCTCACCGGCAACCCAGTCCCGCCAAACGTCGAGCGGGCCGCGCCCGGCGCTGTCGCCGAACCCCCGGGCAGCGCCCCACAGGCAAAGCAGGTCGCAGGCGATACGATGTCCCTCCGCCTTGTCCTTGTCGTCGTGTTCGGCATCGATGGTGGCGCCGGCGCGGTAATCGGCGCAGGTGGCGGCGATGACCTCGGGTTTGGCGAAGCAACGTTTGTACTCGGCCATCGCCTCATCGTCGAAACGGAATCCGGGCGCCGCCCAGTTCTTCAACAACCACTCGAGGAAGAAGTCCGGATCGTGGCCGATCAAGGTTTCCGGAAGCGGCGCCGGCTGGGCCAGGAATTGCCAGTGAAATGCACCGAGGGCACGGGCCTTGTCGAGGCCCGACCACATGTCGCCGGTCGGCACGACGTCGAGTGAACAAACGGCCGAAACGCTGTCCGGGTGATCGAGCGCCATCCGATAGGTGACGCGGGCGCCGCGGTCGTGGCCGACGACCGAAAACCGGTCAAAGCCGAGTTGCGCCATCAGCCCGACGAGCTCTTCGGCCATCGTCCGTTTCGAATAGGCTAGGTGGCCGTCATCATCCGGCGGTGCACCGCTGTCACCATATCCGCGCAGGTCCGGCACGACGACCGTGAATTGGCGGGCCAGGGTCGGCGCGACGCGATGCCAGGTGGCATGGGTTTGGGGGTAGCCGTGTATCAGCAGAACCGGCGGCCCGTCACCGCTCGTCCGTGCGAATACGGAATTGGTCGCGATCTCGTGGTGTCCGCTGTCAAAACCGTCAAACATTCAGGGCGTTCCTAAATCCCTAAGTGACAATGGTGGTCGCCGATCAGGTTAACAAACGGCCGGACAGGAAACACTCGGCGGCTGCGGCTTCACGCGGACCTCGTTCTTGAACCAATGGACGAGATCTTTGATGAACCCATGGGCCGTTTCGCTGCGTAGGGCATGGGCGCGACGGATTCCTTGCTCGATGGCTTCGCTTGTCACTTTTGGCGAAAAGTCAAAGGTGGCTCTATGCATGGTTGGTTTCCTTCGCTAGCATGTATCCTAATATGTTACACATCATAGATTTTTGAATTCTGGATAAAAATATATCAAAAAACAATAAGATTGATGAAAATAAATCTTTAATTGGGGCAGTCTTGGATAGACAAAGCGAAATGGCCGTCTTCGTCAAAGTCGTCGATGAGGAGAGTTTTTCCTCGGCGGCACGGGTCATGAAATTGACCCCGTCTGCGGTCAGCAAACTGATCAGCCGATTGGAGGACCGGTTGGGCGCGCGCCTGCTCAACCGGACCACTCGGCGCCTCAGCATGACGGAGGAGGGGCACGCCTTTTATCAACGCTGTGTGCCTATCCTATCGGCCATCGACGAAGCCGAACGTGCCGTCACCGAGCTGCATGCGGAACCGAGAGGACTGCTGAAGATCAACGCTTCAACGGCCTTCGGGCAATACCACATCGAGCCTCTGATCCCGGAATTTCTCGCCAAGTACCCCGACCTTCGCATTCAGATGACGCTCTCGGACAGCCTCGTCAACTTGGTCGAAGAGGAGGTCGACGTTGCCGTTCGCATCGCCGACCTGCCGGACAGTTCCCTGATTGCCCGTAAACTGGGACCGGCCCGACGGATGGTGGCGGCGTCGCCGAGATACCTCGAAATGTTCGGCGAGCCGACGACGCCCGACGACCTGAAGGACCACAATTGCTTGACCCTCAGTTTCGAGACCAGCCTCAACCAATGGGAGTTCGATGGGCCGGACGGGCCGAAACGGATCCGCGTGACCGGCAATTTCGAAACCAACAACGCCACAGCGCTGCACGAGGCGGCGCGGGCCGGGCTTGGGTTGATCCGGGCCGGCAACTTCATCCTGCAGCCGGATATCCGCGAAGAGCGTTTGATTCCCGTGTTGCAGGAATTCGAAGCGCATGGCGGGGATACCAACATCTACGCGGTCTATCCGCACAACCGCCACCTGTCGCCGAAAGTGCGCGCGTTCGTCGATCTGTTGACCGACAACTTCCTGCCGGTGCCGCCCTGGGAGGAATAGCCCTCGAGCCATGCGCCGAATGCACGGCAGGTATTCGCATTAATATATTGATCTGATATATATCGATCCTATATAACTCCAGTATAGGACGCGAGCGTTCCGTCCGCGCCTTCGGCTGGAGATTGTATTCATGGACGTGAAAACCCTTTGCCTCGGGGTTCTGACCCTGGGCGATTCGACGGGCTACGAGATTCGCAAGCAGTTCGAGGAAGGCCCTTTCGCCCACTTCTATGACGCCAGTTACGGCTCCATCTACCCGGCGCTCGGACGGCTGCTCGATGAAGGGTTGGTTTCGGTCACCGAGACGCCACAGGAAGGCAAGCCCGACAAGAAAATCTACAGCCTGACCCCGGCCGGCCTCGACGCCTTTCGCGAAGCCCTGGCGGAACCGCCAGGGGCGGACAAGATTCGGTCCGAAGTGCTGGTTCGGTTCTTCTTCGCGGAGTTCATGGAACGCCGCGATCTCGAGGCGGTTTACGATTCCTATCTCGCGGAATTCCAACAGAAGGTCGATCACATCTGCTGCCTCGATCCGGAGGGTGTGCCCGAGGGGCGGTTGTTCGTGCGCCGCCTCGGGCTCGCGTTCTATCAGGCGTTGGCCGATTTTCTGGCAGACAACCGAGACCGTTTTCTGGACCGGGACGGGTTCGATCAAGGGGACGCAACCCGGCCGATCGAATTGAAACGCGCGGGAGTCGACCGATGACAGAGCCAAGTAGAAAATTCTGGCGTCCCAAAGCCTCACACTTGACGGCCTTGTTCCTGGCCCTCGGTGCCACTTTGTGGGTGGCGTCCGGGGTCGTGACCGGCAATGTCCCGGAGGCGCCGAAATCGATGGAAGCGCAGGCAGAGGAAACCGTGCCCGAGGTCCGCGTCGTGCTTTCGGTGGCCGAGGAACGGCTTCGTGAGGTGGTGCTGTTCGGCCGCACGGAGGCCGTCGACGCCGCCGACATCGCCGCAGAGACATCCGGGCGGGTCGTCAAGAAGGCGGTGGAGAAGGGGGCCTGGGTCAAGAAGGGTCAAGTGTTGCTGCAACTGGCAATGGACGACCGCAAGGCCCGCCTCGCCGAGGCCGAGGCCAAGGTCAAATTCCAGGAGATTGCTTTCAACGCCGCCCAGCGCCTGTCGAAGAAGCAGTTCCAGTCGCGAGTCCGTCTGGCCGAGGAGGAGGCGGAACTGGAGACTGCCAAGGCCAATCTCGCTGTCATCAAGCTCGACATCGCCCGCACCGCGATCCGTGCCCCGATCGCCGGTTTCGTCGACGACCTGCCGATGAGCGTCGGCGACTATGTGACGGCCGGTCAGGTGGTGTCGCGGGTCGTCGATCTCGATCCGCTCCGCATCGTCGGCCAGGTCGCAGAGAAAGACGTGGCGCGCATCCGCCAGGGCGAAAAGGCCCGCGCACTGCTGACCGACGGGTGCATGGTCGAAGGTGTGGTCCGGTACGTATCGCGTACCGGCTCGGAAGAGACCCGCACCTTCCGTGTCGATGTTTGGGTCGACAACCCGGACGGTGCGCTGGCCGAGGGTCTGACCACGGAGATGCATCTGCCGGCCGAAAGCGAGACGGCGCACCTGGTCTCGCCAGCGGTGCTGACCCTGGATGACGAGGGTGTCGTCGGGATCAAGGCGGTCAACGCCGATGGGCGCGTGCAGTTTCATCCGGTGCGCATTGTCGCCGATACGGCCAAGGGAATCTGGCTCGGCGGGCTGCCGGAGCTCCTGACGGTGATCACCGTCGGGCAGGAATACGTGCAACCGGGCCAGAAGGTCCGAACCAGCGATAACGGCAATGGCGAGGACGAGGCCGTCGAGGCGCGGGAGGACCAGTCCTCATGAACGCCATCATCGACGCCGCCCTCAGCCATTCCCGGACCGTCATCGCCACATTGGTCCTGATCCTGCTGTCGGGCACCGTCGCCTATATCGAAATCCCCAAGGAAGCGGATCCGGATATCAACATCCCGATCATCTACGTTTCCATGAGCCACGAGGGCATCTCGCCTGAGGACGCCGAACGCCTCCTCGTGCGTCCCATGGAGCAGGAACTCCGGGTCATCGAGGGCGTCAAAGAGATGCGCGCCACCGCCTTCGAGGGCGGCGCCAACGTGACCATGGAGTTCGATGCCGGCTTCGATGCCGACGTCGCCTTGGACGATGTCCGCGAAAAGGTCGACATGGCCAAACCGGAGTTGCCCGAGGAGACCGACGAGCCGACCGTGCACGAGGTCAATTTCAGCCTGTTCCCGGTGATCGTGGTCACCCTGTCGGGTCCGGTTCCGGAGCGCACGCTCCTCAAGCTGGCCCGCGACCTGCAGGACCGTATCGAAGGAATCTCGACGGTCCTCAAGGCGGAGATCGCCGGCGACCGTGAGGAACTGGTCGAGATCCTGATCGACCCGGTCAAAGTCGAGAGCTACGGCCTGTCACCGATCGACACGGTCAATGCCATCCGCCAATCCAACTTGCTGGTCGCCGCCGGTTCTCAGGATACGGGAAAGGGGCGCTTCAGCCTCAAGGTGCCGGGACTTTTCGAATCGGTCTGGGACATCGTCAGCATGCCGGTCAAGGTCGAGGGTGACGCCGTCGTCAAGCTGGGCGATATCGCCGAAGTGCGCCGCGGATTCAAGGACCCAGAAGGCTATGCGCGCGTCGGTGGCGAACCGGCCATCGCGCTCGAGGTTTCGAAGCGCTCCGGCGAAAACATCATCGACACCGTCGCCGCGATCCGCGCCGTCGTGGAAACCGAACGCCAGGCCTGGCCCGACGCGCTCCGGCCCCTGGTCCGTGTCGGCTTCAATTCCGACAAGTCGGACGACATTCGCGACATGCTCAATGACCTCCAAAACAACGTCATCGCCGCCATCCTTCTGGTCATGATCGTCGTCGTCTCGGCCCTCGGTGCGCGCACCGCCGGACTCGTCGGGGTCGCCATCCCAGGCTCCTTCCTGACCGGGATCCTTGTACTATCGGCCTTGGGTTTTACGGTCAACATCGTCGTGCTGTTCTCGCTGATCCTGGCCGTCGGCATGCTGGTCGACGGCGCCATCGTCGTCACCGAATATGCGGACCGCAAGATGACCGAGGGCGAGCCAAGGTCCATCGCCTACGGCCTCGCCGGCAAGCGCATGGCCTGGCCGATCATCGCCTCGACGGCGACGACGCTCGCCGCCTTCGCGCCCCTGATGTTCTGGCCCGGCGTCGTCGGCGAGTTCATGAAGTTCCTGCCGCTGACCCTGATCGCCACCCTTTCGGCGTCGCTGGCCATGGCGCTGATCTTCGTGCCAACCCTCGGTTCGTTCGTCGGCAAGGCCGGCGGGGCCGCCGATCCCCTGGTCATGCAGGAGCTCTCGGGCGTTGGGCACCATGACCTAACCGACGTTACCGGGTTCACCGGGCGCTACCTGAGATTCCTTAATGGGGCCCTCAAACACCCGGCCAAGGTGATGGCGCTGGCCGTCGCCACGCTGGTCGGCGTCTATGTTGCTTTCGGCGAGCTCGGCAAGGGCATCGAGTTCTTCCCCGATGTCGAGCCCGAGTTCGCCAAGCTGCAGGTCAAGGCGCGCGGCAACCTGTCCGTCGATGAGAAGGACGGACTAATGCGCGAGATGGAAAAACGGATCCTCGCCATGAACGGCGGGCGCCACGAGATCGATACCATCTATGCCCGCACCGGCCAGGACGAGCAAAACCAGGAAGCCGAGGACATCATCGGCACGGTGACGCTCGAGTTCGCCCATTGGGAAACGCGCCGCAAGGCCGACGCTATCCTTGCCGAGATCGAGGAGAGGACCCGGGATCTCGCCGGCATCATCATTGACCGGCGCAAGGAGGAGGCCGGTCCACCGGTCGGCAAGCCTGTGCAGGTGCAGTTGTCGTCCCGATATCCGGAGGCCATCGAACCGGCGGTCGAGCGTATTCGCCAGGCTTTCGAGGAAATCGGCGGTTTCATCAACGTCGAGGATAGCCGGCCCTTGCCGGGCATTGAATGGGAATTGGCAACCGACCGTTCGCAGGCCGCCAAGTTCGGCGCCAATATCGACCTCATCGGCCGCGCCGTGCAGCTTGTGTCGACGGGCATCAAGCTCTCCGACTATCGACCCGACGATTCGGATGACGAGATCGACATTCGGGCCCGCTACCCCATGGCCTACCGGACCATCGACCAGCTCGATACGATCCGGGTGACCACCGAGGCCGGCCAGGTGCCGATCTCCAATTTCGTCGAGATGCGGGCCAAACCGCGCACCGGCAAGCTCGACCGGGTCGACGGCAAGCGCGTCATGACCGTCCAGGCCGACGTCGTCGAGGGCCAATTGCCCGACACCAAGGTCAAGCAGATCCAGGCTTGGCTGGAAACCGCCGGTCTCGATCCCCGGGTCCGTGTCGAGTTCAAAGGTGAGAACGAGGAGCAGGAGAAGGCCGAGGCCTTCCTCGGCAAGGCCTTCGGCGTGGCACTCTTCATCATGGCCGTCATCCTAGTCACCCAGTTCAACAGCTTCTATTCCGCCTTCCTGATCCTGACCGCAGTGATCATGTCGACCATCGGCGTGTTGATCGGTCTGATGATCACCGAGCAGCCCTTCGGCATCGTCATGAACGGCATCGGCGTCATCGCCTTGGCTGGCATCGTCGTTAACAACAACATCGTGCTCATCGACACCTACGACCGCCTCAAGGCGACCGAGGAAACGCCGCTCATCGCCATCCTCAAGACCGGCGCCCAGCGCTTGCGCCCGGTGCTGCTGACGTCCGTCACGACGATCCTGGGGCTTATGCCCATGGTCCTTGGCGTCAACATCGATTTCATCACCCGTTCGATCACCGTCGGTGCGCCGGCCATGCAGTGGTGGAGCCAACTGGCCACGGCGATCGCCTTCGGTCTCGGCTTCGCCACCATCCTGACCCTGGTGGTGACGCCGTCGTTGCTCATGCTCCGGGCCAACGTCAAGGCCTGGCTGGACCAGCGCCGGGAACGCAAGCGGGCGCGGGACGCGGAGCGGGAAGCGCCGCCGGAGGCCCCGGCCGTGGCCTGAACCCGGACGCCACCTGTTCCTCTCAGTCATCAAAACCGGGCCCGGCCCGGCGGCGATGTCTATGAATGACCATAGATGTCTATAAAAATTTCCTGCTGGCGCGGCCGTTTTTTGCCGGTGGGGAACAAGCGGGGCGTGGTGCCCGGGGATTGTTCGATGCTCTGAGTCCGTTTATCAGCATGCCGTGGAGAGGTATTTGCTATTGTAGAAAAGGAATTTATACCGTATATAGGGAAAATTAGCAATATGGATTTCGGCCGTGCGGTAGTGACGGTTGAATCGAAATCAGCCGGGCGACTTCCGTTGTTCCTGTGAAGCGGACCAGAGTGCCTCACGAGCGGAACGGTTGCGATACTCCCTTAGCGGCCAGTGAATTGGATTGTCGAAACAAAGTCATACCCACGAGCCTCCTTATTCGGGCCGGAACACGCCGGCTCGAATAAGGGTGGGCCCCGTATTCGTGAGGCCGAACGATCGGCCTCAGCGCGTCAGGTATTCCAGCTCCCGCTTGTCCACGTAGTCGGGCGCCGGGAATTCGTCGTGCAATGTCCGGGCGATGCCGTAGCACATGAAGAGCAGCGCGACGGCGATCGGCAGGCCGGCGACGATGGAAGCCGTTTGCAACGCGCTGAGACCTCCCGACAGCATCAGTACCCCCGCGACGGCACCGGACGCCAAGCCCCAGAAGATGCGGAACTTGATCGGCGGATGCTCGTCACCCATCGACAACATGGTGCACATGACGAGGGTCCCTGAATCCGACGAGGTGACGAACCATGAGAACAGGAGCACCGTCACCAGGATGGTGATCGGTGTCGTCAGCGCATCGTAGCCGAAGCCGGCGATGGTCTTGAACACGCCCGTGGCGTAATCGGCGTTGACCGAGTCGACGACGCCGCCGTCGTTGAACAGTTCGACACCCGTGGCCGCCGACCCGAACGCGCCCATCCACAGGACGACAACCATGGTCGGCAGGAGCAGGACAGCGAAGCAGAACTGCCGGATGGTACGGCCTTTCGAGATGCGGGCGATGAACAGGCCGACGAACGGACACCAGGCTATCCACCAGGCCCAGTAGAAGATCGTCCACCAGGACTGCCACTTGCTCTCAGGGTCGCCATCGATCCAGAACCCCATCGGGATGACGTTCCAGATGTAGTCGCCGAATCCGGTGATCACCATGCCCAGCATGAATGCGGTCGGGCCCAGGATGAAGAACAGGAGCAACAGACCGATCGACGCCCAGACGTTAATCTCCGAGAGGATTCTCACCCCTCGGCCGACTCCGGACGCGGCCGAGGCCGTCCCCATGATGGTGATGATCGCGACCAGGATGAGCTGGTTGGTCTGGGTGTTCTCGAGCCAGCCCAGATCGGCCATGCCCGCCGCGATCGGGCCGATCCCGAGGCCCAGCGACGTGGCGAGGCCGAAGATGGTGCCGAACACGCCGATCAGATCGACCAGGTGCCCCCAGGGCCCGTAGATCTTTTCCTTCAGGACCGGATAGAGCGCCGAGCGCAACGACAGGGGCAGGTCCATGCGATAGGCAAAATAGGCCAGACAGAGTCCGACCAGGACATAGAGCGCCCACCCGTGCAGGCCCCAATGCAGGCTAGTGATCAGAATGGCCGAGGACGCCGCGGCCACGGTATTGGGCTCGAGCCCTTCGCGGGTCAGAAAAGGGCTGCCCTGAATGTGAGACATCGGCTCGGCGACGCCCCAGTAGATGAGGCCGGAACCGAGGCCAGCACTGAACAGATACTGTTGATAAACCCCTGTTGATCGGTTTCTGAGATCGTGATTCCGTTTCCCGAGTGATTCGGTGGAGGGCGGAACGATGATGGGGCGGTTGTCGGACGACCAGGGCAAGTTCTTCTACGACT
>Ga0209561_1000020_pt1 | contig 53229 bp, 58 predicted proteins | sample WorMettrBAHAMAS2_FD_187393 | JGI IMG/M metagenome (GOLD analysis project Ga0209561, IMG submission 187393) | Marine gutless worms symbiont microbial communities from Max Planck institute for Marine Microbiology, Germany - Inanidrilus... | ecosystem: Host-associated > Annelida > Digestive system... | reverse complement strand
CGCAACGAACGCAAGAAGGTCGAGATGCTGTTCGCGCACTTAAAACGCCACATGGGCTTCCGGCGCCTCAGGCTCCGGGGCTTCTCCGGCGCCAACGACGAGTTCCTGCTCGCCGCCACCGCCCAGGCCTTCGTCGACCTGCGGACACGAACGCAGCACTGGGCGGAATAGACGCCACTCCCTCCCCTAGAGCGGGATATTCGTGTGCTTCTTCCAGGGGTTCGACAAGTCCTTGTCGCGCAGCATGCGTAAGGACCGGGCGATGCGTTTGCGCGTCTCGTGGGGCATGATGACATCGTCGATGAAACCCCTATGCCCGGCGATGAACGGATTGGCGAAACGTTCGCGGTATTCCTCGGTGCGCTGTTCGATCTTGTCCTTATCACCGATGTCCTGGCGGAAGATGATCTCGACGGCGCCCTTCGGACCCATCACAGCGATCTCGGCCGACGGCCAGGCGAAGTTGACGTCACCGCGCAGGTGTTTCGAGCTCATGACGTCGTAGGCGCCGCCATAGGCCTTACGTGTGATCACCGTAACCTTCGGCACCGTGGCCTCGGCGAAGGCGAACAAGAGCTTGGCGCCGTGCTTGATGATGCCGCCCAATTCCTGGGCGGTGCCGGGCAGGAAGCCGGGCACGTCGACGAAGGTGACGATGGGGATGTTGAAACAATCACAGAAACGCACGAAGCGCGCCGCCTTGGTGCTCGACGCGATGTCCAGGCAGCCGGCCAGGACCATCGGTTGGTTGGCGACGAAACCGACCGTCGAACCCTCGACACGGCCGAAACCGACGACGATGTTGCCGGCGTAATCCGGCTGGATCTCGAAGAAATCGCCCTCGTCGACGACCTTCAGGATCAACTCCGTCATGTCGTAGGGCTCGTTTGTGTTGTCCGGGACGAGGGTGTCGAGCGACGGGTCGATTCGGTCGTGCGGGTCCGGGGTCGGCCGTACCGGCGGTTTCTCCTTGTTATTTGCCGGCAGGAAATCGACGAAACGGCGTAAATGCAACAACGCATCGACGTCGTTCTCGAATGCCTGGTCGGCGACACCCGAGGTCGTCGTATGGGTGATGGCGCCGCCCAGTTCCTCGTGGGTGACCTCCTCATGGGTGACCGTCTTGAGCACGTCCGGGCCGGTCACGAACATGTAGCTCGAATCCTTGACCATGAAGATAAAGTCGGTCATCGCCGGTGAATAGACGGCACCGCCGGCGCACGGTCCCATGATCATGGAAATCTGCGGGATGACACCGGAGGCCATGACGTTGCGCTGGAACACCTCGGCGTAGCCGGCAAGGGAATCAACGCCCTCCTGGATGCGCGCACCGCCGGAATCGTTCAAGCCGATGACCGGCACTCCGACCTTCATGGCCTGGTCCATGATCTTGCAGATCTTTTCGGCATGGGACTCCGAGAGCGATCCGCCGAACACGGTGAAATCCTGGCTGAAGACGAAGACTGTGCGTCCGTTGATGGTGCCGAAACCGATGACCACGCCATCGCCGGGGATCGATTGCTCGGCCATGCCGAACTCCACGCACCGATGTTCGACGAACATGTCCCATTCCTCGAAGGAATCCGGGTCGAGCAGCAGCTCGATCCTCTCGCGGGCCGTCAATTTGCCTTTCGCGTGCTGGGCGTCGATGCGTTGCTCGCCGCCGCCCAATCGGGCCTGGCCGCGTTTTTCATCGAGCCTGCGGATGATGTCGTGCATGATCCCTCGCCCTCTCCTAGACTTGGCCTGTTCCAGGGCTTTTCCCGGCAGACGGAAAAAATAGGTGAGGAGCCCGGGAACCACCAGCAAAAACCCGAATTATCCGAGGGCTTACAGCCGCACATGGATTAAATTTCCACATCAAAACTTCACGAATAAGCGATGATGATGTAATTTTAAGGCCAGGGAACGGTCTCGCAGGGGGGGCCGTGTTGAGACCGTCACTGATCTTCTGAGTAGACAATGAGCACCTACAATCTTTCCGGCTTGAACGTGCTGATCATCGAACAGCACAGCCTGATCCGAGACGCCATCCGCGGCGCTCTGGAGGCCATGAACGTTAAGAAAGTCCGCCTCGCCAACAACGTGCGCAAGGCGTTCATGATGATGCAAGGCGATAAGCCTGATCTGATCCTGACCGATTGGTCGCCGGGCCTTGACGGCATTGAGCTCATGGACCTGATCCGAAAGGACCGACACAGCCCTGATGTCTTCGTACCGGTCGTCATCATGTCGGCCTATTCAGAAGCGCATCACGTCAACATGGCCATCAACGCCGGCATCAACGACTTCCTGAAGAAGCCGATCTCGGCCAGCAGCATCTTCAGCCGTATCAAATGGATTATTGAGAATCCGAGGCTCTACGTGCGTTCCGGCCCCTATTTCGGCCCTTGCCGGCGTCGTAGCAACGAGTATTTCGACGGCTTCGATCGGCGCCGGCGCCCCACTTACGAGGGTCGGGAACGGCGTCAGCAACAGCTGCCGTTCCGGGGCAAGGAGCGGCGGTTCGGATATCAAGCGCGGGCGGCTTGAAACAGGCTGGTTAACCGGTCCTTGACAGCTCAAAGAACCGATCTGCCGCCTCCACGTCCCGCGACAGGGCTTCCTTCCGCGCCGCGGCTTCTGAGTCCTCGCCCCATTGCCGGTTCTGCCAATACTCGTCGAGTTGCGAGCAATCGAAGGCCTGCTGCCAGGAAAGGCGGCCCGAAACGACGGCCAGGGCCAGGACCAGCGATCCCATGATTTGGGTCAGATCGGTGACGGCCGTGAGTTCGAAGTCGGAAAACGTGTCGATCCGGCAGCGCAGGGCGGCGAGCGCGTCCTCCGACTGGGTGACGTGGACGACCCCGGACCCGGTGACCAAGGGCGCCGACACCTCTTCCGCTACCCAATCGAGCACGGGTTGCCACCAATCCGACTGCATTTCGACCAGATCCGGTGGCCCGTCTGCCCGGTAACAGAGGAGATCGGTCGCTCCGTAGGCGGACACCTGATCGACAACACCGGTCCGGCCCGGCGACACGCGATCGATCGCCGTGCAGGCGAGGCGAGTCAGCGGCATGGTTTCGGGCCGGATGTTCTCGTCTTGCGCCCGCCATTCCCCGGCGATCGCCTCACCGAGGGCCTCACTGGGCAACAACAGCAAACACTTTGCCGGAGTCTTTACAGCCTTGCCGTCGAGCTTAACCGAGACGCCGTCGTCTCGGCGGCCGCTCGTTACCTCTTTGTAGAAACGGCGCGCCGCCGGAATACTCAACGCCGAGCCCTCAATTGCCGAGCAGGTTCTTCAAGCCGCCCAGCCCCTTGGTGAGACTGTCCAGCGCCCCCTCCTCCTTCTTGGCGGGCTCGCCGCCGGGGGCAGAAGGTTGGGAGACGCCGGGGACCGGATCACCGGCTTTCTCGGCCGTCTTCATTTCGCCGGGAACGACCTTTTTGCCGGCCAGGGCTGGCGTACAGTAGTCGTTCTCGTCGAAGGCACCGGTCGCTTCCTTGCCGGCGCTGAGCAGTTTTTCGCCGAGCAGGGACAAACCACCCGTCGCCACGGCGGCACCGACACGGGCTGCCCCGGAGGCAACGCTACCGGCGACCGCAGTCGCATCGAGCTCCCAATCGGGTTCGGCGAGCGTGCCTTTGATGTTGACCGGCACCATGGCGGCCGATGCTAGATTGGCTTTCTTGGCCCTCGGTTCGACACGGAATATTGGTTTCTCGTCCTTGAGATCGACAGTACCCGTACCGACGACGGAAATACCGCCGGTTTCGAAGACGATAGCGCGGGCATCGGCCTTGCCATTCTTGATGTCGAAGTGGACGACACCACACTTCAAGGTCTTGTCATCAGCGCTGTCGAACATGTTCAGTAGGTCCGTCGAGACGATATTCAAAGCGTTGCTCTCGATGCGTCCATCTTTGGTGACGATCCGCGCCTTGCCGTTGAGCCCGGCCATCAACTGGCGGACGCTACCGCCACTGCCGGCAACGTCGATGTCCACGTCAACCTTACTCCTGGCCGTGTCCTTCAGGCCTTGAGACGTCATGGCCTTGTCGTAATCCAACTGGTCGACACCGAGCACCGCCTTCAAAGACGGGCTCGCTTTGGATGCGTCGAGCGACAGGTTGGCGGTGATCGCACCGTCGAAGACCGTCGCCTTCAGGGGCTTGACGTCGAGGCGCCCATTCTTGAGGAGGATGGCGACGGAAACGCCGTTCGCCTTTACGCCCTGCGAGATGATCTTCTCGGCGGTGATCTTCATATCCACATCGGCCGTCTTGAGGCCGTCGAGCGGTAGGGGGTCGGCCGGAAAAACACGTTTTTCGCCGCCCTTACTGCCTTCGGCCGCCGCCGCGTCCGCCGTTTTACTCTCACCGTCTTTCTTGGGCATGAATTCGTCGACGTTGACCGTCCCCGTGTTCAAGGTGCCCTTAAGCGACGGGCGCTGACCACCCAATCCGACCGCCAGGTCACCTTTGAGTTCAAGTGACCCGGCTTGGAGTGCCAGGTCCGAAAGGGCCAAGGTGTCGCCTTGGTAGGCGACGGCGCTGGCCAGTTTGACGGCGCCGATGGTTGGCAGCGCCACGCCGGCAGCCTGCGGTGCCACGGCCTCTGCCGCCTTTAGGGTCTCTGCGACATTGGCAACGTTTACGGAGAGTTTGAGATTGGCGTTCGGCCCCCCGGCTGCCATGCCGGCCTGACCGTCCAGGCCGATCTTGGTGGCGAGTGCCTCGACGTCGAGCTTCATCGCGACCATGCCACCGGCGGCGAGCGCATTGATGGATCCCAGATTGCCGGCGATCTTGAAGGGCTGACCGTTGATGGAGCCGACGACGGCGGTATTCAGGGGCCGCATCGGGACCGTCCGCCTGCAAATCGACGTTATCGAGCGCCAAGTTATAGGTCTGCCCCGTGACACCGTCCCTATAGGTCACATTGACGTCCTTGATGGCAACCATGCGAACGACTGGCAGAGCGCCGCCGCCTCCGGCCGCCGGTGTCTCCGCCTCGCCCCCGCTCTTTCCGAATACCCAGTTGCCGTTGCCCGACTTATCGGTTTCGGCCAGGACCGTGACTCCTTGCAAAACAACCCGTTTCACATCGACTGTGCCCGAAAGCAACGGCAACAGCGAGACTTCGGCGGCGAAACGGTCGACCGAAAGCATCTCCGGTTTTGAACCCCAAGAGGCATTGGCGAAGGTGACCCCATCGACGGCGATCGCCGGTTCGAGGGAAATCTCCAGGTTCAAATCGCCTTTGATGGCGAGATCCCGGCCCGTCGCCGATTTCACCTGAGCGGCAATCTCACCCTTGTACTGGTTGAAATCCATCGACATGAGAATGGCGACGGCGGCAACCACCAGGCCGACAACGACGACGACCAATCCGCCGATGATCTTGAACCCTTTGCTCATGATTCACTCCCCACCATCGCCGCCAACAACGGCGGCACCTCCGCAAAACCATCGACAACCTTGACGGCACCATTTGCGATCAATTCGTCAGGCTCATGGTAACCCCACGTTACGCCGATGGCACGTACCCCAGCGTTAACGGCCATTAAGACATCGTAAGTCGTATCCCCGATAACCGCGGCTTGCGACGCCTCTGCGCCGGTGTCGTTGAGCGCAGCCAGAACCATGTCCGGATGTGGTTTTCCGCGGACCCGATCCGCCGTCTGCAGGGAGACGAAACGTCCGAGTATGCCGTGCTTCTCGAGCGTCGCATCAAGGCCCCGTCGCGACTTGCCGGTCGCGACCGCCAACAACCATCCGTTTCGCTCCAGTTCGTCTAGGGTCTCCAAGACGTTCGGGAACAGCGGTTCTTCAATGGCGTCGGTCTTCCGCAGTTCCTGCCAGGCATCGGAATAGGCGGTGCGCAAGTCTTCATGGCGTTCATAGCCCTGCTCGGGGGCAAGGATCGCCACCGCATCGATGAGTGGCAACCCGACGACGCGGCGCACAGCATCGCGCGAGGGACGGTCGAGATCGTAGCGCTCGAAGGCCTCGTTCATGCAATGAATGATCGAGTGCTGGGAATCAACCAATGTGCCATCACAATCGAATATAGCGAGACGAATTTCGTTCAAGGCAGCCTCGGTTCGGTTACGTGTAAAGGGACAGTATTTCGGTTTTAAGATGTCACGCTGTGGCGGGACGATGAGAGCCGGGAAACACGAGCTCGAATACGGTTCCGCAATCTTCGCCATCTTCAATCTCGACGCGGATACCATGCTGCACGGCGACGCGTCCGACGATGACGAGGCCGACGCCGCTGTCCCCGCCGCGACGGTCCGAGCGCAGGTCGTGTTTCATGATGACGTCTCGCACGCCCGGCGGGATCCCGGGTCCCTGGTCGATCACTCGAACCGACGGCGTTTCCGTCACTTCGATGGAGACCGGCGCCTCCAACGGCGAATAGGCCATGGCGTTTTCGACGAGGTTTCGGATGGCGATGGCTAGGGCGTCGGCGTGACCGGCCACGATCACGCTGCCTTCCGGCGCCAGCAGTTCCATATCGCGGTTTTCCTTGATCGCCGCCGGCGCCAATCCCGAGACCACATCCTGGCAGAGTTCTACCAGATCGACATGGTCTGATTCGGTGTAATCCAACGTCTCCAGCCGGGTCGCATCAAGGAGCTGTTCGACCATGCGGCTGATGGCATCGACGTCGCGTTTCAGTGATCCGGTGATCGCCTGATTGTCTAAGTTATCGATGTTGGAGCGCAAAACAGCCAGAGGGGTGCGCAATTGATGGGCAACATTCATGGTGAATGTGCGGTTTCTCTCCGCGGCATCCCGCAGCGATCCTTCGATGGTCTTCAGGTGCGTGATATCAGCGCCAAAGGTCGCGATGCTGCCGTCGCTCAACTTCTCCCTCACGGAGTTCGATTACCCGGCCGCCTTGGCGGCGGATTTCAAAGGGTCCATGCGGATTGCGATGAAGATACAATCGGTAGGAAATCCACTCTTCTTCGCGGCCGACAGCGTCGGGCACCAAGTTTTTCGTTACCAGTCTTTCGAGAAATTCCCGGAACGTCGCTCCCGGCACCAATGTGTCGGCGGCGGCCCGGTTGAAATCCATGAAGCTGCGGTTGGCGAGAACGAAACGGTCCCCCGAATCATAAAGGCAGACGAAGCCGGCCGCCTTTTCGATGGCCGCGGCGAACTGTTCGGAGACGGCCTTGGTACGCCTTTCCACCGTAACGTCCCTGGCGATCCCGCGGGTGCCCAGGTATTCACCCGATTCCTCGTCGAACACCGGCACCCCGCTGACTAGGATCTCGCGGCTTTCGCCATTCTTGTTTTCGGCGCTGAACCTGACCTCCCGGAACGGAAGGCGGTAATCGGGCTCGAACGGTTCTCCCGACGGCGACCGGAACACACCGATCTGCGACATTTTCTTGCCGATCGCTTCCTCGGCCAGGAAACCCAAGCTGTCGTAGATCTTGTTGGAGACGTAGTTGAGGCGGGCTTCCTTATCCGTTTCCCATACCCAATCGGATATCAAACGCGTGAGATCCTCGAGCATGCGGATGGATTCGGAGAGCGCCTTGCCCTTGTCCTCCGACTTCACGACCCAGACCTTTGGGGATTGTTGTGCCATCGATCCTAATTGTTTGGTTTCTTCTAGGACTGCCCTTCCAGGATCACGCCTTGCCGCCGTCCGAATTGCGGTCTTGGTCCGAAAGGAGGTAACCGACACCGCGAATGGTGTGGACCGTGACCTCAGACTCGGTTCCGGCCAGCCGCTTGCGTAAACGGGATACGTGAACCTCGACCGAGTTCGACGAGACTTCCTCGTCGAACCCGTAGATCTTGTCCTCAAGAACGTTCTTCGGAACCACCCGCCCATCAAATGCTCGAGGACATCGAGTTCGCGTCTCGATATGGCAATGGGCTTTCCCTTCACCCGCACTTCGCGCGCCGTGGTATCGAACGACATGTTGCCGGCTTCGATGACGACGCCGAGCGCTCCGCCGGGGCGCCGCAAAAGCGCCCACAATCGGGCGACCAGTTCTTCCATGGCGAAGGGCTTCAACAGGTAATCGTCGGCACCCGCGTTCAGACCCTTGACCCTATCGTCGACACCGTCCCGTGCCGTCAGGATCAGCACCGGTGTGTCGTCGCCACGACTCCGCCAGGACTTCAGCAACGTCAATCCATCGGTATCCGGCAATCCGAGATCGAGGACCACGGCGTCGAAATTGATCGCCGAAAACGCCGCGTCGGCGCTTCCGGCAGAGGTCACGACGTCAACAGTGAACCCTTCGCCATTCAAGCCGTTTTTGGTGAACTCGGCGAAACGAACGTGGTCTTCGACTAGAAGGATTCTCATTACGGTTTGGTCCTGGGTATCAAGGAACCGGAATTGCCAACAGAGGAGCCGGGGTTTCGTCAATCCTGGAGAAAGGAATCATAACTCTTTATCGGGTCAAACCCAAGGAAGCGCAATGCCGCCTCGAAATGCTGCGGCAGCGGTGCCTGGACGTCCAGTCGGCTGCCATCGGGCTTGGGAATCCGCAGGGCCCTGGCGTGTAGGTGGAGGCGGTTGGTCAACCCCTCGGAATCGAGAAAGGCGTCCCGACCGCCGTATTTGCCGTCGCCCAGGATCGGCGTTTCCAACACTTCAGCGGCGTGAACCCGCAACTGATGGGTCCGCCCGGTCAGCGGTTCCATGGCCAGGAGGGCCGCCGTCGAACCGGCCCGGTCCAGGACACGGTAGAGGGTCAACGCAGCCTGGCCACCGGCATCATCGGAAACGACCCGCTCCCTCTTGTTCGCCGTCGCCTTTTTCAAGGGCAGCGAGATTTCCCCCTGCTCCAGGCGCGGAACACCGGCGACGACGGCCCAGTAGAGCTTGCGTACCGTCTTGTCCTTGAAGGCCTTGGTCAACCAGCGGGCCGCGGGCGCCGTGCGGGCGAGGACAAGGACACCGCTGGTGTCCTTGTCGAGCCGATGAACCAGCCGCGGGCGTTCGGCGTCACCGAAGCGCAGGGCATCGAGCATGCCGTCGACATGGCGGAAGGTGCCGCTTCCGCCTTGCACGGCCAGTCCCGGCGGTTTGTTGAGGACCAGGAGGTCGTCATCTTGGTGGATCACCGATGCGCGGATCTCCCGTTCCTCCTTGCGATCGACCGGGCGTTCGGGTTTCTGACGCCGCACCGGCGGCGCGCGCCCATCCAGCCAGGCCGGCGGCAGACGGATCGCCTGCCCTTCTTGCAGCCGGTCTGCGGCCTTGGCCCTGGCCCCGTCGACCCGGATGGCGCCCTTGCGCAGGAGCTTCTGCACCAAACCCTGTGTCGCGCCGGGAAATCGCGCCCGGACCCAGCGGTCCAAACGCAATCCGTCTTCGTCCGGTGCGACGGTGAGCTCAGGGGCACCGATCATCCGAGGATGTGCCGGAACACGACCATGCCCAACACGAACGCCAAGACCCCGGCAACAACCGAGCCGACGACGTAAAGGACGATGGGCAAGGGGTTTCCCTTCTGGAGCAGGAAATAGGTGTCCATGGAGAAGGTCGAGAAGGTGGTGAAGGCGCCGAGAAACCCGACCACGATGAAAGCCCGGACCTCGGCACTCGGTGACCAGGCGAGCGCCGTAATTTCCAAAAATGCGCCGAGTAGAAAGGACCCGAGGATATTGACGATAAAGGTTCCGTTGGGAAAGCCGTGGCCAAGCCAGTGTCCGGCGGCGTTCATCATGACGAACCGTCCGACGGCGCCAATGGCACCGCCGGCGGCAACGGAAAGAAGCAATCCTGGCGACATGTCCCTAACCCAGCCCCCTAACCCAACACAGTCAGCCGCCGTTCGGCGACTTGCCGCGGCGCAGTTTATCCCAATACGCCATCCGCTTCGAAATCTCCCGTTCGAACCCGCGATCTCCCGGGACGAATAACCGTTGGCGCTTCATGTCGTCAGGAAAGTAGTTCTGCCCGGAAAAACCGTCGGCGGCATCATGATCGTATTCATACCCGTCACCATAGCCGAGTTCCTTCATCAGCGCCGTCGGTGCGTTCAGGATATGCATGGGCGGCATCAACGATCCCGAATCCCGGGCCACGCGCTTCGCCGCTTTTTCCGCTTTGTAGGCGGCGTTCGACTTGGGCGCGGTCCCCAGGTAGATCACGCACTGGACGATGGCCAGTTCCCCTTCCGGCGAGCCCAATCGCTCGTAGGCTTCCCAGGCGGCGATGGCCTGCGGCAACGCCATGGGGTCGGCCATGCCGACGTCCTCGGAAGCGAATCGGACGAGCCGCCTGGCGATGTAGCGGGGGTCCTCGCCGCCGGCGAGCATGCGTGCCAGCCAATAGAGCGCCGCATCCGTATCGGACCCTCTAAGCGATTTGTGTAGCGCGCTGATCAGGTTGTAATGGGCCTCCTGGGACTTGTCGTAGAGCGGCAGGCGCCGCTGCACGGCGGCGGTCAAACCGTTGACATCCAGGGTTCCGTGATCCTCGATGCGAAGCAGTTCCTCGGCGAGATTGAGGAGATAGCGCCCGTCACCGTCGGCCATCGCCCGCAAGGCGACCCTGGCGTCGTCGTCGAGGGGCAACGATCGCCCTTCCATCTCTTCGGCCCTGGCCAGCAAGGTCTCCAGCGCCTTGTCGTCGAGCCGGTTGAGAACGAGGACCTGGGTTCTCGACAACAGGGCCGCGTTCAGTTCGAAGGACGGATTCTCCGTGGTCGCGCCGACCAGGACGACGGTGCCGTCCTCGACGTAGGGCAGGAAGCCGTCTTGTTGGGCCCGGTTGAAGCGGTGGATTTCATCGATGAACAGCAGCGTGCCCTGACCCATGCGGCGGCGTTCCTGGGCCCTCTCGAAGACTTTCCTCAGGTCGGCGACGCCGGAGAAGACGGCGGACAACGGCTCGAACTCGAGATCGACCTGGTCGGCGAGAAGCCGCGCAATGGTCGTCTTGCCGGTGCCGGGCGGCCCCCACAGGACAAGAGAACCGAGGGTCCCGGACGCGATCATCCGTCCCAGCGGTGCGCCGCCGGCCAAGATATGGTCCTGACCAACGACCTCATCGAGAGAGAGCGGGCGCAGGCGATCGGCAAGGGGGCGCGAGGTCTGTGATTCGAACAGCGTCGTCATCAACCAGCGGTCCCGCCCTTACCGGTTGATGACCAGGTTCCGGGCCGTACCGTCGCGAATGATGGAGACCCGCCAGCGGTTGGCGGGGCGCTCGAGAACCGCGACCAGCTCACGCACCGACGCCACGTCGATCTCGTTGACCGCCGTGATCAGGTCGCCGGGCTGGAACCGAAGCCGTTCCGCCGGTGTGGCCCGACGGATATCGACGATGATGATGCCTGCCAGGAACGGGTCGGCCCCGATCTCCTCGGCCAGCGCCGGCGACAGGTTGGCAACGAGGGCCCCGGCCAGGGGTTGCTTGCCGCTCAACACCGTCTCGTTGCGGGTCGGTATCTCCGGCGCCGCCGTCAGTTCAGTTTTTATGGCTCGCGTCGCGTTGTTGCGCCAGACCCTGAGCACGACCACGTCACCGACAGGCAATACGGCGATGCGGTGGGCCAGTGCGTTGGGATCGTTAACTTCATAGCCGTTGACCGCCAAAATCACCTCACCGACCGTGATCCCGGATTTCGCCGCCGCGCCGCCCCGATGGACGGCGTTTATGAGGACACCGACCGGTCGCTCCAGACCGAGAGAATTGGCGATATCCTGGGTCACCGCCTGGCCCGCCGCGCCCAGCCAGGGCCGCACCAGTTTTCCGGTCTGGACGATCCCGCGCACCACTGCGTTCACCATGTTCGACGGGATGGCGAAGCCGATACCGTGGGATCCACCGCTTTTCGAAAAGATGGCCGTATTGATTCCGACCAACCTGCCGTCCATGGCGACGAGCGCACCGCCGGAATTGCCGGGGTTGATGGCCGCGTCGGTCTGGATGAAGGCGCCCAGGTCCGACAGGCCGACCCCGGTCCGTGCCAACGCCGAAACGATACCGCTGGTCACCGTCTGGCCGACACCGAAGGGATTGCCTATGGCTAGAACGAGATCACCGACCTCGAGGGCGTCGGAATCGGCGATCTCGGCGTAAGGCAGCCGATTGCCGTCGACCTGCACCCTGAGGATCGCCAAGTCCGTCTTGTCGTCGGTGGCGATGGCCTCGGCGTCGAATTCCCGACGGTCGTGCAGGACGACCCGGATTTCGTCGGCGCCTTCGATGACATGACGGTTGGTCACGATCAATCCGTTGGGGTCGACGATAACGCCGGAACCGAGGGAGTTTTGCTGTTTTCGTTTCGGCGAATCGAGCCCGAGGCCGAACTCCTCACCAAAAAACCGACGGAAAAAGGGATCGTCGAACAAGTGGGTCCGGCTTCGCGACCGGACGATCCGCGTCGTATAGATGTTGACCACCGCCGGCGCCACCTTCTTGACCAAGGGTGCGAAGGAAAGATGGATTTCGGCGCGGCTCGCCGGGGTCTTCTTCGTTTGCGCCACGGCATCGGTCACGATGAGGCAAAGGGCGGCGACAACAAGAGTTCTGATAAGGCGCACGGTCAGTCCCACGATCAATAAGCAAGTTGACGTTCGGCAATCTAGCATTCCGAGACGGCAAAAGGCAGCCCGCTGGAGCTGCCTTTCGTAAGGGCGGTTGACGCCAAATGGAAAGCCCCAGATTACACTTCGGCTTGGGCTTCCTCCATCTCGAGCTCGGCCTCGTAGCGCGCCCGGTCTTCGGCACCCTTGGCGTCAGGATCACGGTCGATGAGCTCGATGATCGCCATCGGCGCGCTGTCGCCGTAGCGGAACCCGGCCTTCAGAACGCGGGTATAACCGCCCGGACGGTCCTTGTAACGGTCGGCCAGAGTTTCGAAGAGCTTGGCCACCGCATCGTCATCGCGCAGGAACGAAAAGGCCTGCCGGCGGGCGTGCAGGGTGCCTTTTTTGCCAAGCGTGATCATCTTGTCGGCAAAGCTCCGCAACTCCTTGGCCTTCGGCAGGGTCGTCTTGATCTGCTCATGGGTGAGCAACGAGACGGTCATGTTCGCGAACATCGCCTTGCGGTGGGAACTGGATCGATTGAGGCGGCGAAGGCCGCGACGGTGACGCATGGTTAGGCTCCTTTTTCTGATCCTGCGCGTGCCATTTTACCCGCAGGCCTTTGGTTCTTATCGGCTCCCGGATTGTACCGGGATTGTGTACTAAAACGGTTCTTCCAGCTTCTTGGCCATGTCCTCGATGTTCTCGGGCGGCCAGTTCGGGATCTCCATGCCCAGGTGTAGACCCATGTGGCTCAACACCTCCTTGATTTCGTTCAGCGACTTGCGCCCGAAGTTCGGCGTGCGCAGCATGTCGGCTTCGCTCTTCTGCACGAGATCACCGATATAGATGATGTTGTCGTTCTTCAAGCAGTTGGCCGAGCGCACAGAAAGCTCAAGTTCGTCGACCTTGCGCAGCAGGTTGCGGTTGAACGGCAGGTCGTCCTTCTGCTCGTCGCCGACCGCGACGTCCGGCTCTTCGAAATTGATGAACAGCTGCAGCTGGTCCTGAAGGATCCGCGCGACCAAGGCGACGGCGTCTTCCGGCATCACGGTGCCGTTGGTGGTCACGTCGAGCGACAGTTTGTCGTGGTCGGTGACCTGTCCGACGCGGGTATTGTCGACCTTGTAGGCGACCTTGCGAACCGGCGAGAACACGGCATCGACCGGAATCAGGCCGATCGGGCCATCCTCCGGGCGGTTCTGGGCGGCAGCGACATAACCTTTTCCGTTCTCAACGGTCAATTCCATGTTGAGCTTGGCACCCTTGTCGAGGTGGCAAAGCACTAGGTCCGGGTCCTTGATCTCGATGTCAGGCCCGGTCTCGATATCGCCGGCCTTAACTTCGCCCGGACCGGTCGCCTTGAGGCTCATGCGCTTAGGCCCTTCGGCATGCATCTGAATGGCCAAGCCCTTGATGTTGAGCACGATGTCGGTGACGTCCTCGCGCACGCCGGGAATCGACGAAAACTCGTGAAGCACGCCTTCGATCTGTACGGAGGTCACGGCGGCGCCCCGCAATGAGGACAGCAAAATCCGCCTTAACGCGTTACCGAGCGTCAGGCCGAAGCCCCGCTCCAGCGGCTCGGCGACGATGGTCGCCGTGCGGCTCGGGTCGCCACCCGGGACGATATCGAGTTTTGTCGGTTTAATGAGTTCTTGCCAATTCTTTTGAATCACTGGGGTGCCTCATGCTCGTCGCGGTTTCAATAAGCCCGTATCAAGGCTCGAACGGGTCCGGTCGTTGCCGCCGCCGGACTTCCCGGCGGAAAAGGAAGGAACGCCGTCCGGCCGATGGACGGGTTCCGGAAACGTCAGACCCGCCGACGTTTCCTCGGGCGACAACCGTTGTGTGGGATCGGCGTTACATCGCGGATGGCCGTAATCGTGAAGCCGATGGTCTGAAGTGCGCGAAGCGCCGATTCTCGGCCGGCTCCCGGGCCTTTGACTTCGACCTCGAGCGTCTTCATGCCGTGTTCCATCGCTTTACGGCCGGCATCCTCGCCCGCCATTTGCGCCGCATAGGGGGTCGACTTCCGCGACCCCTTGAACCCTTGCGATCCCGCCGACGACCAGGAAATCGCATTTCCCTGCGCGTCGGTGATGGTGATCATCGTGTTGTTGAACGTCGCGTTGACGTGCGCGACGCCCGACACAATATTTTTACGTTCCCGCTTGCGCGTACGTTGAGTGCTCGGCTTAGCCATCAGATTCTAAAACCTCTTTTATTTCTTCTTGCCGGCAATCGCTTTGGCAGGGCCTTTGCGGGTGCGGGCATTCGTATGCGTCCGCTGTCCCCGAACCGGCAAGCCGCGACGATGCCTCAAGCCCCGATAGCAACCGAGGTCCATCAGCCGTTTTACATTCATCGCACGCTCGCGCCGCAAGTCGCCTTCGACCACAAACTCCTGATCGATGATATCGCGAACCTGCGACAACTCGGCATCGCCAAGTTCATTTACGCGGCGTTCCAACGGGATACCGACCGCTTCACAAATCTTCTGCGCCGACGTCCGCCCGATACCATGGATGTATGTCAATGCGACGACCACCCTTTTCCCGGTCGGAATGTTCACACCAGAAATACGCGCCAAAGCTCTATCTCCTTAAGACTTTGGTTACAAACAACAATTTTTCCGACAGGGTCCGGAAGGTGCGCGATTATAGGCTTTCATAACGCCAAGTCAACAATATGACGCAGCGCAACAAGCACGATATTCGGCCGCTTTCGGTTACCCTATCACTTCCTTCAACTGCGCGGTCACCTCATCGATGTCCGCCATACCGTCGACGCTCTTCAGCGCCCCCTTACCGTCGTAATACGTGATGATCGGCGCCGTCTGTTCGTGATAGGCGGCGAGCCGCGACCGAACGGTCTCCTCGTTGTCATCGGCGCGGCGCGTGAACTCTGTCCCGCCGCACTTGTCGCAGACACCCTCTTCGGCCGTTTTCTGAAATTCGTCATGGTAACCGGCACCGCACTTGGCACAGGTGAACCGGCCGGTGATGCGTTTAACCATCGCCTCGTCGTCGACGGCGAGCTCAATGACGTGTTCGATTTTCAAGCCCTTTTCATCGAGCATGACATCGAGAGCCTCGGCCTGCGGTGTCGTCCGCGGGAAACCGTCGAGAATGAAACCGTTTTTACAGTCGGGCTGATCGATCCGGTTCGAGATCATTTCGATGATGATGTCGTCCGAGACCAGGCCGCCGGTTTCCATGATTTCCTTGGCTTTGGCACCGAGATCGCTGCCCGAAGCCACTTCGGCGCGCAACATGTCGCCGGTTGACAGCTGAATGATACCGTAGGCGTCTTCGAGTCGTTTCGCCTGCGTCCCTTTACCGGCGCCCGGAGGGCCGAGAAGTATAAGATCCATTATCTTCGTCCTCTTAGTTTGGCTTTTTTGATCAAGCCTTCGTATTGGTGGGCGACCAGATGCGATTGCACCTGCGCAACCGTATCCATGGTCACCGTGACCACGATCAGAAGACTTGTTCCCCCGAAGTAAAATGGAACCGAATACCGTGAGATCAGAAGTTCCGGCAGGAGACAAATGACCGCCAGATAAGCGGCGCCGACCGTGGTTAAACGGGTCAGCACCCTATCGAGGTAGGCGGACGTGTTCTTACCGGGTCTGATGCCAGGGATGAAACCTCCGTATTTTTTTAAGTTTTCGGCCGTATCGTCCGGATTGAAGACGACTGCCGTGTAGAAAAACGCGAAAAACACCACCATAGAGATGTAGGTGATCAGGTAGACGGGCTGGCCGCGCCCCAGATAGGCGGCCGCCGTCGTCATCCATTCCGGGCCGGTGCCGGCGGAAAACTGGATGACGGTGATCGGCATCAACAACAGCGAACTGGCGAAAATCGGCGGAATGACACCGGCCGTATTGATCTTCAATGGCAAATGCGAGCTCTCGCCGCCAGACATCTTGTTGCCGCGTTGTCGTTTCGGATACTGGATGACGATGCGTCGCTGGGCCCGTTCGACGAATACGATGAAATAGATGACGCCGACGGCCATCGCCAACAGGAAGATGATGAACCCAGTCGAAAGCGCACCCGTGCGGCCGAGATCCAGGGTTCCGGCGAGCGCGCTCGGCAGGTTGGCGACAATACCGGAGAAGATGATCAGCGATACGCCGTTGCCGACGCCGCGCGACGTGATCTGTTCGCCGAGCCACAACAGGAAGATGGTTCCGCCGACCAACGTGACGACGACGGAGAAGCGGAAGAACAATCCCGGATTGGCCACCGCCGGCCCCTGCGAGGACGACATCCCCTCAATACCAATGGCGATGCCGTAGGCCTGCATGGCGGCGATAACCACGGTTCCGTAGCGGGTATACTGGTTGATTTTCTTGCGCCCGGACTCCCCTTCCTTCTTGAGGGCTTCCAGTTGCGGCGACACGGTCGTCATCAACTGCATGATGATCGAGGCCGAGATGTAAGGCATGATGTTGAGCGCGAAGATCGTCATGCGCTCGAGCGCACCGCCGGCGAACATGTTGAACATGTCGAGAATGCCGCCGGCATTCTGCTGGAAGATGTCCGAAATGACGCCCGGATTGATGCCCGGAAGCGGGATGTAGGTTCCCAACCGATAAACGATCAGCGCACCCAGGGTGAACCAGATGCGCTTCTTGAGTTCGGTCGCCTTCGCAAAGGCACCGAAGTTCATATTGGCTGCGAGTTGTTCGGCGGCAGATGCCATGCGCTTTTTCTCTCGAGCTGTGTCTCTGTGGTACGACGCTTAAGCGCCGCGACCGTTATTCGGCTTTGGCCCTCGCCGCTGCCCTCTCCGCCTGGATCCGGTGGCGGGCCTTCCCCTTACCCTCAGGCTTGGCCTTCGGTTCCGGGAGGGTCACTTTTCCACCGGCCTTTTCGATCGCCGCCAGCGCCGCTTTCGACGCAGCCGCCACCTCTAATTCCAATTTGGCCGACAATTCACCCTTCGCAAGGACCTTGACGCCGTCGGCGCTCTTGCGGACGAGACCGGCCTCGAGCAGGGACGCTCCGGTGACCGGCTTTTTCGGGTCGATCTTGCCGGCGTCCACCGCCTTCTGCAGCTTGCCGAGGTTGATTTCGGCGAGATCCTTGGTGAACGGATTGTTGAACCCGCGTTTCGGCAGGCGACGGTAGAGCGGCATTTGGCCGCCCTCGAAACCGAGCAACGAAACGCCGCTCCGCGATTTCTGCCCCTTGTTTCCCTTGCCGGAGGTCTTTCCGGTACCCGAACCCCAGCCGCGGCCGACGCGTTTGCGGGCCTTGGTGGCGCCTTTATTGTCTCTGAGATCGTTCAGTTGCATGTCGTAATTCCTACCTACGGTTCAGGGCCGAGAGCGGCTCAACCGGCCTCCTCGACCCGAACCAAATGGTGGACCTTGTTGATCATCCCGCGGACGGCCGGCGTATCTTCCAGTTCCCGCGTCTTGTTCATCTTATTGAGACCCAGACCCTTCAGCGTCTCGCGCTGGTCGGCGGGCCTGCCGATGGGGCTGCGGATCTGCGTCACCTTGAGGGTCGTTTTCTTCTCGGCCACCGGTTTATTCCTTCGCCATGCCGCTATCCGACGTGTCGGTGCGGCGGGAAACGATCTCGCTGACCTTCTTGCCGCGGCGCGCAGCGACGCCGCGCGGCGACTGCGAACCAGAGAGCGCTTGGAAGGTCGCTTTCACCATGTTGTGCGGGTTCGCCGATCCGATTGACTTGGCAACCACATCTTGGACACCCATGGTCTCGAAGACGGCGCGCATGGGACCGCCGGCGATGATGCCGGTACCCGGAGGCGCTGCGCGAAGCACGACTTTGCCGGCACCGAAGCGGCCGCGCACGTCGTGGTGCAGCGTCCGGCCTTCGCGCAGCGGCACGCGGATCAGCGATCGCTTGGCCTGGTCGGTCGCCTTGCGGATGGCTTCCGGAACTTCTCGCGCCTTGCCAGTGCCGTACCCGACGCGGCCGCGGCCGTCGCCAACAACGACCAGCGCCGAGAACGAGAAGCGGCGCCCGCCCTTGACGACCTTGGCGACACGGTTAATGTGCACCAGGCGGTCGATCAGTTCATCGCCTTCCTCGCGCTGCGACTGGTCCCGGTCGCGACCGCGTCCGCGACCTCTTCCGCCACCACCACCGCGTTGTTCGCGTCCGGGCGACCGTTGTGTTCGTGCTTCTGCCATAACCAATATCCTTAAAAACTCAGTCCGTTTTCGCGCGCCGCATCGGCGAGCGCCTTGACCCGCCCGTGGTAACGGTAACCGCCGCGGTCGAAGACCACTTCCTTGATCCCTTCGGCGACCGCCCGTTCGGCGATCAACTTGCCAACGGCGACGGCGGCGTCGACGCTGGCACCGGTCTTCAGCGCCGAGCGTTGTTCCTTTTCGACGGTCGAGGCCGCGGCAACGGTCTTGCCCGCCGTGTCGTCGATGACCTGGGCGTAAATGTGTCTACCGGACCGGAAGACCGACAGCCTTGGACGGCCCGCGTTGGTTTTCCGGATCTTGATCCGCGTCCGCTTCTTACGGCGTGCGGTAACTCCCAAATTCCTAGCCATGGCTACTTCTTCTTCCCTTCCTTGCGGAGGATATATTCGTCGGCGTATTTGATGCCCTTGCCCTTGTAGGGTTCCGGCGGACGGTAGCCGCGGATTTCAGCCGCCACCTGGCCGACCTGCTGCTTGTCGGCACCGGATATGTTGATGTGGGTCTGGTCCGGGCATTCGATCTTTATGCCGTCCGGAATGGGAAAGCGCACATCGTGGCTGAATCCGAGTTGCAGGACCAGTTCCTTGCCCTGGACCTGGGCCCGGTAACCGACACCGCTGATCTCAAGACTCTTGGAAAACCCTTCAGATACACCAAGGACAAGGTTGTTGACCACGGTGCGCGACATGCCCCACATCTTGCGGGCGCGCATAGTGTCACCGATTGGCTTAACCGAAATCAAGTTACCATCTTGGCTGACCTCAACTTCGTCGACCAAGGTCGCGGACAATTCCCCTTGCTTGCCTTTGGCCGTGACCATTTGTCCGGCGATGACGACGTTGACGCCGTCCGGCACTTCCACGGGGTTTTTTCCAATACGAGACATGGAACTTCCTATCTTCTTAAACGGCGTTCCTAGAACACCTGGAACAGCACTTCACCACCGACGTTGCGTTCGCGGGCTTCCGTATCGGAGAGCACACCGCGCGGCGTCGAAAGGATGGCGATACCCAGTCCGTTGAACACACGCGGCAGGTCCTTGACGCCCGAATAGACGCGGCGGCCCGGTTTCGAGACGCGTTTGATCTCGCGGATGACGGGATCGCCCTCGTGATACTTGAGCTCGATCTGAATCTCAGAAATGCCGGGTCGGATTTCGTGTTGCGAATAGCCTCTGATGAAACCTTCGCGTTTCAGCACATCGAGAACGCGGCTGCGCAGCTTCGAAGCCGGCGACAAAATGGAATCCTTACGGGCCCGCTGTCCGTTGCGGATGCGCGTCAGCATATCGCCCAAGGGATCGGTCATCGACATCTATCGTCTCTCCCTTACCAACTCGACTTGACCATGCCCGGGATCAATCCGGACGAGGCCAATTCCCGCAACGCGATGCGGCTGAGCTTGAATTTCCGGTAATTGCCGCGCGGACGCCCGGACAACTGGCAGCGCAGCCGTTGGCGGACCGGCGCTGAGTTCCGCGGCAGTTCGGCCAGTTTTAGACGCGCATTGAAGCGGTCTTCCGGCGAAGCCTGTTCGTCCTTGGCGAGAGCTTTCAGGCGTGCCCGGCGCGACGCGTACTTTTTTGCCAGCCGGGCTCTCTTCTTGTCTCTCTCAACGGCACTTTTCTTAGCCATTCTTCACTTCTCCATCAGCCGTCAGTTGTTGAACGGCATGTTGAAACCCTTGAGCAATGCCTTGGCTTCGGCATCGGTCCGGGCGGTCGTACAAATGACGATATCCATTCCCCTGATCTGATCGACCTTGTCGTAATCGATCTCCGGGAAAACGATCTGTTCCTTGAGGCCCATGGCGTAGTTGCCGCGGCCGTCGAAGCTCTTTCCGGAAACACCGCGGAAATCACGGACACGAGGCAGCGCAATATTGACCAGGCGGTCGAGGAATTCGTACATGCGGTCGCGACGGAGCGTCACCTTGCAGCCAACTGTCATGCCGTCGCGCAGCTTGAACGTGGCGATCGACTTCTTGGCGCGTGTGATGATCGGTTTTTGGCCGGTAATCCGCGTCATGTCGTCGACGGCGCCGTCGATCTTCTTGCGGTCCTGCGAGGCTTCGCCGACGCCCATGTTGAGAACGATCTTCTCGAGCTTCGGGACCTCCATCGGGCTCTTGTAGCCGAACTCGCTGACGAGCGCCGGTTTGATGGTGTTTTCGTATTCGTCGTGCAAACGGGACATACCAGCAACCTCACTCAGGAATCGATGACTTCGCCGGAGCGTTTGGCGAAGCGAACCTTGCGGCCGTCTTCGAGAACCTTGCAGCCAACCTTGGTCGGGCTGTCGTCCTTCGGATCGGCAATGGCCAGGTTCGAAATGTGGATCGTCGCTTCTTTCTCGATGATACCGCCTTGCGCGTTCTGCGACGGCCGCGTGTGGCGCTTGACGGTGTTGACGCCCTGGACGATGGCGCGGTTATCCTTCGGCATCACCTTCAGGACCTCGCCGGTTTTGCCTTTGTCGCGTCCCGTGCGGACGACGACCCGGTCACCCTTTTTGATTTTCAGATTCGTCGCCATCACAACACCTCGGGCGCCAGAGAAATGATCTTCATGTACCGTTTGGCCCTCAATTCGCGGGTCACCGGACCGAAGATACGGGTTCCGATCGGCTCGCCTTGCTTGTTGATGAGGACCGCGGCATTGCTGTCGAAGCGGATCGCCGAACCGTCGGAACGGCGGATGTCCTTGGCCGTGCGTACAACCACGGCATTCAGCACCTCGCCCTTCTTGACGCGGCCCCTGGGAATCGCCTCCTTGACCGTGACGACGATAACGTCGCCGACGGACGCGTACTTGCGCTTCGAGCCGCCCAGGACCTTGATGCATTGCACCCGGCGCGCGCCCGAATTGTCCGCAACCTCCAAATTGGTTTCCGCTTGGATCATAGTCTTATTTCCTTCTCAGCCGGCCGGACCTCAGGAGGTACCGTCGGCGACCACTTCCCAGCGCTTGCGCTTGGAGATCGGGCGGCACTCGCGAATGCTGACCCGGTCACCGGTCTTGACGCTGTTGGTCTCATCGTGGGCGGCATACTTTTTCGAACGCCGGATAACCTTCTTGTAGAGCGGATGCGTGAACCGACGCTCGACCTGGACGGTCACGGTCTTGTCCATTTTGTCGCTCACGACGATCCCTTGCAGAACACGCCTCGGCATCTCACCTTCTCCTTCTTTAAGACGCGGACTGGGAAACGCGGGTGCGCTCGCCCAGAGCCGTTTTAATTCGTGCGATGTCGCGCCGGACCTGACGGACCCGTGCGGTGTTTTCCAACTGGCCGCTGGCGCGCTGGAAACGGAGGTTAAAGGCCTCCTTGCGTAAACCGATGAGCTCTTCCTTGAGTTCGTCGTCGCTTTTGGCGCGTACGTCTTCCGCTTTCATCGCATTAACCCTCTTCACCCAGGCGCGTCACGAACTTAGTACGCACCGGCAATTTCGCGGCGGCCAACGCGAACGCCTCGCGGGCCACCTCGAGTGGAACGCCGTCGATTTCGAACATGATGCGGCCCGGCTTGACCTTGGCGACCCAGTACTCCGGGGTACCCTTACCCTTGCCCTGGCGAACCTCGGCCGGCTTTTGCGAAACCGGCACATCCGGGAAGACCCGGATCCACACCTTGCCGGCACGTTTCATGTGGCGCGTTATGGCACGCCTGGCCGCTTCGAGCTGACGGGCCGTGATGCGCTCGGGCGAGATGGCTTTGAGGCCGTAGGCCCCGAAGTTCAGGCTCGATCCGCCTTTCGCTTTTCCGTGGATGCGCCCCTTGTGGGCTTTCCGGAATTTCGTTCTTTTCGGACTTAGCATCCTGCTCTTTCCCTATACTTGGCCCTATACCTCGGCCTTAACGTCCAGCTGCCTATTAGCGTGCCGGCTGTTGTTCCTGCGCCAGCTTGTCGAGGGCCATGGGATCGTGTTCCATGATCTCGCCCTTGTAGATCCACACCTTGACGCCTGTCGTGCCGTAGGTCGTGAAGGCCGTCGATTCACCGTAATCAACGTTGGCGCGCAGCATATGCAACGGCACCCGGCCTTCCCGGTACCACTGGATACGGGCGATCTCGGCACCACCAAGACGTCCGGCGCAGTTGATCCGAATGCCTTCGGCGCCCATCCGCATGGCCGACTGCACGGCGCGCTTCATGGCGCGGCGGATCGACACCCGGCGTTCCAGTTGTTGGGAAACGTTTTCGGCGACCAATTGCGCCTCGATCTCGGGTTTGCGCACCTCGACGATGTTGAGGTGAACCTCCGAAGACATCATCCGTGACAGGACGCCCCGTAGCTTCTCGATATCGGCGCCCTTCTTGCCGATGACGACGCCGGGCCTCGCGGTATGGATGGTCACGCGCGCCTTCTTCGCCGGCCGTTCGATGACGATCTTCGAGACGCCGGCCTGAGCCAGGCGCTTCTCGAGGAACTTACGAATCTTCAGGTCTTCGTGCAGCAGGGTGGCGTAGTCGTCGTCGGCGTACCAGCGCGAATCCCATGTGCGGTTGACACCGAGGCGAAGCCCTACCGGATTAACTTTTTGACCCATTATGCGGTCTCCTCACGCTCGCGCAGTACGACGCGCAGATTGCTGAAGGGCTTGACGATGCGCCCGACCCGTCCGCGGGCGCGGGCGCGCCAGCGTTTCATGACGAGGTCACGGCCGACCGTGGCTTCCGCCACATAGAGGCGGTCGACGTCCAGCTGGTGATTGTTTTCGGCATTGGCGATGGCGCTTTCCAGAACCTTGCGGACTTCGCCGGCGATGCGCCGCCGAGAGAACTGCAAGGATGCCAGCGCCGTCTCGCAGTCCTTGCCGCGGATCGACTGCGCCACCAGATTGAGCTTTTGCGGGCTCGTGCGAAGGTGTTTCGCGTAAGCCATCGCCTCGTTGTCGCCGAGTATCCGTTCGGCCGCTTTCTTGCCCATGATTATGCCCTCTTCGCCTTCTTGTCGGCGGCGTGCCCAAAGTAGCTACGAGTCGGCGAAAACTCGCCCAGCTTCTGGCCGATCATGTCCTCGGTGATGAGCACCGGGATGAACTTCTGGCCGTTGTAGATACCGAACGTGAGGCCGACGAACTGCGGAAGGATCATCGAACGCCGCGACCACGTCTTGACCACGGTGTTACGGCCCGAGGAGCGAACTTCCTCTGCCTTTTTCAAAAGGTATCCGTCGACGAACGGACCTTTCCAAACGGAACGAGGCACTGATCCTCTCCTTCTACTTCTTGGCGTGACGGCGGCGCATGATCAGCCGGTCCGTCTTCTTGTTGGAACGCGTGCGTTTACCCTTGGTCGGCTTGCCCCACGGCGTCACCGGATGACGGCCGCCGGAGGTCCGGCCTTCGCCGCCGCCGTGCGGGTGGTCGATCGGGTTCATGGCGACACCGCGGACCTGCGGGCGCTTGCCGATCCAGCGCTTGCGCCCGGCCTTGCCGAGCTTGATGTTCTGCTGGTCCGGGTTGGAAACGGCACCGACCGTCGCCAGGCACTCGGCTCGGACCATGCGCAGTTCGCCGGAGCTCAGTCGCAACTGGGCGTAGCCTTGGTCCTTACCGATGATCTGGGCGTAGGTACCGGCGGAGCGCGCGATCTGCCCCCCCTTACCCGGTTTCATCTCCACGTTGTGGATGATCGTGCCGACGGGGATGTTCTGCATCGGCATGGCGTTGCCCGGCTTGATGTCGGCGTTTTCATCGGCGATCACCTTATCGCCCTCGCGCAGACGCTGCGGCGCCAGGATATAGGCCAGGTCGCCGTCCGTGTATCGGATCAGTGCGATGAACGCGGTGCGGTTCGGATCGAACTCGAGACGCTCGACCGTGCCCTCAACGCCAAATTTGTTGCGCTTGAAATCGACCATGCGGTAACGGCGCTTGTGTCCACCACCGCGGCGACGCGCCGTGATGCGGCCTTTGTTGTTGCGCCCGCCCTTGCCGCGAAGGCCCTCGGTCAGGCTCTTCTCGGGCTTGCCTTTCCACAGCTCGGACCGGTCGACGAGGACCAGACCGCGTTGGCCTGGCGTATTGGGTTTGAATTTCTTAAGTGCCATCGTTCACCCGCCCCTCGTTAAATGCCGGTCGTCACGTCGATGGTCTGGCCTTCGGCCAGCGTCACGATCGCTTTTTTTACATCGTTGCGTTTGCCCAGCCTGCCGCGGAACCGCTTGACCTTGCCTTTCTGGCGGATGGTGTTGACGGCGGTTACCTTGACTGAGAACAGCTTTTCGATCGCCGACTTGATCTCGAACTTGTTGGCGTCGAGCGGCACTTCGAAGCTGACCTGGTTGTACTCGGACAGCAGGGTCGACTTTTCGGTGATCAGCGGCCGGCGGATCAACTCGTACATGCGCTGCTGGCTCGGCGTCTTGTCCCGAAGGGCGGCGTACTTGCTCATTTCAAACGCTCCACCAACTGCTCGACCGCGTCCTTGGTCAGCACCAAGGTGTCGCGCTGGAGAATGTCGTAAACATTGGCGCCATGGCTGGGCAGCACGTCGACGCCGACGATGTTGCGCGCGGCCCGGGCAAAATTCTCGTCGACCTCTTTGCCGTCGATAACCAGGGTACGGCCCCAGTCGAACGCGGCGATCTGTTTCGCCAGTTCGCCTGTTTTCGGCGACTTCGGCTTGGCCGCATCGAGAACCACGAGCTTGCCTTCCGCCTGTTTCGCCGACAGGGCCGTCTTCAGGGCCAGCTTGCGGACCTTCTTCGGAAGCTTGATCGAATGGTCGCGGAGATGAGGACCGAACGTGATGCCGCCGCCGCGCATCTGCGGGGCCCGCGCGGTGCCCTGGCGGGCGCGACCGGTTCCCTTCTGGCGAAACGGCTTGGACTTGGTGCCGCTGACTTCACTGCGCTGCTTGGTCTTGTGGTTGCCCGACCGGCTCTTGGCCAACTGCCAATTGACGGCCCGGTTCAAGATGTCGCGACGGACCTCGAGGCCGAACACGGCTTCATCGAGGTCGATGGTCCCCGACTTCTTGTTGGCCAAACTGACTACATCACACTTCATGGCCCGTTATTCCTTCTTTTCGCCGTCGTCGGCGCTGTCGCCAGCGGATTCGGCTTCCGGCGCCTCTTCGGCCGCCGGCTCGGCTTCCGCTGCGGTCGCTTCCGCTTCGGTCGTCTCGGCTTCGGGTTCTTGGGCCTCGGCCGGCTCGTCGCTTTCCGTCGCCTCCGGCGTATCGCCTTGTTTCAGACCGGCTGGCAGCGGAACACCATCGGGCAGCGGTTTTTTGATGGCATCGGTGACACGAACGTAACTGCCCTTGGAGCCGGGGACGGCACCGCGGACCAATAGGAGGCCGCGGACCTCATCGGTGCCGACGATTTCCAGGTTCTGCGTCGTCACCCGCACGGAACCCATTTGACCGGCCATCTTCTTGCCCTTGAAAACCTTGCCCGGATCCTGGCATTGACCGGTCGAACCGAGAGAGCGGTGGTTGATCGACACGCCGTGCGACGCCCTGAGGCCGCCGAAACCGTGGCGCTTCATGCCGCCGGCGAAACCCTTACCGATGCTGGTTCCGCAAACGTCGACGATCTGTCCTTCGAGGAAGTGGCCGACCGAAAGCTCCGATCCAACATCGACGAAATTGTCTGCCGACACGCGGAATTCGGTGAGCCTGCGTTTCGGCTCGACCTTCGACTTGGCGAAATGGCCGCGCATCGCCTTGCTGACGTTCTTGACCTTGGCGGCGCCGAAGCCCAGTTGCATAGCGTTGTAGCCGTCTTTTTCGTCCGTTTTGTGGGCGACGACTTGAAGATTGTCGACCTGCAGGACTGTGACCGGGATGTGACCGCCCTTTTCTTCGAATAGGCGGGTCATGCCGACTTTTTTAGCGAGGAGTCCGGTTCGCATCGCCTTGATCCTAAAGCTTAATTTCCACACCGACCCCAGCAGCGAGATCGAGTTTCATGAGGGCATCGACGGTTTGCGGCGTCGGGTCGACGATGTCGAGTACCCGCTTGTGGGTACGGACCTCGAACTGCTCGCGCGACTTCTTGTCGATATGGGGCGAACGCAGGACGGTGAATTTCTCGATCCGGGTCGGAAGCGGGATCGGCCCCCTGACCGTGGCACCCGTGCGCTGGGCCGTGTTGACGATTTCGCTCGCCGATTGATCCAGAACGCGGTGATCGAACGCCTTCAACCGGATTCTGATGTTTTGTTGTTCCATGGCCTTCGCCCTACCTCAATAAAATCGCCGGCCCTGCGAGGGCCGGCGGCTCAATACCTATTCGACGATCGCGCTGACGACGCCGGCACCGACGGTGCGGCCGCCTTCGCGGATGGCGAAACGCAGACCTTCGTCCATGGCGATCGGCGCAATCAGGTTGATCTCCATGGCGATGTTGTCGCCCGGCATCACCATCTCCGTGCCTTCCGGCAATACGATCGTGCCCGTAACGTCCGTCGTCCGGAAATAAAACTGCGGACGGTAGTTCGAGAAAAACGGCGTGTGACGGCCGCCCTCGTCCTTGGTCAGAATGTAGCACTCGCACTTGAACTTGGTGTGCGGCGTGATCGTGCCCGGCTTGGCCAGAACCTGACCACGCTCGACCTCGTCACGGCCCGTTCCACGGAGAAGCACACCGACGTTGTCGCCGGCCTCGCCCTCGTCCAGAAGCTTGCGGAACATCTCGACACCCGTGCACGTCGTCTTCTGCGTGTCCTTGATACCGACGATCTCGATCTCCTCGCCAACCTTGACCACGCCCCGCTCGATGCGGCCCGTGACAACCGTGCCACGACCGGAAATCGAGAACACGTCCTCGATCGGCATTAGGAACGGCTGGTCCTTCGGACGGTCCGGCTGCGGAATGTAGTCGTCCACGGCAGCCATCAGCTCGACAATCGAGTTCTTGCCGATCTCGTCGTCACGGCCTTCCAGGGCCGCCAGCGCCGAACCCTGGATGATCGGAATGTCGTCACCCGGGAAGTCGTAGCTCGACAGAAGCTCGCGGATCTCCAGCTCGACCAGCTCCAAAAGCTCCTCGTCGTCAACCTGATCGACCTTGTTCATGTAAACGACGATCGCCGGAACACCGACCTGACGAGCCAGGAGAATGTGCTCGCGGGTCTGCGGCATCGGGCCATCCGCCGCCGAAACAACCAATACCGCACCGTCCATCTGCGCCGCACCGGTGATCATGTTCTTCACATAGTCAGCGTGACCCGGACAGTCGACGTGCGCATAGTGACGGTTGTCCGTCTGATACTCAACGTGCGCCGTCGAAATCGTGATCCCACGCGCCTTCTCCTCAGGCGCCTTGTCAATCTCGTCGAAGGCCGTGAACTCAGCACCACCGGCTTCCGCCATCACCTTGGTGATCGATGCCGTCAACGTCGTCTTACCATGATCGACATGACCAATCGTGCCGATGTTGCAGTGCGGCTTCGTCCGCTCAAACTTCTCCTTGGCCATCGCTCTCTATTCTCCGTAAAAACCGTGGTTAGGACCGAACCCCGCCATCAACCGGCGAGACGGGCTTGAATTTCTTCCGATACTTGGTTGGGGACCACCGCATAGTGGTCGAAATGCATGGTGTACTGGGCACGTCCCTGACTGAGCGAACGCAGCGTGTTGACGTAACCGAACATTGTCGCCAGCGGTGCGAAGGCGTTGACGACCCGCGCGTTTCCGCACTGATCCATGCCCTCGACACGACCCCGGCGGCTGTTCAGGTCACCGATGATGTCGCCCATGTACTCTTCCGGCGTCACCACTTCGACCCGCATAACCGGCTCGAGCAGTTGCGGTCCGGCCTTCTGGCAACCTTCGCGGAAGGCGGCGCGGGCCGCGATCTCGAAGGCCATGACGCTGGAATCGACGTCGTGCGAGGCGCCGTCGTAGAGCGTCGCCTTGACGTCCGTCACAGGGAACCCGGATAGCACACCCGAATCCATGGCGCTCGACAACCCCTTCTCGACGCCGGGGATAAGCTCCCGCGGTACGTTGCCGCCGACGACCTTGTTTTCAAATTCGAACCCGGAGCCGGACTCCATCGGCTCGAACTTGATCTTGACGCGGGCGAACTGCCCGGAGCCACCGGTTTGCTTTTTGTGGGTGTAATCGATGTCGGCTTCGCGCGAGATGGTCTCGCGGTAGGCGACCTGGGGCTGGCCGATGTTGGCGTCGACCTTGAACTCACGCAGCATGCGATCGACGATAATCTCCAGGTGGAGCTCTCCCATACCCTTAATGACCGTCTGGCCGCTTTCCTGGTCGGTCGACATCTGGAACGACGGGTCTTCCGCAGCGAGACGCTGCAGGGCCGTCGCCATCTTTTCCTGGTCGCTCTTGGTCTTCGGCTCAACCGCAATCTCGATAACGGGATCCGGGAGCTCCATGCGTTCGAGAATGACTTCGTTGTCGGTGTCGCTCAGGGTGTCGCCGGTCGTCGTCTGCTTGAGGCCAACCAGTGCGACGATGTCACCGGCATGGGCCTCTTTGATCTCTTCACGGGAATTGGCGTGCATCAGGAGCATGCGGCCGACCCGCTCACGCTTGCCCTTGACCGTGTTCATCACGCTTTTTCCGCTCTCGAGAATACCGGAATAAACACGGATGAAGCTCAAAGAACCGACAAAGGGGTCGTTCATAATTTTGAAGGCGAGGGCCGAAAACGGTTCGTCGTCGGAATTGTGACGCTCGATCTCTTCGTCGCTGCCAACTTTGACGCCCTTGATCGCCGCGACATCGGTCGGGCTCGGCATGTAATCGACGACGGCATCAAGTAGCGGTTGCACGCCTTTGTATTTGAATGCCGAGCCGAGAAGCACGGGTACAAAATCACTGCCGATGGTGCCTTTGCGGATGCACTTGACCAGCGTCGCCTCATCGGGCTCGTTGCCCTCGAGATAGGCTTCCAGGGCATCGTCGTCCTGCTCAAGGGCAGTCTCGACCAGCGTTTCACGGTATTCCTGGGCGCGGTCGGCAAGATCGGCCGGAATTTCTTCTTCATGGAACTTGGCACCCAGGGTCTCTTCGTCCCAGATGATCGCCTTCATGCCGATCAGGTCGACGACACCGGTAAAGTCCGCTTCAGCGCCGATAGGCAACTGAAGGACCAGCGGATTGGCGCCCAGACGGTCTTCGATCATGTCGACGCAGCGATAGAAATCGGCACCGATACGGTCCATCTTATTGACGTAACAAAGGCGCGGTACGCCGTATTTGTCGGCTTGGCGCCAGACGGTCTCCGATTGCGGCTCGACGCCGGCGACACTGTCGAAGACGGCGACGGCGCCGTCGAGAACCCTGAGCGAACGCTCGACCTCGATGGTGAAGTCGACGTGGCCGGGCGTATCGATGATGTTGACCCGGTAATCACGCCAAAACGTGGTCGTCGCGGCGGATGTGATGGTAATGCCGCGCTCCTGTTCCTGCTCCATCCAGTCCATGGTGGCGTTGCCGTCATGAACTTCGCCGATTTTGTAGGATTTCCCCGTGTAGTAGAGGATTCGCTCGGTGGTCGTGGTTTTGCCGGCATCGATGTGGGCCATGATGCCGATGTTCCGGTACTTATCGAGTGGGGTAACGCGAGCCATCGTCGTATCCAGCCTTTCAGACTACCATCGATAATGGGAGAAGGCCTTGTTGGCCTCCGCCATCTTGTGCGTATCTTCGCGTTTCTTGACCGCAGCCCCCCGATTGTTAGCGGCATCAAGCAGTTCGCCCGAAAGCCGGTCCACCATGGTGTTTTCCGAACGTTTGCGGGCGAGGTCGATAATCCAGCGAATGGCCAGCGCCTGACGGCGCTCGGAACGAACCTCGACAGGAACCTGGTAGGTGGCGCCACCAACGCGGCGAGAGCGCACCTCGACTGCCGGCTTGACGTTGTCGATGGCCTCGTGGAACACCTTCAGCGGATCGTTGCCCGTCTTCCCTTCGATCACGTCCATGGCACCATAGATGATCCGTTCGGCGGCGGATTTCTTGCCGTCCAACATCAAACCGTTGGTGAACTTTGCGATGACGAGATCCTTGTACTTCGGATCCGGAAGGATTTGGCGCTTATCGGTTGGGTGACGACGAGACATGTGCTTGTTCCTTACTTCGGACGTTTGGCGCCGTATTTGGAGCGCCGCTGACGCCGGTCGGACACACCCTGCGTATCCAAGGTGCCGCGAATGATGTGGTAACGGACGCCGGGAAGGTCCTTGACGCGGCCGCCGCGAATCATGACCACCGAGTGCTCCTGCAGGTTATGGCCTTCACCCGGGATGTAGCTGGTGACCTCGAAACCATTGGTCAGGCGCACGCGGGCGATTTTCCTGAGCGCCGAGTTCGGCTTTTTCGGCGTCGTCGTATAGACGCGTGTGCAGACGCCCCGTTTCTGAGGACAAGCCTCAAGGGCCGGCACCTTGTTTCGCTGCTCTGGCGATTTCCGCGGCTTGCGGATCAGTTGGTTAATCGTCGGCATTCGCGTCTTCCATTCCTTTCCGGCGGCCCCCGCCGGGATCCACGCACCGAAGTACACAAAATCGGCTCACAACAAGCGCCACGGGGTCAATTGAGCGACACCCCGTAAGTGTTTGAGTGGCCTGATAAAAACGATCCCGGGCGCACCCAGTTACCCGAGATACTTCAGCAAATTTTTCGTTCGGTTCGCTTCATGGCTGCGTCTAGACCGTACGGCCTACCACCAGCCCTCGCGAAGTGGGGCGGAATATAGATACCGTCCGTTCAACCGTCAAGCACAATAATCCACAATTTTTCAATAGGTTCCGGCGGTTCGCTTGGTCCGCGAACCGCCGGCCAAATTGGTCGAGTTAGGCCTACTCGCTGGCCTCGGCGACTGCTTCTTCGTCGCCTATTTCAGCACTTGCTTCGGCCGCCAGACGGGCTTCCTCTTCGCGTTGGATCGCCTCCATTTCGCTGTCACGGTCGGCGGCGACTTCCCGGTAGCGATTCATGACCGCGCCGGTACCCGCCGGAATCGGACGGCCGACGATGACGTTTTCCTTCAAGCCGACGAGTTCGTCGATCTTTCCGGAAACCGCCGCTTCGGTGAGGACCCGAGTCGTTTCCTGGAACGAGGCCGCCGAAATGAAGGAATGGGTCTGCAGGCTGGCCTTTGTGATGCCCTGAAGCACCGGAATGGCCTCGGCCGGCTTGCCGCCCTCCTCCTTGGTTTTCTCGTTGACCCGGTCGAATTCCTGGCGGTCGGCCAGTTCGCCGATCAGGTAGGTGGTATCGCCACCGGACGTGATCTCGACCTTCTGCAGCATCTGGCGGACGATCACCTCGATGTGCTTGTCGTTGATCTTGACGCCCTGCAGCCGGTAGACGTCCTGGATTTCGTTGATCAGGTACTCGGCCAAAGCCTCGACGCCGAGGACCCTGAGGATGTCGTGCGGCACCGGGTTACCGTCCATCAACGGGTCGCCGACCTGGACGTAATCTCCCTCCTGGACCGAGATGTGCTTACCCTTCGGCACCAGGTACTCGACGGGATCGCCGTCACCTTCGGTCGGAACGACGACGATTCGCCGCTTGTTCTTGTAATCCTTGCCGAATTCGACGCGGCCTTCGTTCTCGGCGATGATCGCGTGGTCCTTCGGTTTGCGGGCTTCGAACAGTTCGGCGACGCGCGGCAGACCGCCGGTGATGTCGCGGGTCTTGGCCGATTCGCGCGGGATCCTGGCCAGCACGTCACCGGCGTGGACCGTCTGCCCGGCCTCGACCGACAGGATGGCATCGACCGACAGGAAGTAGCGGGCCTCGAGACCGTTGTCGAGGGTGACGACCTCGCCTTTGTTGTCGCGAAGCGTGATTCGCGGTTTCAAGTCGGCGCCCTTGGGCTGCTGCTTCCAGTCGATGACGACCTTCGATGCGATACCCGTGGCTTCGTCCATCCGTTCGGTCACAGATACGTTTTCCTGGAGGTCGACGAAATTCACGACACCTTCCTTCTCGGTGACGATCGGCAGCGTATAGGGGTCCCATTCGGCGAGTTTGTCGCCGCGTTCGACCTTGGCCTTGTCCTTGATGAGAATCCGCGCACCGAACGGAATCCGGTGGCGCTCCCGCTCGCGTTTCTGGTCGTCGATGATGGCGATTTCGCCGTTGCGGCTCATCAACACCAGAAGACCGTCGGAGTTCTTGACAGTGTTGCAGTTTGAGAAGACGACCGAGCCCTTGACCGACGACTCGACGCTCGACTGCTCGGCACCGCGCTGAACGGCACCACCGATATGGAACGTCCGCATGGTCAGCTGGGTTCCCGGCTCACCGATCGACTGGGCCGCGATGACACCGACCGCCTCGCCTTGGTTGACCGACGTTCCGCGGGCCAGATCACGGCCGTAACACTTGGCGCAGACACCTTCCTTGGTCTCACAGGTGAGGACCGAGCGGATCTTGACCGATTCGACTTCCGCCTCTTCGATCTCGATGGCGCCCTCCTCCGTCACCAAGTCACCGGCGGCAATCACCACCTCTCCGGTCTCCGGGTGAAGCACGTCGGTCGCCACAGTGCGGCCGAGGGTGCGCTCGGCGAGAGGCGAAATCTCCTCCCCGCCTTCGATGATGGCGCTGACCGTGATCCCTTCCTCGGTGCCGCAATCGTCCTCGACGATGATGCAGTCCTGGGCAACGTCGACGAGACGGCGGGTCAGGTAACCGGAGTTCGCGGTCTTCAGGGCCGTGTCGGCGAGACCCTTGCGGGCGCCGTGGGTCGAGTTGAAGTACTCGAGCACGGTCAGGCCTTCCTTGAAGTTGGAGATGATCGGCGTCTCGATGATCTCGCCGGACGGCTTGGCCATCAGGCCACGCATGCCGGCCAGCTGCTTTATCTGCGCCGCCGAACCACGGGCACCGGAATGGGCCATCATGTAGACGGAGTTGAAACTGGTCCCGTCGTCGTTGCCGGCGATCCCCTTCATCATCTCCTCAGCGACCCGGTTCGTGCAGTGCGACCAGGCGTCGACGACCTTGTTGTACTTCTCACCCTGGGTGATGAGGCCGTCCAGGTATTGCTGTTCGTATTGCTTGACCAGGCTTTCCGTCTCATGGACCAGGCCTTCCTTCTCATCGGGGATGATCAGGTCGTCCTTGCCGAAGGAAATGCCGGCCCGGCAGGCGTAGCCGAAACCGAGGCCCATCATGCGGTCGGCGAAAATAACGGTCGTCTTCTGGCCGCAGTGGCGGTAGACCTCGTCGATCACTGTCGTGATCTCCTTCTTGGTCAACAGGCGGTTGACCAGGTCGAGGGAGATGTTCTGGTTACGCGGCAGGATCTCGTTGAGCAACATACGGCCGGGCGTCGTCTTGACCCGTTGGGTGATCGGCTCGCCGGCCTCGTCGACCGTCTCGTAGCGGGATTCGATCTTGGCATGTAGGCTGACGGCGTCGGCATCGAGCGCCTGTTGGATCTCGCCGACGTCGCGGAAGACCATGCCCTCGCCCTTCTCGCCCTCGTGCTCCATGGTCAGGTAATAGAGACCGAGAACGATATCCTGGGACGGTACGATGATCGGCTTGCCGTTGGCCGGGCTCAGGATGTTGTTGGTCGACATCATGAGGACACGGGCCTCGAGCTGAGCTTCGAGGCTGAGCGGTACGTGAACGGCCATCTGGTCGCCATCGAAATCGGCGTTGAATGCGGCGCAGACTAGCGGATGCAACTGGATCGCCTTGCCCTCGATGAGAACCGGCTCGAAAGCCTGGATGCCGAGACGGTGCAAGGTCGGCGCCCGGTTCAACAGGACCGGGTGCTCGCGGATGACTTCCTCGAGGATATCCCAGACCTCGGGCCGTTCCTTTTCGAGCATGCGCTTGGCCGCCTTGATGGTCGTCGCCATGCCGTAGAGTTCGAGCTTGGCATAGATGAACGGCTTGAACAGCTCCAAGGCCATCTTCTTCGGTAAGCCGCATTGATGCAGCATCAACTCCGGCCCGACGACGATCACCGAACGGCCCGAATAATCGACGCGTTTGCCGAGCAGGTTCTGGCGGAACCGGCCCTGCTTGCCCTTGAGCATGTCGGAGAGCGACTTCAGGGGCCGCTTGTTGGTGCCGGTGATGGCACGCCCGCGCCGCCCGTTGTCGAAAAGTGCGTCGACCGATTCCTGTAGCATGCGTTTTTCGTTACGCACGATGATCTCGGGCGCGCGCAACTCGATCAGTCGCTTCAGTCGGTTGTTACGGTTGATGACGCGGCGGTAGAGGTCATTCAGGTCGGAGGTGGCGAAGCGGCCGCCATCCAGAGGAACCAGCGGACGCAGTTCCGGCGGGATGACCGGGATGACCTCGAGGATCATCCATTCCGGCCGCGCACCCGATTCGATGAATGCCTCGACCAGTTTCAGGCGCTTGACCAGTTTCTTACGCCTGGCTTCCGAGTTGGTCTCCTTGAGGTCCTCGCGAAGGTTCTCGCGCTCTTCCTCGAGGTCGATGGCGGAGAGCATGCCGCGCAGCGCCTCGGCGCCGATGCCGACGGAGAACGAATCCTCGCCGAAATCATCGATGGCGTTCTGGTATTGCTCCTCGGTCAGCATTTCGTGGAGCTTCAAGGGCGTCAATCCGGGCTCAACGACCACATAGTTCTCGAAGTAGAGGACACGTTCCAGGTCCTTCAAGGTCATATCGAGCAGCAGGCCAATGCGGCTCGGCAGCGATTTCAGGAACCAGATGTGGGCGACCGGCGAAGCCAACTCGATGTGGCCCATGCGCTCGCGCCGCACCTTCTGGAGCGTCACTTCGACACCGCATTTCTCGCAGACGATGCCTTTGTATTTCATGCGCTTGTATTTGCCGCACAGGCACTCGTAGTCCTTCACCGGCCCAAAGATACGGGCACAGAACAAGCCGTCGCGTTCCGGCTTGAAGGTCCGGTAGTTGATGGTTTCCGGCTTCTTGATCTCACCGAACGACCACGAACGGATCCGTTCCGGCGAGGCGATGGAAATCTTGATCTGGTCGAACCGCTGGGTTCCCTGAGGCTGACCGAAAATCTTCATCAATTCGTTCATTTGATTCTCTCCTAAGGCTGGCAGCGGTTACTTGAGTTCCACGTTAAGGCCAAGGGAATGCAGCTCCTTGACCAAAACGTTGAACGATTCCGGTATCCCGGCCTCAAATGTGTCATCACCGCGAACGATGGCTTCGTAGACCTTCGTCCGTCCGGAAACGTCATCGGACTTGACCGTCAGCATCTCCTGCAGGGTGTAGGCGGCGCCATAGGCCTCAAGCGCCCAAACCTCCATCTCACCGAAGCGCTGACCGCCGAACTGCGCCTTGCCGCCCAACGGCTGCTGGGTGACCAGGCTGTACGGACCGATCGAACGGGCGTGGATCTTGTCGTCGACCAGATGGTGTAGCTTCAGCATGTAGATATAGCCGACGGTCACCTTACGATCGAACGTCTCACCGGTACGGCCGTCGACCAAGGTCACCTGCCCCGACGAGTCGAGGCCGGCCTTTTCCAGCATGACGACGATGTCCTGTTCGTTGGCGCCGTCGAACACCGGCGTCGCGATGGGAACACCGCCGCGCAGGTTCTCGCCCAGTTCCGTGACCTGGTCGTCATCGAGCCTCTCGATGTCCTCCTTGAAGGTCTCGTTGCCGTAAACGTCCTTCAGCAGCGTGCGAAGCTTCTTGGTGTCCCGGCCATTGGCCTTGGAGGCGTCCAACAAGTCCCCGATCTGCATGCCGAGGCCGTGGCAGGCCCAGCCCAGGTGGGTCTCGAGGATCTGCCCGACGTTCATCCGCGACGGTACGCCCAAGGGGTTGAGCACGATATCGACCGGCAGGCCGTCTTCCGTGTGCGGCATGTCCTCGACCGGAATGATCTTGGAGATGACGCCCTTATTGCCATGTCGGCCGACCATCTTGTCGCCCGGCTGCAGTTTGCGTTTCACGGCGACAAAGACCTTGACCATCTTCATGACGCCGGGGCTCAAGTCGTCGCCACGCTGCAGCTTGTCGACCTTGTCTTCGAAACGACCCTGCAGAGCGGCAATGTCGGATTCGAACCGCGCTTTCAGGGCTTCGACGTCCTTCATCACCTTGTCGTTGGCAATGACGATCTGGGCCATCTGCCCGACCGTGTACTGGGCGAGCGTATCTTCGGTCAGCTTGGTACCCGACTTCAGGCCCTTCGGCCCGCCGACCGCCTTGCGGTTCAGGAGCATGCTCTTCAGGCGGTCCTGGAAGCTGCCTTCAAGGATGGCGCGTTCGTCGTCGCGGTCCTTGGCGAGGCGTTCGATCTCGGCCCGTTCGATGGCCAAAGCACGTTTGTCCTTCTCGACACCGCGGCGCGAGAAGACCCGCACCTCGACGACCGTTCCGGAAACACCCGGCGGCAGTTTCAGTGAGGTGTCGCGGACATCCGAGGCCTTTTCACCGAAGATGGCGCGGAGCAGTTTCTCCTCCGGCGTCATCGGGCTTTCGCCCTTCGGTGTCACCTTGCCGACCAGGATATCGCCCGGCTTGACCTCGGCACCGATGTAGACGATGCCGGCCTCGTCGAGGTTCTTCAGGGCCTCTTCGCCGACGTTCGGGATGTCGCGGGTGATCTCCTCCTGGCCGAGCTTGGTGTCGCGGGCCATGACCTCGAACTCCTCGATATGGATCGAGGTGAAGACATCGTCGCGGACGATGCGCTCGGAAATCAGGATCGAGTCCTCGAAGTTGTAACCGTTCCACGGCATGAAGGCGACCAGGACGTTGCGCCCGAGGGCCAGGTCGCCGAGGTCCGTCGACGGGCCGTCGGCGATGGCGTCGCCGGCCTTGACCACGTCGCCAACCTTGACCAGCGGTCGTTGGTGGATCGCCGTGTTCTGATTGGAACGCTGGAACTTCAAGAGGTTATAGATATCGACGCCGGTCTCCGCATGCGACGAGTCGTCGGAGGCACGGACGACGATACGGGTCGCGTCGACCTGGTCGACGACGCCGCTGCGCCGGGCCGTGATGGTGGCGCCCGAATCGCGGGCGACCGGCGCTTCCATGCCGGTGCCGACAAGCGGCGCCTCGGCGCGGATCAGCGGCACCGCCTGGCGCATCATGTTCGAGCCCATCAGCGCCCGGTTGGCATCATCGTTCTCAAGGAACGGGATGAGCGCGGTGGCCACCGAGACCAGCTGCTTCGGCGAGACATCCATGTACTCGATGTCTTCCGGCATGGAGAGCACGAAATCGCCGCCCTTGCGCGAACTGACCAGTTCGTTGACGAACTTGCTGCGCCCGTCGATGGGCTCGTTCGCCTGGGCGATGGTGTAGCGCCCCTCTTCCATGGCCGACAAATAGATGACCTCGTCGTTGACCTTATTGTTTTCGACTTTGCGATAAGGCGTCTCGATGAACCCGTACTTGTTGACCCGCGCGTATGTGGCGAGCGAGTTGATCAGGCCGATGTTCGGGCCTTCCGGCGTCTCGATCGGGCAAATGCGGCCGTAGTGGGTCGGGTGCACGTCGCGCACCTCGAAACCGGCGCGCTCGCGGGTCAAACCGCCCGGGCCCAGAGCCGACAAGCGGCGCTTGTGGGTGATTTCGGAAAGCGGGTTGGTCTGATCCATGAACTGGCTTAACTGCGACGAACCGAAGAACTCGCGGACCGCGGCGGCGGCCGGCTTGGCGTTGATCAGGTCGTGCGGCATAACGGTGTCGATGTCGACCGAGCTCATGCGTTCGCGGATGGCACGCTCCATGCGCAGCAGGCCGACCCGGTACTGGTTCTCCATCAGCTCGCCGACGGAGCGGACCCGGCGGTTGCCGAGGTGATCGATGTCGTCGATCTCGCCGCGGCCGTCCTTCAGTTCGACCATGACGCGAACGACCTCGAGGATATCCTGGCGGCGCAGGATGCGCACCGAATCCTCGGTCTCGAAACCGAGACGCGCATTCATCTTGACCCGTCCGACGGCGCTCAGGTCATAACGCTCACCGTCGAAGAACAGGCTGTTGAAGAGGACCTCCGCCGTTTCCAGGGTCGGCGGTTCGCCGGGCCGCATGACCCGGTAGATGTCGATCAGCGCCTCTTCCCGGTTCGAGTTCTTGTCGACAGCCAGCGTGTTGCGGATGTAAGGCCCGACGTTCACGTGGTCGATGGCCAGGGTCTCGATCTCTTCGACACCAGCGCCTTCGAGGCTCTCGAGGACTTCCTCGGTGATTTCATCGCCGGCTTCGACGTAGATCTCGCCGGTCTCCTCGTTGATGACGTCACGGGCCATGTAGCGCCCGATCAGGTCTTCCTCGTTGACCAGGATCTCGGCCAGGCCCTTTTCCTCGAGCTTTCGCAGCAGGCGCGGCGTCACCTTGGTGCCGCCCTCGATGGCGACGCGGCCGGTCTTGGCGTTGATGATGTCGCTGGTCAGCTTGTGTCCGCGCATGCGGTCACCGACAAACTCGGTTTTCCAGCCGCGTTTGACTCTGGAGAAGCCGACCACGTCGTAGAAGTAATGCAGGATATCCTCCGGCGACATACCGGAGATGTCCTCGGGCGCCAGCTCCTTGCCGGCCTTATCGGCGGCTTCGCGACGCGCCTGTGTGTCGTTGCTCTCGAGCGCCAGCAACAGCGTGGCGACCGGCAATTTGCGGCGACGGTCGATGCGCACGTAGACCAGGTCCTTGGCGTCGAATTCGAAATCAAGCCAGGAGCCACGGTAAGGAATGATGCGCGCCGCGAACAGGAATTTACCGGACGAGTGGGTCTTGCCCTTGTCGTGATCGAAAAAGACGCCAGGCGAGCGGTGCATCTGCGAGACGATGACGCGCTCGGTACCATTGATGACGAAGGTCCCGTTGCGGGTCATCAGCGGCATGTCGCCCATGTAGACGTCTTGTTCCTTGACGTCGCGGATCGAACGGCTCTGCGTTTCCTCATCGACGTCCCAGACGACCAGGCGCAGCGTCACCTTGAGCGGCGCCGCGTAGGTCATACCGCGCTGCTGACATTCCTCGACGTCATATTTGGGATCCTCGAATTCGTAGCTGACGAATTCCAGCGTGCCTCTTTCCGAAAAATCATGGATCGGGAACACCGACTTGAAGACCTCTTGCAGACCCGAGTCGTCACGGTCCTGGACCGGAACCTCGCGCTGCAGGAAGGACTCGTAAGATGTCTTCTGCACCTCGATGAGGTTCGGCATTTCAACCGCCGTCGCCAGGTGACCGAAGTATTTGCGAATACGCTTGCGACCCGTAAAGGAAGTGACCATTAGTACACCTTCACTCAAAAAAATACGTCAACGGCCTCCCCCGCCCGATTACCGCAATCGAACGCGGGAGACCTCGATTTTTCGGTATGGGAGCCCCCTTGGCCGATCTTCTTCGATCGTCCCTCGGCACCCTCGAGGTCGGAACGTCCACTTTACCGGCTGCGGTCGGCCAATTCGGGTGGACGTGTCAAATTTTGGTTCCGGGACGGAAAGAGGAAACCGTTGGTTTCACCCTTTCCGAATATCGTCTCGGCCCGCTTCCCGGAGCGTGTCCGGACCGAGTTGAAAGTCGTTACTTGAGCTCGACCGTGGCGCCCGCTTCCTCGAGCTTCTTCTTGAGCTCTTCGGCTTCTTCCTTCTTGACGCCTTCCTTGATCGGCTTCGGCGCGGATTCGACCAGATCCTTGGCTTCCTTGAGGCCAAGCTGGGTAATCGCACGCACTTCCTTGATGACGTTGATCTTCTTCTCGCCGGCAGCGGCAAGAACCACATCAAACTCTGTCTTCTCTTCTTCGGCGGCGCCGGCGTCACCGCCCGCACCCGGCGCAGCGGCAACGGCAACCGGTGCCGCGGCCGAAACGCCCCACTGCTCTTCGAGCATTTTCGAAAGCTCGGCGGCCTCCATCACGGTGAGACCCGAAAGCTCGTCGGCAATTTTCTGTAAGTCAGCCATTTTCTATCAACTCCTCAGGCTTGAACGTTTGAGTAACTGGAAACCGGTGTTCACGCGGCTTCTTCCTCCTTCGATCCGTAGGCCCCGATGACACGGGCGACCTGTCCGGCCGGCGCTTGCAGCACGCCGGCAATCCGGGTCGCCGGCGTGTTCAACATGCCGACGATCTTGGCGCGAAGTTCATCGAGAGACGGAAGCGTCGCCAAAGCCTTGACGCCGTCCAAATCCAACTGTTCCTCGCCAAGCGCACCGCCGAGGACGATGAGCTTGTCGTTTTCCTTGGAAAAGTTGACGGAAACCTTCGCCGCAGCCACCGGATCCTCCGAAAAGGCGATCGCCGTCGGTCCGGTGAACATGTCGGAAAGGCCCTCGAACTTCGTACCCTTGAGGGCGAGACGCGTGAGCCGATTTTTGGTCACTTTGAAGCTGGCGCCGGCATCGCGCATACGCGTTCTGAGATCGCCCATTTCGGCCACCGTCAACCCGGAATAATGGGTGACGACGACCATGGCGGCCCCGTCGAACGTGTCACGAAGCGTAGCGACCAGTTCTTCTTTTTGTGTTCGGTCCACTGCTCGTCTCCAGTTTTGGTACTTCGCCACCTTGGCGATGCACCGTTGCACTTGATCTCCCGATCGCCGGCGCCGCAGCGCCCGATCCCGGGAAACCGACACGCCTGTCCAGTGCAACAGTTCAAGCCGTTATGGATGGCACGCCACCCGAAACGGTTATTGCCACTGTCTGTGCAGGCTGGAATTCCATTAAGCGGGCCATATGGACCGCACCTACAGTCTCGGACAGGTCGGAAGCGGTTCGAAAACCGCTCCCTAACCACCCGCCGAAGCGGGCGGAATTCGATGGACGACGGCTAGTCGGCCGCGCCCACGATTTCCAGGCGAAGTCCCGGGCCCATGGTCGAACTCAGGCTCACCTTTTTCATATACGTTCCCTTGGCGCCGGATGGCTTGGCCTTGGCAATGGCGTCGACGAACGCCGTGACGTTTTCCGCCAACGCATCTTCGCTGAAGCTGGCCTTGCCGACACCGGCATGGATGATTCCGGCCTTTTCGACCCGGAACTCGATCTGACCCGCTTTGGCGGCCTTGACGGCGCCGGCGACGTCGGGCGTCACGGTGCCCAGTTTCGGGTTCGGCATCAGGCCCTTGGGACCGAGAATCTTGCCGAGCTTACCGACGACGGCCATCATGTCCGGCGTCGCGATGCAACGGTCGAAATCGATCTCGCCCTTTTGCACCTTCTCGGCCAGGTCATCACCACCGACCAAATCGGCGCCGGCGGCCTCCGCTTCGGCGATCTTGTCACCCTTGGCGAAGACGGCGACCTTCAGGCTTTTGCCCGTGCCATGCGGCAATGATACGGTACCGCGGACCATCTGGTCGGCATGTCGTGGGTCGACACCGAGGTTGATGGCGATCTCGACCGTCTCGTCGAACTTGGTGTTCGCGGCGGCTTCCTTGATCTTCTTGACCGCTTCAGAAACCGGATAGGTGCTGTTGCGATCGATGCCGTCGTAGGCGGTTTTCAGCCGTTTTCCCTTGCCAGCCATCACGCGCCCTCCACTTCGATACCCATGGACCGCGCCGAGCCGATGATCATCTTGCAGGCCTGATCCACGTCCTTGGTGTTGAAATCGACCATCTTCAATTCGGCGATCTCACGGACCTGTTTCATGGTCACGGAACCGACCGTTTCCTTACCCGGGTTGTTGGCCGCTTTCGGCAGTTTCGCCGCCTTCTTCAGGTAAAAGCTGGCGGGCGGAGTCTTCTTGATGAAACTGAAGGTGCGGTCCGCGTAGGCCGTGATGACGACCGGGATCGGCATGCCCTGTTCCATACCCTGCGTTTCGGCGTTGAACGCCTTGCAGAACTCCATGATGTTGAGACCGGCCTGACCCACCAATGCCGGGCCGATCGGCGGCGACGGGTTGGCTTGCCCCGCCGGCACCTGCAGCTTGATATAGCCTGCGACTTTCTTTGCCATTTTTCGTCCTCAGTTCGTTTTCTATTCGACGCCGAAGCGCCTTTCTGAGCGGCGTGGTACGATCATGGCTGATCTCCCACGCCATCGGCGGGACCGTCCCGCCCTTTCGATCGTCAGAGCTTCTCCACCTGCGAGTATTCCAACTCGACCGGTGTCGCCCTGCCGAAAATCGATACCGATACCTTCAAACGCGCGCGCTCGTCATTAACGTCCTCGACGAGACCGTTGAACGAGTTGAACGGACCGTCACAGACCCGGACTTCCTCGCCAATCTCGAAGCTGACGGCCGGTTTCGGTTGCTCGACCCCTTCCTTGACCTGATAAAGGATCCGTTCCGCTTCCGAGTCCGTTATCGGCGTCGGCCGGCCTTTGCCGCCGAGAAAATCGGTAACCTTGGGCGTATTCTTGACCAAGTGCCAGGTCTCGTCGCTCAGGTCCATGCGGACCAAGACGTAACCCGGGAAGAACTTGCGTTCCGAATTGACCTTGGCGCCGCGCCGCATTTCGACGACTTCCTCAACGGGCACCAAGACCTGCTCAATCTCGTCCTCCATGCCGGCTTGCTTGGCCTGCTCCTCGATCGATTGAGCGACTTTCTTCTCGAAACCGGAATAGACGTGAATGACGTACCAGCGTTTCGCCATCTGAGCTTAACTCCCGATCCCCAGGATCATCTTGACCGAGAAACTCAAAATCTGGTCGACGAGCAGGAAGAACAGCGCCGCCAGGATGACCATGACGAACACCATGCCGGTTGAAATCGACGTCTCCTTGCGGCTCGGCCAGGTGACCTTCGAGGCTTCCTGCCGGACCTCGCGCATGAATTGCGCCGGGTTGGTTTTCGTCATCGGGGATAATCCAAACGTTTCTAATCTAACTAATATGTCGGGTTTTGGCAGGGGCACCAGGGTTCGAACCCGGGACCTTCGGTTTTGGAGACCGACGCTCTACCAACTGAGCTATACCCCTACGTCAAAACGCGTCAGCAACCACTTGCCAATATCTGGCGCAGGGCGGAGCCTACGCTCCGCCTCGCACCTTCAGCCGTATACCTATTCGACGATCGCGCTGACGACGCCGGCACCGACGGTGCGGCCGCCTTCGCGGATGGCGAAACGCAGACCTTCGTCCATGGCGATCGGCGCAATCAGGTTGATCTCCATGGCGATGTTGTCGCCCGGCATCACCATCTCCGTGCCTTCCGGCAATACGATCGTGCCCGTAACGTCCGTCGTCCGGAAATAAAACTGCGGACGGTAGTTCGAGAAAAACGGCGTGTGACGGCCGCCCTCGTCCTTGGTCAGAATGTAGCACTCGCACTTGAACTTGGTGTGCGGCGTGATCGTGCCCGGCTTGGCCAGAACCTGACCACGCTCGACCTCGTCACGGCCCGTTCCACGGAGAAGCACACCGACGTTGTCGCCGGCCTCGCCCTCGTCCAGAAGCTTGCGGAACATCTCGACACCCGTGCACGTCGTCTTCTGCGTGTCCTTGATACCGACGATCTCGATCTCCTCGCCAACCTTGACCACGCCCCGCTCGATGCGGCCCGTGACAACCGTGCCACGACCGGAAATCGAGAACACGTCCTCGATCGGCATTAGGAACGGCTGGTCCTTCGGACGGTCCGGCTGCGGAATGTAGTCGTCCACGGCAGCCATCAGCTCGACAATCGAGTTCTTGCCGATCTCGTCGTCACGGCCTTCCAGGGCCGCCAGCGCCGAACCCTGGATGATCGGAATGTCGTCACCCGGGAAGTCGTAGCTCGACAGAAGCTCGCGGATCTCCAGCTCGACCAGCTCCAAAAGCTCCTCGTCGTCAACCTGATCGACCTTGTTCATGTAAACGACGATCGCCGGAACACCGACCTGACGAGCCAGGAGAATGTGCTCGCGGGTCTGCGGCATCGGGCCATCCGCCGCCGAAACAACCAATACCGCACCGTCCATCTGCGCCGCACCGGTGATCATGTTCTTCACATAGTCAGCGTGACCCGGACAGTCGACGTGCGCATAGTGACGGTTGTCCGTCTGATACTCAACGTGCGCCGTCGAAATCGTGATCCCACGCGCCTTCTCCTCAGGCGCCTTGTCAATCTCGTCGAAGGCCGTGAACTCAGCACCACCGGCTTCCGCCATCACCTTGGTGATCGATGCCGTCAACGTCGTCTTACCATGATCGACATGACCAATCGTGCCGATGTTGCAGTGCGGCTTCGTCCGCTCAAACTTCTCCTTGGCCATCGCTCTCTATTCTCCGTAAAAACCGTGTTACCTGACCTCGCCCGACGGCGACCTCAAAAATTCACAAATGGAGCGGGTGAAGGGAATCGAACCCTCGTCGTAAGCTTGGAAGGCTTCTGCTCTACCATTGAGCTACACCCGCATCGATTCCAGCGCCCTACTCTTCCCCGAAATCCAAGGCCGCAGATGGTGGAGGGGGTTGGATTCGAACCAACGTAGGCGTACGCCAACGGGTTTACAGCCCGTCCCCTTTAGCCACTCGGGCACCCCTCCGTGACATGCGACCCGGCACACTAAGGGGCCGGGGACCCCGAAATATGAAGATTTAACGACTATTGTCAACTTCAAATGACAGCACAAAAATCTGCGCGCCCCTTGCCCTAAACCCTTGGCAACAAGGAGCTTGCAGACTTTTCCTGGTTGGTGATGATAAGTCCTCCCATGCACAAGCGCAAGAACCCTAAATTGCCGTCCAGAAAACGGCCTCCCAAGCGCACCAAAAGCGTCGGCACCTACTGGATTTTCGGTGTCCACGCGGTGAGCGCGGCCATGATGAATCCGGACCGCCGGATCGACCGCCTCCTGGTCACCGAACAGGCCGTACCTTCCCTTCCGGAGGCGCCGAAAGCCGACGTGGTGCGGCGCGAGACCGTCGAGCGAAAGACGATCGATAGCGCTCTACCGCCCGATGTCGTCCATCAGGGGGTCGCGGCCTGCGTACACCCGTTGCCGGCCTTGTCCGTCGGTGACCTTGAAATCGCTGACGATGCCCTGGTCGTCGTTCTCGACCAGGCCCAGGATCCGAGAAACATCGGTGCCGTACTGCGCTCAGCGGCCGCCTTCAGCGTCGCCGCCGTCGTCGTTCCCGACCGCGGCAGCCCGGAATCCGGTGGCGCCCTGGCGAAGGCGGCGGCGGGCACCCTGGAAAAAGTCCCGATCCTACGCGAAACGAACCTGGTCCGGGCCTTGACGAGCCTTAAGGATATGGGGTTCTGGTGCATCGGCCTGGATGGAGCCGGGCAGACCGCCATTTCCGAGATCGACATGAGCGGCAAGACCGCCCTCGTCCTGGGCGGTGAAGGCCGCGGACTGCGCCGCCTGACACGGGAAAACTGCGACGTCCTCGCCCGGATCCCGATGGCATCCGGTGTCGAGAGTCTCAATCTTTCCAATGCGGCGGCAATCGCCCTCTACGAGGCGCGACGGAAGTCCCGTTGACGGATTTCGATGATCTTGCCCAGGGTCGGCGACGGGTATAAGGTCCGCCCGTCCCGAACGCCGGCTTAGCTCAGGTGGTAGAGCGGCTGATTTGTAATCAGTAGGTCGCGGGTTCGAATCCTGCAGCCGGCACCATTACCTTTGCGGCACCGCCGCCCCATCAATCCCGCGACATCGAAACAGATCGAAACATTCCGACGCACCCTGTCGCAGGCGGAACCGATACAATGGTTGCCAACTCAAACGATCCAATCAAGGATCAGGTGGAGGAAACCCGGTGATTATTCCGTTTACCGTATTGCTGGCACTGGCTGCCTACGCGGTGGCCGCCACCCTTCGCGATACCGCCGCCGCTCAACGTCAACCGGCCAGGGTCGGGGCGCGCCGACGTCAACACCGCGTCAAATAAAACGAAGATACATTCACAGGCACCTACGGCGGTCTAGTGGGAATCGGGCAGCAAGCGAGCGCTCGCGGTGGTGCAGACGGAAATTCAAATACCCCCACCAAATGTAGGGATAGTAATTAAGCCGCGAGGAAGACTACTTCCGTTTGGCGGGGCGCATCAGGTAAACAATACCAAGCAAACCAATACCCGCAATTATCGCCAACCCAGAAACATAGTAGACGACCATCTCAAGTTCCCTCTGCCCAGGTCTTGAATATTACGATTCTAACACAGACACCAAATAAACCTCCAGACTTTTACGATTCGTTGGTTAATATTTAATTACCGCCCATTCAGGCGGATTGGCATACCTAAGGTCCCTGTTTCCGACTTATTAACCTCCTCTTTTTAGAATGATGAAAAATACGTGCGGGAAGAACAACCCGCGCGGCCAAAACGGAACGGCCGCCGCCTTAGAAAAAGGAGAGAAATCATGAATACTTCGACGCAAAATCGTTTGGGCGTCACTCTCATGGCTGCAGCCGCCGCGGGTTTGCTGGTTTCCATGTTCATCAAGGAGGCCAATTCGGCCGGGTCAGCGGGATCAGCGGGATCAGCGGAAACGGCGCAAGCCATGCGCAACGCCATGAAACTCGAAGTCTCGACCGGGTGTAAGGACGGGGACGCGACATTTCGCGTGCGCAACCTCGGCAGCAGTTGGCCGAAATCGAGCACATTCGCCATCTACCGCTTGGGAAAAGGCGGACGCCAGATGGTCTCTAAGCGCCGCATGCGCCTGAAGGACGGTCAGAAGGCGTCGTTCCGTGTTAAACGATCGAAGAACCCGACCGGCCGTCTCGCCTTGTGGGTCGATCCGTCTTGGTACAAGCGCCAGTTCGACTTCGACGCGACCGTTACGTGCCGCTAGGACGGTTTATTTAAGATCCAGCGACGGGGCATCGCCGGGCGCGACTTCCCCGTTGTTGATCTGGTATTGGCGGTATTGGTCGTAGGCGCTGCGTTCGACCGCATAGGGATCGAGTGCACCTTCTGTCACGGAATCGATCTCTTCCTTGTTCTTCGAATACTCGACACCTGCGGTTGCCACGGATGCCGCCAACGGAAGCGGTGAAGCGACGGCCGTCACGACATCGCCCAAGGCGTCCCGAGTATTGCTCGGACCAAGGATCGGCAGGACGATAAGGGACCGGCCTCGGCACCGTTAACCGCTGCCGCCTGACCAAGGTCCTCGCGGCGTTGCTCATGGCCCATATCCGTCGCCGGATCGCTCAAACCACCGACGCCCAGGGTCGAATTAATGAAAAACCGTTTGGTCGCCGTTTCCGCGTTATCCGTATCGCCCTGCAGGAAACTGCTCACAGCCGTCACCGGTTCGGTCAGGTTGGAAGCGGCGTTACCGATCGCTTCTTGCAGTGGTTCCGGCGTCACCGCACGGTAGCCGTCGACCAGGGGATTGAGTACGGCTCCCCTGACAATGCTGTTGAAACCCGACGTAATCCGGTTGATGTCCTCGAGCGGGTCCTCGACCTTGCCGGAGTCGCCAGCGGGTTCAGGCTTCGGTTCGTCCGCGGTTGCCGGCAACGACAAAAAGGTGACCAACGAAACCGCGACCGCCGCCCGCCATCCGAGGCGGCGCAATGTTTCATGCGTTTTCAATTCTTCACTCCCAGGAATGCCTAATACCGGCTCTCTCTCAAGGTCGACAAGTGTACTCCAAGGATTCCGGGAAAATCCACATAAATCGAGAACGGTCACACGGTGATCGGTACTTTTTTATAGTAATGCCAAAGCGTGATCGCGGCCGCGGTGCGCCAGGGTTTCCAACGCTCTCCGATGCTGTCCATCTCGGCGGGACTCGGTCTCTCCGGAAGCTCGAGAAGGCGCTTGGCGGCCTCGGCAAGGGCGAGATCGCCGGCCGGCCATACGTCGCCGCGCCCGAGGGCGAACATCAGATAGATATCGGCGGTCCAGCGGCCGATGCCCTTGATCGTCATCAAGATTTCCCGGACCGAGTCGTCTTCCATCCTGTGTAGGCTGCTCAGGTTGAGGGCTCTCAACGATACGGCCTCGGCGAGGGCAAGCGCATAAACCGCTTTCGCCCGGCTCAACCCGCAGGCCCTCAAATCGCCCTCGCCCGCGGCCAATATTCTTTTGGCGCTGACGCCGCCCAGGTTCTGATCGAGTTTGCGCCAGATCGCCGCACCGGCCTGTACCGAGACCTGCTGGTCGACAATGATGCGGAGCAACGTCGGGAACCCGGTTTTGTGTCGGCGTTCGGCGGGCGCACCGGCCTGTTCAATAGCCGTTTGCATGTACTGGCAGTTCCGGCAAAGAGACTCGAGGCTCTCTGCTAAACTGTAGGAGCGGTCGGTCAGCGAAGTTCCTCCACCGGCGTGACCCCGAAGACCCGGAGCCCGGACGCGATGACGAAAGCGACTCCCTGCACGAGGGCCAGCCGGGCCAAGGTCAGATCCCGTTCTTCAGCGATGATAAACCGGAGCCGGGCCTCATCCTTGCCCTTGTTCCACAACGCATGGAACAAGGTCGCGAGATCGTTCAGGTAGTAGGCGATGCGATGCGGCTCATGGGCTTCTGCTGCGTTTTCGACGACACGAGGCCAATTGGCCATACACTTGATTAGGTCCTGCTCGGCCGGGTCGGTCAATAGGTGCAATGGCCCCTTACCCAGGCTCTCGGCGGAAAGCTCAACCGCGCCGAATTCCTCTGCCGCATTGCGTAATACGGAGCGGCAGCGGGCATGGGCATACTGGACGTAGAACACGGGGTTTTCCCGGGACTCTTCCAGGGCTTTTTCCAAGTCGAACTCCATTTGCGTGTCGTTCTTGCGGGTCAGCATGATGAAACGGACGACGTCCTTGCCGACCTCATCGACCAATTCCCGCAACGTCACGAAGGTTCCGGCCCGTTTCGACATGCGCATCGGCTCGCCACCCTTCAGCAGGTGAACGATCTGGCAGAGTTTGATGTCGAGGTCCGCTTCGCCGTCGGAAATGGCTTTTGTCGCGGCGACCATACGTTTGACGTAGCCGCCGTGATCGGCGCCGAAGATGTCGATCATCGACTTGAAGCCGCGGCGATATTTATCCAAGTGATATGCGATATCGTTGGTGAAATAGGTCCATGAACCATCTGATTTCTTGAGCGGCCGGTCGACGTCGTCGCCGAACTCTGTGGCCCGGAACAGTTTCTGCGGACGCGGCTCCCAATCATCCGGCAGCTTTCCCTTCGGCGGCTCGAGAACGCCTTCGTATATGAGTCCTTTTTCCTCGAGCGTTTCATACACCTCTTCGACACGGCCGCTTTCGACCAGGGAGCGCTCCGAGGTGAAGACCTCGTGCTCGACGGCCAGAGCCTTCAGGTCTTCGCGGACCAATGCCATCATCCGGTCAACAGCGAAGGAGCGAAATTCAGGCAACCATTCGCGCTCGTCGACGCCCAACCATTGATCACCATCCTGCTCCGCGATCGCCTCGCCGACCGGAATGAGGTAGTCGCCGGGATAGAGATCCTCCGGGAACGGACCGATGTCCTCGCCGAGGGCTTGTCGATAACGGACGTAAGCCGAACGCGCCAGCATATCGACCTGGGCGCCGGCGTCGTTGATATAGTACTCGGTGGCGACGTTGTAACCGGCCTTGTGCAGGAGGTTGGCCAGCGCGTCCCCGACCACGGCCCCCCTCGCATGGGCGACGTGAAGCGGACCGGTCGGATTGGCCGAAACATACTCGACGTTGACCCGGACGCCTTTCCCCATGTTGGAATCCCCGTAGGCAGGGCCGAAGGCGATGACGTCGGCAAGGCGGGCCTGCCAGAATTCGGACGAGAGCCTAACGTTGATAAAACCGGGACCGGCGATTTCGACAGTTTCCACGGACGCCAACTGGCGGAGCGGCTCCGATAAAACCTCGGCGAGTTCACGGGGGTTCTTGCCGGCCGACTTAGCGAAGACCATCGCCACGTTCGTCGTAATGTCGCCGTGGCCCGGCTCCCGGGGCGGCTCGGAGGAAACCCGTTGCATATCGAGGCCATCGGGCAACCTGCCGTCTTCGGCAAGCGTTTCGACGACCTCCGACAATCTATTTTTAAAATCCTGAAACAGGTTCATGAGCGTGGAAAACCCCTACACGTTTAGCGGTTTGTCAAAAGCAAGCGGTGATACTCCACGCCACCCCCTCAATCAAGGGGCGCCTGACGGCCACGATTGTGCTAAAAATAGATGACGACAAGGCAACGAACGGAAAATCGATAATGAAGCCGGCTGACACGGATATGTACCGCAAACGCTTGATCGAATTGCGCGACGAAATCCACCATCTGTCCGAAGCGACGGAGGAAGATCACAAAACGGTCGAACTCGACCAGACGATGGTTGGCCGGTTGTCACGTATGGACGCATTGCAGAACCAGGCCATGCAAATTGAGACAGAACGAAGGCGGAGCGTCGAGTTGCAGAGGATCGACTCGGCGTTGCAGAGGATCGAGGACGGGGATTTCGGCTATTGTGTATCCTGCGGTGAGGCGATCGAGGTCAAACGGCTTGAATACGACCCGACCGTTCCCACCTGCGTCGGATGTGCGTCTACCAAGAGCTGATCCTCGCCGGGGGACTTCCAGACCCACTACTACCGCCGATCGGAACCACTCGTGTCATCGGACCGGGTCAGATACACGAACCGGATCGAAAGCAGTGTCAATGAGACCACCGCTCCGGTGAATATTGCCTCGAACAAGCCCAATACACCGTGACCGGCGGAAAACGCCAGGAACCAGGCGACCGGTATCATGATGATGAAAAACGAGACCGTCTGCATCCCGCTCGGCACCCAAACGTCCTGGCGACCGCGCAGCACGTTGGCCATGACCGCCTGACCGCCATCGGCGAGCATGACGATCCCGCAAAGGCGGATCGGCGGGACCACGACGGCGAGAACGTTTTCGTCGGTCGTATAGAGACCGCCCAACCAATCGGGATATAGGATGAACACGATTCCGGCCGCCATCATGGCCAACGTGTTGACTCCCAGTCCCGACCACCCGGCCAGCGCCAAGTCGCGGAAATCATGTCGGCCGTAAGCGATCCCGACACGGACCGCCGATGCCGATCCGACGCCGATGGCGATCATGAACACGATCGACAAAAGGTTGAGGGTGATCGAATAGGCACCGAGGGCGTCCGGGCCGAGCCAACCTGCGAAGACACTGAGGATGCCGAACGAAATGGTTTCGACACCGATGGCGATGCCGGTGCCGTAACCGAGAACACGAAGCCGGGCCCATGTCTTCCAGCCGCCCGTCGGCTTTGTCCGGACACCGAATTTTTCGTGGTCTTGCATGGTCCACACGTAAACGATGCCGCCGATGGCCATGAACCAGCGCGCGATGGTCGTCGCCCAGGCCGCCCCTTCGGCACCGCCTGCGGGAAACCCCGCTTCGCCTTGAATAAAGGCCCAGTTGAATCCGGCATTGAGCACGTTGGCAACGATCATCAGCACCATGGCCGGTTTCGGCCGGCGGATGCCGTCGAGGAAAAACGCGGTGGCGAGAAACACCAAATGCGCCGGCAAACCCCAACCCAATACCCGCATCACGTTGCCGCCACCGGCCGCCAGATCGTCGCTCTGGCCACTCAACGCGAGCCAGAACGGGCCGAACAGGCAGAAGATCAGGGCCAGCAAACCGAGAACGGAGGCGTAAAGGCACGGCGCGGCGCCAGACGGCTCCGCATTCCTCGAATGCCCCGTCGCCGAAATTGTTGGCGCTGAGTACGATGGTGCCGAGGGTCATCCCCATGGAGATCAGGAGCACGGGCAGGGTCAATGCCATGCCGATCGATTGGTAGGCGAGCTCGGTGGCGCTGAAGTGTCCGACCATGATGGTGTCGACGGTGATCAGGATGACCAGGCCGGAGCGCGAAATAATGATGGGAACCGACAGGCGCAGGAGTTCGGAAACATGGCGGCGCAACCGGGTCGCCAGCCACGACATCTCCGTCCCAACGGGTTCGCGGTAGTCCGCCATAGGCGCGTTCTCCAGCCCTCGAATAGGCTCCCGCCTTAACACCCTTGGCGTGATGTTGAAAGTTCGATCACGAACGTTTGCCTCACCCTTTGAGGAGACTATAAGGACCTTGTCCCTCCGTTAACGCGAAACCACCTGCTAGATCATGAGCGCTCACGACGATCCGCAAGCCCCTGCCCGAGAAAACGCTAAGGCCGGAATAGCGTGGATGCTCTTCACCATGTTCATGTTCGTCAGCATGGACGCCTGTGCCAAGTACATGGTGCAAACTCACGACACGATGCAGGTCATGTGGGGTCGGTATTTTTTCCATTTCGTTCTTCTCGGTTTGGTCCTGTCCCCGAAACTGCGTGACGTGGTCGTGACACAAAACATCCGCTTACAGCTGATACGCTCCGTCCTGCTGCTGTTAACGACCGGATTGTTCTTCACGGGCCTTCGATATGTGCCCCTGGCTGACGCCAGCTCGATCATGCTGGCTTCGCCGATCGTCGTCACCGCACTTTCTATGCCGATCCTCAAGGAGAAGGTCGGCCTGCGGCGCTGGGTATCGGTGATCGTCGGTTGCATCGGCGCCTTGATCATCATCCGCCCCGGCACCGGCATGATGCAGGCGGCCGCCCTCTTTCCCCTGATATCGTTGATAAACTCGTCCGAAAGAGTGTTTTGGGCGTCCGCTTCTATTAAGAGCGGACGTTTATTCGCCGCCACTGGCAGATGCTGCGGCGGTTTTTGGCTTTGGTTGGCGGTTTCGCTGGTT
>Ga0209561_1000018_pt1 | contig 54694 bp, 48 predicted proteins | sample WorMettrBAHAMAS2_FD_187393 | JGI IMG/M metagenome (GOLD analysis project Ga0209561, IMG submission 187393) | Marine gutless worms symbiont microbial communities from Max Planck institute for Marine Microbiology, Germany - Inanidrilus... | ecosystem: Host-associated > Annelida > Digestive system... | reverse complement strand
ATCCTCAAGGCACTCCGGAAACAGCGTCGCTTGGTCCCGTGCCACCCCTTCTACAAAGCGCTTCATCCGATCCCCCGCAAAGACTGCACGGGAATCCTAAACGTATTCGCGTTTTCACACAGCCAGGGTCACTCACGGCCGCTTGGCCGAGGAGCTGATCGCGGCGCTGGAGCACGTGGTCGGACAGCAAGCCAACATCTCGGCGGTCTGCATCGGTCCGGACGACGACATGGAGCAGCGCCGTGCACACATTTTCGAATGCGTCGCCCGCGGCGAAGAGGGCAACGGCGTCATCCTGCTGACCGACATGTTCGGGGGTACGCCGTCGAACCTGGCGATCTCGATCATGGACAAGGCCAACGTCGAGGTCATTGCCGGCGTCAACCTTCCGATGCTGATCAAGCTGGCAAGCGTCCGCCAGACAGAGTCTCTTGCGGAAGCAGCCCACAGCGCACAGGAAGCCGGCCGCAAGTACATCAACATCGCATCTCAATTGCTGACCCAGGAGCCCGCGTGACCGTGCACAAGCCCCGGTTCGACCGCGACGGCGATCTTTTGCGTTGCACGACGATGATCGGCAACCAGCGAGGATTGCACGCGAGGGCGGCGACCAAATTCGTTAAACTGGCAGCAGGCTTCGATGCTGAGGTAACCGTAACGAAGCGAAGACAGTCTGTGTCCGGCCGGTCCATCCTAGGTTTGATGATGCTGGGCGCGGGACCGGGAACCGAGCTCGAAATCACCGCCATCGGCCGCGAGGCGGAGGAAGCCATCGAGGTGTTGGGCAAGATTGTCGAGGACAAGTTCGAGGAGGATTAGCGAGCTTTCCGATTCCGGGCACCGGCGGCCCGGGCAAACAGAAAAAAAGATTATACGGACCCCGGCAACGGGGCGGAAAACGAGGGGAGAATATGTCCGAGGGAACACGCGCGGAGCGGACCTTCGAAGGGTTGGGTGTATCGCCTGGAATCGGTATCGGCGTCGCCCTTGTCCGCGAAGGGAGGCTGATCGACGTCCCCGAATACCGTATTCCCGCGACCAAGATCGAATCCGAGCAGAAGCGCCTCAAGGACGCGATCTCCGCCGCCCGCCGCCAGATCGGCCGGTTGCGGACCAGGGCACGGGCCAAGACGAAGGGCCTTACCGGCATTACCGCCGACGAGGTCGGCGACATCCTCGATGCCTATTTCCATATCCTGAAGAGCTCCCGCCTGGTGCGCGGCGCCCACAAACGCATCGCCAATGAACGGGTCAATGCCGAAGCCGCGGTTCAGTCGCAGGTGGCCGACCTCGCCGTGGGCTTCCAGCGGATGAACGATCCCTATTTGGCGGCCCGTGCCGGCGACGTCCAGGAAGTCGGCAATCGGCTCCTGCGCCACCTCATGCGCACTCCGGTGAAGCCATTTTCGACCGCGCCCAAGGGCAGCATTGTCGTGACCGAGGAACTGACCCCGGCCGACACAGCTCAGATCAATCCCGATCGTATTGCCGGCATCGCCACCGCCGTTGGCGGCCGCCAGAGCCACACCGCGATTATGGCCCGCGCCATCGGCATTCCTGCCGTGCTCGGTGCGCCGGGTCTGATGGGCGCGGTGCGCCCCGGGGACAAGATCCTGGTCGATGGTGAACTCGGGCAGATCGTCGTTAATCCCTCGTCCGAGCGGCTTGCGGCGTTCAAGAGCCGCCGCGTCGAACGCCTGCGCCGGCAGCGCCGTCTGGACCGCCTGACCAAGCGGCCGGCAATCACCCGGGACGGCGCCCGCATCACGCTTCAGGCGAACGTCGAACTGCCGATGGAGATGAACACGGTCAATCAGACCGGCGCCGCGGGTATCGGTTTGTTGCGCAGCGAGTACATGTTCATGAACCGGAAAGCGATCCCGGGCGAGGACGAGCAGTACGAAGCGCTTCGCGACATCATCGAGCGGACCGAAGGACATGCCGTCACCATCCGAACGCTCGACCTCGGCGGCGACAAGGGAGCGGCGGCACTGACTGGCGAGCTCAAGGACAGCGCCGAATCGCCGCTGGGCATCCGCGGCATCCGGCTGTCATTGGCACGGACCGATATGTTCGAGACCCAGTGCCGGGCGATTCTTCGCGCCGGCGCCCACGGCCGGGTCCGCATTCTGCTGCCGATGGTGACGACCGTTGCCGAGATACGCCAGGCGCGCGAGGTCCTGGCCCGCGCCGCGCGACGGCTGCACCGTCGGGGCGCCGACATTCCGGCGGCGCTGCCACCCGTGGGCGTGATGATCGAGGTTCCCGGAGCGGCGCTATCGGCAGACGCCTTGGCGCGCGCCAGCGACTTCTTCGCCATCGGCTCGAACGATCTGACGATGTTCACCCTGGCCATCGACCGCGCCGATGAACAGGTCGCCCACCTTTACGATCCGCTGCACCCGGCGGTTCTCCGTCTGATCCAGTTTTCCGCCGCTGCAGCGTTGCGCGCCCGCATTCCGGTCAGCATCTGCGGCGAGATCGCGGGAGATCCGCGGTTCACCGCATTGCTGTTGGGCCTGGGATTTCGCGAGCTGTCGATGACCCCGCACAACATTCCCCGGGTCAAGGAACGTACCCGCCAGCTCGATCTCGTTGCCGCCGACCGCCGGGCGCGAATCATCATGGACCAAGTCGATCCGGCGCGAATCAAGGGGTTGCTCGACGAGTTCAATCGCGAACTCTAATGCGTTTGACCGCCTGATCGGGGCTTCCGCGTGCCACGTATCCATCAGGATACTTCTATCGCTTGGGATAATGCGCTACACCCGCGTCCTCGGACCAGCCGCCGAGCCGTAGCCGTTCACCGCCAGGAGCACGATATGACCGCGTTCACCGACTATCACGTTGCCGACATCGCGCTGGCGGAGTGGGGTCGCAAGGAGATATCCATCGCCGAATCGGAGATGCCGGGTCTGATGGCGCTCCGCGAGGAATACGGCGCGAAAAAACCCCTCGCCGGCGCGCGGATCGCGGGTTCACTGCACATGACCATCCAGACTGCGGTGCTGATCGAGACCCTGGCCGCGCTGGGGGCCGATATCCGCTGGGCGTCGTGCAACATCTTCTCGACCCAGGACCACGCCGCCGCCGCGATCGCCGCGGCCGGGACGCCGGTCTTCGCCTACAAGGGTGAAACCCTCGAGGAGTACTGGGACTATACCCACCGCATCTTCGAGTGGGCCGACGGCGGCACGCCGAACATGATCCTCGACGACGGCGGTGATGCCACCCTGCTGGTCCATCTCGGCGGCCGGGCGGAGAAGGACGCCTCGGTCCTCGCCAATCCGGGCAGCGAAGAGGAAGAGGTGCTGTTCGCCGCAATCGCCAAGCGTCTCAAGGACACGCCCGGCTGGTATTCCGAACAAGGACAGACCATTCGCGGCGTCACCGAGGAGACGACGACGGGCGTGCACCGCCTCTACGACATGGAGAAGGCGGGAACGCTGCTGTTTCCCGCCATCAACGTCAACGACTCCGTGACCAAGTCCAAGTTTGACAACAAGTATGGCTGCCGCGAGAGCCTCGTCGACGGCATTCGCCGCGCCACCGACGTGATGATGGCCGGAAAGGTGGCCCTGGTCGCCGGCTTCGGCGACGTCGGCAAGGGATCGGCGGACTCCCTTCGCAACGCCGGATGCCGTGTGTTGGTCACCGAGGTCGATCCCATTTGCGCCTTGCAAGCGGCGATGGAGGGCTTCGAGGTTGTGACCATGGAAGGGGCGGCGCCTCGGGCCGACATCTTCGTCACCGCGACCGGTAACCTCGATGTCATCACCATCGACCATATGCGGGCGATGAAGGATCGCGCCATCGTCTGCAACATCGGCCACTTCGACAACGAGATCCAGGTCGCCGGCCTCAAGAACCACAAATGGACGAACATCAAGCCGCAGGTCGACGAGATCGAGTTTCCCGACGGTAAGCGCATCATCCTCCTGGCCGAGGGCCGGCTGGTGAACCTGGGCTGCGCCACCGGCCACCCTAGTTTCGTAATGAGCGCCTCGTTCACCAACCAGGTGCTCGCGCAGATGGAGCTGTGGACCAACCCGGATGGTTACGAGCGCAAGGTCTACGTCCTTCCCAAGCATCTCGATGAAAAGGTCGCCGCGCTGCACCTTAAGAAGCTTGGTGCCGAACTTTCGACGCTGAGCGAGACCCAGGCCGCCTACATCGGCGTCGACACGGCCGGTCCGTTTAAGCCGGACACCTACCGGTACTGAGCCGATTCGCCGCCGGGGCGGCGCGGCACAACCGCCCGCGCCGCCAATCCCGGCCGAGAAAGCTGCCCCCGGCACCGCCCTTGGCCGTGCGCGTGCACCCGCTTAGAGTTTCCAGGTGTTGACCGGTCCGCTGCTTGCGTTCGTTGCCGGCGTGGTCGTGGCCGTCCTCGTCGGGGCTTGGCCGGTGGTTCGGCTTCGGCACCGTCTGCGCGGCGCTGAGAACGTCGCCAAGGTTCGCACTGCTGAGGCCGAGAGCCTGCGAAACCGGCTCGACACCGCCGAAGCGCGTGGCGGCTCGAAGCCGCACGAGAACGGCAACGTCAGCCCGCAAAATCCTTCGACCGCGGATCGCTTGGCCGAGGCATCCGATCGGTTCCGCTCGCTGCTGGATACGCTGCCGTTTCCGGTGTGGGTCCGCGACGCCGCTCTCGATGTCGCCTTTGCCAACCGCGCCGCGGAGCAGACGCAACCCTTCGAGGACACCGAGCTCGCCCGGTGTGCGCTGGCAGCACGATCCGCGACTTCGGATCGGCGGCCGGCCGGCACCAACGGCAACGAACACGTGCTCGAGGTCGTCGAAACCCCGGTTGCCGGTTGGCCGGGTACGGTCGGGTTCGCCGTCGAGACAAAACCGGCCACCAACGGCGCCGACCGCGAGATTCTTGCCGGCCTCGCCACGGCCATCGCCGTCTATGATGCCGGCGCGCATCTCATCTTTTTCAATGATGCCTATGCCCGACTGTTCCGGCTGGACGCCGATTGGCTGGCGACGGGACCCCGCCTCGGCGACGTCCTCGACCGCATGCGCGCGGCTCGGCGCCTGCCGGAGACCGCCGACTATCGTGCCTTTCGTTCGGATAACCTGGGCCTCATCGGGTCGATCAGGGCACCGCGCGAGGACGTTACCCATCTCCCCGACGGCTCCTCAATACGCACCGTCGTCAGTCCCCATCCATCGGGCGGGCTCGTTTTTGCCTACGACGACTTCACCGACCGGCTGACCCTCGAGCGGTCCGTCGCGGAAGCCGACGCCGTCGCCCGCGAGACCATTGATAACCTCCACGAAGGCGTTGCCGTGTTCGGCAGCGACGGACGGTTGCGGCTCGGCAACCCGGCGTTCGTGCGGCTCTGGGGATTCGGCGACGATGTCGCGGGTCTGCACCTCGCCGATTTCATCGATCGGGTCGATGAACGGTTGCCTCCCGCCGGCGACAGCTCCGAGCGCAAACGTCAAACATTGGCGGCGGTCCTGCGCCGCCGGAGGGACTTGGGCCGCATCGTCCTGGCCGACGGGACGGTGGTCGACTATGCCAACGTACCGCTACCCGACGGGAGCGTGCTGCTCAGCTACCTGGATGTCTCTGACAGCGTCCGCGTCGAACAAGCGCTCCGCGAACGCGCCGAAGCCCTGCGTGAAGCCGATCGCCTGAAGTCCGCCTTCATCGCCGATGTATCGTACGAGGTGCGCACGCCACTGACCGCCTTGCAGGGGTTCGCCCAGATGCTCGCCGACGGGTACTTCGGCACGCTGAACGCGCGCCAATCGGAGTATGTCCAATGCATCGTCGATGCCGGAAATGACCTCGCCTCGGTCATCGACGGCATCCTCGACCTCGCCACCATAGAGGCCGGGATGATGACCCTGGAGCTCGATGCCGTCGACGTCCATGGCTTGCTGGCGGCTGTCATGTCTCTCGTTCGCGAACGCGCCCGGCACAAATCGCTGCGTCTCGAATTCGACTGTCCGACCGACATCGGCTGGATCGTCTGCGACGAACGCCGCATCAAGCAGGTCGTGCTCAATCTGCTCGGCAACGCTGTTCGTTTCACGCCGACGCGGGGCCGGGTGCGGGTGGCTGCCGGACGCGAGGATAACGCGATCATGTTGGCCGTATCCGACACCGGCCCGGGCATTCCCGAACGCGATCAAGCGCGTGTGTTCGAAGTTTTCGAGCGTGGCGCCGGCTCCAACGGCTCCGCCTCGGGGCCAGGCCTTGGGCTGGCGCTGGTCCGCCGGTTCATCGAGTTGCACGGCGGAACCGTCGCGATGGAGTCGAAACCGGGAACGGGGACGACCGTCACCTGCCGGCTGCCGGCCAAGACAAACTTCGACTAGGCGATCTCTTCGACCGCTGCGCAGAAGCGGTCGATTTCATCCTCGGTGTTGTAGTAGTGCACGGAGGCGCGGACGAGGGACTCCAATCCGCGGACGTCCATGTCATACCGGGTGTAGCACCGGGGCGAGACCGAGACATTGATGCCTCTTGCCGCTAGGGCATCGTGGATCGACGCCGAGTCCCGGTTCTTGGTGGTGAAACTGACGACCCCGCAGCGCTGTCGCCCCAGATCGCGAACCGTGACTTCGGGGAGTTTCTCGAGACCAATCCGCAGACAGTCGGCGAGCGCACCGATCCGTTCCGCGATCGCATCGAGACCCCAGTCGAGGGCATAGCCGACGGCGACGCCGAGGCCGATCTTCGCGGCGACGTTCCCCTCCCAGGTCTCGAACCGCTTGGCGTCGGCACGCACCGTGTAGCGGTCGCGGCCCGTCCACTCCGCCGCGTGGAGGTCCAGGAACGGTGGCTCGAGCGTTTCGATCAGATCACGCCGCACCCACAGGAATCCGGTGCCGCGCGGGCCGCGCACGTACTTTCTCCCGGTGGCCGTCAGCACGTCGCAGCCAATGACGCCGACATCGAGCGGCAGCTGTCCCGCCGACTGACAGGCATCAAGGAGGTACGGGATGCCCGCCGCGCGGGCGATGGATCCGATCTCGGCCGCCGGATTGACCAGCCCGCCATTGGTCGGAACGTGGGTGACGGCGATCAGCTTTACCCGGTCGTCAATCATCGCTGCCAGCGCCTCCACGTTGAGCGCGCCGTCCACGTCGTTCGGCACCGGTTCGATCGTTACACCTGTCCTCTGCGCTACTTGCAGATAGGCGATAACGTTGGATGCATACTCCGCCTCGGCGGTGAGGATTCGGTCGCCGGTGGCAAACCCGGCAGCCAGTGCGTAGAACGCCATGTCCCAGGCTCGGGTCGCGTTCTCGACCAAGGCGATCTCATCCGCCTCCCCGCCGACGAGGCGGGCGCACGCCGAATACGTTTGTGCGATTGCCGCTTGCTTGCGAGCTTCGGCTTCGCAGCCGCCGATGACGGCCTCAAGGGCGATATGATTTTGAACGGCGTCGATCACCGGCGACGGCATTAATGCCGCCCCGGCATTGTTGAAGTGAAGAACAGAGTCGGCCCCCGGCGTCTCGCGCCGTGTCCGTGCGACATCGATCGCCACGGCGGTCCCTACCAGCAGCTTTGGCCCGCGAAGTAGGAGGCGAGGGCATCAATGGCCGCGTCCGAGAGAGCCACGGTCTCGTTGTCCATCAGGGAATGGAAACGCTCGGACTCGGCCCCCTCGGGGGCGGGTCCTTGGGCCGATTCGCGGAACAGGCGCAATTGCTTCGCGAGATAAGCCTGATTCTGGCCGGCAAGCTTGGGAATGATGCCTTCCTCGCTCATTCCCGAGGGTCCATGGCAACTGGTGCAGCGTGCGGTTATTTTCGGTGGCGCGACGGTCGTCTCTTTCCCGCTGCTGCCGCACCAGAGCGTGGTGAACCACGCCGCAAGGTTGGCGACATCGGTGTCGTTCAGCGTTTCCGCCTGGCGATCCATAATGTGGTGAGACCGCCGCGCCTGCCGCGTCGGCAGTCGGCGCAATGAAGGCGATTGACGGAACTCGTTGAGCTGCTTGATCAGGTACTCCTCGTTCTGACCGGCGAGGTTGGGGATGATCGGATCGGCACTCACGCCAAGCCTGCCATGACATTCCGCGCAACCCGCCTCCTCGGCCTTGGCTTTGCCGGCTTCCGGATCGCCCGCACGCGAAGCTGGCGCCGACAGAAGAGTCGCACCGATTGTGGCAACCACGAGCACCCAACGAATCATCGCCTTTCCTCTTCCATCGCGAAGCCGGGCGTTACGCTCGGCCCGGAACTCCCTTGGTCGTCGAGTATTCGAAATGGAGCGCCTCACCCGGGTGCACGAGCGGGTGAATAGCGTGTGCCGCCATTGCCGCCTCGGCGAAGCCGGTAAGGATCAGCTTCAGCTTTCCGGGATAGGTGGCGATGTCGCCGATGGCGAAAATGCCGTCCTGGTCGGTGGCACAGGATCCTGGATCGACGACGATGTGATTGCGATTGAGATCGAGGCCCCAATCGGCGATGGGCCCCAGGTTCTGCGACAGTCCGAAGAACGGCAGCAGCACGTCCGCCGCCAATGACCGCTCATTGCCGTCGAGGTCGGTGACGACCACGGTCCGAAGCTCACCACCGACGCCCTTGATATCGTGAAGCTGGAATGGAATCACCAGGTCCACCGTTCCCGCGTCTGCGAGTTCGTGGAGTCGGCGCACACTTTCCGGCGCCGCGCGGAATTTGGCCCGGCGGTGCACGACTGCTACGCTTTCGGCGACTTCGGCCAGCGACAGCGCCCAATCGACGGCGGAATCGCCGCCGCCGGCGATCACCACGCGTCGGCCGCGATAGTCCTCGCGGCGGCGGACCAGGTACTGCACGCCATTGCCCGCCGGATGGCCTTCGTATTGTTCGATCCCTGCGAGCGGCGGGCGGTTGGGACCGAAGGCGCCGACGCCCGCGGCGATAATCACTGCCCGTGCATCGATGGCGATTCCGGACGCCGTCTCGACGAGCCAACGGTCGTCGTCGGCACGGCGAAGGGCGACGACCTGCTGACCCAGATGGTACGTCGGGTCGAAGGGTGCCGCCTGCTGCTCCAGCTTGGCGACAAGGTCGGCGGCCATGATCTCCGGATAGCCGGGGATATCGTAGATCGGCTTTTCCGGATAAAGCGCCGAACACTGCCCGCCCGCCTCGTCCAGCGCGTCAACGACGTGGCAGGCAATGTCCAGCATGCCGCATTCGAACACCGCGAACAGGCCGACGGGACCGGCTCCAATGATCGCAACGTCGGTGCGATGGGTCTGATTCGGCATGGAATCTCCGCCTTGGGCGAGGTTATGATGCGGGGCCCGCGAGCGCCCTTAACATGACCGCCAACGTCCCCCTGATCAAGTCTCGCCGGCCCGTCCCGGCGCCGGGCGGCCGGTAGACACCGCGCCGAGATCGGACCGCAATGCCCGTAGCCGAAACCCGCCGAATCGACACCGCTTTCGACCTCGACAGCGAGGCCGCGACGACGGCGCTCGCCGGGCGGTTGGCGCCGCTTGCCGTGCCCGGCGACGTGATCGGGCTGTGGGGGGGGCTCGGTACCGGAAAGACCGTGTTTGCCCGCGCCTTCATTCGCGCCCGCGGCAATCCGGATGAAGAGGTTCCAAGTCCGACCTTTACGTTGCTTCAGGTTTACGATCCGGCCGCGGGTTTTTCGGGCTCCGTGTATCACTTCGATCTCTACCGGTTGTCCGCGCCTGAGGATGCCCACGAGCTCGACATCGAAGACGCGTTCGCCGAGGGCGTTTCGGTGATCGAATGGCCGGACCGATTGGGACCTTTGCTCCCCGACGAGCGCCTTGATGTCACGCTCGCGCACGGAACGTCACCCGAGTCCCGGCGATTGACCCTGTCCGGGAATGGCGGCTGGCAGGCGCGACTGGCGGAGGTCGGCCTTGTCTGACCGTCAACGCCGCCTCGCCGAGTTCCTCGATGCCAACGGTTGGCAATGGTCGGACTCGTCGCCGCTCGCCGACGATGCCTCGTTCAGACGGTACCGGCGACTCAAGGCCGGGGACCGCCGCGCCGTCCTCATGGACGCGCCGCCGCCGATGGAGGACATCCGCCCCTTCGCCCGCATCGCCCGCCACCTGCGCACCCTCGGTCTCAGCGCACCGGACGTTCTTGCCGAGAACGATACGCTCGGCGCGCTAGTGCTCGAAGACCTCGGTGACGACACGTTCACGCGCCTGCTGGAAGCCGGAGACGACGAACCCGCCCTCTACACCCTCGCGGTCGACGTTCTGATCCATCTGCATCGGTCAACGGCCAAGATCGGCGTCCCGAACTGGCTCGATCCTTACGACGATGATCGTTTGATCGACGAAGCCGTTCTGCTGACCGACTGGTACTTGCCGGAGATGACAGGCGAGCCGACTCCGGACGCGACACGCGATGCCTACGTCGCCGCATGGAAAAGCGTGTTTTCCCTGATCCCATTCACTTCCCCGACCCTGGTGCTGCGCGATTTCCATGTCGACAACCTGATGCGGCTCGAGGGACGGACGGGCGTCGCCGCCTGTGGCATCCTCGACTTTCAGGACGCGGTCGCCGGTTCGCCGGCCTACGACCTCATGTCCCTCGTCGAGGACGCCCGCCGCGACATCGACGACACGCTGAAATCGGCGATGATTGAGCGCTACCTGTCTGAGTTCGCCGACCTCGACCGCGATCGGTTCGCTACGGCTTTCACAATCCTCGCCGCCCAGCGCCACGCCAAGGTGATCGGCATCTTCACGCGGCTCTGCCGGCGCGACGGCAAAGCCGGCTACCTGCGCCACATCCCGCGCGTGTGGCGGCTGCTCGAACAGGCGCTTGAACATCCCGCACTCGGTGCCGTCGCCTCGTGGTTTGACACCTGCGTACAACGGGACTCCAGGGGCGTGCCGCAATGCCGGCCGGCGGCCGAATGAGCTCCGCCCACGCGCCCGACATGCCCCGGCGCGGGATGGCGCTCGCCGCCGGCCTCGGCCTGCACATGCGGCCGATCACCGAACACACGCCCAAACCGCTGATTGCCATCGACGGCCGCACCTTGCTCGATCGCGCCATCGACCGGCTGGAGGAAGCCGGTGTCGAAGGGGTCGTGGTCAACACTCATCACCTCGGGGCGATGATCGAACGTCACGTCGCCGGCCGGCCGTCGCCAAGAATCGAACTCTCTCCCGAGGATGCGCTGCTGGAAACCGGCGGCGGCGTGGCAAGGGCGCTGCCGATGCTGGGCGATGATCCCTTTTTCGTCGTCAACGCGGACGTACTATGGCTGAACGGACCCCATCCGGCATTGACGATGATGGCGGCCGCCTGGAATGAGACAGCCATGGATGGACTTCTGATGGTTCATCCGACCGTCGAAGCCTCCGGCTACGACGGCGTTGGCGATTTCACCATGGACCCCGACGGACGGCTGCACCGCCGCGAGGAACGGCACGTGGCACCGCACCTGTTTACCGGCATCCAGATTCTGCATCCCCGGCTGTTCGACGGCGCGCCGGAGGGAGCGTTTTCGCTCAATGTGCTTTACGACCGGGCGATCGAAGCCGGACGGCTCTTCGGCGTCCTGCACGACGGTAAGTGGTTCCACATCGGCACGCCCGACGGTCTGGCCGTCGCCGAGGCGTACATGCGCGCCCAGCACTCGGGCGTCAAACGCACATGACGGACAGCGACGGTCCCCGGGCGGCGGGACCCGTCGTCCACACCATCCCGCCCCAGCATCCGTTCGTCGACGCCCTCGCCGCCGGCATCCGTGCGCGGGTTGGCGACGATCCCACCGCGTTGAGCACAGTCCAGGTGCTGCTGCCAACCCGGCGTGCCTGCCGGGCGCTGGCCGAGGCATTCCTGCGTGCGAGCGGCGGAGCACCGATGTTGCTGCCGCGGATGTCGCCGCTGGGCGACGTCGATGAGGACGACCTGGCGCTTGAAGGTGTCGAGGAGGCCTTTGGCGCCCTCGACGTTCCACCGGCCATTTCGGACGTCCGGCGGCGACTGCTCCTGGCCCGACTGATCCTCGCCGCCGGCGAGCACGCCCGAACCCCGGACCAGGCGGTTCGACTGGCGGGTGAGTTGGCGCGGCTGATCGATCAGGTCCGGACCGAACGGCTCGATTTCGGCAAGCTCACCGATCTGGCCCCGGAGCACTTCGCCGAGCACTGGCAGACGACACTCCGGTTCCTGACGATCGTCACCGAGGCCTGGCCAAAAGTCCTGGCCGACGAAGGTCGGATCGATCCGGCCGAACGCCGCAATCGGCTGATCGAGGCGCGCGCCGAGTCCTGGCGCAGGTCGCCGCCGGAGACACTGTTCATCGCGGCCGGCTCCACGGGCAGCGTGCCCGCAACAGCCGATCTGCTCCAAGTGATCGCAAGCTTGCCGCGGGGTGCGGTCGTCCTGCCGGGGCTCGATACAGGTGCCGACGACGAAACCTGGGCGGCCATGGCCAGAGAGCCCTCGCATCCGCAATTTGGCATGGCGCGCCTGCTCGATCGGCTGGGCGTCGGAAGGACGGATGTCCGACCCTGGCATGACACCATTGCCGGCGATGACAACCGCGCGGCGCGCGTACGTTTTGTCCGGATGGCTCTCGCACCGGCCAACGGAACAGCGCTCTCAACCGACGACGTACCGCCTGCCGAAGCCTTCGAAGGCGTGTCGACCGTCGTCGCTCCCACGCCCCGCGAAGAAGCCGGTGCGATCGCACTCGCCCTTCGTGGCGTTCTCGAAAAGTCAGCAAAAACTGCCGTGCTGGTCACGCTCGATCGCGGGCTTGCCCGCCGAGTGGCGGCGGAGCTGGGACGGTGGTCGATCGACATCGACGATTCGGCCGGCCGGCCGCTGGCCGTGACCGTGCCCGGTGTCTTTCTCCGCCACCTCGCCCGGGCGGCGTCGGAAGCGATGGCGCCGGTGGCACTTCTGGCGCTGCTCAAGCATCCGCTGGCGGCCGCGGGGATGGCGCCGGAGCAGTTGCGGGAGCGGGCGCGGTCCCTGGAGCGCGCGGCGTTGCGCGGTGTCCGCCCGGCCCCCGGACTTCAAGGCATTCGCGCCGCCCTCGGGCCGGACGAGGGCAGGTTCGCCGATCTGCTTTCGTCGATCGAGCAGGCTGTCCAGCCCTTCCTCGCCGCGCTCGCCCGGACCGACGCACCGCTTGCGGACCTCGTCGAGGCCCACGTCCGGTCCGCGGAAGCCCTGGCACAGACCGATACCGAGGACGGCGCCGCACGCTTGTGGGCCGGCGACGCCGGCGAGGTTGTGGCCGGGCGCATCGCCGAGATTCTCGACGCGGGAGACGCGCTCGGTACTGTGGCGGGCGCAGACTATCCCGCCCTGTTCGAATCGATGATTGCGGACACGGTCGTCCGGCCCCGCTACGGCGGCCATCCTCGACTGGCCATACTCGGGCCGCTGGAAGCGCGGCTGCAAAGCGCCGATCTGGTGATCCTCGGTGGCCTCAACGAGGGCACCTGGCCGCCCGAGGCCCGCGCCAATCCGTGGATGAGCCGGCCGATGCTGGCGTCCTTCGGCTTGCCGTTGCCCGAACGCCGGGTCGGCCTCGCCACCCACGATTTCGCCCAGGCGGTGGCGGCGCCCGAGGTCATGCTGACCCGTTCGGAGCGTGTCGATGGTACGCCGACCGTTGCATCGCGATGGCTGATGCGGCTGTCGACGTTGGCCGAGGCCGTCTCGGGTACCGATGCGTTCACCCCTGACCCGAAGTGGCTTCGATGGCTGGGCGATCTCGACCGCCCGGAGGGACCTCCTCGTCCAGTATCCAGGCCGGCGCCGACCCCGCCGGTGGAGGCTCGGCCGCGCAGTCTCTCCGTCACCCGCATCGAGACCTGGATCCGCGACGCCTATGCCATCTACGCCCGCGACATCCTCGGCTTGGAGCCGTTGGACCCGCTCGACCAGGCTCCCGATGCGGCCGAGCGGGGCATTCTTGTTCACGACATCCTCGAACGCTTCGTCAAATCTCACCGTGAGGCGCTTCCCCACGACGCGTTGGCGGCCCTGATCAACGAGGGGCAACGACTCTTTCGCGATTTCGGCGACCGCCCCGGCGTGCAGGCGTTCTGGTGGCCGCGGTTCGTCCGTGCGGCAGGCTGGTTCGTCGACTGGGAACGCCGTCGCCGAGCCGCAGGCTGGCAGCCAGTGGCGGTCGAAACCAAGGGCCGGCTGGCGCTCTCCGGGCTCGACTTCGAGTTGCGCGGCCGCGCAGACCGCATCGAACGCCGACCCGACGACACCCTCGCCATTGTCGACTACAAGACCGGTGCCGTGCCGAGCGAGCGGCAGGTCCTCAAAGGGTTCGCACCGCAACTCCCGCTAGAAGCAGCGATGGCCACCGCCGGGGCATTTGCCGATGTCGGCGACGCCTCGGTAGACGAACTGGTCTACGTCAAGGTATCGGGCGCCCGAAAACCGGACACCGAAACCATCATCTCCGAGGACGTTCCCGCACTTGCCGCTGAAATGGCGGAGGGCCTGCGACGACGGGTCGCGGCGTTTCAGCTCCCGGACACGCCCTATCTGTCACGGGAACGTGTCCAGTTCGAGGGCCGCGAGGGCGACTACGATCACCTCGCCCGGGTGCGCGAATGGGGTGTCGCCGGGGGGGACGACGGATGAGCGGCGCCATCCAGCGTCACACCCGACAGCTCGTCGCCGCCGACCCCGCCGTGTCGGCGTGGGTGACGGCCAGCGCGGGGACGGGCAAGACCCACGTCCTGGTCGATCGGATTCTTCGTCTGCTGCTCGCCGGCACGCCGCCGGCGCGAATCCTCTGCCTGACCTTCACCAAGGCGGCGGCCGCGGAGATGGCCAATAGACTGTCGGCGACGCTTGGCCGGTGGTCGGTGCTCGACGATGCCGCCCTCGATGCCGACCTAAGGGCGTTGACCCGCGAGCCCCCGGACGCCGAAACGCGCGGGCGGGCGCGCCGACTGTTCTCCGACACATTGGAGGCGCCCGGAGGACTCGCGCTTCGCACCATCCACAGCTTCTGTGAATCGCTGATCGGCCGATTTCCGCTGGAATCTGGAGTTGCGCCGAACTTCTCGGTGATCGACGAGCGCACTGCCGCCGAACTGGTCGCCGAAGCGCACACACGGGTGTTCCGCGCGGCGCAGGACCGAGATGGCGGCGCTCTGCGCGTGGCTCTTGATCGGATGGCGACGCTGACCGACGAAGACCGGTTCGACCGTCTGATGACTGGACTCCGCCGCGCTGGAGGACAGGTTTCGCCCGAAGCCGTGAGCCGCGCCCTCGGCTTGTCGCCCGACGAAACATTCGAAACGGTGCGCGTCGAAGCCATCGAAGGCGCCGACCGCGCGGCCATCTCCGCGGCGGCGCGCGTGCTCGCCGAAGGGAGCACGACTGACCAAGGGCGAGCCCAATTGATTGCGGCCTGGCTGGACGGTGATCTGGATCTGGACGGTTACGCCGGCGCTTTTCTCACCGCCGAGAACAGACCGCGCAAAGACTTGATGACCAAGGCACTCCGCAAGATCCATCCGGACGCCGAGCAGGCCCTGCGTCACGAGCAGGAACGCATCGCTGAGCTGAAAAACCGGCTTCGAGCACATGCCATCGCTGAAGCGTCGGAAGCCGCGCTGGTCGTCGGCACGGCATTGGGCGGCGAGTACGAGTCGTTGAAATCTGGCCGCGCCGTGCTGGACTATGACGACCTGATCCGCTTCGCCCGGCGGCTGCTGGTCGATCCCTCGGCGGTGTCATGGGTGCACTACAAGCTCGACGGCGGCATCGACCATGTGTTGGTCGACGAAGCCCAGGATACCAGCCCCGACCAATGGGCCGTCATCGCTGCGTTGACCGGCGAGTTCTTTGCCGGGGAAGGCGCGAGAGATGACGATCCACGCACCGTCTTCGTCGTTGGTGACGAAAAGCAGTCGATCTACTCCTTCCAAGGCGCCGACCTCGACGCATTCCGTCGTGTCCATGGGGAGTTCCGCGAGCGCGCCGCCGACGCGGGCCGGCCCTGGCGGGATGTCGGCCTGGACCTCTCGTTCCGCTCGACACCTCCGGTGCTGCAGACGGTCGACGCCGTGTTCAGCCGGCTGCCGGCCGCCGATGGCGTTGTCGATCCGAACGCCATGCCCCTTCGCCATGACGTGTCCCGGAACCAGGACGCCGGTCGGGTGGAGGTCTGGCCGCTGGTCGAACCCATCGAGGTCGAGGATGACGATCCGTGGGCACCCCTCGACCGGCCGTCGTCCGGCGAACCCGAACTGCGCCTCGCCGGCCACGTCGCCGCGGAGATCCGTGGATGGCTAGACAACGGCGATCTCCTGCCGTCCGCGGGCCGGCCCATCGAACCTGGCGACGTCATGATCCTGGTTCAACGCCGGGGTCCGTTCTACGCCCACATGGTGAGGGCGCTGAAGCAACGCGACATCGCCGTCGCTGGGGCCGACCGCATGGTGCTGACCGAACAGATGGCGGTGATGGATCTGGTGGCGCTGGGGCGATTTTTGCTGCTGCCCGAAGACGACCTCAGCCTTGCCGAGGTGCTGAAGAGTCCGCTCATCGGCTTCGACGACGACGACCTGTTCGCCCTTGCCTACGACCGGGACGATGCTTCCCTGTGGCGGATGCTCGGCCGCCGAGGCGGCGAGCGGCCCGTCTTCGGCGAAGCCGTCGGGCGGCTGCGCGACTGGCTGCGACGCGCCGACTACCAGCCCCCGTACGACTTCCTGACCCGGCTCCTCGGCCCCGACGGCGGCCGGCGGGCGATGCTTGCGCGGCTTGGTCCCGACGCGAATGACGCCATCGACGAGTTCCTTTCGCTGGCCCTCCTTTACGAGCGCGAGCACACGCCGTCTTGGCAGGGCTTTCTCTCGTGGGTCGCCGCCACCGAAACCGAGGTCAAGCGCGATCTGGAACAGGTCAAGGACGCGGTGCGCGTGATGACCGTTCACGGCGCCAAAGGCCTCCAGGCGGAGATCGTCATCCTGCCCGATACCATCCGAACTCCTGGCGGAGCCAGGGACTCCGGTCTGTTCTGGGCCGAAGATCCCGGCGGCGGGCCGGACGTTCCCCTTTGGGTTCCCGCCGCCGACATGGACGCGCCGGTAACGTCCGCACTTCGCAAATCCGCTCGGACCCACAGAACGCGGGAATACCGGCGGCTGCTCTATGTAGCGATGACCCGGGCCCGCGAGCGGCTCTACATCTGCGGCTGGCACACGAGAAAGCCGCCGGGAGAGGGAAACTGGTACGACACCGTCACCGACGCCGTCCGGCCGCTAGCGGCGGCGGTTGGCGAAGGGAGTTTCCGCATCGATCGTCCCCAGGAGCAGGAGACGCCCCCGCCGGACGCGCGCGACGACACGCCGACGGAAACGTTACCGGAGTGGGCGACACGCTCTCCGACGACCGAACCGGAGCCGCCGCAACCTCTGGCGCCGTCCCGGCCACAAGGCGAAGACCCGCCGGTGGCGTCGCCTGTCACTCCAGACGTTGCCGAGCGGTTCCGCCACGGCCGGCTTGTCCACCGGTTGCTACAGAGCCTTCCGGACCTGCCTCGGGAGCGCCGGTCCGCGGCGGCACGCGCATGGCTTGCAAGGCCGGACCACGGTCTCACTGCCGAAATGCAGGTGGACATCGCCGATGAAGTGATGTCCGTGCTGGACGATCCGTCCCATCGCGCGCTGTTCGGGCCCGGCAGCCTGGCGGAGGTGCCCATTGTCGGAGTGGTCGCCGGCCGGGCCGTATCGGCACGCATCGACCGCCTTGCCGTCACCGACGACGCGGTCTGGATCATCGATTTCAAGACCGACCGCGAACCGCCCGACAGCGCCGATACGGTGCCGCCCGTGTACGTCTCCCAGATGGCCGCGTACCGTGCCGTGGTGGAGCAGATTTTTCCCGACAGGGCGGTGCGTTGCATGCTGTTATGGACGGCGGGTCCAGCACTCGTCAGCCTCGAAGACTCGATTCTGGACCGGTACGCGCCTTGACGCGCCGCCAACCCGACCATAGATTCTCCGGGACGTGCAGATGGGGTCATGTCGCCGCTATTCGTTTATCCCATTGACAGGATTGAGAAAATGCAGAAGCAAGTCAGCGACGAATCGTTTGATTCCGACGTCCTCAAGGCCGACACCCCCGTGCTCGTCGACTTCTGGGCGGAGTGGTGCGGACCGTGCAACCAGATCGCACCGGCGCTCGAGGAATTGGCCACCGACATGGAGGAAAAGGTGACGGTGGCGAAGCTCAACATCGACGAGAATCCGATGACGCCGTCAAAGTACGGCGTCCGCGGAATTCCCACTTTGATGCTGTTCAAGGACGGACAGGTCGCAGCGACGAAGATCGGCGCACTCCCCAAGGGCAAGCTCTACGAGTGGGTCGAATCGGTCCTCTGAGCTGAATCGGCGGCCAGAGCAGCGCCGGCGAGATAGAGCGATCCTGCAATCAACACCCGCGCCGGCCCCGGCGCGGACGCGGCGAGCATCCGCAAAGCCTCGTCCAAGCCTTCGGCCGGCTGTGCGCGAAGTCCGATAGACCGCGCCGTCGCGGCGAGGTCGGAGGCCGTGAACGACGCCGAGTCGCCGGGGATCTCAATCGTCATGACGCAGCCGACGAAAGGGGCCATCTCTGCAAGAAATGCCCCGGGGTCTTTGCTCGCCAACATGCCGAGCACCAGATGCCAGGGCTGGTCGGCATTTGCCTTCAGATGGGAAGCCAAGGATTCGGCCGCCGCGGCATTGTGGCCGCCGTCGACCCACAGCTCCCAACCCGGCGGCAAGTGGCGTCGCAACTTCCCGGTCATCAGCCGTTGCATGCGACCAGGCCAACGGACCGCTCGAAGGCCCTCGGCGATGGCACCGGCGTCAAGCGCGAAGCCCGCTTCCGCAAGTCTGAGGGCGCTTGCCACGGCCAGTCCGGCGTTGCCGATCTGGTGTGATCCGGCGAGGGCGGGCTTGGGCAAGGTCATCTGCTTGCCGAGTTCTGTATAGACCGTTCTGTCTTCACTGATCGTGAAAAACCAGTTCTCATCCTGCCACACCAGCGGTGCGCCGATTTCGGCGGCCCGCCGGCGAATCTGAACGGCTGCTTCCGTCGCTTGTGCGGCAACAATCGCCGGGACGCCGGGCTTGAGAATTCCCGCCTTTTCAGCCGCGATTTCGGCAAGGGTTTCTCCGAGGAATCCTTGGTGATCGATGGAAACCGGCGTGATGGCGGTGAGTGCCGGTCGATCGATGACATTGGTCGCGTCCAGTCGCCCGCCGAGACCGGTTTCCAGCAGCGTGATGTCGGCCGGAACCCGGGCAAAGGCGAGAATAGCCGCGACGGTCGTAATCTCGAAAAACGTGATTGGTTCGCCGGCATTGGCCGACTCGCAGATCTCCAGCACCTCGACCAGCATCGCATCGTCGATATCCGCCCCGGCGACGACAACGCGCTCGTTGAAGCGGACCAGGTGCGGCGAGGTGAGGACATGCGCCCGGCACCCCGCCGCCTCGAGCATCGCCCGCAGAAAGGCGATCGCCGAGCCCTTGCCATTGGTTCCGGCGACGTGCACGGCCGGGGGCAATCGGCGTTCGGGATGGTCCAACGCGGAGAGCAGACGGTGGACCCGGACAAGCGAGAGATCGATGACCCGGGGATGAAGCCCTTGGAGGCGAGAGAGGACCCGTTCGCTATTCAGCGGGATGATTCCCCGGCTCCGGGTCCGGTATCGGCGTCGGCAGGGATAGGACGTCGGCTGCCGGGCGCGGATCACGAAGCACGCTGACAATACGGACCAATCGGTCGCGCAGCTCCCGCCGGTCGAGCACCGCGTCGGGCAGACCGGCGTGCTGACGGCCGCCGGCTCCGGGTTCGGCAAGGGCGACATCGCTGAGCATTGCCAGGGCGTCGGCCACGGCTCCCGGCACCGCGCCGCAAACGACGACGATCACCGGCCTGCCGCTTTCGCGGACTTCCTCTATGGCAACGGTCGACCGTGCCATCTGCGCCAGCGCCAAGGCGCCTTCCTGGATACGGATCCGCCCGGACGCCGCGACCACCACAAGGGCGGCATCCTGCACCATCGCCAGGCGGGCAGCGGCGACCAGAGCCTCGCCGACGGCAACGCCCATGGAGCCGTCCATGAACGCGTCATCCAGAACGGCGACGACGACCGCAAGCCCGCCCATGCGACCATGGGCCACGACCATCGCCTCGGGGTGGCCCGACCGGACTTGCGCTTCCTTGAGGCGGTCGGAATAGCGCCGCCGGTCACGGAACTTCAACGGATCCGCCGGCGGCCGGTTCAGCTCGATGGTGCGATAGTCGCCGTCGTCGAACAGCATGGCCAGCCGTTCGCGGGCACCGAGGCGCATGTGATGGCCGCAATGCGGGCAAACGTGGAGATTCCGCTCAAGCTCGCGTCGAAAGATCATCTGTTCGCACGCCGAGCAGGCGTGCCACAGATCTTCAGGCGTTTCGCGGGCCCCGACCAGTTCCCGAAGCTTGAGACGAACGACGTTGTCGAACCAGCTCACGCCGCGTTGCCCTTGGTGCCGCCTCGCACACCACCGGCCAACGCGGCGACGAACCCCAGCACGTCGTCGACCAGCCCGGGCCGAGCTGCGCCGGTGTCATCCAGGTTCTCGGCGACCCGGTTGACCAGCGCCGAGCCGACAACGGCGGCGTCGCCGGCGGCGGCCATTTCAGCCGCTTGTTCGGGATTTTTGATGCCGAATCCGATTGCGATGGGCAGGTCGGTGTGGCGGCGGATGCCGCGCGCCGCCGCTTCGACGTCGGCGACCGCCGCCGAAGCGGTTCCAGTTATGCCGGTGATCGAGACGTAATAGACGAACCCTCCCGCGTGCTGCAGCACAACCGGCAGGCGGTCGTCGTCCGTTGTCGGCGCGACGAGAAAGATGAAGTCGATTCCCGCCGCCTTCGCCGGTAGGCACAGCTCGTCCTTTTCCTCCGGCGGCAGGTCGACGACGATCAGGCCGTCGACACCGGCGATTTTGGCATCGGCGAGAAACGCATCGACTCCATAGACGTAGATCGGGTTGTAGTAGCCCATCAGCACCACAGGCGTTTCCGCATCGCGTTCGCGGAACGCCGTGACCATGGCCAGCGTCTGTTTCATCGTCTGACCGGCGGCCAAAGCCCGTTGCGAGGACGCCTGAATGGACGGTCCATCGGCCATCGGGTCGCTGAACGGCATGCCCAGTTCGATGATGTCCGCACCCGCCGCCGGCAGGCCATTGAGCAACGCCATCGCCGTCTCGGCGTCCGGGTCGCCGGCGGTCAGGAACGTCACCAGCCCGCCCCGGCCCTGCTCGCGAAGCCGGGCGAAACGCCGCGTAATCCGGGTGCCGTCGCTCAAAGCTTCACTCCCAGGTGCTCGGCGACGGCGAAGACGTCCTTGTCGCCGCGCCCGCAGAGGTTCATCACGATCACGTGGTCGGCGGGCAGCGCGCCGGTAACGCGGGCGACGTGGGCGAGCGCATGGGCCGGCTCCAGCGCCGGAATGATCCCCTCGGCGCGCGTGCACAGCTTAAACGCCTCCAGCGCCTCGGCATCGGTCACCGAAACGTACTCGATGCGACCGGTCTTGTGCAGCCAAGCGTGCTCGGGGCCGACACCGGGATAGTCGAGTCCGGCGGAGATGGAATGGCCTTCACGGATCTGGCCGTCTGAATCCTGCAGAAGATAGGTGCGGTTGCCGTGAAGCACACCCGGATCGCCAGCGGTCAGCGAGGCACAATGTTCGCCTGTCTCGATGCCGTGGCCGGCAGCCTCGACCCCGATCATCCGCACGTCGGCGTCGTCGAGAAACGGGTGGAACAGCCCCATGGCGTTGGATCCGCCGCCGATGCAAGCGACAAGGGTATCGGGCAAGCGCCCCTCGGCTTCGGTGATCTGATCGCGGACCTCGTTGCCGATCACCGACTGGAAGTCGCGGACCATCGCCGGATAGGGGTGCGGTCCGGCGACGGTGCCGATCAGATAATAGGTGTCGGCGACGTTGGCGACCCAGTCGCGCAACGCCTCGTTCATGGCATCCTTCAGCGTGCCCGAACCGGCCGTTACCGGACGCACCTCGGCGCCCAGCAGCTTCATGCGGAAGACGTTGGGCGATTGGCGCTTGATGTCGGTGGCGCCCATGTAGACGATGCACTGCAGCCCGAACAATGCGCACACAGTGGCGGTGGCGACGCCGTGCTGGCCGGCACCCGTCTCCGCAATGATACGGGTCTTGCCCATGCGCCGGGCGAGCAGAATTTGACCGAGGGTGTTGTTGATCTTGTGTGCCCCGGTGTGGTTGAGCTCGTCGCGCTTGAAGTAGATGCGCGCGCCGCCGAACTCCGCGGTCAGCCGCTCCGCCAGATAGAGCGGACTGGGCCGGCCGACGTAGTACTTCAGATGGTGGGCGAACTCAGCGGTAAACGCAGGATCTGCGCGGGCGCTCTCGTAGGCGCGCTCGACCTCGAGGATCAGCGGCATCAGCGTCTCGGCGACGAAGCGGCCTCCGAAGATGCCGAAGTGCCCGCCCTCGTCCGGACCGGCGCGATAGGTGTTCACGGTATCCATGGGTGCCGACCAATAAAGCACAGGAAAAATAGCGGGGAAAGCCCTCCGGCACGACCGCTCAGGCGATCGCCGCAGCCGCCAGGAACGCCTTGATTTTAGCGACATTTTTGACGCCGGGTGCATCCTCGACGCCGGAGGATACATCGACCGCCGAGGCGCCACTGATCCGCGCGGCCTCGGCGACATTGTCGGCGGTCAGCCCGCCGGCCAGCATCCAAGGGCGCCGCCACGTCTCGCCGCGGATCAGCTCCCAATCGAACGCCAACGCGTTGCCCCCGGGCCGCGTCGCGCCCTCCGGTGGACGGGCGTCGAACAGCAGCCGATCGGCGACCCCTTCATAGGCGCGGGCGCGGGCAATGTCCGTGGTGCCGGCGATGGCCACGGCCTTCATCACAGGCAAGCCGTGACGGGCCCGGATTTCGGCGACGCGCTCCGGTGTTTCGCTGCCGTGAAGCTGGAGCATGTCGATACCGGCGCCTACGACAATCGCCTCGAGATAGTCGTCCTCGGCATCGACCGTCAGCGCGACCTTGGTCACGCCGGCCGGGACCGCGCCGGTCAGCTCGGCAGCGCGATCAGGGGTCAACGACCTCGGTGACGGCGGAAAGAATACGAAGCCAACGAAGCTGGCGCCGCCGGCCACCGCCGCCGACATCGCGTCCTCGGCCATCAGACCGCAGATCTTGACGTCAATCGGCATCGGCGGCCGCCCTCATCTCCTCGACGATGCGGCTGGCCGCATCGGCGGGATCGGCGGCAGCAGTGATCGGGCGGCCGATCACCAAGTCGTCGGCACCGAGCGCGACGGCGTCGGAGGGTGTGACAATGCGTTTCTGGTCGCCGGCCTCGGCCCACGCTGGCCGGATACCCGGCACGACCAGTCGGAAACTCGAACCGCAAGCCCCGCGAAGCGCCATCACTTCTCGTGCCGAGCACACGACGCCGTCGAGACCGCATTGTTTGGCCATCATCGCCAGATGCACGACCTGCTCGCGAACCGGTGCACTCACGCCGAGGGAGTCGAGGTCGGCATCATCGAGCGACGTCAGCACCGTGACGGCGACGACAAGGGGCCGGTTCGGGCCGACATCCGCGGCAGCTTCCGCCGCAGCCCGCATCATTGCCGCGCCGCCCGAGGCATGGACATTGATCATCGCCGGTTTCATCGGTGCGGTCGCGCGCACGGCGCCGGTCACCGTCGTCGGTATGTCGTGGAACTTGAGGTCGAGGAACACGGGCAGCCCGAACTCGGCGAGCCGGGCGACGCCGGCCGGACCGTTGGCGGTGAAGAACTCCTTGCCCAGCTTGACGCCGCCGATCAGGCCCTGCAACCGCTCGGCAAGCGCCACCGCCTCGGCCAGATCGGGCGTATCGAGGGCAACGTACAGGCGATCGACGGGGTCGGACATGGTATCGGGCGTCGGCACGGGGTTGGGCCTTTATAGCTCCCGGCCCGGATGATTGCCAGAACGCGCCTTGGTTCGGAGCACCTGCTGCTCAGGCGGCATCGGCTGGCGGCGGCGGAATGGTCGCCTGCTTTTCGGCCTCTTCGAGCTTCGCCAACCGTTGGCTCAAGAAACTCTTTTCACGCATCAGGGATTCCATGTCGCGGGCGAGGTCGCGAACCTTCTGGCGAGTCCGACCAGCACCCAGCCAAGCGACGATTGCCCCCCAGACGAAGCCGATGGCGATGCCCACCAGGGCAACCCCGAAGACCGGCCAGTCGAACGTGAACGGCGCCGGCCAGATGTCGATGGCGACGACATCCCGGTTGTTGACAGAAAACGCGATCACGATCAGTCCGATAACGAACACGAAAACATTCAGCAGCAATCTCGACACAGGCCGTGGTCCTCGTCGTCCAAGCGCGCCGCCGATCGCGGCGGCGAGCGTCAGCCAGCAGCGTTCAGCCTCTCCCGAAGCTGCTTGCCGGTCTTGAAGTAAGGAATGTACTTGGCCGAAACATCAACGGCGTCGCCGGTGCGCGGATTGCGGCCTGTCCGAGGCCCCCGCTCCTTCACCGAGAACGCGCCAAAACCCCTGAGTTCGACGCGATCCCCACGCGCCAGCGCGGCGGTGATTTCGTCGAAGATCGTGGTGACGATACGCTCCACATCCCGTTGGTATAGATGGGGGTTGGCCTCGGCCAGCCGCGCGATCAACTCCGACTTGGTCATCGCCCCGATCCCTTCGTTGAATCCCTCCCCGAGGTGCCAGACCCCGCGACCACGCTGCCTTTTCCCGGCATCGGCGGCGACGGATAGCGCTTCACAATTCAGGGTGCCAAACGGAGATCAGGCCGTCAAGTCTAAGTCTTTCTGAAAAAAGTGTTTTTCCGATCACCTGTCCGATCAACCAACGAACCTTCTCCTCCGGACCGAGAAGATCGACGTCCTGAACCGGCACGGACGCAGGGATTCCGTGTGATTCCGCCAACCACTCGCGGGCTTCAGCCTCGCCGCCAAGGGCGTCGACAAGACCGTTGGCAACCGCCTGGCGGCCCGTGTACACGCGGCCGTCGGCGAGCGCGAAAGCCCGCTCGCGGCTCAACTCGCGCCGGTTGGCGACCAGACCGACGAACATCTCGTAAAGGTCGCGGACCACCGACTCGGCCGCCTCGCGCGCCTCGGGTGTGAAAGATTCCAACGGATTGGGTTGAGCCTTCAGCGGCGAGCTTTTGACCGATTCCGGCTTAATTCCGAGCTTGTCGAGCAATCCGGTGAGATCGGTCGATTGCAGCAGGATACCGATGGATCCGGTGACGGTGCCTTCGCGGGCGAGAATATGGTCGCCGGCCAGCGCCGTCATGTATGCCACCGACGCCGCCACCTCGCCCATGACCACCACGACCGGCTTCTTCTCGGCGACGGCCCGCAGATTGTGGTAGAGCGCCTCGCCGCCGACCACCGTGCCCCCGGGGCTGTTGACCCGAACGATCAGCGCCTTGACGCGCGCATCGTCGGCAATGTCGGCAAGCGCCTGATCGCGGCGATCGTTGTCGACGATGATCCCGTTCACGGCCATGCGCGCGACATGGGCAGCACCGGCGACACCGGATACACCCGAAAACCGGCCGACCGCAGCGGCGACGGCGAGCACGAGGGCGAGGATCGCCAGCACGCGCCACCATGTCAGGCTGCGTTTCAGCGGGCGTCGGTCGACGAGATAATCGGCGTCAAACGACATTCACGCACCGCCCTTCGCCGGCGCGGCCTACTTTGCCGGCTTGTCCTCGGATTCGCCTTCCGCCGGCTCCTCCGGCGCAACCGGCTCGTCCTCGGCAATGGGTTCCGAGGAGTCGGGCGCCGCTTCTTCCGTCTCGACAGCGGGCTCCGCCGCATCTTCCGTCTCGGCAGCGGGCTCCGCCGCTTCGGCCGCGGCCGCGGCCTCGTCAGGCATATCCGATTGTGAAGCCGCTTCCGCCTCCGCACTGGATTCGGCGGCGTCGTCGTCCTTCTCGGCCTGCTCGGCCTTCTCCGCGGCCTCGTGCTTTTCCTTGAAGGCGGCGCCGAGGATATCGCCCAGACTGGCACCCGAATCGGACGAGCCGTACTCGGCCATCGCCTTCTTCTCTTCCTCGACCTCGCGGGCCTTGATGGACAGCGTTACCCGCCTCGCCGCCTGATCGATCTGGGTGATCTTGGCATCGACCTTCTCGCCGGCGGCGAAGCGATCCGGCCGCTGCTCGCTCCGCTCACGCGAAAGCTCGGACTTGCGGATAAACCCGGGAACGCTGTCACCGACCTTCACCTCGATTCCGTTGTCGACGATGGCCGAAACGGTGCAGGTCACGATCTTGCCCTTCTTCAGCCCGGCAAGCCCCGCCTCCAGAGGATCGTCGGCCAGCTGTTTGACGCCGAGGCTGATGCGTTCCTTCTCGACGTCGACGTCGAGAATCTTGGCTGTGACCATGTCGCCCTTCTTGTAGCCGGCGAGGGCCTCCTCGCCGGGCGTGGTCCACGACAGGTCCGAGAGATGGCACATGCCGTCGATCTCTCCAGCCAGGCCGATGAACAGGCCGAACTCGGTGATGTTCTTGACCTCGCCTTCGACCACCGAACCGACCGGATGGTTGGCCTCGAAGTCGTGCCACGGATTGGCCAGGCACTGCTTGAGCCCGAGGCTGATGCGGCGCTTGTCCGGATCGACGTCGAGGACCATGACCTCGACTTCCTGGCTGGTCGAAACGATCTTGCCGGGATGAACGTTCTTCTTGGTCCAACTCATTTCGGAGACGTGGACCAGCCCCTCCACGCCGGGCTCCAGTTCAACGAAGGCGCCATAGTCGGTGATGTTGGTGACGCGGCCGGTAAACTTGGTGCTGACCGGATACTTGAGATCGACGCCCGACCACGGGTCGACTTCGAGCTGCTTCATGCCAAGCGAGATGCGCTGGGTTTCCGGGTTGAACCGGATGACCTGCACCTTCACCGTTTCACCGATGTGCAGCGCTTCCGAGGGGTGGTTGATCCGCCGCCAGGCGATATCGGTCACGTGCAACAGGCCATCGACGCCGCCGAGGTCGACGAACGCCCCGTAGTCGGTGATGTTCTTGACCATGCCCTCGAGCACCTGACCCTCCTTGAGGTTGGCGATCAGCTCGGAGCGGGCTTCGGCGCGGGTTTCCTCGAGAACGGCGCGGCGCGAGACGACGATGTTGTTGCGGCCGCGGTCCATCTTGAGGATCTGGAACGGCTGCGGCGTGTTCATCAGCGGCGTGATGTCGCGCACCGGGCGGATGTCCACCTGGCTTCCCGGAAGGAACGCGACGGCACCCGACAGATCGACGATGAAGCCGCCCTTGACCCGTCCGAAGATGGTGCCGGTGACGCGTTCGCCGCCCTTGAACGCAGCCTCGAGCTGTGTCCAGGCCTCTTCGCGCCGGGCCTTCTCACGGCTCAGCATGGCCAAGCCGTCCTTGTCTTCGTAGCGCTCGACGAAGACGTCGACGGCGTCACCCGGTGAAAGCGACGACTCCTGCCCCGGTGAGACAAATTCCTTCAGCGGAACCCGGCCCTCGGACTTCAGCCCTACGTCGATGAGAACGGCGTCGTTGTCGATGCTGAGGACGGTGCCGCGGACGACCCGTCCCTCGAAATCTTCGCTCTCGGAGAGCGACTGTTCCAGAAGCTCGGCGAAACTTTCCTTGATTCCGGCGGGCGCCTCGTCTGCCAAGACGCCGGTTGCGGTTGATGCCATGCGATCTGTCGTCCTTTGCCTTCGTCGTTCGTTCTGTCCCTGCCTACCGGTTGTTTCCGGCGGTCTCACTCAACTTGGATAGCCGCCGCCCTCCGTCGTCCACATCCGCCGCCCTCGAGAGCGGTCGCCACGGCCGACGGTGGCCGCCTATCCGAAAGGGTTCCGCGCCTGAAGGATGTCCAGCGTTTTGGCGAACACCGCCTCCGCGTCCAGACTGCTGGTGTCGATAACGACGGCGTCCTCGGCCGGCTCCAGCGGGGCGACGGCCCGACCCGAATCGCGCGTGTCGCGTCCCTTCATGTCCCGCAGAACGCGGCTATGTATAGCTTCGAGCCCCCGTTGCCGCAACTCATTAAGCCTGCGGGAGGCGCGCACCTCCACCGAGGCCGTGACGAACAGCTTGAGTGCCGCATCCGGGCAAACAACGGTTCCAATGTCGCGGCCGTCGAGCACGGCGCCCGGCGCGCCATCCGGAGGCGCCGAAGCGAACGCCCTTTGGAAGTCGAGAAGCGCCGCGCGCACGCCGGGGATCGCCGCCACTTGCGAGGCAGCTTCGGCGGCGGCATCGCCCCGCAGGTCCGGATGCCCGAGGTCTTCGGACGTCAGTGCGCGGGCCGCGGACTCCGCGGCCGCCGTTTCCCCGGTCCCGGCGCCCCTCTCGAGGGTCCGCATGCCGACGGCGCGGTAGAGCAGCCCGGTATCCAGATAGGCAAACCCCAGATGGGCAGCGAGCCGACGAGCCAGCGTCCCCTTGCCCGCCGCCGCCGGACCATCGACGGCGATGATTCTGGCGGCTCCGGTCACGGTGCGTCACCGGCTTCGATACGCCCGCCGAGGCTGTCCATCACGGAAACAAAGCCTGGGAAACTGGTAGCGATGGGTCCGTCATCGTCAACGACGACCGGTTCGCGGCAGGCAGCACCGAGCACCAGGAACGCCATGGCGATACGATGGTCGAGGCCGGTGGCGATGGAGCCTCCGCCCGGCGGCGGTCCACCGGCACCACGGATGGCAAGCCAATCGTCCCCTTCCTCCACTTGAACGCCGCACGCTTCGAGGCCGCGGGCGATGGTGCTCAGCCGATCGCTCTCCTTGACGCGGAGTTCCGCAAGTCCGGTCATCCGGGTCGTGCCTTCGGCGCACGCCGCGGCGGCGGCGAGGACCGGGAACTCGTCGATCATCGACGGCACCCGCGCTGCCGGGACCTCAGTGCCGACCAGAGGTCCGGCTTCGACGGTGAGATCGGCGACCGGTTCTCCGCCGACGGTGCCCGCGTTTTCGACAGTGATGCGCGCGCCCATCTCGCCGAGAGTGTCGAGCAACCCGGTGCGCAGCGGATTCACGCCGACCCTCAGCATCAGGATTCTCGACCCGCCGACGATCGACCCCGCAACCAGCGGAAAGGCCGCCGAAGAGATGTCGGCGGGGATCCGCACGTCAGTGCCGGCAATCTCGGGTTCGCCGGTGATGCTGACTCGGCGCGTCCCGCCGTCGGTGTCCTCGACATCGATCGCGACACCGAAATGGGTCAGCATGCGTTCCGTGTGGTCACGGGTCGGCTGGGTTTCGATTACCGTGGTCCGCCCTGGGGCGTTGAGCGCGGCCAGCAGGATCGCCGATTTCACCTGGGCTGAAGCGACGGGCAGGGAATAGGTGATCGCCGACGGTGCGGCTGCACCGACGACAGCGAGGGGCAGCCTGCCGCCCGACCGCGCCTCGACGCGCGCGCCCATGCGCGTCAGCGGCTCGATGACCCGGCCCATCGGCCTACGCGAAAGCGAAGCGTCGCCGGTGAAAAACGTCGTGAATGGATGGCTGGCGACCAGTCCCATGACCAGCCGCGCCCCGGTCCCCGCGTTGCCCATGTCGAGCACGGACTCGGGTTCGGCAAGTCCGCCGACGCCGCACCCCTGGACCCGCCAGACACCGCCGTCGTCCAAGACCTCGGCGCCCAGCTTGCGCATGGCTTCGGCGGTGGCCAGGACATCCTCGGCTTGCAGCAACCCGGCGATCCGCGTTTCACCGACCGCGCAGGCCCCGAGGATCAACGCGCGGTGGGATATGGACTTGTCGCCGGGCACGGCCGCGCTGCCGCCGAGCGCCCCGGCGGGCCGCGAAATCAAAGCGGTCATGTGCGTACCTCGTTACCGCCGCATCGACGACACGGCGGGATGTAGCACGGTTTGGCGCCCCCGCAACAGGGGTCGGCGAGGTCCAACTCGTGCGGCGATGGCGGAATTGGCCCGCCCGCTGTTTTTGGTTTTGACAGGGCCGAAGCAAACGTGGCAATTGGCGTACTTCCATCGACTGGGAAACCGTGGAGAACCGACCATTGGCGAAACCGGAATGGGGCACCAAGCGGACATGCCAGAATTGTGGCGTCCGTTTCTATGACCTGCGCCGCGATCTCATCGTCTGCCCCGTCTGCTCGACGGTGTTCGACGTCGAAAGAACGAGCCGCGCGCGGCGCGGAAGTTCGACCCCGAAGTTGGAGCCGGTTTCGGTCGTTCGGACCGCGGCGAGCGATGAGACGGAGGCACCTGTCGCCGAAAAGGCCCTCGAGGCGGCGGCCAAACCGGATCCCGAGATCGACAGCGAAACCGACGATGTCGGTGACGGGGCGGAGACCAGCAACGACATGGACGACGTCGAGGCCGAGGACCGCGACCTCATCGAGGATGCATCCGATCTTGGCGAAGACGATGACGATATCGGCGAGGTGATGGAACACCTCGACGAGGATCTCGAGGACAAGGGGTGATCGCACCGGCATGGCAGGACAACCGGGGTCGGGTTGATTTTTCTTGCCTCGCTCCGCCGGCCGCCCTTAACTTCCCGCTCCGCCGAAACCGGCGAAGGGAATGTCCCAAGGGGCCGTAGCTCAGTTGGGAGAGCGCTACAATGGCATTGTAGAGGTCAGGGGTTCGATTCCCCTCGGCTCCACCGAATTTCCGAGGGCCTAGCGATTGCGCGCTAGGCCCTTATGCTTTCCGACGGTTTGGGGCGGCCGGTCCTGGCCAAGACCTCCAGACGCACAAAGGGGGGGTACAAGGTCGATGAGACGATTCCGTTTAGGGGTGCTGGTATCGGCGCTTGCGCTCGCTGCGTGCGTCGGGCCGCCGTCGCTCAGACAGTCTGTGCTCGGCTATGACGACACCATCTCGCGGATCGAACGCGAGCTGTTGCTGGTCAACATCGGCCGCATGCACCGGCAACTGCCGCCGCACTTCACGGTGACCTCGGCCATCGCCGCGACCTTCGACTATCGGACCAATGCCGGCATCGCCGGGACCGTCGCGGAGGCCGTCGGCACCAACTCCTATACCCTCAATCTCGGCGCCTCGGCCGCCGAGAACCCTACGTTCAGCATCGTGCCGGTGCAGGGCGAGGAGTTTACCCGCCGCATCCTGTCGCCCATGGAAGAAAGCAAATTCGCGTTTCTGATTTTCCAGGGAGCGCCCATCGATATGGTGCTGCGGCTGATGGCCGACGGCATCGAGGAACAGAACCCGGACGGAACCTTTCGGCGGTTCGTCCTCAACCGGCCGGCCGCCGCCGACGAGTACGCGGAGTTCCGCCGCCGCGTCGCGCACCTGGCTTGGCTCAACGCCAAACGCAAACTGTTCGTCGGGCCGCTGTCCTATTCCGAAACGGTCCAACGCGTTCCGAAACGGTCCAACGCGGCCTGCCGGCGCCGGCGCCCGGAGACCTCATGGCGGCGTTGGACAAGGGCTTCTCGTGGCGTCGCGACACCGATGGCACATACGCCCTCACCCGAACCGTCAACGGACGGGTGGCGATCACCAATTACGACCCGCGCGCCCTCGATGAAGCCGCGATCCGGGCACTGAACGGTCGGGCGGCGGCCAATCCTGGCAACTTCGTGCTCGTTGATGTGCGACCGGACCGCCCGGGGGGTGATCTGCCGCTGTCCGGAGCGTTCAAGCTGCGCAGCCTCAACGCCATCCTCGGCTTCGTCGCCGAAGGGATCGATACGGCGCCGGAGTTCGATGTCCCACCCGATGCGAAGACCGGACCATCTGGCGCAAATCCGGCGCGGGCGCTCGCCGTTTCCGTGCTCGATGCGACGCCGGACAGCGACGTGCCCACGGCGACGTTCGAAGGCCGTGTCTACGCCGTCGACGACACGCCCTGGGACCGGCAGCCGTTCACGCTGCTCTACCAGCTGTTCCAGATGACGGTGACCGACGTCTCGGCGGTCGGCGTGCCGATCACCATCAGCAAATAGGCAAAGCGGACGTCGGCTTACACCTTCGCGCTGGGCCGGGCGCTGACGTCGTCGTACCAGCGCCGCGCGTTTGCGGCGTCTTCCGGCAGGCCGATCTTCACCCAGCCGGCGAAGTCGACGACCACCATGGCGATGATGTCGGCGGCGCTGTAGCGTTCACCGGCGACGTAGGACGAATCGGCGAGCATATCGTCGAGGCGGCGGAAGAACCGCGGCAGGCGGGCCTTCTCACGTTTGCTGAGGTCCGGGATCTGGGCGTAGTTGTCCGGGCCGGTCAGCGCCCGGTTCTTGAGGCCCGGGGCGGAGTTCCTCAGCGTTTCCCCCGCCGCCTGCCAGCCATCGTTCTCGATCCGCCACACCCGGTCGGCGATCAGCGCCTTCTCCTTCGCCGTCGCGCCGAGCAACGCCGGTTCCGGGTGGATCTCTTCGAGATAGCGCCAGCAGCCCTGGGTGCTGGTCAGCCGCGTGCCGTCGTCGAGCTCCAGCACCGGCACGGTGCAGTAGGGATTGATGGCGCGAAAGTCGTCCGAGAGATGGCCGCCGTGGCGCAGATCGACCTGCTCGACCGGGATGTCGATCCCCTTCTCGGCGATGAACACCCGAACCAGCCGCGGGCTCGGCGCCGTGCTGCAGTCGTAGAACTTCATCGGTGGTTTCCCCCCTTCATCTTAGCTCCGCCGCCAGATAGTGCCGTCCGGTTTGTCCTCGAGCACGATTCCGGCAGCGGCCAGCTCGTCGCGGATACCGTCGGCGGCGGCGAAATCGCGGTCCTTCCGCGCCTGAGCCCGGGCCTCGATCATCGCGTCGATGGCCGCGTCGTCGAGGGTATCCGTCCCCTCGGGGCGCCAGCGGAACCAGTCCTCGGGATCATCGGTGAGCAGGCCGAACACCTCGGCAGCGGCGAGCAAAGCGCCTTTGAACCTCGCCCGTTCGGTATCGTCACCAGCCTTGTTGAGAGCGCCCAGCAGCTCATGCAGGTGGCTCAGCGCCAGCGGCGTGTTCAGGTCGTCGGCCAGCGCGGAGACCACCGGCTCGGGCACGTCGGCGCTATTGGTCGGCAAATCGGCGACACCCCGGAGCGCCCCGTAGAACCGGTCCAACACATGGCGGGCCTCGGCGATGCCGGCCTTGGTGAAGTCCTGCGGCTGACGGTAGTGGGTCTGCAGCAACACCAGCCGGATAGCCTCGCCCGGGAACTCCTTCAACAGGTCATGGACGGTGTAGAAGTTGCCGAGGTTCTTCGACATCTTCTCGCCCTCGACCATCAGGTAGCCGTTGTGCACCCAGTACCGCGCGAACGGCTGCCCGCCGTGGGCGCAGACCGATTGGGCGATCTCGTTCTCGTGGTGGGGAAAGATCAGGTCCTGGCCACCGCCGTGGATGTCGAAGGTCTCACCCAGATACTGGGTGCTCATTGCCGAGCACTCGATGTGCCAGCCGGGACGGCCGCGACCCCACGGGCTGTCCCAGCCTGGCAGTTCCGGTGGCGACGGTTTCCACAGCACGAAATCGGCCGGATCTTTTTTGTAGGGCGCGACCTCGACCCGGGCACCGGCGATGATGTCGTCCCGCTTGTGGCGCGACAGCCCGCCATAGTCCGGCCACGCCGCCACCTCGAACAGCACATGTCCCTCGGCCTGATAGGCGAAGCCTGCAGTGATCAAAGTGCGGATCATCGTAATCATCTGGGCGATGTGCCGGGTGGCCCGCGGCTCGCGGTCGGGGTCCAACGCGCCCAGTGCCGCCATATCGGCGTGGTAGGCCTCGGTGGTGCGCCGGGTGATCTCGGCGATGGGTTCGCCGGTCTCCTCATGCGCGGCGATGATCTTGTCGTCGACGTCGGTGATGTTGCGCACGTAGGTGACGTGGCCGGCGCCATAAACATGGCGCAACAATCGATAGAGCACATCGAACACGACGACAGGCCGCGCGTTGCCGATATGGGCGTAGTCGTAGACCGTCGGCCCGCAGACGTACATGCGGACGTTATTGGCATCGAGAGGCTCGAAGGTCTGCTTCTCGCGCTCCAGCGTATTGTAGAGGGAGACGGACGGGACGCTCATATCAGGTCGGTATAGCCATTGGTGATGGGGTAGCGGCGGTCGCGGCCGAAGGCGCGTAGGGTGATCTTCACCCCCGGAGGGGCTTGGCGGCGTTTGTACTCGGCGCGGTCGAGCATATGCCAGACCCGGCGCACCGTCGCCGGATCGTGGCCATTGGAGACGATCTGGTCCACCGACGCCTCGCCTTCGATCAGCTCGGCGAGGATCGCGTCGAGCTGATCGTACGGCGGCAGCGAGTCTTGGTCCGTCTGGTTGGGGCGCAGTTCGGCGCTCGGCGGTTTTTCGATGACGCGTTCGGGGATCACCCGGCCGGCCGGACCCTGGAACTCTGGGACGCCTGCCTGATTTCGCCAGCGGGCCAGGTCGAACACTGTGGTCTTGTAGATATCTTTCAACACCGAATAACCGCCGCACATGTCACCATAGAGTGTGGCGTAACCCACCGACATTTCGGACTTGTTGCCCGTGGTCAGCAGCATGTGGCCGAGCTTGTTGCTGATCGCCATTAGCACGATCCCGCGGGCGCGGGCCTGGATGTTCTCCTCGGTCACGTCTGCCGAGTGACCCTTGAACAGGTCGGCGAGCATGCCCGAGAACGCCGTCATTGCAGGCTCGATGGAGACGGTATCGAGGGCGGCGCCCAGCAGCCCGGCGGTCTCGGCGGCATCTTCGAGGCTTTCGGCCGACGTGTAGGGCGACGGCATCATCACGCAATGCACGCGGCCGGCACCGAGGGCGTCCACCGCGACCGCGGCGGTCAACGCGCTGTCGATGCCGCCCGAGAGGCCAATGACGACGCCGGGGAAGCGGTTCTTGTCGACGTAGTCGCGAAGGCCGACCACCATTGCCTGGTAAATGGCCTCAAGCCCTTCGCTGCGGGGTTCATCGGCGGCTGGTTCGCAGGTCCACTTTCCGGTGTCGCGCCGCCATTGGGTCAGCGTCGTTCCCGCCCGCCACGACGGCGCGCGGACCGGCATCCGTTCCTCCATTTCAAGCACGAACGAAGCACCATCGAAGACAAGCTCGTCCTGGCCGCCGACGAGATTGACATATGCCAAGGGAAGACCGGTCTCGGCGATTCGGTCGGCGGCCATCCGCCGGCGCGTACCGGTCTTGTCGGTCTCGAACGGGGAACCGTTGATCACCACCAGCATCGCCGCGCCGGCTGTGGCAAGGTGTCCAGAAACCACCGGCGTCCACATGTCTTCACAAATCATCACGCCTATCGGAACGCCGCGGAAGATTATCGGAACGGGAAGCGGGCCGACGGCGAACACCCGCTTCTCGTCGAAGACTCCGTAATTGGGCAGTTCGTGCTTGAACCTCACCTCGGCGATTCGTCCGCCATCCATCAACAGCGCGGCATTGTAGAGCCGCCCGCCATCGCGCCACGGCGCACCAACCAGAACAGCCGGTCCGCCGTCGGCCGTGTCCGACGCAAGGTCGGCAGCAGCCGATTCGATCGCCGTCTGGAAGGCTGGTTTCAGTACAAGGTCCTCAGGTGGATATCCGCTCAGCGCCAACTCGCCGGTGACCATCAGATCGGCGCCATCCGTCGCTGCTTCGGCGCGGGCGACGCGCACGCACTCCAGGTTGCCGTCGACATCGCCGACGGTCGGGTTGATCTGCGAAAGCGCGATGGTGAGCGAAACGGTCATCGGGACTCGGGAGCTGGGTTCGCCCGGAGCCTAGAGCGTTTTCGGACCCGATTGAACCGTTCAGATGGCTGCGGGCGGACCCGGTGTTGTCCCTGGCAATCCCGGTGGTGAAATCCTATGCTGTGCGCGCCATGAGTGATCCGTCCCGACCACCGAAGGCGAGCCAGTCGGCGGCCGAAGCCGACCTTGGCCAGGCGCAGATTTTCTCGCCCGACGTCGGCGCCGACGGCTATGCGATGACCGGGCTAGGCGGTGCTTCGCAGGACCAGCCGGTGAAGGCAAAGGCTCCGCCTGTGGCCGCATCGCCGGCCGAGGCACAGGGACGGCTTCTGGCCGAGACGGTGGTGTCATCCTTCGTCGGCCGCCTGACATCGGAAGCCAAGCGCCGCGGCGGCGCACTCACCGTCCAGGACCTCGACGAGCTCAGCGGCGAATTCGCCCAGAAAACCGAGGCGCTGAAGCTGGTGTTCGAAAAGTCGCTGGAGCAGTTCGCCCGCGACCAGTCGGCGGCGCCGATCTCGGCGGATCAGAGGTGCAACCCCTTCGAACGGCTGGTGATCAAAAAGATCGAGCGCCTGTTCGACGACGAGGCACCTCTGTCGCGCCGGTTCCTGCCCGGCTTCTTCACCTCAATGAGCATGATGCTCGGCGCCGACAACATCGAACACCACGAGCAGAACTGCGAAGCGATCGTCGTGCGTCTGCGCGCCGCCGCCGGCGGCACCTTCGGCTGGAACGCCCTTTACACCGATGCCACCGCCAATGCCGTGGCGCTGGATGCGGTCGTCGGCATGGCCCTCTATTTCGACGACTCGCCGAAGCGGTCGGCGTGGCTGGTCGGCATCATCAACGGCCATCTGGCCCCCGCAATCGAGGGGGCTCCCGATGCCGAGTGGCAGCTCGAACTGTCAATGATGCCGCGGATCCTGCAAACGCTGTTCGCCGACATCGCCGAAGCGTTGATGACCGAACAGGGCCGGGCCCGCATCGCCGAGACCCACGGTGCCGACGCCTGTGGACGGCTCGAAACCGTGCTCGACCGCATCGAGAAATGGGACGGTAGCGAATAGCCGACCTTTCGCTACTCGCCGCTCGTTTCGATCAGGTGCTGGTAGGCATCGAAGGCCGGCTTGAGGCGCCACGTTCCGCGCTCGATCAACCCCTCGCGCCGATGGACCCGGGCGACGTGTGGGTTTTCCACCAGCGACGCCCAGAACAGTCGATCGACGCCTGACGACCGCGCCGTCCGCAACCGCTCGACGAGATCGTCCGCTTGCAACGCCTCCGAGTAAGGCTCGGTCCGCGGGTCCGGGCCGGCCATTTCGGTGGCGGCGACGGGACCGGACCAGAACTGGCGTACCCATCGCATTTTGGCCGGGATGTCGGTGATGGCATGACGCAGGTGGACATCGGCCCAGTCGAACCGGCCGCGCGTCAGCAGGCGCTCGTTCCACGCCGCGATGCGCCGCTGATCGCGTCCAATCGCTTCGAGGGCCGCAGACGAGATACCTGCAGCAGCGACTGGTATCGCGGGGTCGATCGCCTTCACCGCCGCGTAGCCCAGAGACAGCGTCCATAGGTACTGCTCCGCCGTGCCGTGCCAGAACCGCACCTTGCGGTCGGGCGGATAAACGTCCCGCGGCAGCACCTCGTTGCCGATCTGGACCACCAGCCAACGGCCCGGATCACGGCCGGCCGCGTGGTGTGCTTCGACGATCCGACCGACGCCGCGTTTCAGCCGCTCCTGATAGACCGCTCCGTCTCGGGGCGGAAAGCCGCCGCGGGTTGCGTTGGCATAGCCGACGGTGCCGGCGTCGAGGATGTTGGTCGAGTCGCGATGATAGACGGTAAGCCACAGGCCGATGCCGCGCTCGGCGAGGATGCCGGCCATTGAGGCGATGCGATCGATGCGGCGCGCGCCGCCTGCCTCCCCCATCTGCCGTTGCACCCTCACCCAGCCGACGCCGAGGCGGTCGAGGGTTTCGACAGTGCGGCGATCCGAGGAGACATCGAAGATACCAAAGCGATCCGAGCGGGGACCGCCGGCGTTCGTCGCCGCCACTGGGTCCGCCGAGGGTGTGGCGGGGGCTCCGACGGTGGCAAGTACGGCGGCGAGGATGACGAACGCCGGCGGTTTCGGTAGTTTTCCGGACAGGTGGGCAAGCGCGGTCAATTCGGTGCTCCCTCGTTGCCAGTCAGCGGGAGTGACTCGGCTCCCAGGGTCAATGCCTCGGCGACCGCAACCTCGGCGAACAACGTTTTCTCGAAGGTGACATTTCCGAGTTGGAATCCGGCGAGCGCCGCAACGACGACCGATGCCGCGGCCATGCCCCGGACCGGCAGCGGGGCGATCATCCATTCAAAACGGCGCAACCACGGACGCCGGGCGGTAGCCTCAGCGACCAGAGATTTGGCCCTGTGGACGACCGCGGCTGGCGCGTCGAGATGGGCGTCCTCACGGGCCGCGGCCGCGGCGAGCACCGCCTCCAGGGCCTCGGCATCCGACGCGAGGTAGGCGTCGACTGCGTCGCGCTCGGCGTCGCTCAACGTCCCGTCGAGCCACGCGGCGATTGTGGCGGCGTCGGGCTCCGGAATCGCCGGGTCTGCACCAGCCGCCCGGCGATACGCCAGCCACACATCGCGATCGTCGTCTGCGGGCGCGGACATGGTTAGCGGCTCCGACGCTCCTGGGCGCGGCTGCGCTTGTTCGATTTGAACGTCTGGGCCTTCGAGCGCTTGTTGGACTTGAACGTCTGCGCCTTGTCGCGCTTGTTCGACTTGAAGGTCTGGGCCTTGTCGCGCTTCGAAGCGCGGAAGTCGCGCACCCGGTCCTCGTTCTCTTCGCGCCACTGTTTGGCGCCTTCGGGGTCGGCGTCGCGGCGCGCCCGAAGCGCGTCCATTCGGGCGTCGCGGTTGGCGCGGGCCTGATCCTTGTGCTCGTCCCGGGTTTCCCGGTACTGCTCCTTTCGCGCATCGCGTTCGTCGCGGTGTTGCTGCTGGCGGGCATCGCGCTCGGCACGAACGGCGTCTCGGCTGACACCCGAGTCCTGTGCGACGGCGGGAGCCGCCGCCACCATGACGGCAAGTGCCACGAGTGCTGGGAGGGAGTGCATCCGTTTCATCGTCTTCTCCTTTTTCGTCGCCGCCCGGCGAACGCCATGCGCCGCTGGCGAGCTCTAACCCCCCGACATCAGGAACCGGCCGCGCAGGACCGGCCGCGAACGAACCCTGTCGACGAACTCCCGGCGTTGTCTCGGCGTAAGCGCGGCGAGGAACGTCCGCATCCGCTTGGTGATCACGCGGTTGAACGCCAAGTTCCGCTCCGCCGCCTGTGACAGGTACTGCTCCAGCAGGACCGGATCCGGAGCCTCGGCGACCATCTCGGCCCAGTACGCGTTGACGGTCGCCGACGCCTCGGCCGTGTACGACCGGGCGTCGGCGCGGGCCTCGGCGCGGACGCGGTCGAAAATCGCGCGCTGGCCCGAATCCAGACCCAGACGCTCGGCGATCACCTCGGCGGTACCGGCCGGTGTCTCGACGCGTTCGGCGAGCACGGCGGCGCGGTAGTAGCCGATGAGGAAGAAAACGTTGAGCGCCACCGAAACCGCCAGCGCCACCCAGGTCAGCGCCCGCACGGGACCGTCTCCCCGCCGCCCCGAGCCGGCCCAGGATCGTCTATCGGCCGACAGCGCGTTAGTCCCGGCGGCCACTACCGCCTCCTGAATTCGATCGCGTCTGGGTCATCGTGTTCTCCTCTCGTGGTATACGGGGGGACCTCCCGGAACATCCCCGTGCTCAATCCGTATTTTCATCGGTGAAGTGGCCGCGCAGTCGGACGATCGCCTTGTGGCGCGTGCTGCGGACGGTCTGGGCGCCGACGCCGAGCACCTTGGCGACATCGGCCACGTCCATGTCCCGTTCGTAGATCATCGCCAGCACCAAGCGCTGCCGGGGTGTGAGCAAATCGGGAGGGACGATGAGCCGTTCGCGCGGCTGGTGCGGATCCACCGCCGGCTCGACGACCAGCTCGTCCAAGGGCACCGTGGCCTTCCGCAACCGCCGGCGGGTATCGAGGGCGACACTACGGGCGATCACGCCGACCCAGGTGGCGAGTCCGGCACGGTCGGGGTCAAAAGTGCGGAGCAGGCGGAACTGGTCCCGGCACAGCCGGACGAACACGTCCTGCACCACGTCACCGATCTCGTCGGCGGACATGCCGGTCGATCCGAGGATGCGGCGTGCCGTTCCATGGATCACGCCGGCGTAGCGGTCGACAAACGTGTCCCACGCCGCCTTGTCGCCCGCAGTCAGGGCGGCAAGCCAGTCGCGCTCAGGCCTGTCCTGCTTGTCGTTCGACCGCAAACGCCGCGCGCCCCGCTCTGTTGAGGAGTCTTACGCGCGATCGGCCGCAGACATCCCCGCGGCGGCCGCGAATCTCCGAGCCTAGCCGGGATGTATTGACTGATTCTGAACGAGTTCTGAGGCGCTTAACGGCCGGCGTTTGAGCAGGAACTCGCGGCCGACCTTGACCGACGGCTCGCCGTCGTAGGAGACGATATCGGCGGTGGCGTAGGTCTCGTGCCAGTTCCCAGGCAGGTACGAGCCGGTGCCGATGACGTCGATGGGTGCGCCGACGTCGGCCATGACGCGGCACTTGTCAACGTTGAACCCCGAGGAGGCAACGATCTTGACGTTGTCGAAGCCGGCACCGTCGAGCTGCTCGCGCATGTGGAAGATCGCCGCCGCCGAGACCCCTGTGCCGGTGAGGTAGCGCAGTTCGGTGTCGTTGCGGTAGCGGCGAACGGCCACCGGCGCGTGGCGTTCGAGGACGGCATAGGACTGCTGCGGATCAAGGCCCTCGACGAACCGGCCGCCGTGGGTGTCGAGGCGGACCCCCAATTGGCCTGCGGCGGCCATCTCTGGAAATCGCCGGCAGACCTCGAGAGTGTCGGTGATCTCGCGTCCAAAGTAGTCGACCAGCACCGTCACGTCCTCGCCCGGAAACGTCTCGACGAACATCTCGGCCGCGCGCACCGTCGAGCCGGCGTAGCCGATCAGCGCGTGAGGCATGGTGCCCAGCCCGCGCTCGCGCCCGAAGTAGTGCGCCGTCGCGTCGTTGGCGCTGCCGATGAAGCCGCGGGCACCGGTCTGACGCCGCGCCGCCGCCGATCCCACCGACGCCGCATAGGCCATCATCTCTTCCATTTCGGTGCCGGCACAGTGCCGCGCATCCATGGCAAGGAACGCGGTGTCGGGAAGGTTCGTGCACATGGTGAAAGCGTTGTAGGCAGCGACGCAGGCAGCGCCCAGTTTCTGCAGATACAACGTCTCGAGATCGACGAGGTGGTAGAACGACCCGGAGAGGTACATCAGCGGCTCGCCGGCCCCGACCCACTCGCCTTCCGGGTAGTTGAGATCAATGTCGAACGTAACACCCCGAGCCGCGGCGACCTCTTCGAGCCAGCGCACCATCAGCCGTGGCGTAAACACCACCGGCCGGCGCATGAACACGGCATAGGTGACGTTGAGGTCGCCGAACCGGGCGACCGCTTCCTTCGTCTTGACGAAATAGCGGTCGGTCCACCGCTCGGCCTCCTCAGGGGCCGGCGCCAGCGACGGCGATTCCGAGGCGTCGGTATCCGCCGTAGCGGCGGGATCAGGACGCGGCGACTGCGCGCCTGCGCTCACGGGTCCGTCCCTCCTTTAGCGTCTCGGCCAGCAGGAACGCCAATTCCAGCACCTGGTTGGCGTTGAGCCGGGGATCGCAGTGGGTGTGGTAGCGGGCGCTGAGATTGGCCTCGGTGATGGCGTGGGTGCCGCCGACGCATTCGGTGACATCCTGGCCGGTCATCTCGAAATGGACACCACCGGCGATCGAGCCCTCGGCTTCGTGCACGGCGAAGAACGTCCGCACCTCCTCGAGGATGCGGTCGAAATGCCGTGTCTTGAAGCCGTTGGCGCTTTTCACCGTGTTGGCGTGCATCGGGTCGGACACCCATGCCACCCGGCGGCCCTCGCTCTCGACGGCGCGGATCAACGGCGGCAGCGCGTCGGCCAGCTTGTCCGGTCCCATGCGCACGATCAGGGTCAGCCGGCCAGGCACGTTGACCGGGTCCAGCACGTTGATCAGCCGCTTGAGGTCATCGGGGCTTGCCGTCGGGCCCAGCTTGATGCCGATGGGGTTGCCGACACCCCGTAGGAATTCGACGTGGGCGCCGTTCGGCTGGCGGGTGCGTTCGCCGATCCACAGCATGTGCGCCGAAGTGTCGTACCAGTCGCCGGTGGTCGAATCGATGCGGGTCATTGCCTGCTCGTAGTTCAGCAGCAGCGCTTCGTGGGAGGTGAAGAAATCCGTCTCGCGAATCTGCGGCGTGTTGTCCGAACGAAGTCCGCACGCGGCCATGAACGCCAGCGCCTCGTCGATGCGGTCTGCGAGGTCGCGATAGCGGTCGACCATCACGGTATCGGCGACGAAGCCCAGGTTCCACTCGTGCACCTTGTGCAGGTTGGCGTAGCCGCCCTGCGAGAACGCCCTCAGCAGGTTCAGCGATGCCGCGCACTGATTGTAGGCCTGCACCATCCTCGCCGGGTCGGGAACCCGCGCCTCCTCCGTGAAGTCCATGCCGTTGATCATGTCGCCGTGATAGCTCGGCAGGCTGACATCGCCGATGGTCTCCATCGGCTCGGAGCGCGGCTTGGCGAATTGCCCGGCAAGACGCCCGACCTTGACCACCGGCACCGCCGCACCGAAGGTCAACACCACAGCCATCTGCAGCATGACGCGGAAGGTGTCGCGGATGTTGTTGGGGTGGAACTCGGCGAAGCTCTCGGCGCAGTCGCCACCTTGCAGCAGGAACGCTTTTCCTTCCGCGACATCGGCCAGAGCCCAGCGCAAGCGCCGCGCCTCGCCGGCAAACACCAGCGGCGGATAGGCGCGGAGCTGGTCTTCCGCCTCGGTCAGCGCTTCGGCGTCCGGATACTCGGGCACCTGGACAATGGGTTTCGACCGCCAGCTGTCTGGCGACCAGGGTTCGCTCATCGGTGATCTCGTCTCGGCCCAGCGTTAGAGGAACGTGTTCTATACCGGAACCTCAGCGTTTTCCAGGAAAACCGGCAAATGCGGCTCAGCTGGCCGCCGCGCTTTGGTGGTCCGGGCGCTTGTCGCGCATGGTGACGAACTCCTCGGCCGCCGTCGGATGGATGCCGACCGTGGCGTCGAATTGCGCCTTGGTGGCGCCGCACTTCAGTGCGATGCCGATGCCCTGGATGATTTCGGGCGCATCCAGGCCGACCATGTGGCAACCAAGCACGCGGTCGGTGTTTCGATCGACGATGATCTTCATCATCGTCATCTCGTCGCGGCCCGAGAGCGTGTATTTCATCGGCCGGAAGTGCGAGATGTAGACATCGATCGGGCCCTGTTCGCGGGCCTTCACCTCGGTCAGACCGACCGTGCCGATGGGCGGCCGGCTGAACACCGCCGACGGGATGGCGTCGTAGTCGAGCGGGATCGGGTTGCCGTTGAAGTGGGTCTCGGAAAACGCCCGCCCCTCGGCGATCGCCACCGGCGTCAGCTTGACCCGATCGATGCAGTCGCCAACGGCGTAGATGTTGTCGACGCTGCTTTTGAGCCCGTCGTCGACGACGATGGCGCCGTTGCGGGCCAGTTCGACGCCCGCCTCCTCGAGACCGATGCCGCGTGTGTTGGGCGCCCGGCCGGTGGCGTACATGACCAGGTCCGTCTCGATGACGTCGCCGTCGCCGAGGCGGAGGGAATAGCCGCCGGTGGTTTTCTCGATGGAATGGACGACGGTGTCGCGGCGGATGGTCACGCCCTTCTTCTCCAACTCGGCGGCGAGACAGTCGCGCACGTCCTCGTCGAAGCCGCGCAAGATGTTGCCGGCACGGATGATCTCGGTGACCTCGACGCCGAGGGCGTTGAAGATGCCGGCGAACTCGACGGCGATGTATCCGCCGCCGACGATGACGATGCGCCCGGGAAGTTCGGGCAGGTCGAGGGCCTCGTTGGAGGTGATCACGTGCTCGACGCCGGGAATGTCGGGCGTCGTCGGCCAGCCGCCGCAGGCGACGAGGATCTTCTCGGCGGTGAAGGTCTTGCCGCCGACCTCGATCGTGTGGGCGTCGGCGAGCACGCCCGAGCCTTCGATGAGCCGCACACCGTTGTCGCGGAGGATGCGATGGTAGACGCCTTCGAGGCGTTCCAACTCGGTATTCTTGTTGGCGATGAGCGCCGGCCAGTCGAACGTCGCCTCGCCGGGCGTCCAGCCGTAGCCAACAGCGTCCTCGAAGTCATCGGCGAAATGGGCGCCGAACACCAGGAGCTTCTTCGGCACGCAGCCACGCATGACGCAGGTGCCGCCGACGCGGCTCTCTTCGATGATCGCGGTTTTGGCTCCGTAGCCGCCGGCCAGGCGGGTCGCCCGCACGCCGCCCGACCCTGCGCCAAGGGTGATGAGGTCATAGTCGTACGTGGCCATCGAAGTCCCTTCCCTCAGTTCGGCAGACGCGGTGTCGAAGCCGGCACCGACTCCTTTGATGCTGCGAGTCGCCGATCGTTATCGTGCTGGACGCGAGTCGGGTTGACTGCTTCGGCCGTCAGATCCCCCCGAGACAGACGTACTTGACCTCCAGGAACTCGTCGAGGCCGTAGTGGGAGCCTTCGCGGCCGATGCCGGACTCCTTGACCCCGCCGAAGGGTGCGACCTCGGTGGAGATGATGCCGGTGTTGACGCCGACGATGCCGTATTCGAGGGCTTCCGAAGTCTTCCAAACCCGGCCAACGTCGCGGCTGTAGAAGTAGGCGGCGAGACCGAATTCGGTGTCGTTGGCCATGCGGATAGCGTCTTCATCTGTCGCGAAGCGGAACAACGGAGCAAGGGGTCCGAAAGTCTCCTCGCGGGCGACGGCCATTTCCGTGGTCACGTCGGCGATTACCGTCGGCTCGAAGAACGAAGCGCCAAGCGCATGGCGATTGCCGCCGACAACGACCCGCGCCCCCTTGCCGACGGCGTCGGCTATGTGCTCTTCGACCTTCTCGACCGCGGCCATGTCGATCAGCGGTCCCTGTTGGGCGCCGTCCTCAAAGCCGTCCGCAACCTTGAGCCCGGACACGGCCTGCGACAGCCGCGCAGCAAACTCGTCGTAGACCCCGTCCTGGACGAGAAGCCGGTTGGTGCAGACGCAGGTCTGGCCGGAGTTGCGGTATTTGGACGCGACCGCGCCCTCGACGGCAGCATCGAGATCGGCGTCGTCGAAGACGATGAAAGGAGCATTGCCGCCCAGCTCCAGCGCCACCTTCTTCACCGTGCCGGCGCACTGCTCCATCAGCATCTTGCCGATCTCAGTGGAGCCGGTGAACGTCACCTTGCGCACCGTCGGGTTGCCGGTGAGCTCGCCGCCGATGGCACCGGCACCGCCGGTGACGATGTTGATCACGCCGGCCGGGATTCCCGCCCGCTCGGCGAGGTCCGCCAGCGCCAGCGCCGAATAGGGGGTCGCCGTCGCCGGCTTGACCACCACCGTGCAGCCGGCGGCGAGGGCCGGGCCGCATTTGCGGGTGATCATCGCGTTGGGGAAGTTCCAAGGCGTGATCGCGGCGACCACACCGATGGGCTCCTTGATCACCATGATCCGCTTGTCGGTCTGGTGGGCTGGGATGGTATCGCCGTAGACCCGCTTGCCCTCTTCGGCGAACCACTCGATGAACGAGGCGCCATAGGCGATCTCGCCGCGTGATTCGGCGAGCGGCTTGCCCTGCTCGGCGGTCATCAGCCGCGCCAGGTCCTCTTCGGCAGCCATCATCAGATCGAACCAGCGTCGCAGGATCACCGCCCGCTCCTTGGCGGTCAGTGCCCGCCACGCCGGCAGCGCGCGGTCGGCGGCGTCGATGGCCCGCCGGGTTTCCTCGGCGCCCATCTTCGGCACCGTGCCGATGACGGCTCCGGTGGCCGGATTGGTGACATCGACAGTGGCGCCGAAATCGGCATCAACCCAAGCGCCGTCGACATAGGCCTGCTGGCGGAAGAGCGCGGAATCGGAGAGCTGCATCGGAACCTCGAGTTCGCCAAGGAAGGTGGTCCGGCGAGTATAGCCGCCATCGGAGAGACGATAGAAGGGGGCGTGACCGGCGGGGCAATGGCAAGCCGAACGAAGAAGCCTATCGTAACGACAAATGGGTTACGGCATTGTTTGCCAGACGTGTCCATTTCGCCACATTGAGATCATAATACCATGCATACGCCGGTAAAATATCTTGCCGCTTCGCGAGGTCCCGCCAATCCCGCTCAGGTTCGTTGTGCCTAGTACTCTACTGTAATAAGAAAGAAAAATATCAAACACACAACGAGATCAACGAACAGACCCTTGGGTGAGCACCACTCGCATCGAATGTCCATTGTTTCGTTCATGCTCAATAACGCTTGAATATGCATTCATGTGACGATGGGAACGAGTCACGGTGAGAACCGGGGCGAAGACCCCGAAACGAGAGGGGCAAACGAAAAAGAACCGTTGGCGAGGTCGCATTCGACGCCTCGCAAAGATCGAGACCGAAGCTCGTCCTGACATAAGCATCACGTGGCGCGGGGTGGATCGATGTTCGATGATGATGGCCGGCTGGTCGGCATGATCGCCAGCCTCGGGCTCGGCGACACCCGGCAAGTCCACTATGTACCGACGGGTATCGCCTGAGCGGTGCCGGCGGAGGCCATTGACCGCTATCCGGCGGGGGTCGCGCCGCGCCGGTCCGCCGCTATTCGACGGTGACGCTCTTCGCCAGGTTGCGCGGCTGGTCGACGTCGGTGCCCTTGATACACGCCACGTGGTAGGCGAGCAGCTGAACGGGGATGGTGTACAGCACCGGGGCGACGAAAGGATCGACCTCTGGGAGCTCGATGGTCGCCGCCGCCATGTCCCCGAGACGGTCGATGCCCGGTTTGTCGGAGAGGAAGATCACCCGGCCACCGCGGGCGATGACCTCCTGCATATTGGACGCCGTCTTGTTGAAAAGCTCGTCCGACGGCGCGATGACGATGATCGGCACGGATTCGTCGATCAGTGCGATGGGACCATGTTTCATCTCGCCGGCGGCGTATCCCTCGGCGTGGATGTAACTGATCTCCTTCAGCTTGAGGGCGCCTTCCAGCGCGATTGGGTAGCCGGTGCCGCGCCCGAGGTAGAGCACGTCGCGGGCCTCGGCGACTTCGTGGGCAAGCTCGGCCAGCATCTCGTCGTGGATCAGCACGTCGTTGGCGCGGCTCGGCACCTCGGTCAAAGCCCGACACAGGCGCGCTTCCGCTTCGCGGTCGATCGCACCCCGCTTTGCCGCCATGGCGATCACCAGACAGGCGAGAACGGTCAGCTGTGTCGTGAACGCCTTGGTCGAGGCGACGCCGATCTCGGGACCGGCCTGGGTGAGCAGCACCGAGTCCGATGCCCTCGCCATCGAGCTCTCGGGCACGTTGACGACACTGATCAGGTGCTGGCCCTGATCGCGCGCATAGTGCATCGCCGCGAGAGTGTCGGCGGTTTCGCCCGACTGCGAGATGAACAGCGCGACGCCGCCCTGGGGCATGTCGGCGCCGCGGTACCGGAACTCCGAAGCGATGTCCACTTCCACCGGTATCCGGGCGACGCGTTCGAACCAGTATTTGGCGACCAGTCCCGCGTGGAACGAGGTTCCGCAGGCGACGATAGTCACGCGCGGCACCAATGTGGTGTTGAAATCCAACGAAGGCAGGGTGACGACCTGATTCCACGGGTTCAGCATGGCATGCAGGGTGTCGCCCATCACCGTCGGCTGCTCGTAGATCTCCTTGAGCATGAAGTGCGGGAAGTTGCCTTTGCCGATCATCGCGCCCGAGGTCGCCGTCAGCTTGACCTCGCGTTCGACGACAGCTCCCGACTCCTCATGGACGATCGCGCCCGAAGCGGTGACTTCCGCCCAGTCGCCTTCCTCCAGGTGGCAGATGCGGCTGGTCAGCGGCGCCAGAGCCAGGCTGTCGGAGCCCAGATACATTTCGCCGTCGCCATAGCCGATGGCCAGCGGGCTGCCGCGGCGGGCACCGATCATCAGGTCGTCGTTGCCGGCGAACAGGATCGCCAGGGCGAACGCGCCCTCAAGGCGTTCCAGGCCGGCCTGCACCGCCTGCTGGGGGGTTTTGCCGTCGGCCAGGTAACTGCTGATCAAGTGAACGATGACCTTGGTGTCGGTGTCGGTTTCGAACGCGCAGCCGGCGTTCGACAATTCGCTCCTGAGATCGCGGAAGTTCTCGATGATGCCGTTGTGCACCAGCACGACGCGCTTGTCCGCATGGGGATGGGCATTGTTTTCGGTGGGTGCGCCGTGGGTCGCCCAACGGGTATGGCCAATGCCGATGCGTCCGGCCACGGGATCGGACCCAAGAACTTTTTCCAGATTGACCAGTTTTCCTTCGGCACGTCGGCGGTCGATGGCGCCGTTGACCAAGGTGGCGATGCCGGCTGAATCGTAGCCGCGGTATTCCAGCCGCTTGAGCCCGTCGATCAGCAACGGTGCGACCTCCGCCTTGCCGATGATGCCAATGATTCCGCACATACGCGATCAGTCCTTCTTCTTTTGAGCCGCGGCCTTTTCGGCGCCGCGGCGGTCGCGGAAATGCTTCGCCCATCCCGCCTTCTCGATCAATGGACCACGGGTGACGGCCAGCGCATCCGCCGGTACGTCGCGGCTGATGACGCTGCCGGCGCCGACGGTGGCGCCGTCGCCAACGGCGACCGGTGCGACCAGGGATGTGTTCGAGCCGATGAACGCGCCGGCGCCGATGTCGGTATGGGACTTGAAGAACCCATCGTAGTTACAGGTAATGGTACCGGCGCCGACATTGGCCTTGGCGCCAACCCGGGCATCGCCGATGTAGGTCAGGTGGTTGACCTTGGCGCCTGGCTCGACCGAGGCGTTCTTGATTTCGACGAAGTTGCCGACGTGGGCATCGACGTCGATTCGGGCGCCGGGCCGCAGCCTCGCGAACGGCCCGATCAACGCTCCCGCATCGACGGTCGCACCTTCGATATGACAGAAGGCGCGGATCTCGACATCGTCGCCGATGGTGGCGCCGGGACCGAACACGACGTTGGGACCAATGGTGACGTCGCGGCCAATGACCGTGTCGTCACAGAAGAAGACCGAGCCTGGATCCACCAGTGTCGCACCGCCGGCCATGGCCGCGGCGCGCAGCTTGTCCTGGACCACCGATTCGGCGAGCGCGAGATCGGCGCGCGAGTTGATGCCGAGGAGTTCGGCCTCCTCTCCCTCGACAACGGCACAGGGCAAACCGTCGGCCCGGGCGAGACCGATGATGTCGGTCAGATAGTATTCACCTTTGACGTTGTCGTTGCGGAGTCCATCGAGCAGGCCTGGAATCCGCGCCCCGTCGATGGCCATGACGCCCGAATTGCAGAGATTGACGGCCAGTTCGTCGGCATTGGCGTCACGGGCCTCGACGATGGTCGCCAGACCGCCGTCGGCGTCGAGGATCAACCGTCCATAGGCGCCCGGATCGTCGGGACGGAATCCGAGTACGACGACGGCCGGATGAGGCGCCGTGCGTCGGACCTCCAGCATTCGATCCAGCGTTTCCGCCGAGATCAGTGGTGTGTCGCCGTAGACCACAAGGACATCGCCATCGAATCCGGCGAGCGCTTCGCGAGCTGCCATCACCGCATGTCCGGTCCCCAACCGTTCGTGCTGGATGGCTGTCGGGTGCGGCGCCACGGCGGCGGCAACCGATTCCATCTCCTCACCGATGACGATGACGATGCGATCGGGAGACAAAGACTCCAGCGTTCCCATCTGGTGCGCGATCATCGGCCGCCCGGCAAGCGGGTGCATGACCTTAGGCTTTGCGGACTTCATTCGCGTGCCCAAGCCGGCCGCGAGTACGACGATGGCGGTATTGCGGTTGGTCATCGGCAGGTATTTGTCCTAGAAGGCCTTTTCCGGCCAATTCAAGGCGGGGAACCTTGCCACAGGGCCGGAATCCCGCCAAGTCAAAGATTGTTGCCGAACATTACCGGAGAGAGGCAGGCAATGGGGCGAATCAGAGCGGTCGTTTTCGATCTCGACGGCACCCTCATCGACAGCGCGCCGGACCTCCGGGCGGCCCTCAATTGCCTCCTCGCCGAGCACGGTCGCAGGCCGCTGACGCTTTCCGAGGTCACGGCGATGATCGGCGATGGTGCCGCGAAACTCGTCGAACGCGCCCTCGCCGCGACAGGTGATGTGGCCGGCGACGATCTGCCCGCAATGACCGCGGCATTTCTCGCCCACTACGAAGGCAAAGCAGCGGTCGAGACCCGCCCTTATCCCGGTGTGCCGGAGGCTCTCGCGGGGCTCGTTGCCGACGGAATCGCACTTGGCATCTGCACCAACAAACCGGAAGCGCCGACACGAGAGATCCTCCGCGATCTCGGACTCGATCGGGCCTTCACCGCCATTTTCGGCGGCGACACCCTCGACGGTGTGCGCAAACCGGATCCGCGTCTGGTCCTTGCCGTACTCGACACGTTGGAAGCCAACCCCGAGAATGCGGTGTTCGTCGGTGACAACGCCAATGACGTTGGTGCCGCCCGGGCCGCGGGAATGCCCGTCATTCTGCGTGCCGGTGGATACACCGTCGTTCCGGCGGAACAGCTCGGCGCCGACGTGGTCATCGCCGGGTTTGACGAACTTCGCGGAGCGTTGGAGGGGCTTCCTTGACACGATTTCGAGGCGAGCCTTATATGGTCCTGGCTTGATTTCGGGCGCGTAGCTCAGCGGGAGAGCACCGTCTTCACACGGCGGGGGTCGCTGGTTCAATCCCAGCCGCGCCCACCACTTCCGACATCGGGCGGAACGGCAGCCGAAGGCTGCCGTTTTTCTGTTCGGATCACCGTCCCACGGATTCTCGACCGCGCCAGTGACCGCGATCACAGGAAACGCCAGGGCACCCGTCGTCACAGAAGTCGTCGTCGCTGCTCAATTGGCATCCACGCCAGCGACAGCCAGACCGATCGGTATTGTCAGACATTGGGCGGCGGGAGTCCTGGGCTCAACTCCCGACGCCGCCGGTGTCGATGGTAACGGTGACGGTACCGCCGCCCACGTCCGTTACCGCGTAGCCGGAGCCTGACTGATTGTCGAGTTTGACCTCGACCGCGTCGGCGCCACTGCCGGCGACAATGACATCTTTGCCACCTTGGACGATCTCGATCTCGTCCGCAGCGAACCCGAAAAACTCGAGAACGTCACCCAGCTCGAAGTCGAAAACCGTGTCGGCGCCGTCGCCGGCCTCGAAGAAAAAGACGTCGTCTCCCCCGCTACCGGTCAACCGGTCGGCGCCAGCACCGCCGGCGATGGTATCGGAGTCAACCGATCCCCAGATGGTGTCGCCGCCCGTGCTGCCTTCGATGCGGTCGATGCCCACCAAGGTCGTCTCGCTGAAGTCGCCCAGGCTGTGTTTGTCGCCGAGGCGCACGACGTCCGTGCCGCCGCCGCCGTCAATGGTCTCGACCGTCGCCATACCGCTGAACCAGCGGAACGTGATCACATCGTCCCCGGCGCTGCCGAGCACCGTATCGTCGTCGCCATCGCCGAAGACCAGGTCCCGATCGTCGCCGTCCGCGTAGGAAAACGTGTCGTTGCCGTCGCCGCCGTAGAGCGTGTCGACACCGAGACCGCCGGCGATCGTGTCGTCACCGCCGCCGCCAAGGAGTGAATTCTGGTTCTCGTCGCCGATGAGCGTATCGCCACCGGAACCGGCAATCACGGTTTCGATGTTCAGCAACGTATCGCTACCGTGCGCGCCCGCCATTGCCGTGCCAGCACTGAGGTTCACGACGATCCCCGTACCGATGGCCGAATAGTCGACCGTGTCGCGGCCACCACCGCCGTCGAGCACGTTGTCGTTCTCATCGCCGATGAACGTGTCGTCGCTCGCGCTGCCGATGACGTTTTCGATGCTCGTGAGCGTGTCCGTACCCAGTTCGCCGGCATCGACAACACCAGATCCGAGGTCGGCCGTTATCCCACCGCCGATCGCCGTGTAGTCGGCCGTGTCGTTTCCGGTGCCGCCGACCAGCGAGTCGCTGCCGCTGCCGCCCCGGAGAACGTTGTCGTTCTCATCGCCGATCAGCGTGTCGTCACCGGCACCGGTGATGACGTTCTCGATGCTGCTCAGCGTGTCTGTGCCCTGTTCGGCCGTAACGACGACTCCGAGGCCCAGATCGACGGTCATGCCACTGTCGATGGCCGCGTAGTCGACCCAGTCACTGCCGATGCCACCGATCAACGCATCGTTGCCGCCTCCGCCCGAAAGCGTGTCGTCACCGTTGTAACCATCGAGCGTGTTGTTCTCTCCGTCGCCGATGAGAACGTCGTTGCCCGAACCAGCGATGACGTTCTCGATCAATTTGAGGACATCAACGTCGATCTCTGGCCCGGCCGCGCCCCATGTTTCGTCCACCCCTTCAAGGTCGACGACAATTCCAGAGGTCGCGCTCGTGAAGACGATGGTGTCGGTGCCGTCGCCACCGTCGTAGGTATCGATCCCGGCACCGACGCCGCCGATGATGGTGTCGTCGTCGTCGTCGAGGACGATGTCGTCGCCGGAACCGCCGACCAGGGTGTCGTTGCCCGCGCCGCCATCGAGGAAGTCGTCGCCGGTGCCGCCATCGAGAAAATCGGCGCCACCCAACCCCAGCAACGTGTCGTTGCCGGCACCGCCATCAAGGGAGTTGGAGCCACCGTCACCCGAAAGCGTGTTGTTGCCACTCAAGTCGATGGCAGTCTCTACGGGTCCGGATTCCGTGGTCGAATCATCTTCTGTGGTGGACGGCCCACCCTCGGTTTCGGATGTCATTGCCGGATTGATGGCGATTTCGATATCGCCGATGGTTAGGGTGTTGTCGTCATCGGTGTAATCCACGTCCGTGTAGACGGCGACGACCACATCCGCCGCCGGGTCCGGGTCTTCGGTACCGGCGGCGGTGTCGAACTCGGCGATCGCGTCGATGTCTTCACCAATGTCTTCGTCTTCGCCGGCCGGGTCTTCGCCGGCGCCATCGCCCGCTTCTCCACCGTCCTCCGAACCTTCGGTCGCGTCTGCTCCGGTCTGATCGACACCGTAGCTGTTGGCGCGATCAATGCGGGCGGGCATCGTGCTGAGCGCCTGGTTGAACACTTCGATCACCTGCTCGACGGTGAACTTGTACGGTTCGGTGACCTGCCCGGTGACGGCACTGGCGGTCACAGCGAATTCGGCCTGATTGATCGTGTAGACGGCGTCGCCGATCAGCAGGACGATCTCGCCGACGGTCCCGTCCGCCTCTGGCATCAGAACGACGGTCAGCGTCTGCCCGTCGGCGATGTCGATGCCGCCCTGTGTGCCGCGGATGCCAATGGTGGCGACGGGGGTCTCTACCTTCATGGCGTCGGGGGTCGACTTGGCGACTTCGCCCGATACGAAGGTAAACACACCCTTGACCACCGAAACCGAGAGACTTCCGTCGCCGGCATCGGGGTCGTAGACCATCTCGTCGAGCACCATGCGCCCGTTCTCGGCCATCGAGAACGTGGTCTCGTCCGCAAACACAATGCCTATGGCACCACCGCCACCGGTCTCCACGATGTCGCCTTCGTAAACAGGCTCACCGACATCGAGGATGACCTTGGTGCCGTCCGCGCGGGTGACGGAAACAGTCCCTTGAATGGTCTCGACCTGGCCGATGGGCAGTGGATCCGCCGTCGGCTGCGCCTGCGCGACCTGCCCAGGCGCCCGGGGACCGGCCAACTTCGCGGCGAGGGTTCCCGGAAACGTCACACCACCCGGCACTTCGAGGTTGGGCGGATCGGTAAACGAGAAGAACCCGCGCACCACAACGTGGCTACCGTCCGGTTCGGTCAGCACCAGATCCGGGCCCGATCGTGCAAAGGTCGCGTCAGCGAGGGCGAATCCTTCAGGCAAAGCGATCCCGTCCCCGACCGCCGGGGCGGTGAGGTCGGGCGCCAGAAGCGTCCCCTGGGTCGGGTCCCGGACCACAGACATAAGTTAACCCCTCGAGCCCCGCATTCCGCAGGATTCGAGCCAAAGTTCACCAAAATTCTCGTGGGCGTGCGCGCCCTCGTCTGTGTTCGCCGTCACACCTCGATGCCCCATTGCACCGCAAAAAAGCGCGACGACGACGCGCTACCCCCGAATATTCAACTGTGTCGATGCGATGATCGACGACGCCCAAGAACGAGAGACAATAGCAAACGTGTCGATTCAGTGCCAAACAATGCCGAGTCCTGTAACGGGTTTCCAATCGGCGGGAACGCGCCAGATACGGCCCGCGAAAGGCGGGGTAACAGGGCTGTTCCGGGCCTAATTCAAGACATAGCGCTGGAACGCGCGCGCCGGCACGACACATGGTGTTCGCTGGACGACGGTGAAAAAACCTGTGGATAACCGCCCATCACACTTGTGGAAAACTCTTGGGATCGTTTTAATCTCCAAGGCCTTATACGAATCAGTGGCGATCGGACCCGAATCACCGAGGGGCAGGGGGCCATGACAGCGGTCGACGGTCAGCAATTGCTCGACCTGGCGCGGCGAAAAACCGCGCAAAGCCGCAGCGCGCTGGCCGAAGTCATTGGCGACATGTTCAATGGCGGCGGTGCGTCGTTGTCGGACCGCGAGCGCGCACTGATGTTCGACATCCTGCGCAAGGTCGTTCTCGAGGTCGAGACATCAGTCCGCCTAGCCCTTTGAGAGCGTCTGGCGGCACGCGCCGATGCCCCCCACGATCTGATCAAAATGCTGGCCAATGATGAAGCGGGCGTGGCCTATCCGCTCCTGACCCTGGCTGTGTGAAAACGCGAATACGTTTAGGATTCCCGTGCAGTCTTTGCGGGGGATCGGATGAAGCGCTTTGTAGAAGGGGTGGCACGGGACCAAGCGACGCTGTTTCCGGAGTGCCTTGAGGAT
>Ga0209561_1000017_pt1 | contig 54856 bp, 60 predicted proteins | sample WorMettrBAHAMAS2_FD_187393 | JGI IMG/M metagenome (GOLD analysis project Ga0209561, IMG submission 187393) | Marine gutless worms symbiont microbial communities from Max Planck institute for Marine Microbiology, Germany - Inanidrilus... | ecosystem: Host-associated > Annelida > Digestive system... | reverse complement strand
AATAACCCGCAACATCTCTTCCAGCCGATCGCCGGTCTCAGACAGACGTCGCATATGATCCGGAAGGTCGAAAAATCCAAGCTGTTTCATGGCATCCCCCTCGGAAAGCCATCGAATCACAAAACCGCCAAATTGGCGAGGTTAATGGGGGTGTCCAAGTCTCTATCTTCCCACGTTCGTCCGACCTTCGCAGAGGTCGAGGAAATGATACAAAACCTACCGAGTGTGGGTTAGACTCCGCGAAGGAGTCTAACGGAGTGGTTCATGGCGGAAAGCGCCGCTCAACAACCGGTTATTATCAAGAAGGTAAACAAGGGCGGACACGGCGGCCATCACGGTGGCGCGTGGAAGATCGCTTATGCCGACTTCGTGACGGCGATGATGGCGTTTTTCCTGCTGCTTTGGTTGCTGAACTCGGTGACCCAGGAACAACTTGAGGGTATTTCCAACTATTTCGCACCGGTGACGACGTCGACGTCGACAAGCGGCAGCGGCGACATATTGGGTGGCAAGACAATCACTGAGGAAGGTGCTGCGCAAAGCTCGACGTCACGCGACGCGGTGACGGTCGACCTGCCGCCGCCGAAAGCCGGAACCGGTGGGGACACGCCGGATTCGGAATCAAAGGATGAATCCGAGAGTGACAAGGTTTCCGAGGAAGCGCTCAAACAGCGCGAACAGGAGCAGTTCGAGGACGCGAAGGAGGAGCTGGAGGAAACGATTGCCGGTATTCCCCAGATGAAACAGTTGGTCGAAAGCCTGATGATCGACAATACGCAGGAAGGGCTCCGTATTCAGCTCGTTGATCAGGATGGTTTGGCCATGTTCCCGAGCGGCAGCGCGGAGATGTTCCTGCACACCAAACGATTGCTGGAGTTGGTTTCCAAAGTGATCTTGAAAATGCCGCAGCAGCTCTCGATATCCGGTCATACGGATGCTGTGCCCTTCATTTCGGATACCGGGTACAGCAACTGGGAGCTTTCGGCGGACCGGGCCAACTCGGCGCGTCGAGAACTCCAGCATTTTGATGTCCCTGAGAAACGGATCGCCCGGGTCGTTGGAAAATCGGATACGGAACCGTTTTTGCCGGACGACCCGAAAAACGCGCGCAACAGGCGCTTGTCCATTGTTCTCCTGCGCGGGACCGGTGAAGACAACCCGGCGGCAAACTTCCCCGAATCCCAACTCGATGGGCCCGAGGGCGAGGTCTTGCCGGGGCTCAATGAGATTAGACGTAGGCAGCTGCAGGATCAGGCCCCGGCGGCGCTGGAAGCGCCGGAAGCGACCATATCGACACCGGCGGCGCCATCGAAACCGTCGACCAGTTTCACACTCGAACTACAGCCGCGGATGGAAGCCCAGTAAGGCTGATATTGGTCCCACGGACACTTTCCGTTGCGGCGTTTCCGAGGGTGATCTACGATTTCTCTGAAGGCTGAGGCATTAGAACCGCGAGACGATGAGGCATTCTCCCTACCAAAGAACGCGGTTTTTCTTCGCCACGCAGAGCCTTCCCTGCCCCTATCTTCCCGATCAGATCGAACGGCGCGTCGTCACCGAGCTTGTCGGGCGCAATGCTTCCGAATTACACGACCAGTTGTCTCTCGCAGGATTTCGCCGAAGCCATGGCATTGTCTATGCGCCGGCTTGCCCCTTTTGCGAAGCCTGCATGGCCGTAAGGATCCGCGCCAGCGACTTCCAAATGTCAAAATCGCAACGGCGCATTCTAAACAGGAACCGCGAACTGTCGTTCGAGGAGGTTCCGGCGGTGGCGACCAGCGAACAATTCGGGGTGTTTTCGGATTACCAGAACATTCGCCATGGTGACGGCGATATGGCGCGTATGGATTTCCGTGACTATCAGGCCTTGATCGAGGAAACACCGGTGGAGAGTTTCGTCGGGGAGTTTAGGCGAGCGAACGGCGGTCTCGTCGGCGCCATATTGGTTGATCGCGTTGCCGGCGGTCTATCGGCAGTATACAGTTTTTTCGATTCGGCCCTTTCCCGACAAAGCTTGGGGACCCTGATGGTCCTGCGATTGGTCGAGGCGGCGCGCCAGCAAGCACTCGATTACGTGTACTTGGGGTTCTGGGTCGCCGGTTCACCGAAGATGGCCTACAAGGCGAATTTCCACCCGTTGGAAGTCCGGGCCTCTAGCGGTTGGGTGGATTTCAAGTCACTGAAGCGCCCGCGGGGCTGAATGGTCCCTTAGGTGGCTGCGGGCTACCGCTCATTTCTCCGGCGGCGCAGGCGTTCCGATAGAAAGAACGGTTTTTCCGTCTTGGAGACGCCGCTGGGCGACATCGATCGTCATGCCGTCTTCACCGATGACAACGGTTCCGGAAAAGTCGCCGGATACCTCGTCGAGCAGCGCACCCTTGTCGAAATCCGGCGGCACGAAATGGGTCAACACCAGCATGTCGACGCATGCATCCCTGGCAATCTTGCCGATCGCGCTGGAAGGCGTGTGATAGCCGGCGACGTTGCGCAGGCCCTCTTCCGTCCGCACCCCTTCAATGACCGGCATTTCGCGATGAATGAATACCTCGTGCAAGAGAGGATCGGCCCCCCCCCTCGCCGCTTCCGCGAGGCTGTCACAAGGCGCGGTGTCGCCCGAAAAAACGAGCTTCGACCCGCCCCCTGCTCGAAGACGAAACCAAAGGCGTCCCGTACCGGGCGGTGATCGACTTCGATTGCTGACACGGTCAAATCGCCGAATCCAAACGTCTCACCATGGGAAAACTCGACGATCTCGACCTCGAGCGCTTTGATCGAAGGCCTGAGTTCATGTTCGATCCGTTGGCTCCGTTCCGCTTCCCAAAGGTCCATCAACCCCTCTACGTAACGGCGTGTCCCGCGCGGGCCATACACGACTTGAGGTCTGTCGCGGCCCTGATGCCATGACGAGGCGATCAGTTGATAGAAGTCGATGATGTGGTCGGAATGGAGGTGGGTGAGGAAAACGGCGTCGATATCGCGCCCCGATGAGCCGGCACTCAACAATCGTTGCGTAACCCCGGATCCACAGTCGATCAAAACCGACGCGGTGTCCGAACGGACTAGATGGGCGGGACCATACCGGCTTTCGTCAACGACCGGGCATCCGGTACCGAGAAGTGTCAGACGCATAAGTGGCTATTCCGCGTTTGGCCGTCAAAGGGCGGGCCGCCTTACGATGTCGGCGCGGCCGATGCGTTAGGCCGGCGAGAACCCAGTTTCCCGAACGACCTCGTTGAGGCGCTCGCGCGAAACGCGGGTCGCGTCGAACTCGACTACAGCGACGCCGTCGGCGAACGAAACTTGAGCGGATCGAACGCCGTTTTCAGCGGATAGGCGTCGATCGAGGCTTGCCGCGCATCCGTCACATGACATCCCGGATACTTTAATGGTGACCGTTTCAGTCACCGCGCCCCCGCATGTAACGGGTCACCAGTCGCCAAGCGGCGGGCAGCATCGCGGCCGCCAGGACCAGTTTCAAGACATCACCCCAGATGAAAGGCGTTAGGCCCCAGGCCAGGATCGGTTTGTCCCATCCGAACAACGCGCCGAGCCAGAGAATGCCGGGAACATAGATAAGAACATTGCCGATGAACATGGCGGCACCCGTGGTCAGGACGTTGCGGTCCCAACCGCGTTCGGCGAGCCAGCCGCAAGTTACCGTGGCGATCAGAAAGCCGATCAGATAACCGCCCGTGCCGCCCATCATGTAGGCAAGCCCGACGCCCTTTTCGGGCGTTCCGGCGAACACCGGCAAGCCGACGGCGCCCTCGGCCAGATAGAGCAACATGGTTGCGCCGGCGAGACGCCACCCGTAGGCCATGCCGAGGGTCAGGACAACGAGGGTCTGGAGCGTCATCGGTACCGGATAGAACGGCACCTGGATTTTGGACGACACCGCGAGCGCCAAACTGCCGGCAACGGCCAGGACGCCATACCGAAACAGTTTCAACGTCTTCGTTTCGGGCCAGATGGTTGATGCCAGCGTTGGACGCTCGATGTGGCTGGTGCTCATGGCAGATGCCTCTCCCTGGAAATCGCGGATGCGGATTACCTAACAGTCAATGCCGGACAAGTAAATCCGCTTGCCGTCCATGTTACTTGAAGCGATTGGACTTCGTGAAGCCCTTGAACGGCAGCATACCCGATTGTGACCGTTTCCCGATCCACTCCGAAATGTCGGTCTCGGTTCTCACGCCGGCGGCCGTCTTCCACGTCAGGCCCTCCTTGATGGCCAGGGTCGTGATGTCGGACAGCCCACCTTTGGCGTAACGTTGCAGGATAACCCCCTGCCCGCGACCCATGGTCGGCAGCTCGGAAAGCGGGAAAATCAATAACTTCCTCTGGGTTCCCAGGACGGCAAGGTGGTCATGGTGATCGCCAACAACGGCGATCGCCGCGGCCTCCTCACCGGCCCGCAGATTGAGGACCTGTTTGCCGTTCTTGGTCTGGGCGACGACTTCGTTCTCCTCGACGATGAAGCCGCGCCCGCCGTCCGAGGCGACCACGAACCGCCTGCCCGGGCGATGGATGAACATATCGACGATATCATGGCCATTGGACAGATCGATCATAAGCCTCAACGGTTCCCCATGACCGCGGCCGCCCGGCAGCTTGTCGCAGCCGAGGGTATAGAACCGGCCGTTCGTCGCGAAAACGATCAGCTTGTCCGTGGTTTCGCCGCATATCGAGAAGCGGCAGCGGTCGCCTTCCTTGAACTTGAGGGACTGGTTGTCCTCGATATGTCCCTTGATTGCGCGGATCCAGCCTTTTTCCGACGCTACGACGGTGATCGGTTCCCTCTCGATGATCGCTTCCAGGGGTACCACGACTTCTGTCGGTGGCGCGCCAATTTCAGTGCGGCGTTTCCCCAGGTCCGTCTTGGTGCCGAATTGCTTCTTGATTTCGGCGATTTCGCCGGCGATCGCTTTCCAGCGCTTATTCTCGTCTTTTAGCAGGCTTTTCAACGACTTGCGTTCGGCTTCCAGGGCTTGGTTTTCATTGCGGATTTCCATTTCTTCCAGTTTCCGCAACTGGCGAAGACGCATGTTGAGAATGGCCTCGGCTTGCACGTCGGTCAGCCCGAAGGTCTTCATCAGATCCTTCTTGGGTTCGTCCTCCTCGCGAATAATTCGAATGACCTCATCGAGATTGAGATAGGCAATCAGGAAGCCGCCGAGAATTTCGAGGCGCCTCTCGATCTTGTCGAGGCGGTGTTTCGTTTGCCGGACCAGAACCTCGTGGCGATGGTCGAGGAATGCCTGCAATACGTCGCGAAGGTTCATGACGCCAGGGGTGTTGTCGGCACCGAGGACGTTCATGTTGAGTCCGAAGCGTGACTCCAGGTCCGTTTGCCGGAACAAATACTCCATTAACAACTCGGGGTCGACGCTACGGTTCTTCGGCTCGAGGACGATGCGAACCTGTTCGGTCGATTCGTCGCGGATGTCGGCCAGCAACGGCAGTTTCCGGTTCAACAGAAGCTCAGCGATTTTCTCGATCAGCCGTGACTTTTGGACCTGGTAGGGAATCTCGGTGACGACCACCTGGTAGGTGCCGCGTCCGAGATCCTCGGTTTCCCAGCGGGCGCGGATACGAAAACTACCGCGTCCGGTCTTGTACGCTTCGACAACGCTTTCCCGCGGTTCGATGAGGATGCCGCCCGTTGGAAAGTCGGGTCCCGGGACCAGTTCAACGAGTTTGGCCGCAGTCGCCCTCGGATACTTGATCAGATGGTTCAAGGCATCGCACAGCTCACCGACGTTGTGCGGCGGAATGCTGGTCGCCATGCCGACCGCGATACCGGCGGCGCCGTTGGCGAGCAGGTTGGGGAAACGAGCCGGCAGAACGGCCGGTTCTTCATCCTCACCGTCGTAGGTGTCGCGGAAATCCACGGCGTCTTGGTCGATGCCGTCAAGCAGTGCCCAGGCGACGGCCGTGAGGCGCGCTTCCGTGTACCGCATGGCGGCCGCATTGTCGCCGTCGATGTTTCCGAAATTCCCCTGCCCGTCGACGAGCGGATAGCGGACCGCGAAGTCCTGGGCCAGGCGCACCAAGGCATCGTAAACGGCCGTGTCGCCGTGGGGGTGGAATTTGCCGATGACGTCACCGACAACGCGCGCGCATTTCTTGAAACCGGACTCCGGGTCGAGTTTCAACTGACGCATGGCGAACAGCAGCCGCCGGTGAACCGGTTTCAGGCCGTCGCGAACATCTGGCAGCGAGCGCGAGGTGATCGTCGATAAGGCATAGGCGAGATAACGCTCACTCAAGGCATCCGCCAAGCGGGTATCACGAATATCGCCGGCGGTAGCGGGTTCGGTCATGGAGGCAGCCCGATTGTGGTTTGAACAGGCGTGAATACTCAAAATATAGTAGCTGAAAGGACAAATTCGTCAATTGGTCGGTGTTCTTTCTCGCGCGGTCCTCCCGAAAGTCATCCGTTGAGAGAACCCTCCTGAGATTTGCGCAAGCGCTCGACCATCCTATCCCGCGCCTGCGGTGATTGATTTCCGTGATGAGCGAAAACGTGCCGGCTGAGGAAGTAGCCGGACAATTTGAGCCCCTGTTGGACCTCTTCACCGTTTCCAGCCGCGCCTTCGGTCAATAGAAATCCCGGCAGCGGAAGGAGAACGTTGAGATAGGGTTCGGCTGCGGCCATCGATACCGCTCGACCGGTCTTCGGCGAAACGAAGGCGAGCCCGTCGTGGCGGCCGGTTGCGGCGCAGCGGCTAAGATCAAGACCGAAACCGAGTTCGCGAAGCAATCCCAGTTCCCATTTGACAAAGACGCTTGGCCAACTGGTTCCCGCATGAATGGAATCGAGCAGAATTGCCATTCCCTCGAAAACCGGCGTATGGGGTTCGCGCTCGGGCAACGCCGCTTCGGCCACGGCACATGCGGCGCTCAGGGCCGCTAAGCGCAGGGGGTCGTTCAACAGATCGGCCGCATACGCTTTCGTCAGTTCGCATTCGTAGGCACCCAAATGTTCGGGCAGCCTCGCTTTCCATCGCGCACTGACGGTATTTCCGGGTTGGTAAATCCCACGGGCCCGTTTTCCGCTGCCGCCACGCACCAACCCGATGTGGCGCCCGTGATCACGCGTGAGAACCGACACGATCGAGGACGTTTCGCCGTGTTTGCGGGTTGAAAGAACAATACCGTCGTCGGACCACTGCATTCCCGGAGTTTACCGGATGAAACATCACGTTAAAGCCGTAGCGTTGAATATCGCCGAGTCCGGGCATACAGTTGCGGAAGTCTTCGGTTGGGCGCCCCGAGATTCTTATTCGGCACGCTCGCACAATATCGAGTTTACAGGTAGAGGTTCCGGATGAGCACGGAATCAAAGTTCAGTGAAGCAGCGGTCCTCATCGGCGAACCCAATGCCAGCAACCGGGAAACCTATAGTTACGCGTTTGAAACCAAGGGCTTCGGAAAGGTCAAAGTGGTCGCCCTGTTCCCAGATTTCAAGGACGCGTTAAAACAAGAGCCGTTCGATCTTGTAGTCTGCGATACGGAACTGCCCGGCGGCGACCTTTGTGATCTGGTTCGCGACAGCCGGCAGGGCAAGCTCCATCCACACAACGCATTCGCCGTGACCATTTGTTTGGCCCCGGCGCCAACCCAGGAAATTCTGAAAGGAACGATGGAAGCCGGGTTCGATAAAGTCCTTTTTGGATCCGAAGGGCAGCGCAAACTGTTCAACGTTATCGGCGAACTGATGAAGGGGCGTCAGACGTTTATCGTAAAGACGGATTACGTCGGTCCCAGGCGTCCGGGCCTCGACGAGCCTTTCCCCGGCGAGGACGAGCCGAAGACCGTCAAAACGCCGAATCCGTTGAGGTTGTTGGCCGATGGTTCGACCCGCGAAGACCTCGATCAGGTTCTGGTGGAGGTCGCTGCCGACTTGAATATGAAAAAAGTCGAAAGCCACGTCGAGCATCTATTGTGGGCGATCGAGAAGATTAAAAATTTTACCGGTGTACGCGACATGGATGGGGAAATCCGAGACGTCGCCGGGCAGATAATCGACGCTGCGGCGGATCTAAATGCGCGGATCGACGATCAAGCTTTGTCTCACGTCAGGGACCTGTGTGATGTTCTGGTCCTGGTCTCGACGCGCATTACGTCGACCAGCGAAGAGATTTCGTCGACTGACCTCGAATTGCTTCCCAACCTCGGTCAAGCGATCGAAGTCGCCTTCAGCCAGGGTGAGACGGCGGAGCGGGACGCGAAGTTGATCCTGGAGTCCCTCGAATAAAACAGTTGGACACGTGCGGCGACGGGAACACGGTCAGGCGTTGAAGTCCAAACCCCAGTCCCGGTAGCGCTCCGGGTCGTCCCCCCACTTTCCGCGGACCTTGACGAACAGAAAAAGATGAACGCGGGTTTCGAAAATCTCTTCGAGCTCCTGGCGTGCCGCCGCGCCCAACGTCTTGATCCGTTTACCACCTTTTCCAAGCACGATGGCCTTCTGGGTCGGCCGTTCGACGTAGATGGTTTGTTCGATGCGGACCGAGCCGTCGTCTTGGTTGGTCCATTCATCGGTCTCGACGGTCGCTGCGTAAGGCAGCTCCTGGCGAAGCTGCAAATAGAGCTTCTCACGGGTAATTTCGGCGGCCAACAAACGCGACGGCATGTCCGATAATTGGTCCTCGGGAAACAACCATTCGCCTTCCGGAAGCCGCGACGCAAGGCCGCGTATCAGCTCCTCGACGCCGTCACCGGATTCGGCCGAAATCATGAATGTTTGATCGAACAGGTTGAGCTCATTCAGAGTTCGGGAAAGCTCGAGCAGTTGTGGTTTCTTGATCAGGTCGATCTTGTTGAGGGCCAAATAGGCCTTTCGCCCGGTTCCCTTGAGACGATCGAGGATTGATCGGGTATCTCCATCGATCCCGCGTGCGCAATCTACTAGTAGAAGTATTTCATCGGCATCCTCGGCACCGCTCCAAGCCGCCGCAACCATGGCCCGGTCGAGGCGGCGCCGTGGCGCGAAGATACCCGGGGTATCAACGAATATGACCTGAGCCGCGCCCTCCATCCGAATGCCGAGTACACGAGTCCGCGTTGTTTGTACTTTCGGCGACACAATCGACACTTTGGTTCCCACCAAGCGATTGATAAGCGTCGACTTCCCGACGTTCGGCGCTCCGACGATCGAAATAAAACCGGCCCGTTTGGTCTGGTTGTCGATCGGCACCGAAGGTTACTCCACGGACTTCAGCATCAAAGCCGCCGCTGCCTGTTCGGCGGTTCTTTTCGAGAGCCCGGAGGCACGGACGGGTTGATATCCGCTCAAGCTGACTTCAACGACGAAGGTCGGGGCATGATCTGGGCCCTGGCGGTCGACGGTGTCGTAGCTTGGCAGTGGCAGGCTCTTGGATTGGGCGAGTTCTTGGAGACGGGTTTTTGCGTCTTTTGGGGGCAGGACATTTTCATCGACCAACGGTTGCCAATTGCGCTGGATAAACTGTTCCGCAGCTTCGAACCCGCCATCAATGAACAGGGCTGCGATGACCGCTTCGCAGGCATTGGCGATAATACCCTCCTTTCGCCTTCCCCCGGTTTCCTGTTCACCCGGCGACAGGATGATATGGTCCGAAAGCCCAATTTCCTCGGCGACACGGGCCAGGCTCTCGGCCAGGGCCAAAGCCGCGAACCGATATCCCAACGCCCCTTCATCTTCATCCGGGAATTGTGAAAGCAAGATCTTGGCGATCACCAGCCCAAGGACCCGATCGCCGAGAAACTCCAACCGTTCGTTGGAATGGAGGGCCGTGGCGGAGGCACTGGAATGAGTCAACGCGCGCCGCAACAGTTGAGGGTCTGTGAACGTGTAGCCGAGAGACCGTTCGAGGCAAGTCAAGTCAAGCGTATCATCGCTCGTTCGGCGCCGCCCCTCGCTTTTTGTGGTCATTCAATGCCTTCGAAGAATCGGTCGGTGCGGAGTGCCGACGGCCACTTCCAAACCTGCCAGGAGCTCGCGTTTTCAATGGAAAAGAAAAGGAACTCCGCCCGGCCGACGAGATTTTCTCGCGGAATGAACCCGACGTCATCGAGGAAGCGGCTGTCGCGCGAACTGTCGCGATTGTCGCCCATTCCGAAATAGTGGTCTGCGGGCACAGTGTAGACGGGCGTGTTGTCCATCAATCCCTCATCGGTCTCTTCCAGGATCAGGTGTTGCCGGCCACTGGGAAGAGTCTCGATGAATTGGGGAATTTGCCGGTACAACCCGGTCCATGGGTCTTGGCGTACGAATTCTCCAGCCCTCTTGCGTTCGACCGGTTTTCCGTTGATGTGGAGAATGCCGCGGATGACTTGAATCCGGTCTCCAGGAAGACCGATGATCCTCTTGATAAAATCGGTCTTGTTGTCGGTCGGCAGTTTGAACACCACGACGTCTCCGCGTTCCGGCTCATCGACCAGAATGCGTCCCGGGATCAGCGGCAAACTGAACGGTAGAGAGTGTTTGGAGTACCCATAGGAGAACTTCGACACGAACAGATAGTCGCCGATGAGCAGGGTCGGCAACATGGAGCCGGACGGAATATTGAACGGCTCGTAGGCCACGGTCCGCACGATCAAGGCGATAAAAATGGCGATGAGAACCGTCTTAACGGTTTCCACGAATCCGCCTGACTTATTGGAGGTCATGAAGGTTTCTTGCTAACGCTTTGATGAAAAAGGAAATTGAGTTTACCTGCCCCACGACGGAGACGGGGGATGAAGCCAGCATCATCGGACCCTGTCAAGAATGATCGTCGTCGACGGTCGCGAGAAACCCGGATGGGATGGCGGAGATTATGACCATCGCGTGGGCCAGCGGATATTCGTCGGTCTGGGAGACGTCGATCCGGGCCTCCATACCGGCCGGCGTCAGGGCATTGAGGCGCTCTCTGGCGCCACCGGTCAGCACCATGTAGGGCTGGCCCGACGGGTGGTTTCTGACGACGAGATCCCGCCAGAACACGCCTTGCCGGAACCCGGTGCCGAGGGCTTTGGCCCATGCCTCCTTGGCGGCGAAACTTTGCGCGTAGGACGAGGCCGGATTGGCGCGTCTGTTGGCCTTCGCCTGTTCGAAGTCGGCAAAGACCCGGCGGATGAACCGTTCGCCGAAGCGTTCCAACGTGCGTTCGATGCGACGGATGTCGCAGAGATCGGTCCCGACGCCAATGATCATTGCGATCGCGCGCCTAGGCCGATTCCTGAGCCCGCGCCCGATCCATCAGTGCGCGCATTCGCTTGATGGAGCTTTCAAGGCCGCCGAAGATGGCGTCTCCAATGATGAAATGCCCGATGTTCAACTCGGAGATCGTCGGTATGGCGGCAACGCGCCCGACCGTGTCGAAGGTTAGTCCATGCCCGGCATGGCATTCGAGCCCGATGCTATCGGCATAGACCGCGGCGTCGCGGATCCTCTCGAATTCATGCTCTCTCTCGACCTGCCGGGCATCACAATAGGCGCCGACGTGCAGTTCGACGACCGGCGCCCCAAGGGCCTTCGCCGCGTCCAACTGCACCGGGTCGGGTTCGACGAAAAGTGATACGCGAATACCTTTGTCGCCGATAGCATCGACATATGGTTTCAGGTGATTGTGCCCACGCGCCGCATCCAACCCGCCTTCCGTCGTTCGCTCCTCCCGTTTTTCCGGAACGATACAGGCGGCGTGTGGTTTATGGCGAAGTGCGATATCGAGCATTTCGTTGGTCGCCGCCATCTCAAGGTTGAGGGGCACGGCGATATCGCGAACCAGGCGGTCGATGTCTTCGTCGGATATGTGGCGCCGGTCCTCGCGCAGGTGGGCCGTAATACCGTCGGCTCCCGCCTGTTCGGCCATTTTCGCCGCGCGGACAGGGTCCGGATGGTCGCCGCCCCGGGCGTTGCGGATGGTCGCCACGTGATCGATGTTTACGCCCAGGCGCAAATACCGGCTCATCTCGCCTCTCCTCTGCTTTGCATACGGCCCTTGGCCCTTCGTTTCCGCCGTCGGCGGCGGTTCTGGTAGCGTTCCACAATCTTCTTCAAAGGGAAATAAAAAAGCAGCCAAACAACGATAACGGTTGGGACACTACCGACGAGCATCGGCCAAAAGACGGGTGCCGCCGTCTCCATAAGCCGGTCCATATCGCCGTCCAACGACGCCCCCAACATATTGCCGAAAGTGGCTGAGAAATCCAACTTGGCGGCGTTCTCGTGGGTCGATTCCGCCAATTGACCTGGGTCGACGATGCGGCTGCCGACTTCGAATATCCAGACCCAGATAAAGGGAAACGTCCAAGGATTTCCGATGGCAGTCCCGATCGCAGAGGCGACAATGTTGGCCCGGATCATCCACGCCCACAGGCCTCCGAGAATGAAATGGAGTCCGACGAACGGAGAAAACGATACCGCCGCGCCGCAAGCAAAACCGGCGGCAATGCTGTAGGCGCTACCCGGAAGCCGCGCCAGCCGGTGAAGCATGTAACTGGACGCGCGCCGCCAACCGATGGACGGCCACAAGAAATTCAAGACCCTGCGGGCGGGTGTTGGTTTGCTGCGTCTGTCGAACATGGACGAACTATACGAAAACCAGGGGAATTTGCGACTGGGTTTGTTGGCGCGGGTGAACGGGGTGGCGTTTAGCCCTTGGCTCGATCAATGGCATGGATCGCCGGGCTCGCCCGTAACGCCGCGATGACTTCGGTGAGATGGCGGACATCCTTGACTTCGATGTCGATCAGCATGTCGAAGAAGTCGGTGGTCCGGTTGGTGATTTTAAGGTTCGAGATGTTGCCGCTGTTTCTGGCTATCACGGTCGACAGTTCGCCGAGCGCTCCCGGCACGTTGGCGACGCTGATCTTGACACGCCCGACGTGGACATCAGGGCTTTGGAGGTCCTCGTTCCAGGACACATCGAGCCACTTTTCCGGATGGTCGTGAAAGGTCTCCAAGGTGTCGCAATCAATCGTGTGAATGGTCACGCCCTTACCTGTCGTGACGATGCCGACAATCCGGTCGCCCGGCAACGGATGACAACACCCAGCCATGTGCATGGCCATACCGGGTATGAGACCTTTGATGGAGACCGCATCGCCTTTGCCGGTTGATTTCGATCGCCGGGCGCGGGCCTTGGCCAGGGGGACGATGGCGTCGTACCACGGCTTTTTCTTGGCCCCGGGATAAACCGCCTCGAAGACCTCGCGGCCGGTCAAAAGGCCGGCGCCGACTTTGGCGCACAGTTCTTCGACGGTCGATTGTTTGAAGACCTTGAGAACGCCGGCCAGCCCCTTGTCCGTTAGATCGTATCCCTCGTCGGCGAAGGCGCTGTGAAGAATGGAGCGCCCGAGTTTCTCGTACTGTTCGTGTTCCTGCAGGCGGACGAACCGTCGGATTCGCGATCGGGCCTTGCCGGTGACGACAAAGCGCTCCCAGGTCGGTGACGGTGTCTGGGCTTTTGAGGTGACGATTTCCACCTGGTCGCCGTTTCTGAGCTGACTGCGTAACGGCATCATGCGTCCGTTGATCTTGGCGCCGACGCAACGGTCGCCGACCTCGGAATGCACGGCATAGGCGAAGTCGACCGGGGTGGCGCCCGTCGGCAAGTTGATCAGGTCGCCGCGCGGTGTGAAACAGAAGACCTGATCGCTGAACATCTCGAGCTTGGTGTGTTCGAGGAATTCCTCGGGACCTGCCGCGTGTTCGAGGATATCCAGCAATTCGCGAAGCCAACGGTATTGTTTGCCGTCATTAACCGTACCGCCCTGTTTGTAGTTCCAATGGGCGGCGACGCCGGCTTCCGCCACCTCGTGCATTTCGCGCGTGCGAATTTGCAACTCCACGCGTTGTTGGTGCGGACCGAAAACGCCCGTATGCAAGGACTGATAGGCGTTGTGTTTGGGCGTCGAGATGTAGTCTTTGAACCGTCCGGGCACCACCGGATAGGCACCATGCGCGATACCGAGGGTCTGGTAACATTCCTCAACCGAACCAACGATAACCCGGAACGCCATGATGTCGGATAGCTGTTCGAAACCGACGTCGTACTTCTGCATCTTGCGCCATATGGAATAGGGCGTCTTCTCGCGCCCTTTGATTTCCGCATTGATTCCGCTGTCCCGAATGAGGGTCTGAAATTCGGTGATGATCTCGTCGATCATTCCCTCGCCGCGTTCGCGCAGGAAATCCAGACGCCGCAGGATCGACTTCCGGGCGTCCGGATTAAGCTCGCCGAAGGCCAAGTCCTCCAGTTCCGTTTTCATTTCCTGCATGCCGATCCGTTCGGCTAGCGGCGCGTAGATGTCCATGGTCTCCATGGCGATGCGTCGGCGCTTTTCAGGTTTGTTGATGAAGTGCAGGGTTCGCATGTTGTGCAGACGGTCAGCGAGTTTGACCAAAAGAACACGGATGTCCTCGGATATGGCGAGGACCAATTTGCGGAAGTTCTCGGCCTGTTTCGCCTGATCCGACTGGAACTCGATGCGGGTCAGTTTGGTGACGCCGTCGACCAATTTGGCCACTTCGTCACCGAATTGTTCATCGATCGTCTCGAGTTCGACGTCGGTATCTTCGATGGTGTCGTGAAGCAGCGCGGTGACGATGGTCGCCGTGTCGACTTTGTAACGCGTCAGTATACCGGCCACTTCGAGGGGATGGGAGAAATAGGGATCGCCGGATGCCCGCGTCTGCGAGCCATGCGCAATCATGGCGAAGACGTATGCCCGGTTGAGGGCGTCTTCGTCGGCACCGGGGTCGTATGATCTTACGGTCTCAACGAGTTCGAATTGGCGAATCATGGCCTCTCTCTGGGCGCCATTCTACAATGGGTCCCAGAGAAACCACGCAAAAATAAACGAAAACAGACGTTTTCGCACCGGCCCTCCATGGGGCCGCGCGAGCAAGATCGAGGACTACTCCTCAGAAATCGGCATGACGTCGCCGGCGGCATCCGCCAAGGCGGCCTCGTGCTGAATGGCAAGAAGGTCCATTTCATCGTCTTCCGGTTCGTCGATTTCGACGAATTGCTGGAGCCCTTTGACCAGGGAGTCTTCGAGTTCATCCAGTTCGACCGTCTCATCGGCAATTTCGCGCAACGCGACGACTGGGTTCTTGTCGTTGTCCCGGTCAACCGTAAGTGCCGCGCCAGCGGAAATATCGCGGGCACGCTGTGAGGCCAGCATGACCAGATCAAAACGGTTGGGAACCTTGTTGACGCAGTCTTCGACAGTGACGCGAGCCATTCGAGTACTCCACAATTCAGGAAAATTCGCGGTTTTATATTGGTTCGGGAGCGGGATGGCAAGCGTTCGAGGGAATTTCGCTTTTTCTTCTTTTCGGACTTCTCGAGTTCGTCGCAGCCGTTGACGCTGGAGAACGGCAGGCGCGCGAGACCACCGCCCGCACCCCGCATGGTTCCCTGTATAACGAGTATGCTGTGGACTTCGTTGGCGCCGATGGCCCTTGTTGATGACCTTGATCAGACGATTGTCTTCCGCCCGTTGGGCCGGCGTACGCCTGTAGTTGACTTTGGTTTTCCCCTTCCGCTTCTCACGATCATAAAGATAGCCTGGCGGAATCGGTTTCTTGTACCAGGCGCGCATCAGGGAATCGTTGATCTTCGGCGCCAGGTTACAGATCTTACCGACCTTCTTGTTGTCTTTGACGGCGAGGATCACGGTCACTGCCGTCTGCGTCGCTCGGCGGCTTTTCTTACTGCGTTTGGCCGGCGCCATCATGGAGCGCATCTGAATATGGGCGTCGCCTTCGCCGCGCAGACCAAAAGACCGCTTTTTCTGGAGTTCGGCGGCCTCGACCGCATTGGCGACGGCGAGCGTCGCGGCGATGATCGTCAATATCTGAAAGATCGTCCGTTTCATCGAAACCAACATATCCGATCGCTGGGCCCACGCAAGGGTCGCGATATGAACCCATATTATAGCGGATTTTGGCTGGAGTAAGGCGACGGTCTTCAGCGAACGGCGTCGAGTTCCACTTCCATGTAGATGACGTCGTCGAGCGGGTTGTCGTAGTAGGACGGGATTTCCCGGAAACCCATGGTCTCATAGAGGCTGATTGCCGCCTTGAGATGCCCCAGGGTGTCGAGGCACATTTTCCGGTATCCGGCGGATATCGCCTTGCGGATCAGCTCTTCCGCCATCCTGCGCCCGAGTCCGGTTCCACGCCAGGGCGGGCGCACGTAGAGACGTTTCATTTCACAGGTGCTGTCGTCGATCGGACGGAACCCGCCGCCGCCGGTAATGGTCCCCGTCGCCCGGTCGCGCGCCAGCATCAAGCAACCGCGGGGCGGTTCGTAGTCGCCGGGTAGCGACAACAGTTCGTTCTCGAAGCCTTGAAAACATAGGTCGACCCCGAGCCACTCCTGATACTCGCGAAAGAGAGAGCGAATATGGTCCATGTCGGCTGGACCTTCGGCGTCGACCAGATCGATGACCGGCTTGCCTTCACTCATGGCAATCGGATCGTCCCTTCGAGATAAAGCACGGCGTGGCCCGCGAGTTTGACCCGCTCTCCGGCCAGTTCACAAAAGACATCGCCCTGCCGGGCCGATATTTGCCGCGCATGGAGCTCGTTCTTGCCGAGCCGGCCGGCCCAGTACGGTACCGAGGTGCAATGGGCCGACCCGGTAACCGGGTCTTCGTCGATACCGACGTGGGGAGCGAAATAGCGGGACACGAAGTCACATGTTCGACCCGGTGCGGTCACGATCAAACCGTCGCCTTCCAGGGCGGCGATGAACTTGAGATCGGGCCGCAACCCGCCGACCGTTTCCTCGCTGTCGAAAACGGCCATGTTTTTCGTCGCCCGCAGGAACTCGGTGGGCGTCGCGCCAATGGCTTCACTGAAGCCGCCGGGGACGTCCACCGGCTCGGCCGGCCTGGCCGGGAAGTCCATGACCAACAGGTCGTCCCGGCGCGCGACGTCGAGGCGGCCGCTCTTGGTATCGAAGGAGACGGCGGCGAGGCCCGGCTGCAGATGTTCGAGGATCAGGTGGGCACTGGCCAACGTGGCGTGACCGCAAAGATCGACCTCCGCTTTCGGCGTGAACCAACGAAGGCCGTAATGTCCCGAACCATCATCTCCCTCGGCGACGAAAAACGCGGTCTCCGACAGGTTGTTTTCGGCTGCGATATCCTGCATGACGTCATCGGGCAGCCAGGTTTCCAACGGACAGACGGCAGCCGGGTTGCCGCCGAATAGGCGGTCCGTAAAGGCATCGATCTGAAATACGGATTGTTCCATCATAAAGCCTCCAGCAATTCCCGGCCCATTTCCTGTGTCGTCGCCTTGCCGCCCATGTCCGGGGTTTTGACGTCCGACTCCCTGATCACGGTCTCGATCGCCGAAACGATGTCGGCGGCGGCCTCGGAATGCCCCAGATGGTCGAGCATCATCGCCGCCGACCAGATCTGGCCGATGGGGTTGGCGATCCCCTTGCCAGCGATATCCGGCGCCGAGCCATGGACCGGTTCGAACATGGATGGGAACTCGCCCGTCGGATTGATATTGGCACTCGGCGCAATGCCGATGGTTCCGGTAACGGCCGGGCCGAGATCAGACAGGATATCGCCGAACAGGTTGGATCCGACGACCACGTCGAACCAATGGGGGTTGCGGACGAAGTGTGCCGTCAGGATGTCGATATGGAACTTGTCCGTTTCGACGTCCGGGTATTCCTTTGATAGGGCTTCGAACCGTTCATCCCAATAGGGCATCGTATGGATGATGCCGTTCGACTTGGTGGCCGAGGTCACGTGTTTGCTGCCCGTCGTCGTCGCCAGGTCGAATGCGAAGCGCATAATCCGCTCGACACCGTGGCGGGTGAATACGGACTCCTGGACGACAGCCTCTCGCTCCGTTCCCTCGAAAAGCCGGCCACCGATTTCCGAGTACTCGCCTTCGCTGTTTTCACGGACGATCCAGAAATCGATGTCGCCGGGCTCGCGGCCGGCCAGCGGGCACGGCATGCCTTCGAATAGCCGCACCGGACGCAGGTTGACGAACTGGTCGAATTGGCGACGGATCGGGATCAACAATCCCCACAGGGACACGTGGTCGGGCACGCCCGGAAACCCGACGGCGCCCAGGAACACCGCGTCGTGCTCGGCGATTTCATCGAGGCCATCGTCCGGCATCATGGCGCCCGTCTTGTGGAAGCGTTCGCAGCTCCAATCCTTCTCGACGAACTTGAAACCGAGGTCGTGCTTGCGCGATATGGCCTCGAGAACGTTTAGGCCTTCGGGCATGACCTCCATTCCGATGCCGTCGCCGGGGATCACCGTGATCGTATGTGAGTTGCCGTTCAATTCCGTTTCCTTCCCTCTCGATATTCGAAGGCCCGAACCATCAGTAGCAAGTCGCCACCGTGCCGGATCGCTTCACTCGGCACGACGGTCGAGCGAGCCTTCGTTTCATAGCCGAGTCGCTCGTAGAGACGCACGGCGCCGGCGTTCTTGTCGAAGGCAATGAGACTGAGCTTGTCAAAAGACGCCGACCGCGCCCTGTCCTCGGCTTCGGCCAGAAGCCAGGACCCGATGCCGACGCCGCGCCACTTCTCGTAGCAAGCGATCCCCGCAACGAAATAGCTCCCGGGTTCCTCCAACGCGAGGAACGGCGCCAACACGGGGTCGACTTCCTTGGACTCGTCGCGCGATTTTCCATCGCCGGCGCGAAGGTGCAGATCATTCCCGCCCTTTCGCCTCCGACCTCGGCAATGTGGCAATTTTCGTAGGAAAAGGGCTTGTTCTGGAGGGCGAAACGTCTCGTTCCCACATCCAGGAGCGGTTCGCCGTCCTCCGCCAATCCCTGCCAGATATAGTCGATGACGTCGCCGGCCGCCATTTGGAACAGTTCGGCGATCGCCCGACAGTCATCCTTGGTCGCCGATCGGATCGTTAGGCCCCGGGGCCCATCCCGATTTTCAGTGTCGTTCATTCCTCGACCAAATGGAGATTGATGCGCCGGTTGTGTTTGCCCTTGTTCTCGATCTTGCCGACACGGAGCCGCCCGATCTCACCGGTCCGCGCCAGGTGAGTCCCGCCGCAGGGCTGCAGATCGACACCTTCGACGTTCATCAGGCGCACCTTACCGGCACCACTCGGCGGCTTGACCGACATGGTGCGGACCAGTTCCGGATTGGCCGCCATTTCCTCGTCGCTGATCCACTGCATGGATAGGGCGTGGTCCTCTTCGACCAGGCGGTTGAGGTCAGCCTCGATTGCGGCCTTGTCGAGGGACGTGTCGGGCAGGTCGAAGTCGAGCCGGCTTTTTTCGGTGCCGATCTGGCCGCCGGTGACACCACCTTAGACGACCGCACAGAGCAGGTGCAGGGAGGTATGCATGCGCATCAACCGGTAGCGCCGCTCCCAATCGATCTCCGCCGTTACGGTATCGCCGGCACTGACGCTTGCCGTGCCTTCCTCCGGGACATGGCAATGGCGGCCCGTTTCCCGGTCTTTGCGGGTATCGGTGATCCTAACCTCGGTGCCGTCGGCTTTTCGAATCACGCCGGTGTCGCCCGGCTGACCGCCACCCATGGGATAAAAGACCGTCCGATCGAGTTCGATGCCGGCGTCGTCGACCGACACCACCGTCGCTTCGCAGGTCTTGGCGTAGGAATCGCCCCGAAATATCTCTTCCGTCATTTTCTCTCCACCCCTGTCAAATTCGTATCAATCAAGCGCCATGGGAATAACTGTCGCGACCAGCAACAGGCCCATCATCACATTAAACATGCGCAGCCGCCTGGGCGCTCCCGTCAGGAAGCGGCCGATCGCCTGCCCGAACAGCGTCCAGCTGATGGTCGCCGAAAAGGTTACCACCAGGTTGATCAGAACAATCAGCACGATCTGCAAATGATACTGTTCGGGCGTCGTGAAGGTGGCAACCAAAGCCAGAATGAACGTCCAGCCTTTTGGATTGACCCACTGGAACAAGGCCGCCTGAAGCGGTGTCAACGGTTTGCCGTCTTCGTCCCCGTCGCCACTCGTGGAGGCGGCAGTCGAAATCTTGTAGGCCAGGAACAGAAGATAGGCGGCGCCAACGACCCGGAGCACGGAATGGGCTTCGGGATAGGCCTTGAAGAAACCGCCCAGACCGAAGCCGGCAAGTGCGATCATCGTCGTCATGCCGATCAGGATGCCGGCGATATGCGGCAGGGTGCGCACGTAGCCGAAATTGACGCCCGACGCCGTCAGCATGATGTTGTTGGGCCCCGGCGAGAAAGCCATGACGCAGGTGAAAGTGATCGCCGGGATCAGGAAGTCGAGCAACATACCCCCACGCCTCAACCTACGGCGAGGGCCCGGCCGAACAACGCCTTGTCGGCATTGCCGCCGGACAGGATAAGCCCGACCTTCTTGCCGGCCATTTGTCCACGCTCCTTGATCAGGGCGGCCAGCGGCGCCGCCCCCGCCCCTTCGCTGGTATTGTGGGTATCCGTGAAGTAAATGCCCATGGCCGTGAGGATTTCGTCCTCGGTCAAGCGGACGATGTGCTCTGCCCCCTTCCAGATGATCTCAAGCGCGTTTTCGTCCGGCACCCGGCAGGCCATGCCGTCGGCGAGGGTGTCGGCGCTGTTGGTCGACACCGGCTCGTGAGCGTCAAAGGAAAGCGCATAGCAGGCGGCGTTGTCGGCGACGACACCGACGACTTCGGTGGTCAACCCGAGGGCGTCGCGGGCCGATATCACCCCGCAGATGCCCGATCCCTGCCCGATCGGCACGTAGACGGTATGCAGGTCCTCAATGCTGGACAGGAACTCCATGGCGTAAGTGCCGACGCCCTCGACCAGATGCGGATGGAAGGGCGGGATCATATGGAGCCCGCGATCCTCGGCCAATTCACCGGCGTATTCCCGGGCTTCCTGGAAGTCTTCGCCATGCTCGATCAGGTTGCCCCCGAAGGCCCGCATGGCGTCGTTCTTCTCTGGATTGTTGCCGAAGGACACCAGGATTGTCGCCTCGAGGCCGACCTTGGAGGCGGCAAGCGCCACGCTTTGTCCGTGATTGCCGCGGGTCGCCGTGATGACACCGGGGCAACCGGGATCGGCGGCCTTCAGGCGCGTCATGTAATTGAGCCCGCCACGTATTTTAAAGGCGCCGATCGGGGTCTGGTTCTCATGCTTGACCCAGACCTCGGCACCGGTGCGGCGGCTCAGGAGCGGCCAGTGGATCTGCGCCGTCGGCGCCATGTGGCGGTAGACGGTCTCGGCCGCGGCTTCCAGGTCGGGCTTGCTTGCGACGGGCATCGCGTGTCCTCCTTCCGGTCTATATATCACCCACGACGAGCCAGTGCGATGCCGGCAAGAATGGCGACGGTCGCAACCGCGATCGGTGCCGTGATGGCCTCACTGAACAGAGCAACAGCAAGGATTAGACTGACCACAGGCTGGGCGAATTGTATGGGTGCAATCCGCACGACGCCACCGGTGGCCATGGCCCAATACCACAGGCAATAACCGACCACCGAGGAAAAGACGACGAGGAATCCGAGCCCCGACCAGCCGGCCGCCGAAACGGCTGCCCACTCGGTGCCGCCGATCACCCAGGGCAGCAAGGGAAGCTGCATGAGCGCGGCCAGCCCGATCCCCCAGAAGGTCGTCGCCCAGGTTCCGATCTTCACGGTCAAGCGGCTGCCGGCCACATACCCCATCCCTGAGCAGACCATGGCGGCGATACAGAGCATGTCGCCGGTTAGAGAGGCTTGGCCACCGGGATCCCGCGAGCTGATCATCAACACTTCGCCGGCAAAGGCGATCGATACCCCGATCCACCATATGATCCTCGGCATACGTCGGTCGAACAGGGCATTGCCCAAACCGGCGACGATCGGCAACCCGGCGAGGATGAGGGCCGCATGGGCCGTCGATGTCAGGGACAAGCCATAGGAAAACAACAGCGTAAATCCGGCGAAGCCGCCGAAACCACTCATCACAAGCAGGCCCCACTGGGCCCGTCCGCGCGGCAGCGGCAGGCGCAGCATCAATGCAATCGGTACGACGATCGCAGCCGCCAGGAAGGTTCGCAGCACACCGGCACCGAGCGGGTCGATCTCGTCGACGGTTATGGCCGTCGCCGCCGGGGTCGCCCCCCACATGATGATGGCCGGCACGGCGGCAAGAAACGCGACCGCTGCTTGTGGCCGCGCGCCCGTTTCTTTCGTCAGTGCTGTCACCCTGTCGATCGTTCCCTCGTGCAGATCCGTCGCCTTATTGAAGGGGCGGCGAGCATTTCGCCGCCCCTGGGTGCCTGGGCGGTTTCAGACCGTCCAGAACGGCTTGCTCCCTTCGCGCTCCGCTTCGGCGCGCGAAAGACCAATATCGGCAAGCATCCGATCGTCCAGATCGCGCAATGCCAGCCGCTGCTCAGATCATTCCTGCCAGATGTAGAAGCAATTCCCGATGAAGGTCGAGACGACGCCCGGCGCGTTCCACAGGCGATCGAGCCAATGTCCCTTGCCGGCAGCCGACACGGACGACGCCGGCAAGGGTTGGGAGGACAGATATATTGTATCGGTGCAATTGTGACTTTTCATCGGTCTTACCTCCAATTTTCATCTCGATTGTATCTATAATATTGACGACATAATCCGTTCAATGTATTTATTGTCACCATGACAATTTGGATGCCTGATCTTGCCACCCGCGGCGGCCCCAAGTACCTGGCCATTGCCAACGCCATCAGCGATGCCGTTTCCTCCGGCGACCTCTCCCCCGGTGAAAAACTGCCGCCCCAGCGCAATCTGGCCTACGACATCGGGGTGACCCTGGGTACGGTGACTCGCGCCTACCAAGAAGCCGAACGGCGCGGCTTGGTCGGCGGCGAGGTCGGACGCGGTACATTCGTCCTTGGTGACGAGCCCGATGCGGCGAGCGTTTTCGTCTCCTCCGAACCGACGGGGACCAATGTTTTCGACTTCACCCATGCGACGCCGGTTGCCGGGGCCGCCGGCAAGAAGCTGGCCCGGACCCTGGCCCATATTGCCTCCCAACCGGACATCGACCCCCTCGCCAACTATCAACTTGAGACCGGCCTGGAACCGCACCTGGCCGCCGGCGCCGATTGGATCAGCCGAACGACCGACCTGAAGACGTCGACGGAACGCGTGGCACTGACCAACGGCGCCCAGCACGGTGTTCTCGTTGCACTGATGACGGTCACCCAACCCGGCGACACCATTCTCGCCGAATCCCTCACCTACCCCGGCATCATTCATCTGGCCCATCAGTTGGGCGTTCGCCTGGAGCCGGCGCCGATCGATGACGAAGGATTGATTCCCGAGCAACTCGACGAGCTCTGTGCCAAGACCAAGGCGCGTGCCCTCTACTGCATGCCGGCCTTACAAAACCCGACGACTGCGGTGATGCCGGAGGAACGCCGGCGCCAGATCGCCGAGATCGCCCGGCGCCACAAGCTCTTCATCCTCGAGGACGACATCTGGGGCGGCTTGGCCGGCGAGACCTTGGCGCCGATCAGCGCCCATGCACCGGAGCGCTCCTTCTTCATCACCGGCCTCTCGAAGTGTATGGCCGGCGGATTGCGGGTCGGCTACATCCTCGCGCCGGACGATCACATCCAGGCGCTCCGCACCACGGTGCGTATCTGCAATTGGATGACCGCACCCTTGATGGCGGAGGTGGCCAGGCGCTGGATTACCGACGGGACCGGGGACGAACTGACCGATTGGCAGCGCCGGCGGGCCCGTGAACGGATGCGCTCTGCGCAGCGCATTCTCGGGCAATTCTCCCCGACCATTCACCCGTCCGCGCATCATTTCTGGCTGGAGCTGCCGTCACCGTGGCGCGGTACGGAATTCGCCGCCGTCGCCGAATCTCGCGGCGTCCGGGTCCTGACCGGTGAGACCTTCGTCGTCGGAAGACAGGCGGCCCCGCACGCGATCCGTATCGGCACGGGCTTTCCGAAGACGCTCGCCGACCTGGAGATCGGCCTCGAGATCCTCCGGCAAATCCTCGATACACCCTGCGGTATCGGACCGGCGGTAATCTAACCGGACACGTCCTCGAAGCCGGCGAAGGTATGGGTGTGGTTCAGGGGTCCATGCCCGGCGCCGATACCAGGCGCCTGGCGGATCGCCTCCAAGACGTATTGGCGCGCACGGACGACAGCGTCCCGAACCGACAGTCCCTGGGCCATTCCGGCGGCCGTCGCCGATGCCAGAGTGCAACCGGTGCCGTGGGTATGGCGGGTGTCGATGCGCGGGCTCTCGAAACGATCCGTTCCCTCCGGTCCGATCAGTTGATCGACTACCGCTTCCCCGGACAGGTGACCGCCCTTCATCAGAACGAAGTCGGGACCCTGGCGACGCAGGTCTCTGCCCGCTTCAGCGGCCTCGACGGCGGTCGCGATGGTTCGCCCGGCGAGAACCTCGGCCTCCGGGACATTCGGCGTAATCAAGAAAGCACGCGGCAGGAGGCGCTCTCGCAGCGCCTCAACGGCCGCATCTTCCAATAGGGAGGCGCCTCCCTTGGCGATCATGACCGTATCCAAGACGATCGGAATGCCCTCCCCTTCTGCATCGAGGACATCGGCCACGGCCCCGATCACCTCCGGACGGTGAAGCATGCCGATCTTGATGCAGTCGGCACCGATATCTTGCAACACGACACGGATCTGTTCGGCGATAAAATCGGCGGGAACCTCGTGGATCGCACTGACGCCGCAGGTGTTCTGAGCGGTCAGTGCCGTCAGAGCCGTCGCCGCGTAGCCGTCCAGAGCGGTGACCGCCTTGATGTCGGCCTGGATACCGGCGCCGCCGCCGGAATCGGAACCGGCAATGATCAGGACCCGGCCCTTCAAAAGTCCCCTCCCGTAGTTAGTGGCCGCCGGCGGCTTTTTCGACGGCGTCGGCGATGTCGCCGACGACGGTCGTGATGAGCGCCTCGTCCTCGCCCTCGGCCATGACGCGGATCAACGGTTCGGTTCCGGATTTCCGGATGAGCAATCGCCCGTTTCCGGATAGGCGTTGTTCTCCGTCATCGATGACGCGGCGCACGGCCGGTTCGGACAGCGGGTCACCGCCGTTTATGCGGACGTTTTTCAGGAGCTGCGGATAGGGCTCGAACATGCGGCAGACCCGGCTGGCGATATCGCCTTCATCGACGATCGCCGCCAATACCTGCAATGCCGCGATCAATCCGTCGCCCGTGGTCGAGTAGTCACTGAGGATCACGTGGCCCGATTGCTCGCCGCCCAGATTGTAACCATGGGCTCGCATATGTTCGACGACATAGCGGTCGCCGACCTGGGTACGGATGGTTTGGAGTCCAATGGCGGTGAGGTATTTCTCGAAGCCCAGGTTGGACATGACCGTGGCGACGACGCCGTCGCCTTTCAACATGCCGGTATCCGACCAATGCCGTGCGATCAAGGCCATGATCTGGTCACCATCGATCAGCTCGCCTTTCTCGTCGCATACGAGGACGCGATCCGCGTCGCCGTCCAAGGCCAGCCCGATATCGGCCTGGTGGGCGACGACCTGGGAGCAAAGGTAATCCGTGTCCGTGGAACCGCATTGGCGGTTGATATTGAATCCGTCCGGTTCGACCCCGACCGGAACGACGTCCGCCCCCAATTCCCAAAGCACTTCCGGTGCAACCTTGTAGGCGGCGCCATTGGCGCAATCGACGACGATCTTGAGGCCCTCGAGGCTGAGGCGCTTGGGAAAGGTCTGTTTGACGTATTCGGTATAGCGCCCCTTGGCGTCATCAAGGCGTTTTGCCCGACCCAGCCGGGGCGGCGGCGCCAGCTTCTCGGCCAGTCCGTTTACGACATGCGTCTCGATCTCGCGCTCGACGGCGTCGGACAACTTGTATCCATCCGGTCCGAAAAGCTTGATGCCGTTGTCCTCATAGGGATTGTGCGAGGCGGAAATCATGACCCCCAGATCGGCACGAAGCGAACGAGTCAACATGGCGATGGCCGGCGTCGGCATCGGCCCGACCAGGATCACATCCATGCCCATGGACACGAAACCAGCCGTCAGCGCCGGTTCCAGCATGTAACCGGAAAGGCGTGTGTCCTTGCCGACGACGACGCGGTGGCGGTGTTCGCCGGCCGTGAAATGGAGCACCGCCGCCATGCCCACCTTGAGTGCCATTTCGGCCGTCATGTTTCCGCAGTTCGCGGTTCCCCGAATTCCGTCGGTGCCGAATAGTTTTTTTGTCATTTTCTCCACCAGAGAACCTGTGTGCCCGCCCTTCTTACTCCGCTCGGAACGGATAGGGGTGTCACGTTTTATTACAGATTTTTTCTGAATAAAGACTTATCGGCGAAAAGATCGTCAAAAAATGGGCAGTTCACACACCTTCACGACGGATGGCATCGCTGACCTTGAGCGCCTGCACGGTCTCGCCGACGTCATGAACCCGGAAGATCCGCACACCTTTCGCGTGAGCGGCGAGCGCCGCCGCGATCGACCCCGGCAGGCGCCTTTTCGGGTCTTCTTCACCCGCGATCTTGCCGATGAAGGATTTCCGCGAAACGCCAAGAACCACAGGCCGACCGGTCCCGACGATCTCGTCGATCCGGTTGAGGATCTGCAGGTTGTGTTCGGCCGTCTTACCGAACCCGATCCCCGGATCGACGGCGATATGGTCGGCGGGAATCCCCGCCTTGAGGCAGGCTTGGACGCGCTCGATGAGATAGTCCCGGACCTCGCCCGCTGCATCGTCGTAGCGCGGATCATGCTGCATGGTGTCGGGTTGTCCCCGCATGTGCATGAGGATGACGGGAACCCCGAGTTCCGAGGCCGCCGTCAGGGCCTCCGGATCGCCCTCGAGGGCCGACACGTCGTTGATGATGTCGACCCCGGCAAAGACGGCGGCCTTCATCACCTCGGCATGCCGGGTGTCGATCGACAGCAGGCTGCCCAGCTTTTTCAGTTCCGAAATCACCGGCACGACACGGCCGATTTCCTCGTCGACGCTCACGGAAGAGGCGCCGGGTCTGGTCGATTCGCCCCCGATATCGAGAATATCCGCGCCCAGGGCGATCAACTCGCGGCCCCGTTCGACAGCGGCTTCGGGGGCGAAGGCATCGCCCCCGTCGGAAAAGCTGTCCGGGGTCACATTGACGACGCCCATGACGCGTGAGACGTCCAGCGACAGGCCGGCGAAACTCCCGCTCATGGGTTTTGGGGTTCTTTCAGGTCATTCGGGTTGCGGCTCGGCGCCCCCGACACCGGGGTTGCCCTTGTCCTTCTTGACGGAACCGCTGGTCGGGACCGAGGACCGCGGGCCGCTTTGTGGCGGCGTATCGTCACTCTCCGGCCGGACGACGGCCTCGCCGCGCAACACCGCATCGACCTCCGGACCCGACAGGGTCTCGTATTCGAGCAGCGCATTGGCGACCAGATCGAGACCTTCGCGTTGTTCGTTCAGGATCTTTCGGGCCGCGGTCTCCGCCTCGTCAATCAGGCCTCGCACTTCCTGATCGATTAGCGCCGCCGTCTCATCGGAAATGTTCTTCTGGCGGGCGACAGAGTGTCCGAGGAAGATCTCTTCCTCGTTATCGGCGTAGCGAAGACGACCGAGCTTGTCGGAGAAACCGAACTCGGTGACCATACGGCGCGCCCAGTTGGTCGCCTGCTGGATGTCGTTGCCGGCACCGGTCGTGATGTTCTCCTTGCCGAATACGATCTCCTCGGCGATACGCCCGCCAAAGGCCATCGCCAGTTTCGATTTCAGCTGAGTTTCCGAGAAGCTATATTGGTCGCGCTCGGGCAGCGGCATGGTAACGCCCAATGCGCGGCCGCGCGGAATGATCGTGACCTTGTGCAGCGGATCGGTCTTCGGCATGAAAATGTTGACCAGGGCATGGCCGGCCTCGTGAAAGGCGGTCAGCGTTTTCTCTTCCTCGGTCATCACCATCGAACGCCGTTCGGTTCCCATCAGAACCTTGTCCTTGGCGTCTTCCAGTTCCTGCATGGTGACCACGCGCTTGCCGGCCCGAGCCCCCAGAAGGGCGGCTTCGTTGACCAGGTTGGCAAGGTCGGCGCCGGAGAACCCGGGCGTGCCGCGGGCGATGACCCGGGCATCGACGTCGGGAGCCAGCGGAATCTTGCGCATGTGGACTTTGAGGATCTTCTCGCGACCCAGGATGTCCGGGTTGGGCACCGTCACCTGACGGTCGAAACGACCGGGACGCAGCAGCGCCGGGTCAAGGACGTCGGGCCGGTTGGTGGCGGCGATCAAAATGACGCCTTCGTTCGACTCGAACCCATCCATCTCGACCAGCAACTGGTTTAGTGTCTGCTCGCGTTCGTCGTTGCCGCCGCCGAGGCCGGCGCCGCGGTGGCGACCGACGGCGTCGATCTCGTCGATGAAGATGATGCAGGGCGCGTTCTTCTTGCCCTGTTCGAACATGTCGCGGACGCGCGACGCCCCGACGCCGACGAACATCTCGACGAAGTCAGAACCGGAGATCGTGAAAAACGGCACGTTGGCCTCGCCGGCGATGGCGCGCGCCAACAGCGTCTTACCGGTACCCGGCGGTCCGACCAGCAGACAGCCCTTCGGAATCTTGCCGCCGAGACGCTGGAACTTGTGCGGGTCCTTGAGGAACTCGACGATCTCTTCCAGTTCCTGCTTGGCCTCATCGATCCCGGCGACGTCCTCGAAGGTGACACGGCCCGTCTTCTCGGTCAGCAGGCGGGCCCGCGATTTGCCGAAGCCCATGGCTTTGCCGCCGCCCGACTGCATCTGGCGCATGAAGAAGATCCAGACACCGATAAGCAGCAGCATCGGGAACCAGGAAATGAGGATGCTGAACAAGGTCGGGGATTCTTCCTCGGACGGCAGGGCGCTGATCCTGACACCCTGTTTGGTCAGAATCTCGACGATATTGGAGTTTTCCGGCGCGTAGGTCTGGAATACGCGGCCATCCCGATAGTGCCCGGTAACGGCCTGGCCCTGTATGGTCACGTCGCGGACGTCGCCGGCCTCAACGGAGGTGACGAAGTCCGAATAGGCCAGCGCCATCTGCGGATTGCGCATCGACGCGCCCTGAAAAAGGTTGAACAGCGCAAATACCAGGAGCGCGATGATCACCCAAAGAGCTAGATTTCGTCCGAAATTCAAGGCCCGTACCTTTCAACAATCCACAATCGCGACCGCCCGTACCAACCGGCGACGGGCGACCCTTCATTACTGAGATAGTCTATAACCCCTATTTAGCAACAAAAAACCCCCTCCCGGAAAGGGAATTTAGCGGTTTATATGCCAAGGATCGAATTGCCGTACCCAACGGCTCGACGTCTTCTCGCACGAAGCCCATATGGGGAACTTCGACGAGACCCGCCTCGTCGACCAAGGCCGGGAGCGTCGTCATCACCGATTTGGGGATTTCAGCCTCCCAGGATCGGGGCATTTCGCGGTCGAGAAGGCGACGCCCGCTCTCGCCAAGCGGTGCCAGCCAGAGGTCTCGTTCGGCGAGCCGGGCAGCGTCCGCGAACCCGACAGCAAACCGCCGGTCCCAGTGGTGAATCGAATTGGGTGCGACGGCAAGATCTTGCGGAAGATCGCGGGCTTCCCGACACACAAGCATACGATCCTTTTGCACCGTGACCCGGCACCCGGCGAGCGTCGCACTCAGTTCCTTTTCGGTTCGTAAACGATCGACGAGAGGGTCCAGCTTGCCGCGACGGGGCGGGAAGCGTTTGCCGCCGACGGTCAGAAAGGCCCTCGCCACAACCCGCGAAAACAATTCACCGGGCAACTCCCGCAAACGACCCATATCGCCGGCAACGAAGCCGAATGGATGAAGTTTGAGCGTCCGCGCTATGGCCTTGGCGGTCTCGCGTTCCATCACGGTCCGCGTGCCGGCGTAGCGTTCCGCAGCGTCGGTCAGAGCCGACGGAGAGAGTCCCGAGCGCGCCATCGCTTGGCGCCATCGCACCCTCTCGAAACGGCGGTCGAGATTGCTCGGATCCTCAATCCACTCCTTGCCCGCCGAACGCAAGTAATCGCGAAGAGACCGCCGCGACACCGGCAACAAGGGGCGTAAAATGCAGCATTCGGGTCTGTCCACGATTGCACTCATTCCGGCCAGGCCATCGGGGCCGCTGCCCCGGTTCAAGCGCATGAGAAAAGTCTCCGCCTGATCCTCCAGCGTATGACCGACAGCCAGATGCAGAACACCGTTGTCCCGGCACCATGTCTCCATCAAGTCGTAACGCGCTTCTCTCGCGCGCTCCTGGACGCGGGTATTCGGTTTTGGCTCCGCCCACGCGAGCGTATGGTGCTCGACGCCGATCTCGCCCATCCACCGGGAAACCCGCCGGCACTCCGACGCCGACCCCTCCCGCAAGCCGTGATCGACCGTAAGGGCGATCAGGTGCCCGCCGAGCGCGCCGGTCCAACCCGCGAGCAGTGACGCCAACGCCACGCTGTCGCCGCCTCCGGATACGGCGACGCAGATGCGCGGGCGGGTTTCGAACGGCCCCAAAGGCGCCATCAAATCCCTAAAAGAACCGTCTGATAGAACGTGGGCGATGCCCGGCATTTTCTTAGGGACAGCCGTTCCGCTGCCTTTCGCGCGATACCGCCGACTTGACACCAGCCGAAGCCCGCGGGAAATCGGCCAGCACCTTGGTGAACGCGGCGCAGGCTTCCGGCTGTTTGTTCAACCCGGCAAGCGACATGCCGAGTTTGAGCAGGGTATCGGCCGCTTTCGGACCTTTCGGGTCCTTCTGGAATCCCTCGAAGAACACCTGGGCGGCGTCCTGATAGGCGCCGCGTACGTAATGGGTCTCGCCCAGCCAGTAGCGCGCGTTGCTGGTCAAGGGATCGTCCGCATGCGCCTCGATAAAGGCCTTCAGGGCAACTTCGGCTTGATCGTAATTGGTTTGGCGGAGCAGATTGAACGCGTAGGCGTACTGCTCCTTGGCCGTTCCGGCCGGCAGCGGACTGGGCGGCGGCGACACGGCGGCCCGTTGGGCCGGCGCGGGCGCCACCGTCTGCTGGGACGCTTGGGGCGCCCCGGCTTGCAGTTTCTGACTCTGGACCGCTTCGATGGCCGATACCGAGACCGTCCCCAACGATTGCGGCCCGGGCGCGGCCTGAACGCCGGCCGGCGACGGAGCGGCGGCGATGCCCGGACCGCCAAATCCCGGACCCTGTCCGAGGGCCCGCGGCTGCCCACCACCCGAGAGCTTCTCCTCGAGCGCTGACAGCCTGAAGTCGACATCGCCGACCAGCTTGTCCAAGCGATCGACGACCTGGTTGATCCGGAAATTCAACTCTTCCATGGTGCCCGTCGCGTCGCGGATATCCTGTTCGAGACGGTCCATACGAAGGCCGAGCCGCGCGATCGCCGGTTTCGACAAACCACCCGCCGCGCTTGCCTCTCCTTTGCCGGCCGGCGGCAGCGGCGTGCCCCGCGATATACTCAAATTCAAGGTGCGGATATCGCGTTCGAGGCGTTCCATCCGGTCGAGTATCGGACCAAGGTTCGAATCCTGCGCACGGCTCTCGGAGACGAGTCCAACCGAGAGTAAGATGGCGCCCAAAGCCAAACCCGCGATCCGCGGGCCCTGCCCAGGGAACTTCGCAGCACGTCCATTCATTTCAAACCCCACAGGATTCGGTCACGTATTGGAAGAGGCAATCGGGTTCAGGCTGAACAACATTCTAGGCAAAATTATGGCGCCTGCCCAGCGGATGGAAGTCCGCAGACAGGCGCCAAAAAAACTTCAGAGGCGTCTCGCCTAGCTACCAGCGGTACTCACCACGGTCACGGCGCGGCGATTCTGTGCCCAGGCGTCCTCGTTCGAACCGAGCGCAACCGGGCGTTCCTTGCCGTAGGAAATCGTCTTGATACGCGACGGGTTAACGCCAAGGGCGATAAGATAGTCCTTGGTGGAATTGGCCCGCCGTTCTCCGAGAGCCAGGTTGTATTCCCGCGTTCCCCGTTCGTCGCAATGCCCTTCAATGCTAATGACCGTCGACGGATTGGCCTTCATCCACGCCGCTTGCTTATCGAGCGTGGCGCGCGCGATATCGTTAAGATGGTATTTGTCGAACGCGAAGAAAACACGGTCGCCAACGTTGGCTACCAGGTCTTCCTGCGATCCCGCCGCGATTGCACCGGCCCCACCGAGAGGTGTGGTGAACGTTTCGACCGGCTTCGCATCCGCGACAGCGCTGCCGCCACCGGAGGTTTGTCCGGAGGTGTCGGAAGCGGTTTCGCAGGCGCCGAGAAGCGCGACGGCGGCAAGAATGCCCAAAATTTTGAAACGCATTTAAATCTCCCCCTTATCGGGACGGACTCGTATTGTGTGTCGGACCTTGTACGACACAATGCATTACGACCGTTTTTCGATCCTAAGACCAGTTTTATTAAAGATTACGGTCACCAATTCCAAGTGTTTTTTCGGAAAAACCGTGGAATCACAAAGATATTACGCGTCTGTTACGAGATCAACTACGGGATCAACGGCGACCACGCCGGATCGGACGCATCGAGCGGTGTAACGATCTCTCGCTCGTTGTGTCCGGTCAGATCGATCGTCCATAACCGCGCCTTTCCACCCTTGCCGTCGGCCGTCGTCTTGCTTTGGCGAAAGAACATCAGAACCCGCCCGTTCGGCGACCAAGTCGGCGCCTCGACCAGAAAGTCCTCGGCCAAAAGCCGCTCGCCCGTGCCGTCCGGCCGCATGACCCCGATGAAGAACCGCCCTTTATGGATCTTCGTAAACGCGATCAGGTCGCCGCGCGGGGACCAGACCGGTGTCGCATAGCGGCCCTTGCCATAACTGATTCGCCTGACGTTCCGGCCCGATCCGTTCATCACATAAAGTTGCTGGGTGCCGCCGCGGTCCGAGTTGAATACGACGTTGCTGGCATCCGGTGAAAAGCTCGCGGACGTATCGATCGCCGAATGATGGGTCAGTTGAACGACCTGACGTGTCCGTAAATCCATGGTGTAGATCTCGGAGTTGCCGTCCCGGGCCATGCTCATGATGACCTTCTTGCCGTCCGGCGAAAATCGTGGTGCGAAGGTCATGCCCGGAAAATCGCCGAGGATCTCCTGGCGGCCGGTGTCGATGTTGAAGATGTAAACGCGCGGCAGGTTGCCGAAATAGGAGAGGTAGGTGATCTCCTGGAGCGTCGGCGAAAACCGCGGGGTCAGCACGAGGCTGCCGCCGTCGGTCAGGAAGCGGTGATTGGCACCGTCCTGATCCATGATGGCGAGCCGCTTGATTCTCTTGTTGGCCGGGCCGCTCTCGGCGATGTAGACGATCCGCGTGTCGAAATAGCCGGTCTCGCCGGTGATCTGTTTGTAGATGGCGTCGGCGATGATGTGGGCGACGCGGCGCCAATTGTCGGGAATGGTGAAATAAGCGAGACCGACCAATTGCGTTTCGGCAATATTATCCCAAAGTCGAAATTCGATGCGCAGTCGCCCGTCGGGAACGATTTGCGCCTTGCCCTGGACCAGGGCCAGCGCATTGATGACCCGCCAATCACCGAATCGCGGCAGGGTCTGCATTGACTCCGCAGTCTGGATGAAGGCCTTCCGGTCGATCGGCTTGAACAACCCGGACCGCTCCAAGTCACTTGCGATGACGCGTGAGATATCGCGTCCGAACCGTTTTTCCTCGTTGCTGGTACCGACGAGGTCGGTCACCGCGATTGTAATCGGCTCGACGGTCCCGCGGGTGATGTCGATGCGGAGTTCCGCGTGCCCTTGTCGCGGCGCCAACAGGACAAGCACCAGAAGGAGACTTGCGGCCGCCGCATTGACCCTGCGCCGGACAACCGGATCCAACCAAACCTTCTTTCTCAAAACGGCCCCCTGTCTAAAACATTTCCTGCGGGTTGAACGTGAACGTCATTCGTTGCCATTGGCTGTACTTTTCCGGCGGCAGCTTGAGCGGACTGCACTTAGGATTCAAGAGCGCTCTTTTTGCTGATTCCGCTGCTGCCTTGAAAAACGGATCACTCTTCAGTCGCGCTTGGTCGAGGATTTTCGGATCACCGCGCACTGTCCCGTCTGAATTCATGATGACCGAAATCTCGATCACCAGGTTCTCTGCTTCTTTGGCGCCTGCTGGCAGGTTCCAACATTTTCTTATCTGTTGACGCACGAGATCGATATCGCTGATTGACAAAGGTTGCCGCGGATTTTGTTTTTTTAAAGGCGCGGTCAATGCCTTGGCCATCATATCGTCGAACGACGGCTTTTTCTTTTCGGCCGGTTTCTCCGGCTTTTTCGCCGGTGCCTTCTTCTTCAGTTCCTCGATCGTTTTCAGCACCTTCTCGAAGGCGTCGGGCGGCTTGGGTTTCCGCTTCGGCTTGACGGCAGCGAATTTCGGTTTCGGCTTCGGTTCCGCCTTGGGCTCCGGTTTGGGTTCGGGCTCCGGTTCGGGCTCAGGTTCGACCACGGGCTCCGGTTCGGGTTCGGGTTCGGGTTCCGGTTCGGGTTCCGGTTCGACCACCGGCTCGGGCTCCGGTTCGGGAATCGGCTCCGGCTCCGGTTCGGGCTCCGGCGGCAGGGCCGCTTGTTCCGGCTCCGGTTCGGGTTCCGGTTCCGGCGGTAGGGCTTCGGCCTCCGGTGGTTCGGGCGGCGGGTCTTCCGCTGGTTCCGGCGGTGGTGACGGTGCGTTGGTGACGTCCGAGATGTTGACGACCTCGACCCAGATCGGTTCCTCGCTGATCAAGGGCGGCGGCTGGATATAGGGCAGGCCGAAATAGCTGACGGCGACCACCGCGGCATGGAAAAGAATCGACGTCAGGAAGCCACTACGCATGGGTTTACCGCTGCGCCGTTCCGCCTGGCTTTTTCTTTAGCTTGTTCTCGGGCGCGCGGCGCGTAACCAATGCCACCTTACGGTAGCCGGCCGAGTTGATACGCCCCATGACGTCCATGACCCGGCCGTAGTTGATGGCCTGATCGCCGCGAACGAAAATGCGGGCTTGCGGATTGTTCTCGGTAATCGCGTTCAAGCGCGGCACCAGATTGTCGAGCGATACTTCCGTATTCTGAATGAAAATGATGCCGCCAGCATCGATACTGACCGCCAGCGGCTCGTCGTTGCCCTCGATGACGGAGGCCTTGGTCTTCGGCAGGTCGATCTCGACACCGACCGTGAGCAGCGGTGCCGTGACCATGAAAATGACCAGCAAAACGAGCATGACGTCGACGAACGGCGTCACGTTGATCTCGCTCATCGGCGGGCTGCGCCGTCTGGACCGGCGGTAAGCCCCGTTATTGAGAAAGGCCGCCATCTACCGAACCCCCTTCCCGGTCACGTACCGGTTTCCATCTCGCGGCTGAGAATCGCCGCGAACTCGCCGGCGAAACTGTCGAGCCGCCCGGCATAGCGGTCGAGATCCCGCGACAGTTTGTTGTAGGCGACGACGGCCGGGATCGCGGCGAGCAGGCCGAGGGCCGTTGCGAACAAGGCTTCGGCGATGCCGGGCGCGACCACGGCCAAGCTGGTGTTCTTGGAGATGGCGATCGATTGGAAACTGTTCATGATGCCCCAGACCGTGCCGAACAGCCCGATGAAGGGCGCGGTCGAACCGGTGGTCGCCAGGAATGTCATGTACCGTTCCGCCCGTTCCATTTCGCGGGCCACCATGATCTGCATGACGCGGTCGATGCGCTCGGCGACGCTGACCTGGGCACCCCCTTCGTTGGTGCGCGTCGACGAGCGCCGCCATTCGCGCATGGCGGCAACGAACACGGCGGACATGGGATCGCGCGGTTGACTGGATATCCGGTCGTAGAGATCGTCGAGCGAGTTTCCCGACCAGAAGGCCTGCTCGAAGTCGTTCGACCGTCTGTTGAGCCGCCTGAGCCCGAAAGACTTGTCGAAGATGATCGCCCAACACCATATGGAGGCCAGGATCAAGATGACGATCACCGACTTGACCACCACGTCCGCCCTCAGGAAAAGCGAAATCATCCCGAAATCCATATCGCCGACCGATCCCGCCAGCGTCATTGCGTCAACCGCCTGATTTTCCATCCGTTGTCTCTCTCGCGTTTAAAGGGGCTACGGCACTCGATCCGCTTGTGTTTGGCTGAAGACTGCGCGCAGGTGTTTCGGCAGGCGCGCGGCGCCACCGGTCGAAAGATCGAAGCATCCAATCTTCAATTCCATTCGAACGAGGACGTCATCGCCGCGGCAGACGGCCTGCTCCAGATCGAGCGACGCACCGCCGACATGGAGAATTCGCGTCTCCACGTTCAAGACGTCATCAAGCCGCGCCGGCTTGATGTAGTCGGCGGCACACCGCCTGACGACGAGGGCGAGTCCCTCGTTGGCCATCAACTCCGAACTGCCGATGCCGAGTTCGCGCAGCATTTCCGTGCGGGCACGTTCCGCGTAGCGCAGGTAATTGGCGTAGTACACCAGCCCGGCCGCATCCGTGTCCTCGTAGTAGACACGAACGGACAGTTGGTGAACCGCCGGGCTCGACTGGCCTTCAGGCATCGTCTTCTCCTTCGTCGGCCAGCAGTTGCAACTGTTCGAAATTGGCCGGCCGGGAGAGACCGAGGTGCTTGAAGGCTTCCGCCGCCAGGACCCGGCCTCTCGGGGTGCGCATCAGAAACCCCTGCTGAATGAGGTAGGGCTCGATGACTTCTTCGATGGTATCGCGCTGTTCGGAGAGCGCAGCCGCCATGGTGTCGATTCCCACCGGTCCCCCGCCGTAGTTGTCGGCGATGCAGGAGAGGTAGCGCCGGTCCATGGCATCGAGCCCGCGTTCATCCACCTCGAGCCGATTGAGCGCCTGTTTGGCCGTCTTGGCGTCGACCGGCCCAGCGTTGTCGAGGTCGGCAAAATCACGAACCCGGCGCAACAGGCGTCCGGCCACCCTCGGCGTCCCGCGCGCCCGCTTGGCGATCTCCAGCGCGCCGTCGTCGCTCAAGGCAAATTCGAGCAGGCGCGCACCCCGGGCGACGATCTCGATCAATTCTTCCGGTGAATAAAAGACCATCCGCATGGGGATGCCGAACCGTTCGCGCAGGGGAGTCGTCAACAGGCCGGAGCGGGTCGTCGCGCCGACCAGGGTGAACGGCGGCAATTCGATGCGCACGGATCTCGCCGCCGGTCCCTCGCCGATGATCAGGTCCAACTGCCGATCTTCCATGGCCGGGTAGAGAACCTCCTCGACGACCGGATTGAGACGGTGGATTTCGTCGATGAACAGCACATCGCGCGACTGCAGGTTGGTCAGGATGGCGGCGAGATCGCCGGCCTTGGCGACGACCGGGCCCGAGGTCGCCCGGAAACCGACGCCGAGTTCGTGGGCGACGATCTGGGCGAGCGTGGTCTTGCCGAGGCCAGGGGGCCCGTGGAACAGGACGTGGTCCATGGCCTCGCCACGCTTTTTCGCGGCGGCGACGAACACGGAGAGGTTCTCGCAAACCTGCTTCTGGCCGACGAAATCGTCCAGCCGGCGCGGGCGCAGGCCCGGGTCCAAGGTCTCGCTCAGGCGTTCTTGCTCGCCGGCGTCGGGTTCGACCATGCGGTCCTGATCATTCATTGCCGGCACCCACCCATGTCATCGCAGATCGGCCGGCGCCAGTTCGCGCAGCCCGCCTCGGATCAGTGCCTCCACATCGGCGTCATCGCCGAGTTCACCGGCGACACGCGACACGGCGCCCAGGGCCTCGCTCGGGTTGTATCCCAGATTGACCAGGGCCGAGGTCGCATCCGAGAGGTTGGACGAACCACCGGCGATGCCCCCTGCCGCAGGCGCCGTCACCGCACCGGTTCCACCAATCGACGGGCCCAGGGCAATGGTACCGACCTTGTCCTTCAATTCGTTGAGGATCCGGGTCGCCAGCTTCGGCCCGACGCCGGGCGCTTTGGTGATCGCCGATTTGTCACCGGAGGCGATGGCCTGGAGGAGCTCGTCGGCACCCAAAACGCTGAGCAACGCCAAGGCGACCTTGGCACCGACGCCTTGAACGGTGGTCAGAATGCGAAACCAGTCCCGTTCGGCCATCTCGAAAAAACCGTAGAGATGGATGTGGTCCTCGCGGACATGGGTTTCGATCTCCAGGGCCACGGCATCACCGACCGAGAGGCGCGACAGGGTCCGGCCCGAACAAAAGACCAGGTAACCGACGCCGCCGACGTCGATGACGGTCCAGTCTTCCCCGATCGAATCGACGATGCCGCGCAACTTGGCGATCATCGGCCGGCACCCGCGGTTTCGGCGATGGATACGGCGTCGCGATGATGGGCGTGGCAGATGGCCACCGCCAAGGCATCCGCCGCGTCCGGCGACGAGATGTCGCAACCCGGCAGCAGAGTGCGAACCATCATCTGGATCTGCTCTTTGGCCGCGTGTCCGGTGCCGACGACGGTCTTCTTGACCAAGTTCGGCGGATACTCATTGATCCGCAATCCGTGATTGGCCGGAACCACCAGGGCGATACCGCGGGCCTGTCCGAGCTTGAGCGTGGATACGGCATTCTTGTTGACGAAGGTTTCCTCGACCGCCGCCTCGTCGGGCCCGAATTCGGAAATGATCGCCGAAAGGCCGTCCTGGAGTTGCACCAATCTTTCGGCCAGCGACCGCGACGAATCGGTTTTGACGACGCCGTCGGCGACATGGGACAAACGGTTTCCATGGACCTCGATGATGCCCCACCCTGTGTTTCTAAGGCCGGGATCCAAACCGATCAACCGCATCTGCCCTTCCCGGCTTTCGATTAAGCGCTCAAGCGCAAAAGAACGTCTTCGGCGATATCGAAGTTGGCGGCCACCCGCTGGACGTCGTCGTTGTCGTCGAGGGCATCGAGTAACTTTAATAGCGTACCGGCCGTATCCTCATCGACGGCTACGGAATTCTGGGGTTTCCAGTCAAGCCGCGCCTCTTCCGGGGCGCCGAACCGCTCCTCCAAGGCATCGCGGACGCCCGAAAAATCGTCGGGATCACAGGTGATCTCATGTCCGTCGTCGCTGCTTTCCACATCCGAAGCGCCGGCCTCCAAGGCCGCCTCGAACACATCGTCACCGGCCGCGACATCGGCCGGGAAATTGATAATCCCGACGCGCTCGAACATGAACGACACGCTGCCGGTCTCGCCGAGGTTGCCGCCGTGTTTGGAAAAGGCGGCGCGAACCTCCGAGGCCGTGCGGTTGCGGTTGTCTGTCAGGCTCTCGACGATGACCGCGACGCCGCCGGGGCCGTAACCCTCGTAGCGGACCTCTTCGTAGATGACGTCGTCGCCCTGCTCGGCGCGCTTGATGGCCCGCTGGATATTGTCGTTGGGCATGTTCTGCGCCTTGGCCGCGGCGACGGCGAGACGCAGGCGCGGGTTGAAGTCCGGGTCGGTTCCGGCGCGCGCCGCAACGGACAGCTCCTTACCCAGTCTGGCGAATATCTTGGCCCGCTTGGCGTCCTGGCGCCCCTTGCGGTGCATGATGTTCTTGAATTTTGAATGGCCTGCCATTCCTCGTATGCCCCTATGATCCAGAAAGTCCCCGGTGTGCCAGTTCAATCTTGCATGGCTGACGGAGGCGGATCCGCCCCCTTACTTGACAGGGCAATATGGCAACAATTGGGCTCGTTGGAAAGCGAGCTGTCGGAGGCGGCGGTCTTATCCGACGGTCGCAGTTTCGGGCAGGACGGGCGATAGCCGCCCGCCGAGGCGCACCGGCTCGGCGCGGATCGCCAGACCCGTCGCATCGTCGCTCTCGACGAACAGTCCGCATAGCGTTGCCTCGTCCTCGGCCGGTTCGAGCCGCCCTTGCGGTAGTTTCGTCGCGAATCGGGCGACCGCCGTTTCCTTCTTCATGCCGATCACGGAGTCGTAGTCGCCGGTCATACCGATATCCGTCTGGTATGCGGTACCGTCTCGTAGAACCTGGTGATCGGCGGTCGGGACGTGGGTGTGGGTGCCGACGACGGCGGTAACCCGGCCGTCGAGGTAATGTGCCATCGACAGCTTCTCGCTGGTCGCCTCGGCATGATAATCGACCAGGATGGCGTCGACGCCGTCCGCCAGCCGTTGGCCGGTCAGTACCCGATCGATGGCCGCGAAGGGATCGTCCAGCGGATCCATGAACAACCGCCCCATGGCGTGAAGGACGAGGATCTTGCGATCGTGGCGGTCCCGGTACAATCCGACCCCCGAGCCGGGCGTGCCTTCGGGGTAGTTCATCGGCCTGAGCAGTTTTTCGTCGCCACCGATGTAGTTCATGATCTCGCGCTGGTCCCAGACGTGGTTGCCGGTGGTGATGACGTCGGCTCCCAACTGGTAGAAGGACAGGCAGATCTTGTCCGTAATACCGAATCCATGGGCCGCATTCTCTCCGTTGACGACGACGAAATCGAGGTCGAGGCTTTCGCGCAAGTCCGGCAGATGTTCGGCAACGGCCGTCCGCCCGGATTTCCCGATCACGTCGCCAACAAAAAGTATTCTCATCTTTGGTCTGCCTTATATATCTGTATGGCGTCGCGTTCCGTAATCACCCAATCAAGCGGTTGGTCGTGCCGGTCCCGCGGCACCCGGTCGACCCGCTGCGCCGAATAGGCAGCGCCGACGGCGATGACCTCTCCCCTATCTCTGAGGACGGACAGGGTGCGGTCGTAGAACCCGGCGCCCCATCCGACCCGATATCCCGCGATATCGAAGGCCAATAGAGGCACGAGCAGGACCTCCGGTGTCACTTCCGGGGAACCGGCGGCGGGGTGGCGCGTCCGAAACGGTCCGTTTTCGAGTTCAACGTTCGGGCTCCATTGGCGAAAACCGAGGGGAACATCCGCCTCCGTGACAACGGGAAGGGCGCACTGCCCGCCGTTCGTCCGGTGGCGCTCCATGGCTACGGATACGGAAAGCTCGTCACCGATTTCCAAATACCCGGAAAGAACCGTCCCCTGCAGCCGCGGCCCGAGGGCCCGGTACAGGTGGTCGGCGAACAGGGACGCCGCGTCCGCACCCAATTCCGCTGCCGCCGTCTTCCGCTCGATCTTGGCGATTTCGCGCAGTTTCGCCTTTTCGGCATCCAGGGTATTGGTCATGAGCATTCGAGGGCAATCGAACTGAGACGGGTCTTGGCACCTTCAGGCGCGAACTGACGGGCGGTGCTGCGGAACCGTTGGCCATAAGTATCTTCCGCGGCCTGCAGTTGCAGGTGGGCGCCGTGTATCGGACCCACGAGTCCGACAGGGACAGCTCCCGGAAGGTCTTCATTGGCCCCGGGATAAATTAGCCTGACGAATCCCGAAGCGACCGCCCTTAGGGGAAATTAGGCTGGCTCGAGCTGTTCGGCAATCTTTTCGATACGCTCGGCCAAGGATTCGACCCGCGTGCTCAGGCTTTCCTCGGCCCGCAGCATCGCCGCCGCGCCCTCGTCAGCCGAGCGCGCCACGTCCAGTTCCGCATAGGCGTCCGACAGCTCGTCGGCGACCAGGAGCGACACCATGACCAGAAGGCGCGCGTCGCCGACTTGGCCGACGGCGGCAACCAGCTCCTGCACCCTGTTGTCGATGTAGTTGCCGAGGCGCGTCAGATGCGCTTCTTGCCCGTCGTCGCAGGCGATCTGGTATTTGCGGCCGTTGATTTCGACGTTGACTTGAGCCACCGCCTATTCTCCCACCAGCCCCTTGAGGCGATGCACCGCAGCGTCGAGGCGTTGTGAAACCTGGCGTTGGGTGTCCTTCAAATTGACGTTCTCGTCTTTCAACGAGCGGATCTCGTTTTGCAGCGAATTCAACTGCGGACCTTGCGTCGCGTCCTGCCCGTTTCCGCCACCATCACCTGGTGCCCTGTTCCGGATCGCCGTCTCAAGGCGTTCGATGGCCGCTTCCAGACGGTTGTGCGCGCGGCTGACCCTGGACGGTTTTTGGATGATTGATTGGCTCGGCATTCCCGAAAAGCCTCGGTTTTCGCGTGAAGATTTTGTGACCGAAGAGTATGCACTGCAAGATTTCTTCGTCAACCAAGTTTTTAAAAAACATGCATAACACATTATTCAGAAACAAAAATTGTTCGCTTTTACATCATATTCAAAAAATATATATTATTGGGTTGACGTGAAACGCAGATCGCACGATGTTTGCGCCTCCAGTCATTAGCGTGTATGGAATGCGCCGAGATTGTGAGGAGCGCTGACGGTAAGGCGGCGTTTCTTTTTTGACAGCGGATATATGGAGGTAGGAATGGCGATACGTGTTGCTATTAATGGATTTGGGCGGATTGGCCGGCTGGTTCTTCGCGGCATTATCGAAAGCGGACGCGACGACGTTCTCGTAGTTGGCATCAATGATCTCGGCTCGCCAGAGATGAACGCCCACTTGCTGCAGCACGATTCGGTCCACGGTAACCTCAACGCTGACGTCAGCGTCGACGGCGACACCATGACGGTCAACGGAAATGCCATCAAAGTCACCGCCGAGCGGGACCCGGCCAACCTGCCGTGGGGCGAATTGAACGTCGACGTGGCGATGGAATGCACCGGTTTCTTCGTGTCCCGCTCCGACGCCGGCAAGCACATCGATGCCGGCGCCAAGAAGGTGCTGATTTCCGCCCCGGGCAAGGAAGTCGACAAGACCATCGTCTATGGTGTCAACAGTGACAGCCTGACGGCGGACGACACCGTGGTGTCGAACGCGTCCTGCACCACCAACTGCCTCGCCCCGGTCGCCGACGTCTTGCACAAGGTGGTCGGTATCGAGAAAGGCTTCATGACGACCATTCACTCCTACACCGGCGACCAACGGCCGCTCGACACCCTGCACTCGGACGCTCGGCGCGCCCGTGCCGCCGCCCTTTCGATGATCCCGACCTCGACCGGTGCCGCCAAGGCGGTCGGTTTGGTCCTGCCGGAACTGTCGGGCAAGCTCGACGGCACCGCCGTCCGCGTCCCGACTCCGAACGTTTCGTTGATCGACCTGACCTTCACATCGAGCCGCGACACCACGGTCGACGAAGTCAACGGCGCGCTCAAGGAAGCGGCCGACGGCCGCTTGAACGGTGTGCTCGCCTTCAACGAACTGCCGTTGGTTTCGATCGACTTCAATCACAACGCGGCCAGTTCCTCGTTCGACGCCACCCAGACGCAGGTCATGGAAGGCAACTTCGTCCGCGTCCTTTCGTGGTACGATAACGAATGGGGCTTTGCCAATCGCATGTCGGACACCGCAGTCGCCATGATGAACGCCGGTTGATCCGAAGATCCTTCGAGGACGGCCGGACGGCAAGCCGTCCGGCCGTTTTCTTTTGTCCGGGATCAGGCCTCTTTATCCCGCCTTGTCGTCGACAGGGTGGCGGGTTGCCGGTGGCGGAAATGACACCAGAGCGGATCGCATTCATCGTGTTCGATCGCGACCATGCATTGGCCGTGGCCGGCGCATCGGCCGAGACGGGAACCCCTGTTTACCTGCTCAGTCCACCACACGGCGCGGCGACCCTCGGCGCCGATGTGTTCAAAGCGATCGTCGCGGAGGCTCGCGATGCGTTTCCGGAGGCCGACATATCCGCGGTGCTCGACTGCGGAGACGAACCCGGCACGGCGCTTGGCGCCGTGCGCCACGGCATTGAGGCGGTCAGCCTCTCGGTTGAACCGGAAATCCATCAAAAGATCGTCGATATCGCATCGCAATTGGGTACGGAGGTCACCGAGCGGACCGCCGACGCGCTCGATTTGTCGCGCTCCACCGATCCCGGCGCCGACGTCCGGCGCAGGATATCGAATCGGAGGTAAAGGACTGATGGTTCGAGAACGCTGCCGATTGTATTTGATCACACCCCCTCGGATCGATCCGGACGGCTTCCGAAGCAAACTGGCCAAAGCCCTCGACGGCGGCGATATCGGCGCCCTGCAACTGCGCCTGAAAGAGGCGACCGACGATCAGATCCGAACCGCGATCGACAAACTCATGCCGGAAGCCGTCGCTCGCGGCGTGCCGTTCATTCTCAACGACCGGCCGGACCTGGCCCAGGAAATGGGCTGCGACGGTGTTCATGTCGGCCAGTCGGACGCCTCCTACGGCGCCGCCCGAGAGGCCATGGGGGATGACCGCATCGTCGGCGTTACCTGTCACGACTCGCGCCATCTCGCCATGGAGGCGGAGGAACGGGGTGCCGATTATGTGGCATTCGGCGCGTTCTTCCCGACGACGACCAAAGATGCGAAAGCCCGGGCGACGCCCGAAATCCTCGAATGGTGGAGCGAGTTGTTCCTGTTGCCCTCCGTGGCCATTGGCGGCATTACGGCCAGCAATTGTGGTTCCCTGGCCCAGGCTGGCGCCGATTTCGTAGCTGTCGTATCGGCCGTGTGGGATCACGAAAACGGCCCGGCGGCAGCCGTCGCCGAGTTCGAAAATGCGCTCGAAAACGCCGCCCGCCAATCCGTTGCTTCACCCGATGCAAACTGCTAGTTTCCGCGCGCAAAATCGTTCGAGTTATCCAACCCATCGAGTAAGCCTATGAAAATTGACGGAAACGCGATCCGGCCTGGAATGGTGATCGAACACCAAAACAGACTGTGGCGGGCGGTGAAGACCCAACACACCCAGCCCGGCAAGGGCGGCGCTTACCTTCAGGTCGAATTGAAGGATGTCCGCGACGGAACCAAACTGAACGAGCGCTTTCGGTCTTCGGAAAAGGTCGAACGGGCCCGGCTCGACCAAAAGGAATTCCAGTATCTCTACTCTGACGGCGGCATCTGCACCTTCATGGACAACGAAACCTACGAACAGATTTCGCTGAACGAAGACCAGATCGGCGAGGACCAGGTCGCCTACCTCCAGGATGGCATGACCGTGATCATCGAAAGCCACGAAGGGGACCCGATCGCCGTGCAGCTGCCCGATACCGTCGTCCTCGAGGTGACCGAAGCGGACGCCGTGGTCAAAGGGCAAACCGCTTCGTCGTCCTATAAACCCGCAGTTCTCGAGAACGGCGTCAAAATCCTCGTTCCGCCGCATATCGAGGCCGGAACCCGCATCGTCGTGAATACCGCCGAAGGTACGTACGTCGAACGGGCGAAAGACTGAGCCGGCCGCCGCTAATGGCCCAACGATCTGCCATTGTCAACGTGATGGTGAACGCCGCGACGAAAGCCGGACGCGGTTTGCGTCGCGCTTTCGGCGAGGTCGAAACCCTGCAGATTTCGAAGAAAGGACCTGCCGATTTCGTCAGCGAGGCCGACCGGCGGGCCGAGAAGACCATCTTCGACGAATTGCAGAAGGCGCGGCCACGCTACGGCTTTCTCATGGAAGAGGAAGGCGCGCTGGAAGGGCCCGATGATTCCAACCGGTGGATCATCGATCCTCTCGACGGGACCCTGAACTTCCTTCACGGCCTCCCGCATTTCTGCATTTCCATCGCGTTGGAACGGGACCGGGAGCTGTTCGCCGGCATCATCTACGAGCCGCTTACCGACCAGATGTTTTGGGCGGAGAAAGGCAGCGGCGCCTTTCTCAACAGCAAGAGAATTCGGGTGTCGGGGCGCCAGGACACCCACGAGGCCTTGTTCGCGACGGGCATTCCTTTCCTGGGCCGTGAAGGACATGAGGAATTCATCGGGCAATTGAAGTCCGTGATGGCCGTTTCCGCCGGTGTCAGACGGTGCGGTTCGGCGGCACTCGATTTGGCCTATCTCGCCGCCGGGCGGTATGACGGGTTCTGGGAACACGGCCTCAATCCCTGGGATATGGCGGCCGGGATCGTGATGATCCGCGAAGCCGGCGGGTTCGTTAGCGATTTTCAAGGTAAAGACCGGATGCTCGATACCGGAGAGATCGTCGCCGGGAACAGCCACATGTTCGATGTCCTGAAGAAACTGATCTCCAGCCCGTGATCGCATCGTTCCTCGCCCATCGACAAGGCGGCCGCCAGGGGTGTTGTCCTGCGGGTTATCGAGGCAAAGCTGTTGTACCCGACGCGCCCCTTGGTTATGGTGATTCTGAACTTTTTTGCCCCGGCTCGGTCGGGGCCAAGTAACTTGATTTCGAAGTTTCTACGAGGGGAACGATCAATCATGCCCGACCACCCGAACGGATCTGCCCGCCCCTTGGGCGCAGGCTGGATCGGTTGGGCCTCGCGTGTTTCGGCGGCCCTCGCTACGGCCAGTCTTTTGGCTTACCAACCGGTGAGTGCACATTCCCAAACATCCGGCGGTCCTGTCAGCGTCGATCTCAGCGTTATCGAAGATGGAGGCGTTTCCGCCTTTCCCCTGGCACCAAACCAACGGGTGAGCGGAAAACTCCTGGTTCCGCCGCGCCGAAACCCCGTTTCAGTGCTACACGTTGCGCCGAAAGGCGGTTCGTCAACGATGCCGGCGAAACCGAAGAAACGCGTCGTCCAAGCCAAGCCCAAACCGATGCCTGTCAAAACCGCGCCTCCCCCGAAGGCCGAGGTCGCGGCCGCCCCGCCGAAGAAGATGGAACCGGCACCGCCGCCGCCGGCCGAAGCGCCGGAACCGGCACCGGTTGCTGCCGTCGAGGAAGCACCGCCGCCCGCTCCGCCGCCGCCCGCCGAGATACCGAAGGCGCCGGAACCACCGGCACCCGCGCCTGAACCCGCCCCCGCCCCTGAACCGAAAACCGTCGACGCCCCGGCAGGCCCGCAACCGACGGAACAAGCCGCGCTTCCGGCGGCAACGGCCGACATCAAACCGGGCCGGGCAACGCGGATCGAGTTCGGCACCAATGAAACCAAGCTCCCGGAATCGGCCAAGGAATCCCTGAAGGCCATCGCCGACGGCTTGAAGGACAAGTCAGACCTGCGCTTGCAACTCCTCGCCTACGCGGGGTCGGAGGGCCTGACGACGAGCAAGGCACGCCGTATGTCTCTTTCGCGGGCCCTTTCCGTGCGCTCCTTCCTGATCGAAAACGGCGTTCGGAGTACGCGCATAGACGTCCGGGCCTTGGGCACGAAGACCGACGAAAAACCGCTCAACAGGGTGGACGTCGACATTGCCCAGCGATGAGTTCCCGATCGCATTCGGACCGAACATTCTGTAACCCAAGCCGCCCGGAGTTCACCGCGGTATGACCCGACCGCACCGATACCTGATCCGAATGGTGTTGTTCCTTGCCGCGGTCGCCGGCGTGGGTTTCCTCTTGTTCCTGCCGTTTCGCGATGCGTTCATGGCCAATGCTCCCCTGAACAGCTTGATCGTCGGCGTCTTGATCCTCGGGGTTCTATACAACTTCCGGCAAGTCGTCCGGCTTTATCCGGAAGTCGCGTGGATCGAGGACTTCCGCAACAACCTCGAGACGAACGGTGCACGCAGCGGTCTGTCCCAGGCGCAACCGCCGCGGTTGTTGACGCCAATGGCGACGATGGTCGGCAATCGCGATACCTTCACCCTGTCGACGGTCGCTATGAGCACCCTTCTCGACGGGATCGCCTCGCGGCTGGACGAATCCCGGGACACGTCGCGCTATACGATCGGGCTCCTGATCTTCCTCGGCCTGCTTGGAACCTTTTGGGGACTTCTTGAAACCGTCGGTTCGATCAGCGACGTCATCGCCGGTCTGGCGGTCAACGGCGGCGACGCCGCTTCCATCTTTGGTGAACTGAAACGCGGCCTGCAGGCGCCGATGGCCGGAATGGGAACGGCCTTCTCGTCATCGCTTTTCGGTCTCGCCGGCTCTCTCGTCCTCGGTTTTCTCGATCTCCAGGCCAACCAGGCCCAGAACCGCTTTTACAATGATCTCGAAGAGTGGCTTTCGACGGTCACCCGCCTCTCGTCCGGGGCGCTGTCCGGTGACGGCGATCAACCGGTTCCCGTCTACGTGCAGGCGCTCCTGGAGCAAACGGCGGAGAGCCTCGAAAACCTGCAGCGCACCCTGGCCCGCGGCGAAGAGAGCCGCATCGCCGTCGACAACAACCTGCGCAACGTGGGCGACAAGCTGGAGACGTTGACGGATCACATGCGGACGCAGCAGGCCCTGATGAAGACGCTCGCCGAAACACAGATCGAACTGAAACCGATCCTCGGCCAGCTGGCGGGCGGTGCCGGCGGCGTTGGCGGCGGATTGGACGAAGCCACGCGCATGCATATCCGAAACCTCGACATCTACGTCACCCGTTTGACCGACGAGATTAAGACCGGCCGGGAAGAAACCGTCCAGCAACTACGCAGTGAGATCAAACTCCTGGCCCGCCTGATCGCCGCGGCAACCGACTCCCCTAAAGTTCCTTAAGGCCGGCACCGCCATGGTCGGGTACGCCAAACGCGCCGAACGAAGCACCAACATATGGCCTGGCTTCGTCGATGCCTTGGCGACCCTGCTCATGGTCATGATGTTTTTGTTACTCATCTTTGTCTTGGCCCAGTTTTTTCTTGGCCAAGCGCTTTCCGGGCGCGACCAGGCCTTGGAAAATCTACGCGGCCAAGTCAGTGAACTGGCCGACATGTTGTCGTTGGAGCGAAAGGCCAACCAGGATATTCGGCAGAACCTGGCCCAGTTGTCTCAAGAGCTTCAGGTGTCCGTCGCGCTGCGTGACGATTTGAAGACCACGGTCTCGCAATTGCGCCGGCAAAACCTCGCCAACAAGGAAGAAATCACTTCCTTGATGTCCAGCCTGGCGGCGGCCGACAACCGCATAACCGACCTGGAGTCGGAGACGACGTCCTTGAAAGGCGAGCTGACTGGCGCCGAGGAAATGATCGCCAAGATGTCGTCGGATGCGGAGACCATGCGGACCAGTCTCGCCGCGGCCGAGGAGAAACTGCGCGAACAGCTCGCCCAGCTGTCCGGCCTCAACCGGGATATCGCCGCCCTGGAGGCCCTGAAATCCGAACTGGAAGGAGAGATTTCGGAACTCGCCGGAAAACTGGAGACCAAGGACGAAGAGCTGACGGGCTCGAAGAAGGCTCTGCTCGAGGAAAAGGAGCTTTCGAAGAGCGCCCGGGCCGAAATCGCGCTCCTCAATCAACAAACGGCGGCCCTTCGCGAACAGATGGCGCAAATCCAGGCCGCCCTGGAAGAAGCGTCGGAGAAACTGTCGAAGGAGCAGAAGGTTCAGATCGTGTCGCTCGGCAAGCGTCTTAATGCGGCGCTGGCCAGCAAGGTCCAGGAATTGTCCCGCTACCGTTCGGAGTTCTTCGGGCGTTTGCGTGATCTCATGGGCGGACGCCAGGGCGTGCGGATCGTCAGCGACCGGTTCGTCTTCCAATCCGAGGTGTTGTTCGAAAAGGGCTCAGCCGATCTTGAGGACCAAGGAAAGTCACAACTCAACCAGCTGGCCCTGACGCTCTTGGAGATCGCCGTCGAAATCCCGGGAGAGATCGACTGGGTTCTCCGGATCGACGGCCATACGGATAGCGATCCGATCAGTACGGCGCGGTTCCCATCGAACTGGGAATTGTCGACAGCCAGGGCCATATCCGTCCTCAAGCACCTTGTCGAGGCGGGGTTGCCGGCGAACCGATTGGTCGCTGCCGGCTTCGGCGAGTTCCATCCGCTCGATCTGAGGGACGATGAATTCGGCAAACGGCGTAATCGGCGCATTGAAATGAAGCTCACGCAACGCTAAAGGTTGCACCTCCTCCAACACCCGGCGGCCCATGTTCATCTTATTTCTCATCGTCGTCATCGACCTGATCGGTTTCGGCATCATCATCCCGCTGCTTCCCTTCTATGCGGAATACTATTCGGCAAGCCCCGCCGAGGTTGGGTTGTTGATGGCTGTCTATTCGTTGACCCAATTCATCGCCGCTCCCTTTTGGGGCCGGACCAGCGACCGGACCGGACGCCGGCCGGTTCTATTGATCAGCCTTTTCGGAACCGCCCTTTCCTATGTTTGGCTGGGCACGGCGGAGAGCCTCTGGGTGTTGTTCGCCGCAAGGGCCGCCGGCGGGTTCATGGCGGGGAATATCTCGGCCGCCTTCGCCTATGCTGCCGACATCACGACCCGCGAGAACCGGGCCAAGGGAATGGGGGTCGTCGGCGCCGCGTTCGGCCTCGGTTTCATCATCGGCCCTGCGGTCGGCGGCATTTTGGCCGGCTCCGATCCGGTCAACGCCGATTTCCGGAGCCCCGCCTACGCGGCGGCCGGACTCTCGACCGTCGCCTTTGTCCTTACACTCATATTTCTGAAGGAATCCCTCTCCACCGAAATCCGCGAACGCATGGCCGCGCTGACACCGGAAACAAGGCGGGAGAGATTTCGAAAAGCGGTCGCGGATCCGCGGGTCGCCTTGTTGATCGGGCTATCGTTCATTGCCACCTTCGCCTTCGCCGGCCTCGAGGCGACCTTCGCCATGTGGTCGCGCCGCCAGTACGGGTGGGGCCCGGAACAGAACGGCTATCTGTTCGCCTTCGTCGGCATCATGGGGGCCCTGGTCCAGGGCGGATTGATTGGACGCCTCGCGAAACGCTTCGGTGAACCGGCCCTGATCGTCCACGGCGGCATCGCGCTGACCATTGGTGTCCTGCTCATTCCGTTCTCGACCACGCTGCCGCTGTTGCTGGTCGCCATGGTCATAGCCGGTTTCGGGTTTTCCGTGCTGACACCGTCGCTCAGCAGCCTCATATCCCTGCAGGTCGGCGAGCAGGAACAAGGCGGCGTGATCGGGATCGCCCGCTCCGCGACGACCCTGGCGCGCGTCGCCGGACCCGCCTTTGCCGGCGCCTTGTTCTCGCTTCTCGGCAAGGACTGGCCTTATTTCGCGGGCGCCATCGTCATGGCCGTCTTCGTCGTGCTCGCCTGGCGCGCCAAATCCGGGCTGACGGTCCCGAAAGCCGAAGCGGAAGAGGCCTGACGAAATCCGCTATTGCGCGCTTGATCGCGGACCGGCGTTACCCTATATAGAGCGCCTTGGATTTCGGAGCGCGACCATGAAAAAAGATACTCATCCCGATTATCACGATATTACCGTCCAAATGACCGACGGTTCGACCTTTACGACGCGTTCGACCTGGGGAAAAGAGGGCGATACGCTGAAGCTCGATATCGACCCGAAAACGCACCCGGCTTGGACCGGCGTGCACCGTCTCGTCGACAGCGGCGGCCAGTTGGCCAAGTTCAACAAGCGCTTCAAGGATTTCGGCTTGAAACGCTGACGGCCTTAAGTCGTAAATCGCCAGCAAAGGCGCCCCAATTTCGGGCGCCTTTTTTGATTCTCGCGAACAATTGATAGGAAATTCCCTGGATAATCTAGGTCATTGGCTTAATTGAACCGGTATTAACCATTTGATATCATATTTGCGGCAACTGTTGCTTGAACTGGGTATTTGAACGGTTGCGGTCGTTTGTTATGGATTTACACGGCACGAGGGTCTAACCCCGGAAGGGTGGCGGATTCATCGGTCGTTTTGGCGTGGGAACTGGCTGGCTAACTCAAGATGCCGATCCAAACACACCTTGAAGTGCACGTTTTGCAGCATGGCCGCTGGAGTATCCATGCTCAATTCGACGCATCCCAAAAGGAAATCGCGGTCGAAGAAGGCAAGATGCTCGACAGCCAGCCCGGCATCGATGCCGTCAAGGTCATACGCGAGGTCTATACGACCCGGCCGAGGGGACGCATCGCGACTACGTCATTTACAAGAGCGCCGATGCGCCCATTCATCTCGACGAAGAGGAAAGCCATTCCGGCGGCTATGGCGGCCGCTCGGATTGGCACGACGAAGATGACGATGGTGGCGCGGGCGACGACTACGGCGGCACCTTCGGCGGCGACCAGTTCGATGCGGATGACGACGATTGGGGCGAAGCGCCAAAGAAAAAAAAGGCCAAGCCCGAAGAAAAACAAAAAGCCGACGACGATCACCACGCTGTTGATCAAACTGCTGCTTGTGACCCTGTTCAGCATCTGCTTGGCGGCGATTTTCACGGTCACCGCATCGACGATCCTTCACGGCACCACGCTGTTCGGGGTCAAGATCGTCGGCAACGCCGAAGGCAACCTGCTGTTCCTGGTTTTCGTCTCGACGTTCCTGATCAGCGCCACGGCAATGGCCTTCACCTTCCTCCGCGGCGACACCCTGGCCGAGCGTCAAAGGAAGGCCCGCGATCGGGCCCAGGCCCGGGCGACGCGGGTGGCGGCGAAGCAGCAAAAGCAACAACAGCAGCAACAAAAGAAAGCGGAAAAGAAGTCCCGAGCCGCTATGGAAAAAGCCGCCCGCGACGAACTCGACCGCGCCATGGAAGGCATCGACGAGTTCAAGATCACAGAAGAGCAGAAGGAGGCGGAAGGCGAAGCCGCCAGCGAACGCCTCAAGGATGCGATCAAGGGTGAAGAGAGTGAAAAAGGAGGTACCGGCGAAGTTCTCGATACCGATGCCGGTGCGGCCTCAGAATCCCTGTCACCGCATGCCGAAAAACAGAAAGCTTACATGATGAAGTTCCTCGGCGAGGCGCTCGACGGTGCCCAGGGTGATGCCAAGAAACTGGACAACTTCAACAAATTCGGCGTCAACCTGTTCCTGGCCGGCGCCTGCGAGACGCTTGCCGACAAACGCGAGCTCGATGGGGATGCCCACGCAAAGGTCCTTGCCGACAGCGTTCGTGTCATGGGTTTCAAGAAATCCCACGCGACCACGTTCGCCGACAAATACGAAGAGTACCTGATGCAGGACGCCCGCTACATGCAGATGTTCCAGGCCGGGCGCAACTCGATGAACAGTTATTTCCAGGACGAAACGGCCGCCAAGAGGCACCTGGAAAGCGCTCTTGGCGAGTGGAACAAGCCGAAGCCGAAGGAAGAGCAATCGGGTCCGGTCACCGTTTTGTTCACCGATATTGCCGGTTCGACGGCGATGACCCAGGCGCTTGGCGATGCCGGCGCCCAGGAAGTGGTCCGCGCCCACAACCGCGTCGTCCGCGATGCCCTGACGGATCACGGCGGGCGCGAGGTGAAGCACACGGGCGACGGTATCATGGCGTCCTTCGGCAAGGTCACGGACAGCGTCGACGCGGCCATCAAAATGCAGCGCTCGACCATGGTCCATAACGCCCAGTACCCGGACTTGCCGCTTCATCTGAAGATCGGCATCAATGCCGGCGAACCGATCGCCGAGGACAACGACCTGTTCGGCACGACGGTGCAGCTTTCGGCGCGCATCGTCGACAAAGCTAAGGCAGACCAGATATTCGTCTCCGAGATCGTCCGCGGTATTTGCGCCGGCAAATCCTACAAGTTCATCAACCAGGGTGGTTATGCCATGAAGGGCTTCGCCGACGACCTGACGCTCTATGAGGTCGTGTGGCGCGAAGACGAAGGCCAGGAAGCGGCGGAATAACGCCTGCCCCCACCTTTCCAAAGACAACCCAAATAGTCCGATCGGGACGCTTGCGCGCCGGCGGTTACAAGCATATCTGAGTGTTGACGGCGGATGCCGATGTCGGGTCCGCGCGTCAGACCCCGGGAAACCGGGAGCATAACCGGGTTCGGCCATGAGGCGGACCCATCACCATGTAGCTTCTGAAAGGAGAATGTGGCTATGCGTACTTTCGATCTCTCCCCGCTTTTTCGCCATTCCGTCGGTTTTGACCGCATGCAACGGCTTCTTGATTCCGCCAGCCAATGGGATGCCGGGACACCCTCCTATCCGCCCTACAACATCGAGCAGGTAGACGAGGATTCCTACCGGATCACCATGGCCGTCGCCGGCTTCGGCGAGGAAGACCTCGACATCACCTCGACCGACAACACCTTGGTCGTGTCGGGTAAGCTCTCCGAAAACCAAGATGCCGAGTCCAAGCTTTTGCACCGCGGCATCGCCGGACGCGCCTTCGAGCGGCGTTTCGAGCTCGCCGATCATATCAAGGTCACCGGCGCCGATCTCGTCAACGGCCTCCTGCATATCGACCTGGTTCGTGAGGTGCCGGAGGAAATGAAACCCCGCAAGATCGCCATCTCGACCAAGGCCATCGAACACAAGAAAGCCGCCTGAACGGCGTCTCTCCCGACGGAACGCCCGCCTCACGGCGGGCGTTCTTTTTTATCGGCGCCGCCACTTCAGGCGGTCTGGTACATCAGAAAGATCTGGCGTTTGTCGTCCGGGATGGGGGCCGACCGCTCGGTTTCGTTATCGACGAAGACATCGACGAAATGCCCGGTTGCCGCCGGCTCGTCGTGGCCCGGCCCGAAGAGTGCGATGTCGAACGTGACGCTGGATCGCCCTACCTTCTCGACCCGGAGACAGGCATCGACGACGTCGGGAAAACTGAGCGAGCGATGGAACCGGCAGAGCGTCTCGACGGCTTGCGGGTTCAGAGGATCGTTGGTCCAGTCGACCCCGACCACCTCCATCATGAAGCGCACCACGACCGCTTCGAAGAAACGGTAATAGATGACGTTGTTGAGATGCCCCAGCATGTCGCTGTCGCCCCACCGTGTCGGGATCGACATGTGATAGGGGTAGTCGCCGGGGCGGCGGTCCTTGTGTTCAGCCGTCATCGGATGCGCCCTCACCGTTGACCTGGATGCGCTCGAGGGCGGCGCGGACCCGGGCGGGAATGGCGACCGGACGGTGGGTGTCGCGCTCGACGAAGACGTGGACGAAATGCCCGTTGGCCGCCGCGTGTTCCTCGTCCTGTTTGAAAATCCCGACCTCATAGCGGACGCTCGATCGGCCCAGATGCCCGACCCGGATACCGGCTTCCAGACGGTCCGGATAGCGCACGCCTTCGAAGAAATTGCAGTGCGTTTCAGGTGAGATGCCGATGATCTCGGCGTCGTGCGGATCGAACCCGCCTTCTTCTATAAGGAACAGGTTCACGGCCGTATCGAAATAGGAATAGTAGACCACGTGGACACCCCCATTAACCTCGCCAATTTGGCGGTTTTGTGATTCGATGGCTTTCCGAGGGGGATGCCATGAAACAGCTTGGATTTTTCGACCTTCCGGATCATATGCGACGTCTGTCTGAGACCGGCGATCGGCTGGAAGAGATGTTGCGGGTTATT